>Ga0105106_10000394_pt1 | contig 30863 bp, 30 predicted proteins | sample PPLLaktember2015_5_FD_79109 | JGI IMG/M metagenome (GOLD analysis project Ga0105106, IMG submission 79109) | Freshwater sediment microbial communities from Prairie Pothole Lake near Jamestown, North Dakota, USA - PPLs Lake P8 Core (1) Depth... | ecosystem: Environmental > Aquatic > Freshwater >...
CCTATAATATTAATGAAATGAAAAACCTTCTCGAGAAAGTCATAAAAAAATAACATGATGAATGGAGTGAATGCCCTGCCCTTCTCATCCGGCATTATCTGATTTATTTGCCTTTATCTTTACAATCGCGTCATTCACTGCTCTTTGTACGTAATCATCCTCATCGTCTTTTAACCGTGCTAAGGGTTCAAGCGCCCTTTTGTCACCAATTTTACCGAGCGCATCAGCAGCACCCCAGCGGATATACCAGTCCGTATTTTTCAGTGATTCGATAAGAGAATCAACGGAAATACTGCTCCCCAGTTTTCCCAGCGCCCACAAAGCAGGTACCTGGACATACGAATCCGATTCTTTCAATGCGGTTCCAAGACACTTTGCCGCTCGTTTGTCACCAATTTTACCAAGTGCATCAGCAGCACTCCAGCGGACATACCAGTCCTGATCGTTTACCGACTGGATAAGAGGCTCCACTGCACGGGTGTCCTTAATCTCACCCAGAGCCCATGCAGATCGTGTCCTCACCCACCAGTGCTTGTCCTTGAGTGCAAGGATCAGGGAATCAACCGCGGGCTTTCCAATCATGGAGAGGGTAAGTGCGCTGTGCCACTGAACATCGCTGTCTCCTTCACTGAGCAGGGACACGAGCTGGGGTATTGCCGGCTCCCCGATTTCTGCCAGTATACGGGAAGCATGCCAGCGGACATCATAATCCTCTTCATACATAGCCCGGATGAGCTGGGGTATTGCCTCCCTGCCGATCTTTCCCAGAGCGAGTGCAGCCAGCCAGCGAACGTCCTGGTCATGTTCCTTGAGTGCACGGATGAGAGGTTTTACTGCCGGTTCACCCAGATCTCCCAATGCGAGTGCAGCCCGCCATCGGACACCAAGGTTGTGATGCCGGATCGCCCTGACCAGGCCGTCCATGTCCATGCCACCGGTGGAATACAGAGTGAAGGGTTTCTCATCAGTCAGGCTGTTGTTATTCACAATACTGCCTCGTTGTTCTTGGGGAAGATCCAGACCGGTTGTTGTAAACCCCGGTCTGTAATGCTGCAACAGTACCGTGTTCACACCGTACAATGTGGATAGAAGATGTCGCTCTATTTCAATATTGCTCAGTGAATAAATATATTGGAATTATAAAATTCAAAGAAGTATTGTTCCATGTACCGTAAACAAATACCACAACAATGACCCTATGCTAACCTATTTACGTCTTTAAAAAAAGTATCAGAACATACGGGGAAATCACATGAAAGACGTTTCTGTACTCATCGGGGGGAAAGCGGGAGACGGTATCAACAGTGCAGGTGCACTGGTTGCCCAGCTGCTCAATCATATTGGCTATACTATTTACCTGTACTTTGATTACCCCTCCCTGATACGCGGGGGGCATAACTTTGCGATTATCCGGGGTTCAGAACAGAGTGTCGGAACCTGTTGGAACGACCTGGATTTTATCCTGGCCCTCAACAATGAAACAATAGAGCAGCACCGGGACAAACGTACACCTGAAACAGCAATCATATACAACGCAGATCTGGTGAAATCTGCCGGTCAGGGTATTCCGGTACAGGCGATTCTGACCGGGGAAAACGCCCCGGCAATCATGGGGAACTCGGCAATTATCGGGGGATTTGCAAAAGCAGCAGGTATTGAATGGAATGTTGTCGAAGCGGTATTTACTGCCCATATCCCCAAAGGAGTTGACCTTAACCTGAAGGTGGCAAAGAAGGCCTATGATCAGGGGGAAAAAGTACACCCTGTGAGCAAGGGGATAAAGCCGCCCCGCCCCCTGCTCACCGGCAATGAAGCGATCGGAATGGGTATGGTGAAAGGAGGACTTGATGCGTATGTCTCCTACCCCATGACCCCTTCATCAAGCCTTCTCCATTTTCTCGCTGAGTACCAGGAGAAGTTCGGCGTTACAGTCGTGCATCCCGAAAACGAGATTGCGGTAATCCTGATGGCACTCGGGTTTGCCTATGCCGGCAAACGGTCGGGAGTCGGCACCTCAGGAGGCGGGTTCTGCCTGATGACCGAAGGTCTTTCCCTTGCCGGAATGGCAGAGCTCCCCCTCGTACTTGTGGTATCCCAGCGGACCGGTCCTTCGACAGGCCTTCCTACGTATACCGGCCAGTCTGAACTCCAGTTTGTCCTCCATGCCGGACAGGGAGAGTACCCCCGGTTGATTGTTGCGCCGGGGGATGCGCAGGAAGCTCTGTTCTGGTCAGAAATCGCAATGAATGTGGCATGGAAATTTCAGATTCCTGCCTTCATCCTGACCGATAAAACCCTTTCCGAGGGAACCTATAGTGTCGATCCTGCTGCAATTTCAGATGTCCGGAGAGAGGGATTACCCGTATGGTCGGGATCTTCACCCTATCTCCGGTATGCAGATGAGCCCTCCGGCATCTCACCCCTGGCCGTTCCGGGAATGAAAGATGCGGTTATCAAAGTGAACAGTTATGCGCATGATGTGGCAGGTATCACGAGCGAAGCGGCCGATGTTGTTGCACAGATGACGAAAAAACGTCTGCGCAAGGGGGAAGGGTTAACCAGGGAGATGCAGGGATATCCCGGAGTCACCATTTCAGGTATTCCTGAATCTTCCACTGCACTGCTCTGCTGGGGGTCCACCAAAGGTGTATGTAATGAAATAGCCTCGCTGCTCGGACTGCGGGTGATCCAGCCGATAATCCTCTCACCATTCCCCGCGGATCAGTTGAAACAGGCGATCTCGGGAGTCACGAAGCTGATTGCGGTCGAGGAGAATGCAACAGCCCAACTTGCCACGCTTGCAGGGCAGTACGGGATCGTTCCTGACGAAAGGATCCTGCGGTTTGACGGGCGCCCCTTCTCTCCTGATGATCTGCTCGTAAAGATAAAGGAGGTGATGGTATGACGGGACGCCAGCTCATAACCGATGCACAGAATACGTGGTGCCCGGGGTGCGGGAATTTTTCCATTCAGCATACCCTGAAAAATGTACTGACGGAGATGGAGCAGGAAGGGAAGTCGCTTGATGATGTTGTTCTGGTGTCCGGCATCGGGTGCCATGCAAAAATAGCTGATTATCTTAACATCAACAGTTTTTACGCACTTCACGGGCGGGCGATCCCGGTTGCGACCGGCATCAAACTTGGTAACCCCAAGCTGACCGTTATCTGCTGCACGGGTGACGGGGACTCCTATGCCGAAGGACTTGACCACCTGATCTTTGCTGCCAAACGCAATATTGATATCACGGTGATTATCCATAACAACCGGGTGTACGGGCTTACGACAGGACAATATACCCCCACCTCACCCCTTGGGTTCAAAGGAAAATCCACCCCCTCAGGTACTGCGGAATATCCTTTCAATCCCCTCGAGCTGATGCTTGCAAGCGGGGCAACCTGGATAGCACGGGGGTATACAAAGAAGATGGATCTGTTAAAGAAGCTGGTCGTGGAGGGCATTGCCCACAGGGGTTTCTCGTTCATAGATGTGCTCCAGATATGTGCCACCTTCTTTCCTGCTGCCGACTACTATACCCCGCGGGTCTACGAACTGTCCGATCATGACCCGACAGACTTTGAATCCGCGTGCATAAAATCAAGGGAATGGGACTATAACAGCGATGCACGGATAGCGCTGGGCACGTTTTTTAAGCGTTCTCTCCCCTGTTTTGATGACAAAATGGCTGTGCATGAGACAGAGGCAAAAGACCGAAAGCAGGCTGTAGAGGAGCTCCTTTTGATGAGGACATAAGGTATCCCCCACCCCAGTCAGTCGATAGCGATGGATGGTGAATACGACAAACTACACTAAACCATCAGCCGTTCAATATATCGGGTATCTCTCATGATAGACAGGACAGATTACACAGAATTTCCCGACAGGTGTCTTTAACGTGACCATGCACCAAACTCCTGTATTGCATTCTGCAACTCTGCGATTGCTGGTAATTCCCTTTACGATCTATTCGGCGTGGTTGCTTGAGACCTTCCTGCTTGCAGGGAATATGCACATTTTTGAGCGTTTTAACCCTCCCGGAATCTTCCTGTATACCTTCATTGCCTGCATTATTACCGGCATTGTTGCACCGCTGCTCTGTATCCGGAACACCTTTGTTTCGGGTGCTGTCAACATGTTTCAGATCGGATTCCGGTCATTCAGACGCACCGTCATCACCTGTCTCCTGACCTTCAGTATCGGCTACGGAGCCGTCATTTTTTTCAATCCGTTCGGGAATGACCGGTTCGCATTTTTAAACGCGTTCATTCTTTTTTTGCCCAGTGCAATTGCTTCGGTGATGATATGCTGGGTTCTTATGGGGACCCATGTGCAGGCATTTATCCGCAGTGGCGGGGCAATAATTTCCATTTCCGTCGGGATCGTTGTGACTGCGGTGTTGTACGGCATGACAACATTTGCATATTTTCCCACGGTCCTGCAACAGGATGTCCTTTTCTCATCAGTCATTGTCGGGATAATTGCGGCATTTTTTTTCTTTGCCGTTCGTGAAGTATATGCCACGGTCCTTCTGGTAGCGGTCTGCAGCGTTTTTACCATGGCAGACCGCATCAACCCGTTCTATGTGCAGACTGCAATCCCGTATGTCTGGATTAGTTCGGTTCTGGCAGTCGGTACATTAATGGGTATCCATGGGTATCTTTCCCGGAATTATATGACCCTTAAGATACCCGCACCGTGACGGGAACATCAGTGTTATGAATTTCCTGATCCGACTCCTTTCCAATCCTGCTGCTAACGTCAGGACCGATCTCCGGATTCGTACCAGAACCGGCTTTAAATGAGGTATGGTTAATGAACAGTGCATACTGTAATTCCACAATATTTTCCGGTAATAAATCTTATACGGTCCTGCGTTGAACGATACCAGTATGACGAAAAAATTTTGCTACGGTATACTTTTCAGTCTTCTCCTGATTTTTGGGGCGTTTATTGCGGGATGTTCGGATCAGGCTCCCGCTGATACAACCGCCCCGACAACTGCAGCATCTCAGGCAAAATACGTTGCCGGGGATATCATAGGAAAAACAGCATCCGCAACGGAAAATATGGCATATGTCATAACAAAGTATGACAGTTCGACTGATCAGTACACCAGACAATTTCTCTATAAAAATGCGAACGGATCCTGGGGGCATTTTATCAACAACAACACCGAAAAGGTTGAAAGAACCCTTGTTGATAAAGTCTATCCGGTCAAAATATCCCACGTGAACATCGCTTCCATCCCGATCATTGCCCCGACCGTTCCCCCAACCGTCACAAAGACGCTTTCCGGAAATGCACCCGGCATATCAGGTATTTCCCCGACAACCGGAGGCAGTAATGCTACCGTGAGTGCAACGATTACCGGGGATAATTTCCGGAGCGGTGCGACAGCAAAGTTAATGCGGGCTGGATATGCGCCGATTTATGCAACCGGAGTGTCAGTATCTGCTTCAACAACCATAGACTGTGTTTTCAGTCTCTCCAATGCGGAAAAAGGGAGTTATAACCTGGTTGTTACCAACCCTGACGGCCAGTCTGATACCCGGGTAGGTGCATTTACCATTACTGATCCCGTCCCCGTCATCTCAGGAGTCAGTCCGCGTGAGGGAGCAATAAACGACGTCCTGTCTTTAACAATACAAGGCCAGAACTTCAAAGAAGGGGTGAAAGTCTCATTCATAAAAAGCTCCACGGAAATTGTCTGCACCAGTCCGGTATCTACGGAATCGACAGAAATTCTCTGCAATCTCGATCTCACGGGTGCAGTGGCCGGTGACTGGGATGTTACGGTTCTTAACATAGACGGCCAGCAGAAAGGGACCTGGAACCAAAAATTCCTTGTTACTAATTCAACCTAGATGATGCTTCTTTAATTTTTTTTTAAAAAACAATCACCATGCGATTCCCGGGGTGCTCACGATTCGCAGGTATGATATCCATGATAGCATTCTTTTATTTTTATAATTGCTCTTTTTTCCCTCCAATAATCTTTTATGCCATCCTTTCAAATACTACCCCTGACAGGAATGACGGGAAAAAAGATACTCACGCTCATAATTGCCGTTGGCATATGCCTGCTCGCGGGATATATCGGCTCTTACTATACCACTCCTGAAATTCCCACATGGTATGCCGGTCTGCAAAAACCTGATATCAATCCCCCTTCCTGGGTATTTGCTCCCGTCTGGACCGTACTCTATATTATGATGGGATTTTCTCTTTACCTGATCCTGCAGTCGGATTTAAAGAAACAGGAAGTACAATTTGGCCTGATCCTTTTTATTTTCCAGCTTATGGTGAATATCGGATGGTCTTTTTTCTTTTTTGGTCTCCATTCAACGTTCTATGGTTTCCTTGCTATCGTGCTGCTGTGGGCAGTTCTGCTCTGTACCATCATCCAGGTGTGGCGTTTTTCCATTCCTGCAGCAGTGCTGCTCATGCCCTATTTTATCTGGGTCTCCTTTGCCGGGTATCTCAACTATGAAATTTTAATCCTGAATCCAACCATGTTCGGTATTTCATTGTAGGAACATCTGTTTTTCATTATCTTTAAGAGACCAATATCTTCTTTTTGTTCAAAGATGACGATGACATGCGGAGTTCCTATGCCAATTCAGCGTATTCATGTGGAAAATTTCAAAAGTTTTTCTGAACTTGATATTGAATTGTCCCGGTTCAATGTAGTGATCGGTTCCAATGCCGCGGGAAAATCCAATTTCATAAGCATCTTTAAATTCCTGCGGGATATCGCAAAACACGGTATTGTCAATGCGATCGCAATGCAGGGGGGATCTGAATATCTTCAGAATACCAGGATCGGGCCTTTAAAAGACCTTCAGATTAAGGTTGATTATCTGCCCGATCAAAAATTAGAGGTCCTTGAACATCAAAGCAGGGACGCCCCGCTTCTTGGTATACAATCGTGTCAGTCATCCTATGAGTTTGCGATCAGGTTTAATCCACGGGGAGACGGGTTTACGATCACCCGGGACAGGATCATTATGGGCTGCGAGGTGATATCGTGCACCCGTGAAAATAACCGTATTGCCGGAAAACAGAGCATCGGACACGGTGAGATACGGGTGACAAATGAGGGTGGTTCTTTGACGTATGCGGTTGAGCTTCCGGAAGGTTGTCCTCTTACCGAGCAGGAAATCGTCCCCCAGTTTTTCCGGGGGAAACGCCTGCCGGAAAAAACACTTCTTCTGGAAACATCGTACGCGTATCCTTTTCCCCATGGGGAAAAATTCTTTAATCGTATAGCCGTGTATGACATCGACCCCAGGCTTATGAAAAAAGGGGTAGCGATCACGGGAAAAAGGGAGCTTGAAGAAGATGCCGGAAACCTCGCGCTTGTCCTGAAAAAAATTATTGAGGATCCGGAAAAAAAGCGGAAATTTTCAAACCTGTTGCGTGATGTGCTTCCCTTTATCGAGGACTTCTCCGTTGAAAAGTTCATGGATATTTCCCTGGTCCTCACGCTCCGCGAAAGATACGCAAAGGATCAAAAACTTCCCTCACCTTCCCTGTCAGACGGGACCCTGACTATCTTTGCCCTGATTGTCGCGCTCTACTTTGAAGAAAAACCTTTTATCATCATCGAAGAGCCCGTAAGCCACATCCATCCTTTTTTAGTTGCCCGGGTCATTTCCATGATGAAGGAGTCATCAAAAAGAAAGCAGGTTACCATAACAACCCACACTACCGAAGTGGTGAAACATGCTGCGCTCGAGAACCTCCTTCTCGTATCCCGGAATACCGAAGGATTTTCCGTTATTTCCCGCCCTGCTGACAAAGAGGAAGTCCGCACCTTTCTGGAAAATGAGATCGGGATCGAGGAACTTTACGTCCAGAACCTGCTGGGATTGTAAGCATGAAAAAACACCTTTTCATACTGGTTGAGGGAGAAGATGATGTCCGGTTTTTTGGGCGTATTATCAAACCACTTTTTATCACCTTGTATGATTCAGTAGAGATTATCCCGTATGCATCCATCAGACGCACGAAAGTGGATAATTTTTTAAAAAGCATCAGGCTCATGAAGAACGACTATATTTTTGTTGCGGATATTGATGCCGAACCATCAGTGCGGGACAAAAAACAGGTCCTTTACTCCCACTTCAGTCATATCGATGGAGGAAGTATTATTGTGGTCATTAAAGAGATCGAAAGCTGGTACTATGCCGGTCTTTCAAGAGAATCTGCGCAGACCCTTAATGTTCCTGACCTTCCCTTCACGGATGATCTAACAAAGGAGGATTTTAATCGCCTCATCCCCCGGAAGTATGATTCACGCATCGATTTTATGTTTGAAATCCTCAAGTATTTCTCCATCGATTCTGCAGGAGAGAAAAACCATTCATTCAGGTTCTTTGTTGAACGGTATCATCTGGAAAATCTTGTCAGACTGAATACAAACCAATAATTTTCCCGGTGTTTTTCAAAGGGGGTGGGATGGTATCGAAATGATTAATGCAAATCTCCACGCTATTCTGTACCGGTTTAAAAAAATCCGGAGGTTTTTTCATTTGATGGAAAAATATACCTGTGCTGTCTGTGGTCATGTATACGACCCTGCGAGAGGGGAACCGATACAGAATATATCACCCGGTAAAGAGTTCTGTGACCTGCCGGATGACTGGCAGTGTCCGATATGCGGAGCATCAAGAAAAAATTTCATAAAGGAGTAGCAGCTGGTAGTATGGTATCACGAGAAATTATTCATGGGATCCACTGGGTCGGAGCGATTGATTTTGACCGGAGGATCTTTGATGAACTGATTCCGCTCCCGGACGGTACGAGTTATAATTCGTACCTTGTCCAGGGCAGCGAGAAGACAGCACTGATAGACACGGTCGATCCCACCAAGGAATTCGAACTGATCTCAAACCTTGTCAAGCTGAATATCGACCGTATTGATTATGTAGTTGTCAACCATGCCGAACAGGATCATTCGGGTTCCCTGCCGATGATCCTGGAATTTTTTCCCGATGCTGTAGTGGTGACCAACGAGAAGTGCAAAGACCTTCTTATTGCACTTCTCCACCTGCCCCCAGACCGGTTCAGGGTAATCAAAGACAAAGAAACCCTGTCACTGGGCGATCGCACCCTCGAATTTTTCCTCACCCCGTGGACACACTGGCCTGAGACGCAGATTACCTACCTGCGGGAGGACAAAATTCTTTTCCCCTGCGATCTCTTCGGGTCCCACCGGGGAACAAGCGACCTTTATGTGACTGATGAAGCTGAGGTTTATAAATCCGCCAAGAGATATTATGCCGAAATTATGATGCCATTCCGCCACAGCATCAGAGGTTATGTGGACATGGTAAAAACTCTCCCGCTTGACCTGATCGCCCCCAGTCACGGGCCTGTATACAAAAGACCCCAGTTTATTCTCGATGCATACACTGACTGGGTATCGGACACCGTTAAAAACGAAGTCGTGATTGTATACGTCTCGATGCATGGAAGCACGCAGAAAATGGTGGAACACTTCACCGATGCGCTAATCGCCCGGGGGATCGCGGTAAAACCCTTTAACCTTACCCGCACCGATGTCGGGGAGCTTGCACTTTCCCTTGTGGATACCGCGACCGTGGTTATCGCTACACCTACCGTGCTCTTCGGTCCTCACCCGCAGATCGTCTATGCGACCTATCTTGCAAACATCCTCAAACCCAAAGTCCGGTTTGCATCGGTGATCGGATCCTTTGGCTGGGGCGGGAAGACGGTTGAAACGCTGGTAAAAATGCTGGATCATGTGAAAGTTGACCTCATCGAACCTGTCATGGTGAAAGGTCTCCCGGATGAAACAACGTTCCAGGCACTCAACCGTCTTGCAGACGATATCTTAAAGAAGCACCGGGAAAGTAATATCGTGGGGGAAAGGAGTTTTAAAAATGACCAAAATGTTTGAAGTATACAAATGTGAAGTGTGCGGAAACATAACCAAAGTGGTCCATAATTCCGGTGGAATCCTGGTCTGTTGCGGAAAACCCATGATCCTGCAACAGGAAAAGACTGCTGATCAGGGTATGGAGAAACATGTTCCGGTAGTTGAGAAATCTGCAACAGGTATCATCGTTAAAATCGGCTCCGTTCCCCACCCGATGGAAGAGAAGCACTATATCGAGTGGGTTGAAGTCAGGACCGGTGAGAATGTGTACGTGAGGGGTTTTAAACCCGGGGAAAAACCCGAAACAGAGTTCTGTATTGCTGACCCGGATGTAAAAGCACGGGCATACTGCAATGTCCACGGGCTCTGGACAAACAAGGTATAGTATAAGGCCAAAAGGCTAAAAAACCTGTTTTTTTTTCACCCAGGCAAACACTAATAGAGAACCAGAAGTAACCCATTAGTGATGCAGCGGTTTGAGCATATCTCCACGATTGTTGCTGATCTCGGGGATATTTTCACCTTTATAGCGCCAATAACCGCTGTTCCCATCATCGTTGCGATTCTCTTTTCCGAGTGGAATATGATACTGCCCATGGCGGCGGTCCCTGCCACGTTCTTTATCCTTGGTATGATCTTTGGAAAACTTCCCCGTACCAGTCGGGGAATAAGGCTCTCTACTGCCATGTGTTCAGTGGCTCTTTTCTGGCTTACCTGTGCAATGGTGAGTGGTATCCCGTTCATGCTCGGATTGCATATGGGATTCACTGACGCGTTCTTCGAAGGGATGGCAGGATGGACGGGTACAGCGTTTTCAATGATCCGTTCGGTTGACACAACTCCCCATGCTCTCCTTTTCTGGCGATCCTATATGCAGTGGATCGGGGGCATTGGCATCATTGCGTTTATGATTGCAATGGCGAGCAGTACCGGTCTTCTGAGTTCGAAGATCTTCCGGACTGAGGGAAGAGATGAACCGTTGATGCCCAGTGTGATTGCGACAGGGCGGGCGCTCTGGAAGATTTACGGATTGCTGACCTTTATTGCCATCAGTCTTATCCTGTTCACCGGACTCTCGTTATGGGAATCGGTCAACCTTGCTTTTGCAGCAGTATCAACCGGTGGGTTTACCCTGCATGAAGGGGGAATCCTGTATTACAATAATGTGGCCCTTCAACTTCTCCTGATACCGATCATGATCGCTGGTGCCCTGCCTTTTAAGCTCTATTATCTCATCGTGGAAAACCGGCGCTGGAGTCTTTTTGGGGACGAACAGGTGAAACTGTTCTTTCTTTTTACCGGTATCGGGGTTGCAGTAATAACCTATGATCTGATTTTTTTTGGGAACTTCGAATTCATGGCAGCACTTGAACAGGGCCTCTTTATGACCGTGTCGAGCCTCACAACTACCGGTTTCCAGAACGCAGACATTCGTTCCTGGGCAAGCATAACCTTGTTTTTCCTCACCCTGCTAACGTTTATCGGGGGGGCATCCGGGAGCTCTGCCGGGGGTATCAAACTAAACCGGGTAGCTCTTGCTATCCGAACGCTGTTCTGGTGGTTCCGCAGGCTCTTTGTCAGCGGGAAGGTGCTCCTCCCGTTCAGGATCGAAGGGAGGGTAATCCCGAAAGCAACCGCAGAACTGGAAGCTGCAAAGAACATGCTTATCATTATCCTGTCGGTAGTCACCATCTTTATTGCTACTCTTGTGGTGTTACAGTTCCACCTCACAACATACCCGTTCACTGATATCCTCTTTGAAGTAGTATCAGCCTTCTCAACCTGTGGTATCACTACCGGCTATGTATCACCGGATATGCCTATCATCTCAAAGTGGGTTTTTATCGGGATGATGTGGGTGGGGCGACTGGAAGTGATTCCTGTAGTGATGCTTTTCATGGCTCTGTTCAAAGGAACAGACTGAATAATTCGTTTTTTGAGGAGAGGAAATTTTTACATCACGACTTTTGTTTTCGAATCTGATATCGGGATAATACTATTGTCCATGATGTTGTAGTTCCGGACGATGACTATCAGGAGATCAGGCACCGCATCAGGTATGCTCTGCATGAGAAGGCATGAGGTTTGCAGAATCTCTTCTATATTTTGCGATCGGTTATGTCAATCAGAGACGCGATGCTCCTTTTTGTGCCCGGAAACATGTCAATGGTCAACAGGATGTTCCGGGTATCACCGGATTTTGTAAGGAGCCGGAACTCATATTGCCGGAGAGCATCACCGGACCTTGCCCGTCGGAGTTTATGTTGTTTGATCATGCGGTTAAGGTCTTCTTTATGCACGAATTCTGTCCATGACTTCCTGCTGTCAATATCGTCCTGGGAATATCCGGTCAACCGGAAAAATTCATTATTGGCAAAGCCGACCGTAGTATCCTCTTCAATGATCACCATTGCGGTGCCGGTGTTCTCAAAGATGGTCCGGTACCGGATTTCACTTTCTTTGAGGGCATCTTCTGCCCGTTTGCGTTCGCTTATGTCGCGGATAATTGCAATAACTCCGGTAATCTCTCCCCGACTATTAAAATGAGGACTGTAAATACCGGAAACGTACCCCGATTTTTGGGTCATCTGGACATGATAGGGTATGTCAGGGGATCGGACGGTTTCCCCGGCCAGCGCCCGCTGCAGCAGGGTGTCTACGTGCTGCTCCCTCAAGTGAGGGAAAAGTTCAAAGGCATTTTTACCGAGGACTGCTAATGCGGAGATACCCGTTATGGATTCCATGAAGGGGTTCCAGACCAGGTAGTTGAAATTCCGGTCATAGACAACAATGCCTTCTTTGGTATTATCGATAATTTCCCGGGTAAATAGATCGCTCTCCTTCAGTGCCACCTCGGCATCTTTCCGGCTCAAAAACCCGGCAACCTGCCGGATGAAGAAGGTGATCAGATCCTGGTTTTCCAGTTCAGCTCCCCGGGGGAGGATGAAGGTGACAGCACCTTTGAGCCTTCCCTTCCAGCTGATCCCGGCACTGTATACTTTTCCAAAGAAGGGCATTGCCTCAATTTTTTTACAGGTTTCGTACGGAAACCCCCCGAAGGTGAGATCGGTTAAGCCCCCCGGGATCTCATTACATTCGCCCGTGAGCATTTCCGGCAGTACCCGGTCAGGGACCGAAAATCCAAGCCCCTGTAAAGGCCGGCAAAGGATTGCCTCAATATCAGGTTGTCGTGGCCCGAGCCCTTCAACCGCGTCAACGGTGATGGTCCTGGTGTCGTGATTAAACGTATTGATAAAAATGATGGTATTTTCGGGCACAATGTGTTTGAGGGTCCCTGCAATGAATGCGTACATATCTCCCTCGGGAGGAAAATTATTGAGATCCTCGACAGTCCGGGATAATAATTCAAACCATCTCCGGTAGTCCTGCGGTTTGGCCGGGTAATATATTTTTGATCGCCCATGAATCCTGATTTCAACTTCTTCTTTTGCGGCAAGTATGTCAAGCAGCTTGGCTACGGAATTCCTGTTGATACTTAACTTTTCCGAGATTTCCCGGATATTCAATCCTCTCGGGTCTTTTTTCAACAGGTTTTTTATTTTTGCTACGTTGTCCATAGTCTCATCACACGTTAAAAGAATCCCCAAGGTCAGGTAGTAGGTATATAATCACATTCCTATATGGTTTTTTCAATGCATGGCATTGGCGCCTTGCGATTTAGTTACAAGTATTAAAATTTAAAACTATTACCGTATATTAATTTATCAGGATAACATTAATCGATCAGGATAATCCTGAGGAAAACCGGTTAACAGTTGCTTTTCAGAGAGCATGAAATGCGAAGACTTATGAAATTACGGTCATTTCTCCTGAATACCATGGTTTAAAGGTAATATCATGCAAAAAAAAGAACTGATTACAGTTTTCGCCATGTGCATACTCATGGCATTTTTCATTCCCGCAGCATCTGCTGAACCGTGCTCGTTTTGCGAATTTATTAATATCTCCAATATTACACGGGGAGTGACCGATCACTGGTTCCTTACCAATAGATCGGCAGAGGATGCTCATCCACAATATATCCTTACTGCCGGGACGCGTGCTTTCATGGGCAGGCAGTCACTGGGCGGATTTAACCTGACCGATCTCCTCGATCCGGTCGCTCCACAGGATGCTGCCACGAAAAACTATGTTGATGCAGCAAACACGTCGCTGGCGTTGAACGTGAGCCTGAATTACGCTTCAAAAGTAGGCGGAATAGTCCCGACTGCGGAGTTAGGGAGTGGCACTGCAGATGCAACAACCTATCTCCGGGGTGATCAGACATGGGCTACCCCATCATCGGCAACAACAACGTTCAGTTACTACACACTCCCTTTCATGGCGATAACCAACTCTCCTGCAGATAATGCCAACACCTATATGGGATTCCTGCCGAAAGCCCCGGTAACTGTTGCGGCAACAAGCAAGATGACTGTTCCCCGGGATGGGGTGGTTGAGCGGGTAGAGATCTACGATTATTCCGGAACCGCAGGCACGGCAGAAACATACGGTTATTACTTAATGAAGAATAATGCCGAAGAACTGTGGATCAACAACCTGACCGTTGCAACGAATGAACGGGTGTTCTCAAACAGCACCTTAAGGTTGTCAGTTGCTGCAGGCGACTATCTTGAGATTAAGCGGAAGCACCCTGTATGGGTAACCAATCCTCTGACAAATATCGTCGGGGGGTATGTGTTCATCAATACAACCGTAACAAGCACAGCAGCAGGATACACGCTACCCGTTCAGGCAATCGCCTCTTCACCAACGGATGCTCAAACGGTCTATTTCGGCAACCTGCCAAAAGCCCCCGTCACTACAGCGGCAACCAGCAAAGTCTACATACCAAAGACGGGAACCATCACGAGGGCAGAAATCTACTGCTTTTCAAATACTGCCGGATCAAATCAGGCATGGTCACTCTACGTCAGGAAGAATGATGCTGAAGATACCTTAATCCAGACCGTTAACACCGCGGCACAGGAAAGGATCTTCAGAAACAACGCAATGGGACTGTCTGTTACTGCGGGAGATTATATCGAGATCAAAGGTGTCCAGCCAACATGGGTTACGAATCCCACCGTGACAACCTACGGGGGATATCTGTATATCGAATGATGGAATTGGAACGCGAACATGGTCCGGCAACCCCCGAACCGGGTCATAAACCCGGTCGTATTAATTCTGTTGTTATTGGCACTGGTCAGCACTGCTAGTGCCGATTCCGTCACCGCGCCAGGCAGTATCACTATCTGTGGTTATGTCACGTATGCGAACGAGATAGGGATTTGGTGGTTTAATCCCTATGATCCCGATTTTGGCGGCGTTCAGATGTGGCTGGATGATGCGTATATCGGGACTACCGGTGCTTCTGACCATTTTTATAATGCTTATTCCCCCGTAATTGGAACGCATACCTTCTCGACACATACCTTCGACAATTCAGGTAATGTGAATACTACCTGGGTAAACCTCAGCTTTTTTACAAAAGAATATCCGGGATGTACAGAAAACTGGACGTGTGATACCTGCAGCCGTCTGAGTACCCCGGTAGCAGCATTCTCAGCTAACCCGACATCCGGTATCGTTCCTCTCACTGTTCTGTTCACGGATAATTCAACAAATACCCCAACAGCATGGAACTGGAGCTTCGGTGATGGCAATTATTCAGCGATACAGAATCCCGTACACACCTATGTATCTGCCGGGACGTTCACGGTAAGCCTCAACGCATCCAATTCTGCCGGGAACAACATCTCAATCAAAAGCAATTACATCGATGGTATTGGCAGAATAATTCCTCCCACAGGGTCCTTCACCGGCATTCCCACAACTGGTGCTGTCCCTCTTACCGTCCAGTTCACTGACACGTCCATCGGATCACCAACGAGCTGGAACTGGTCATTTGGTGATGGAAGTTACAGTACTGCCCGGAATCCGTTGCATACCTATCTGGTCAACGGTACCTTCACCGTCTCACTAAACGCAACTAATTCTGCCGGGAGCAACACTGCCACACGGGCAGACTACATCGTAGTTTCAACAAAACCTCCGGTAACGCCAACCCCTCTATCCCGTGACAGCGATACACCCCGCTTCGTCCCGTCCACCGGGGCAGCGAGAGAAACCGGTACCCGGGCCGGGGAGAGAATAACGATCCCATTCGACGGGAACCTGGAAGCTGACGATTCGGTTCCTGTCGTGGTGGTAGCAATTTCTCTCGTTCCTTCCGTTGACATTCAGGGAGTCATGGTGTCAGCGATAAAGGCTCCTGTCGGACTGACCACGAAGATCCCCGGGAACCCCCCGGCGTACTATCTGGATATCAACATACAATGGATCCGGGAAGATGTCGTCAAAGAGGGGGATATCAGGTTTTCTGTCGATGATGGATGGTTGAAAGACCAGGGAATTGCCCCCATCGATCTCGTAATGACGCGGTACTATGACAATACATGGGGTGAACTTCCCACCCGGATGGAGAAGTACAGCAACGGGAGGTACTATTATGTTGCAACGACTCCCGGTTTTTCGTACTTTGCGGTGACACGGAAAGGAGCGGGGGTACCCACAACAGCCCCAACGCTGACTTCTTTAGCAACCATCACCCGGCAGATAACATCTGAATCCACGACCATGGCTACTACCCGGCAAGTCACCTCTGCGGTTCGCACGAAACCGGTGACTACCACCACCGTACCACCAGTATCAGCAGCAGAATCACCGGAATTTCCCATAATCTGGATCGTTTACGGTGTGGCAGGATTAACTGGCTTTATCGTAATAATCGTATTTGTCCGGCGCTGGTGGATCCGAAGGCAGAACCCGGCACTGTTCCGGAAATATGATTGAACAGGGAACGTTCTCCTGGGGAATTCATGAGGTGTTCCTCATGCTTTACAGAGATCGATTTGGTTATGCTCAACTGTTGTCGTTCCACTCCTGTGCGGTCACTGCTCTCCGGCTTATTTGCCTCGCTGTCTCTCCCGATTGATTGACTGATAAACCAAACCGGAATTGGAATAAAATCCTGCGTCAACGCAACTTTACTTTCCCTAACATCAGGAGATCTAATATAAATTGCCGAACCATAGTACGGTGATGAAACAGATCGCCCTGTACGGAAAGGGAGGTATCGGGAAATCAACCACATCGGCAAACCTGTCTGCCGCACTTTCCCTTCAGGGCCTTGATATCATGCAGATTGGGTGCGATCCCAAACGGGACAGCACCCGGATGCTGATGCACGGAACTTTTATTCCTACGGTTATGGATCTGGTCCGGGTGAGGGGTGAGGCCGCACTCTCTCTCTCAGATATTGTATATACCGGGTTCAATGGTGTACGGTGTGTTGAGGCAGGCGGACCGGAACCGGGTGTCGGGTGTGCCGGGAGAGGGATTATCGCCACGTTCCAGCTTCTTGAGAAATTCGGCGCACTCAGGGGGGATGTCATCGTGTATGATGTCCTCGGTGATGTAGTATGCGGTGGATTTGCCATGCCCATGCGGGAAGGTTATGCACAGGATATCTATCTTGTTACCTCCGGCGAGTTGATGTCCCTGTACGCTGCGAATAATATCTGCAAAGCGATAAAGCGCCTTTCATCGCGGACAAAGAGCACGTGCCGCCTGGCCGGGGTTATCTGTAATGCAAAGAACCAGCCTCGTGAAGAAGAGCTCGTCAGTGAATTTGCAAAGCGGGTAAACAGTTCACTCATACAGTATATCCCCCGGGACCGTGTTGTCCAGCTTGCAGAACTTAACCGGAAGACGGTACTTGAATATGATCCGGACTCTGCCCAGGCAGCACAGTACAGGTCCCTTGCAGCACGCATTATGAAAAACTCCCGGTTTACTATCCCGAATCCCCTTGAAATCGATGATCTCGAATCCCTTGCCCTTGAATTTATCTAGGTACGGGGGCTGCACGCTTACCGGAGCACTCTCGGTCACTACCCAGGTGAGGGAGACCGTCACGATAGTACATGGACCAAAAGGATGTACCCATCATAATTTTTCACTTCTGCATGCAACCGGGCTTGATATCGACCGGGTAAGCATTCCGGATTTGATCTCAACCGGACTCTCCGAGAGCGATATTATTTTTGGCGGTGAAGGGGCACTCGAACGGACTCTTGACGCAGCTGCGAACCGAAATATCAGTGCTGTTTTCGTACTTTCGACCTGCATTGCTGATACCATCGGTGATGATGTTGCGGCAGTCTGTCGCAAGGATCGTGGTGTTCCCGTACTACCCATACCTACCGGGGGATTTCTGGGAGGAACGTTCCAGAACGGAGTGAATAATGCCCTCAATGCTCTAGCTGATACTGTAGATCCCTGTCCCCCTGAATGGTCTGTGAATATTATTGGTGAAAAAAATCTTGAGTACGAAGTTGAAGAGAACTATGCAGAGGTTACCCGGCTGCTTACCGCGCTCGGCATACCGGTAAATCTGCGGTTCCTGCGTGACTGTTCAATGACAGACATAAACCGTCTCGGTGCTGCACGGCTTAACATTCTTCGTGACGATGACCTGCGTGCAGTTGGCGAACGGTTACGTCTGCGATTCAGTACACCATTTATTTCATCCTTTCCGGCAGGACTGGCAGGAACAATCGGCTTTCTTGAGTCTGTGGCAGATAATTTTGGGGTGAAATACCTGCACGCTGTTCGCGAGGAAAAAGCCCTGCAGGAAGAGATCCTTACGGAATTTAACGATATATCCGGCACTGCGATAGCCTTTGACCCTGATGTTATGGATTCTGATACATTCAGGCTGGCCTGCGAAGTTGCAGACCGGATCGGGATCACGATAGATCGTGACGGATGCAGGGTTCCTTTAGAGATATCACCCCCCGTGGGGACAGCCGGGGTCAGGAGAATGCTCCACCGGTGGAGGCGTGCAATCCATGCCTGAGTGTGAAAATCCTCTCTGGCCGTGTGCTATGACCGGAGCTGCGGCATGTCTTGCCGGTTTTGAGGGTATTACGGTGGTGATCCATGGTTCGAGCGGCTGCTACTATTATCCTGCCACGCTCCTCCCTGTGCCTCTCCAGGGCACCTTTATCCTGGAGAATGAGGTAATTTTCGGGTCAGAGCAACGACTTCATGAAGTGCTGGACGGGCTTTTTGGGAAGGGCAAAAATATTGCTGTAGTAATGACCTGTGTCCCCGCCATCCTTGGTGAGGACGTGCGATCGATGCTCAAAAACTACGATATAATCCTTGTTGACAGTCCGGGTTTTTCGGGAGATGTGGAGGCCGGATACAAAAAGGCTCTTTCCATTCTTGCACCATCGGTCGATCCCGACAGGGACGGGATAAATATTGATGGGGTCTGTCTTTTCGATCCCTTTTCTCAGGGCAATGTACGGGAAATTGTGCGGTTGCTGGGGTGTGCATCAGTTCCTGTGGGAACTGTTTTTTGCTCGGACCGGCTTGAACGTGTGGGGCATGCTGCTGCATATACGGTCGGAACAAACATGGATTTTACCAGTGGGGTCGGCTCACTGCTGGGTGGGACGCTCGGGCTTGAAGAGATAAGCACAACCTTCAGGAGAGTTGCATCAGTGTGTCCCGAAGCAGATATCAGTCCGGTGGACAGGGAAATTGAACGGGAGGATGAAAGAATAGTCAGAGCTTGTGATAAGTATCTCCGCAGGTTTGATCCTCCGCAGGCAGTCATTTTTAGTGGTTTTTCGTATGCAGCATTTGCAGCAAGAACCCTGGAGCATTACCTTGATGCCGATATCCTGTATATTGGTTCCCGCAACGAACCGGGCACCTCTTCCTCTCCTCGGGGGCATATCCAGGATTTCTCCCAGGTAACGTCACTTATCCGGCAGTTTAATCCTGATCTCATCCTGGGGTCATCGTTTGAACGGTCCGTGAATAGCAGGGGGGCATTTGTCGGTCTTACCCCCCCACTCAGGGGGATAGTGAAGCTGGCCCCGCATCCTGTTGCAGGAATTACCGGCACTCTTTCGTTTATCGAAAATGTCCTGAATGTATGCATGGACAGGAAAAAATAACCGGGCATTCCTGCTATCCGGTTAACCAAAGCCGGGCGCCCTTACTACTTCGAACACTTTCACCCTGCGCACGCTGATGGATTATATACCAAAACTTCCAACGCCGTAATACGACAGAAGGTGGTCGCGTATGATGGAAAAGGCAGGATATCTCCAGAGAACCGGCATCAGGGCACTTGACAGTGATGGGGTGATTCACGAAGTCATTGAGATACATATCCACGGATCACGGTATGCGCTTCGGGGAGCCGGTCTCGCAGGTGCTGTCACTGGCCGGGTATTTGTCCAGGTCGAAGAGCTCACCCATAACTGGAATTACTACCTGGGAGCAACCTGCGGCCTTGCCCAGGTATCCGTATCAGGAAAAGCCCTGAATATCGATCTATTCAATGACGGAAGTTTCACCGTATCCCTCAGAGCACTCCGTAATGTGATGTACGGAAAAGATCGGTATGCCTTCATCATGAAGATTCCGGAACAGACCATGCAGCAGTACAGGGCGCGAAGGGTATCACAGGATCAGAAGCGGATATCTGCAACAGCATGATCCTTACTGATCAGGAATTTGCACATATCGTGCAACATTAATAGTCCTGCAACAGATGATCCTGAGTAAAGATGGAGTCTCTTTTTTTTTATTTGAAAGGGAACATCTATTCAACAACTCATGAAGGGGTGGGAATCATGGCAGAGACGGAGATTTTTTACCAGGACCTTGTCGAGTCGCTCCAGGATCTTATCGTCAAGTTCAGTCCGGAGGGTCGTCTTCTTTATGTAAATTCTGCGTACTGCGATATTCTCGGAAAAACCCGTGAGGACCTGATCGGCAGTGTTTTCATGCCGGTTACCAGTGAACGTTATTCCGATGTTATCGCCACGCAGATGACCAAATTATTCCGTCCCCCTTTTTCCTGTACCGTTGAACAGTGGATACATACACCTAAAGGAATGCGATGCATCAGCTGGTCTGCACGTTCGGTTCTTGAAAATGGCACTTCAGTGCTGGCAATTGTTGCATCCGGCCGCGATATCACCCGAATCAAACATGAGCAGAAGGCGATTAAAAAGAAAGATACTGAGCTGATGTCCGTGCTTGAGAGTGGGAACCAGATGTACTATTCCCATAATCCTGATCACGTGATGATGTTTGTCAGTCCGAGAATACGCACATTGCTGGGTTGCCGTCAGCACGCAGGAAAACGTGTGTGGACCGATTACCTGACCGATAATCCGGTGAATGCTACGGGTCTTGAACGAACGATCAGGGCAATTTCATCCGGGAGACGTGAACCCCCGTACCGGCTGGAGATGACAGGAAAAGACGGGCGTATAATCTGGGTTGAAGTCAACGAGATTCCGGTGGTGAAAAACGGCAAGACCGTTTCAATTGTCGGCTCTGTCGTGGATATCACCGAGAAAAAGCTGGTGGAGGAAGCAGTTGCCGAAGCAGAAGATCTCTTCAAGGATTTCAGTGCCAAAAAACGCACTGAGACCCGCGCTTCATCCCCAGGTACAAAGGGGCCGATTAATTATTTCCGGTATGTTATATCGGGCGGTTCAGATGAGGATGAGGACGAAGAGTTTCCTGATATCCCCAAGGACTTGAAAAAACTCATCCGTGAATGAATGGTAAAAGCGCGTTGCGGCTTCAGTTTACCCTAAAAAACAATTAAATTCCTTTTTTTACCTGCTCAGCGATATACGATCCCGCAACCATTGTTCTTGCCGTCCCTCCCAGATCCTTTGTCACGATGCCGTCCTGTATGCTCTGTTCGATAGCTCGTACAACAGCTGCCGCCGCATCGTGTTCACCAATATGATCGAGGAGTAACGATCCGGCCCAGATCGTGGCGATGGGATTTGCCACCTGCATATTCCTGTACTTCGGCGCTGATCCGTGGATGGGCTCGAACATTGAAGTCCCCTTCGGGTTGATATTTCCACCAGGTGCAAGCCCGAGCCCTCCCTGGATCATGGCGCCGAGATCGGTGATGATGTCGCCAAACATATTGGGCGTGACGACGACATCGAACCACTCGGGATTTTTGACAAACCACATGGTGATGGCGTCGACAAAGGTGAACTCGGTTGTGACCCCGGGGTACTTTTTTGCGGTTTCTGTGAAAACCTCCCGCCACAACCCGTAGACTTCTGAGAGCACGTTGGCCTTGTCGACCGATGTTAGTTTCTTCTTTCGCGCCTGAGCACAGTCGAATGCATAGGTCTGGACCCGGCGGGAACCCTCACGGGTTATCACCCCGATCTGGTAGGCAATCTCCTCGGCATCACTCTCCACATCAAGCCCGAACCGGACATTGTACATTTCCCGGATAACATTCAGCTCCTTCTTCTCGCGCTTCTTAAACCGCGACCCGATCCCGACATAGAAGTCCTCAGTATTTTCCCGGACAACGATAAAATCGATATCTGCGGGAGTCTTGTTTGCCAGAGGAGTCTCTATCCCTTTCAGGAGCCTGATAGGCCGGAGGTTCACGTACATGTCGAAATGGAAACGGAGCGCCAGGAGGATGCCTTTTTCAAGGATACCCGGTGTCACCCGCTCGTCACCAATGGCACCGAAATAGATTGCCCTGAATTTCGAGAGTTCCGCAAGCTCATCCTCAGTGACGAGCTTCCCTGAATGAATGTACCGATCAGCCCCGATATCAAAATCAGTCCACTGGATATCGAAGTTAAACCGTTCACCTGCTGCTTCAAGTACCTTCCTGCCTTCGGCCACGATCTCCGGGCCGATCCCGTCTCCACCTATGCTCGCGATTTTGTACATACCGGTAATTCCTTCAGGTTCTTTGCATATTCCACAAGCCCGCCGGCATCGATAATGCCCTGCATGAACTCCGGAACCGGCTCGATGGTAAAGCGCTTCCCCTCCGCTTCCATGAAGCCCTTCGTCAGGTTCAGGGTAACCTTTGCCCCATCGGCAACCTTGCCTGCATCCTTACAGACAATGGGGAGGACTCCGACATTGATCGCATTCCGGAAGAAGATGCGGGCAAACGACTGTGCGACTACGATGTTCACCCCCCCGCCAAGAAGAGCGAGCGGGGCATGTTCACGGGATGATCCGCAGCCGAAGTTCCTACCCCCGACCACGATATCACCCGATTTCACGTGTTTTGCATATTCGTCCCGGGTCCCCTCAAAGGCATGCTTTGCCAGCTCCACGGGGTCATAGATCGTCAGGAACCTGCCCGGAATGATTGCATCCGTATCCACATCGTCTCCAAACTTCCAGACTCTCATGATCAGACCTCCCTCGGATCGGTGATCACACCGGTAATCGCACTTGCAGCCGCAGTTGCCGGGGAGCAGAGGTATACCCTGCCTTCGGTGCTCCCCTGTCTCCCCTTGAAGTTCCGGTTCGAGGTTGACAGCGATACCTCTCCGGGTGCCAGCAGCCCGAATGCTCCCCCCATACAGGGACCGCAGCACGGTGCTTCAACGAGTGAGCCGGCTTTCACGAACTTTTCGATGAGCCCTGCACGCAGGCTTTTAATATATTCATCCCGTGATGCCGGAATGATGATGACCCGGACATTCGGGTGGAACTTCTTTTTACCGAGCACCTCAGCAGCTTCCTCGAGATCCTCAAACCGCCCGTTCGTACATGAACCGATAAATACCTGGTCTATCTGTGTACCGGCAACTTTGCTGACGGCTACACCGGTATCCACATTATGCGGTACGGCAACCTGTGGCTCCATATCCGAGACATTGTAAGCATGCTGTAGTACATAGTCTGCATCGTCATCGCTTTCCAGGGGGAACGGTTTCATCTTTCGCCGCTTTTTCATGTATTCCCAGGTAATTTTGTCCGGGGCAACTATGCCTGCCTTTGCACCCATCTCAATGGCCATATTGCAGCAGGTCATCCGCCCTGCCATATCGAGTTTTGAGATAGTCTTTCCTGCAAATTCGATCGCCTGGTAGGTTGCCCCATCGGCACCGATGTCTGCAGCGATGGACAGGATAAGGTCTTTTGCCCCGACACGCTTCGGGAATGTACCGGAGACCTCAGCACGGATGGTCTCAGGCACTTTGAAGTACAGGGCGCCATACTTCAGGACAAATCCCATATCCGTTGAACCGATACCGGTGGCAAAGGCACCGACTGCACCGTACATGCAGGTATGGGAATCCGCACCGACCACGATCTCGCCTGGTGCTGCCCGCCCTTTCTCCACAACTACCTGGTGACAGACACCCTCGTTTATATCATAATTGTGGATTCCCTGCTCTGCTGCAAATCTCCGCATATAGACGTGGTTCTCAGCAGCGGGAATAGAGTCTGCCGGTATCTGGTGATCAAAGAGCATGATGACACGTTCGGGGTCAAAAACCTTCGATCCCCCCATTTCGTAGAACTTCTGGATCGCAAGGGGGCCGGTAATATCATGGATCATCGCCCCGTCAACCGGAACCATGACCACTTCACCAGCCCGGATATCCCTGCCACATTTTTTAGAAAATATTTTCTCAACGATTGTAGTTCCCATGCTCAATCGGGGTACTATTCGTGCTCAATAATATTGTAGTTTGGGGGTGAGCAGGTTTGTATCGATAACTGCCAGTATTTTCGTAGTTATGGTAAGTTTTAACCTCCCTTCCGGATAAGATCAAGCGATAACCATGAAGAAAAAAATCTCTTTCCTTTTCCTGGTCATCGTTATTCTTGGAATGACCGGTATCGGAACCGTAGCAGCTGCCACGACAGCAACCTGCGACGAAAAAGTGATCCATTCAACCGGGAGCGGCAGTGTGATCGGCACTCCTGACAGGGCTCAGATTACGTTTGCCGTTGAAACCGAGAATCCCGATGTAAAAGTCGCACAGCAGGCAAATGCTGTACAGATGAAAAAGGTGATCGATGCTCTCGTTTCCGCAGGTCTGTCCGAGGATGCGCTCAAAACGACCAGGTACTCAATTTATCCGGTATATGATGACTACTCGAAACCCCTTCTGGATCAGAAAATCCGGACATACCATGTGACAAACTCCCTGACCGTCACGCTCCATGATGTGAACAGGACCGGTGAAGTGATTGATATCGCAGTGGCAAACGGAGTAAACCAGGCAAATTCAATCCAGTTCCTGCTTTCAGAGGAACAGGCACGGGTACTCCGGACTGAAGCCCTTAAAGAGGCGGTATCCAATGCCCGCGCAGATGCTGACACCGTTGCAGCTGCCCTCGGTACCACGATTACTGAGGTTAAAAATGCTGATATCAGCGGTGGGTATTCTCCGGTATTGTTTGAAAATTACCCGGCAAGTGATGCAATGGTAAAGGCGCAGGCGCCAACTCCTATACAACCCGGTGATGTAACGGTAACTGCACAGGTATCCATCACCTATTCAATCCGGTAATCTGCCAGGATCCCTTCACAACTTTTTTACATAAGCAGCGTGTGATTATCTCATAAAGCATACGCACTATCCGGATTTTCCGGAAAACAATAGCAAAGCAAAAATTTCGAATATCCCAAAACCTGCGGATACAATAGGATTGATTTTGATATGGAACGCAATATCGGTTTTAAAGAGCGAAGGTACATTGAGGAATTACGAATTCTTACAAAGTCAACCGCCCTCGACTGCGTGATCGATGATCGTTTTGACCGGGTGATCTATGTGATCCGCCAGGGTGACATGGGGCTTGCGATCGGAAAAAAGGGAGATAATATCAAACGTCTGCAGAGTGTGCTCGGCAAGCGGATCGAGATGGTTGAGTACGCGGAAACTCCGGAGGAGTTTATCGCCAACATCTTCAAACCGGCCGAAGTCGTGAGTATTGAACGGGGTGCAGAAACCGGTCCCTTGAATGTGTTTGTGAAGCAGCGGAGCGACCTCGGTATCGCTATCGGAAAAGCAGGGTGCAATATCGAAAAAGCGCGCATCCTCTCGCGGAGGTTTTTCGGGCTGGATGTTGGGGAAGTTCTTCTCGAACCGGAGCCAGTATGAAAAATACGGTTGATCCTGCGGTTATCGCAGAAATCTGGTCTGTTATTGAAGAAAGGGCAAAAACACCTTCGCAGGAATCCTATACAAGCCGGTTGCTCACCGATGACAAGGGTATCGATAAAGTACTCGAAAAAGTCGGAGAGGAATCAACAGAATTTATAATTGCCGCAAAAAATGGTGTGAATGAGCGAACCATCCAGGAAGCGTCTGATCTCCTGTTTCACCTTCTTGTTGCGCTGCGTGCAGCAGATATAGACCTGTCCGATGTGATGCAGGAACTTAAGAGGCGGCGGAAACAGATCCCTGCAGAAATTTTTTTAAAAGAAACACTATAGATGGTGTATTTTTCCAGAATCGAAAAATGAGATTTCCAGGGGAACTTTGCAGATATTGATAAGGATAACCCAAATCCCCGGGTTCACTTTTTTTAAAGATACCCTGTGAATAGTGTACATACCAGCACTTGTGCCAACGATACCAGAATTATGGAATAGTATGCTGATTGTATAATAGTAATAACCGGGACACTTCCCATGAATGGTCATCTTTCATTATCATACATCATGGGATTGGTTCCGCAATCACCAGGATGTACTTTTTTATCATTTTTGACTTTTCACAGGTCATTGCTTCCAGGTGCTTTTCTCATTATCAGAACCATACGTGGGGATGCCGCCTGATGAAAAATCCTTTTGAATGGCTGGCAACTGCAATTACTACCCGGCCTCTGGCCATAGCAGGAGTTGCCGTTATTTTTTTCCTGATCGCACTCTACGGAGTCACTCAGCTGACGATGGAAACGGGAACCGGGACCTATCTTGATGAAAATACGCCCCGTGGGGCCCTGCTCTCCCATTATACTGAAACCTACGGTTCAAGCGCCCTTATGCTCATTTTCGAGACGAATGACATCAAGGACCTGGAGACCCTGAAGTATATTGAAGATCTTCAGGCAGATATCGCGAATGAGCAATCTGTAGCAAGCGTATCGGGGATTGTTGATCTGCTGAAACAGGGGAACGGGGGCATGCTTCCGGGCTCGACTGCTGAGGTGGAGCTTATTATCAGTCGTTCACCTTCAGAAACCGTTGAACGTTATATCCCTTCAAAAATGATGACTATCAGCGTTATCACCCTCAGGCCAGGGCTGTCAGACAGCAATCAGGAACAAGTCCTCAATTCCATACGGGCCCTGGTGAAACTTTCGGATCCCCCTCCCGGAATATCAGTCACCATATCCGGCGAGCCCGCATTTTCCCAGGAAATGCAAAAGGCAATGGGTTCATCAATGGGAGTCCTCATCCTTGCTGCCATGATCCTGATGGTCGTGGCAGTATTGACCCTCTTCAGCCACGTGCGCTTCCCGCTCCTGTCTGTTATGGTTGTGGCATCAGGTCTTGTTCTCACGTTCGGATTTATGGGACTCTCAGGAACACCTATCAGTATGGTGGTGATTGGGGCGTTCCCGGTGCTTATCGGGATAGGCATCGATTATGCCATTCAGATTCATTCACGACTGGATGAAGAGATCCGTAAGTCTTCGCTGAACGAAGCAATCATCACAACCGTAACCAAGACCGGTCCGGCAGTATTGATTGCAATGCTTGCCACCTCAATGGGATTCATTGCCATGATCCTCGGACCGATTCCCATGGTGGGTGATTTCGGCATAACCTGTACTGTAGGGGTGATGTTGTGTTATCTGGCAGCCCTGATCATCGTACCGGTCTTTGCGGTCATTATCAAATACCATCCCAGGAAACCAAAGGAAAAATCAACCGATAACGCTCCCTGTGAGACTGGGTCGATGGGTTGTGACACCGCACCAGTCCGTCACGGAGGTGTCATTTCATACACCGAAAAATACGCTGCATTCCTGGGAAAACTTGCTTATACAATTGCAAAAAACCCGGTCCCCATCATTCTGGTCGTCTTTCTTGTGGCAGCAATTGGATTCCAGCTGGATAATGAGGTTCCCATCAGTGCGGATGAGAAAACATTTGTTCCCTCAGATATGCCTGCTCTCCTTGATATGAACAAGGTGACCCGGACCATGGGCGCGACGAGCACGATACCTGTTGTGGTAACAGGAGAAAACGTGCTGAATCCCTTAACCCTTGCATGGATTCAGGATTTCGGGCAGTATGAAGTCACCCGGAATGACAAGATCACTGGTGTCACCAGTATCGCTACGCTTCTCTCCCGGTACAACAGCGGCATACTCCCCACTACCAGTTCCGACATTCAGCACGTCCTCAGCCGTATCCCGGCCGAGACAAGAAACCGTTATCTTAACGGCAACACGGAGGCTGTGCTTGAGTTCTCGACTGTCGATATGGAGATGTCGCAGGCCCGGTCACAGATACGGGTCATACAAAAGGATGTGCAGTGGTTTACTCCACCGGTCGGCCTGACTGTTCGAATAACCGGAAGTCTGGAGATGTTCAGTTCTCTCATGGAGGATATCAGCAATTCAAAAACGCTCATGACCGTGCTCGGGTTTGTATTCATCCTTGGTTTCCTCCTTCTCGTATACAGGAAAATTCACGCTGTCGCCCCGCTTATCCCCATCGTTGCCATTGTCGGGTGGAACGGTGCGATTATGTACCTCCTGGGTCTTGACTATACCCCCCTCACCGCGGTTCTCGGATCCATGACCATCGGGGTAGCATCCGAATATACTATTCTGATTATGGAGCGGGTTGATGAAGAACTGGCCCGGGGGTTGGACCTTTACTTGGCAATACAGACCAGCGTGCAGAAGATTGGTACCGCGATCACCGTTTCCGGTCTGACCACAGTATTCGGATTTGCCGCGCTTACTCTTTCGGAATTCAATATTATCTCAAATTTCGGTATTACTACCGTTATCACCGTAGGATTTTCCCTTGCAGGTGCAATTCTGATCATGCCCGCAGTCATCTCTCTGATGTATCGCTTCGAACAATCAGGAATCACCAATAAAGGAAAACCCCATGGAGATTCCAATGTCTCTGAATAAGAAGGGAAAGTTCAGACATTCACGGGAAAAACAAGATATTCTAAGGGAATAATGACCCTTTAAAAGGGGAGAATGCAATCACAATATCTGATTTCCCCTCAGGCTACAACCCGGTATCCAGATATTATTCAGGGTTTTTACCGACAATTCCCCGAGTACGATGGATACCGCCTCCCCCAAAGGGGTGCCCACTCGCAGGTAGCCCCTCGTATAATTTACATAAATAAGGTTGAACCATACGAGTTAATGACGGTTTTCCGGAATCGGAAAAAACTCTTATTTTCTGAGATACGTGGACAGGTCAACCATGGGAGGAAGATCACCCGTTTTCTGGCCGGCGGTCGTAAGCACGTTCTCATCGACGAATATTGGTACATCTGCGCGGAGTGCAAGGGCAATGCCATCACTGGGACGGCAGTCCAGATACTCCTTGTGGTGATCTGCCGAGAGCACGAGCTGGGCGTAATACACACCGTCTTCAATGCTGTCAATCTGAAGATAATGGATGGTGATGGAAAATTTTGTTACCAGATCCAGGAAAAGATCGTGCGTGAATGGTCTTGATAAAATTTCCTTGTTTTTCGCACTGTTTATGGAAACTGCTTCCCAGAGCCCGATAAATATCGGCAGAGTTTGTTCACCCCCATCAGTAAGTACTACAAGAGGGACTGTGGTGGCATCATTCATCGCCACAAAGACGCCTTTTACTTCGCACCTGATTTGGGTCATGCCTGTTCACTATGATTGCTGTTAAAAGTGATAAGAGTTAAGGTCAGGAAAAAATTGCGTTATTCCTTGGATTTTACTTCACGACGCACAATAAGGAAACTTGAGAGAATTCCGAGTGCAATATTAAAGTAAAAGAGGACCGTCCGCCAGATGACAACGAATATCCCGACTATCGATGAGGGAATAAACAGCGCATACATCGATGTTGCTCCCACTTCAGCTATTCCGGAGGCGCCGGGAGTGAGCGGGATCATCATCAGGATTGCGAGAACGAGCTGAATCGCAAAAGATTCAAGAATGAGCGCTGGCTGCCCGAGCCCGAGAAGGATAAGAGAAGCGATTAAAATCTCTGAGATCCAGTAGAGCAGGGTAAACACCAATCCCCACAAGAGTCCTCCTTTGGCACTTTTCACAAACTTGATGACCGCCTCATTGAAATTATCAATCTCCTTGTCAGTCCGCGCGACGAATACCTCCACCCGGGGGCTCTCCCAGGTACGGGTGAAGAAACGGGCAACACGGTGAACGACCTTTTTTACCTTGTCCGGCCGCTTTGTTGAAAGGTAAAAGAGAAGCAGGCATCCTATTACAAAGATCCAGGTTATAAAAACCATGACCTGCGAGATTACACCCAGGCTTTTCCACTGATCAGCGAGGACAATCATCGCAAAAGCTGCAAGCAGGGCAAGAACGATGCCATCCAGCACCCTCTCCATGATTACAATCGCAGTTGCATCTCCAAGTGGCACGTTAGCCCTGTAGAGTTCGTGAATTCTCACCGGCTCCCCCCCCGCTTGTGAAGGAGTTATTGCTGCCATAAGCAGGTTGGCAAAAACAAGGTTCAGGCTGTAGAAAAAACCGATACGGTATCCCAGCGAGCCGGACATCTTCTGGATGCGCCATGCCCAGAAGCACATCGTAAGTATATGGGCTAAGAATGCGAGAAGAAGGAAGACTGGATTGATCTCCCTCAGAATCTGAATTGTATTTTCATTGATGGTGAGGAACAGGATGATTACTAAAACGAGCAGGGAAAACCCGATTGAAATGTAGAGCCATTTAACCTGTGACTTCTCCATTAAGGTTCCCTCGTTTCAGATTGAGCGCATTGATGTGTGCATGTGGTATCTTTACAGATTACAAAGACATAGTATAAACGCTTTTATGACTTGCACCTGTTTCCCGTCCGGATATCAAGACTAAAATAATA
>Ga0105106_10000395_pt1 | contig 30824 bp, 23 predicted proteins | sample PPLLaktember2015_5_FD_79109 | JGI IMG/M metagenome (GOLD analysis project Ga0105106, IMG submission 79109) | Freshwater sediment microbial communities from Prairie Pothole Lake near Jamestown, North Dakota, USA - PPLs Lake P8 Core (1) Depth... | ecosystem: Environmental > Aquatic > Freshwater >...
CGATAAGAGTGTGGTGCTTCAACTCCGGATACTGCTTCTTGACGCCGATATACAGGAGGAAACAACTCATGGAAATGTGCAGGCGGTCGATCGCGCGATCTGACCAGCGCCGGAGGCGATGCTCGGGCCGGACCAGGTTCTTGTACACCCACGGGACGTCACCGTTGGATACCACCGCATCCGCCACATGCACTTCTCCGTGCACACGGACACCCGTTGCGCGACCATCCTGCACTACAATTTCCTGCACCTCGGCATTGGGCTGGATCGTGCCGCCTAATTCCCTGAACAGCCGTTCGAATGCCTGTACAAGGCTGTACATCCCTCCCATGGCAAACCATACACCCGCCTCGCGCTCAAGGTATGGAATCATGGCATATATGCTCGGTGCCCGGAACGGCGAACCGCCGATGAAAAGTGGGTGGAAGGAAAAGGCAAAGCGGTTGCGCTCATCCCGAAAGTACTTGCTCGCGAACTCATACACGGGACGAAGACTCCCGAGGGCAAGTGCTCGCGGCACGAAGGAGAGGAATGCTTTCCACGTAAGGAACGGGGTACTTCCTAACCCCTCCGTGATCACGGCATCGTAAATGGGCTTCACATCCGCAAAAAACCGGTCATAGTTGCGCGCGTCCTCGGGATTGAAGCGCGCCATTTGCTCTTTCATCCTGTCGGGGCTTCCCACATAGTCCAAGTGGGTCTTGTCGTGAAAATAGATTCTGTAAAAGGGGTCCAGTGGCACCAGGGTGAGATAGTCTTTCATCGATCTCCCAGCCGCTTTAAACACGCTTTCGATGATGAATGGCGCGGTGACCAGGGAAGGCCCCATATCGAATGTGTAGCCATCCCGTACGAGCTGGTATGCACGGCCACCAACTCGGGAGCGTTTTTCAAAGACTGTGACCGCGAAACCCCTCGACTGGAGTCGGATTGCCTCCGCCAACCCCCCAAAACCTGATCCAATTACGGCTATTTTCTTCATCTCGTCCGATTAATGCGATTTGTGCGTTTCGATATATTGCTTAACACAAGAGCCTGAATTATGGTTCCCACCACAATCGAACTTGTCAGGAGAGATTAGCGGATATCATCCACAATGAAGAATGTGACCTTCCCGGGTCGTACGGTCACTGTTTCGGCGGCAATGCGAAAGGCGTGGTCAGTCGCGGAGACCGTGACTCTGTATGACCCGGGCGCCAGTTCCATTCTGGCAAACTGGATCTGGGCTGGCAATGTCCGCCACGACCGGACGTCCGCCCGTTCGGTTGCACCGATGGCGGCGTCGATGGCAAGTGAGCTGAGGAAGTTCACAAGATCGCTGTTCGTTCGCTCTTTGAGTTTAGCTTTCGCCGCTTCGGCCGCAAGGAGTTTGATGAGCGCCCGTCCACCACTCTTGAGATACACCAGGGCGAGGCGATCTTCGAGTGAATGGTCCGCAATTGCCGTGATATCCTCGGCGACCGTCGTTTGCGTGTGTACCACCCGGACCGAATCGCCGGCAATGTGCACGTCGACATCATATGCGCGCGCGATTCGCATCCGCGGCGTGAACTTCGGCAACGCAATCTGGAATGTATGCACAATCCCTGCACTATCGGCGACGGAAACAGCCGGCCGGACCTCCGTCTTGATAGGAGCCCGACCCGCATAGGCGACAACGATGACACTCCCCTGCAACCCTTCAGCCGTTGTTGTGTCTGCACCTCCCAGGCCGCGGTATTTCTTGTACTCATCCACGAACGAAAGCCTCCTCGCGGTCCGCACCAGATCATTCAGCAAGAACGGCGGCGTCTTCGTGCCGTACAGAGTCGCGTATGTCGCATACGCGTCGTACGCCTTCACGTATGAAATAAATGCATCGTTCAGTTCGCCCCCTGACTCGTACAGTGCCCCTGCGAGATACCGGGCGAAGGCATCTTCCTGGTACCTGTTCTTTCCCTCGTACTGGCGGGCGAGTTCGCGCAGCTTCAGATCAACCTTGCGCGCCTCCACCAGTGCCTCATCGGAAAGGCCCTGCTCAGCGAAGTTCAACGCGAGGAACACGTTTACCAGGACCCTTTCAAAATCTTCTCCGTCGTACGGAAGGACAGTGTCGTTCAGAAGCATCGACATCGCGGCCAGTGAAACACTCTTGGTATAGAGATCCTCAATCTCCTCCTCCGCGGCAAGCAGATAGTGCGACGAAGAGTCACGTATCCCGGCATAGTGATACAGGAGACCAAGGTCGAGTTTGTATAGGACAGAACCCTTGTCGCCATAGGCGTCACGGTGGGCCGTGATGCTTTGTATGGCATCCTCATACCTCCCGGCTCCGATGTCGCTCTCCAGCGAGTGATAAAACCCGGTCGACGAACTGCACCCGATCACAAAAAGAAAAAGCGCCGGCATGACGGGCCACGGCGCTTTCGGAATTTGAAATCGTGCCATTACCGGACGGGGCTAGAATTTTGACCCGCTCTGTTCGACCAGCTTCTTGATCTTCTTTTCACCGATCCAGGCTTTCTTGTTCGTCTCAATGTTGATGAGTTCGAGGTTCACCTGGTAGAATTTCACCCGTGCTCCCCCATCCTGGTCGATAATCGACGTGATGTCGCCGCTCAACATAAAGTCCGCCCCGGTTTCTTGCTGGAACTTTTTCAGCGATTCCGGGGTGGAGAACTCCTGCTGGTCGGTCCGCTCATCCCGAACTTCACTCCGCTCCTCCTTGTTCGCGACAAATTCGACACGCCCGGAATTGATCAGCTCGCGTTCCAGATTCTTGGTGAATGCCGTGGAAGCGATATGCTCGGATGACCTGTTACGCACCGTGCCGACTATGACGACCGGCGTGCGTTGCTTTTCCGATTTGAATTCGCCGAGCCATGGCCGGCTCAGGACATCCTTGATCATCTCCTCCGCCACGTGGCGTGAATCGGTGTCATTCCAATCACCGCTCAGGTCGATTGCCTGATCGGGGTCAACGCGCGTCACCGTTCTTGACTCCCCGCAACCCCCAACCAAGAAGGCGAGCCCCGCAACCCCCACGAGTGCCAACAGACGAATAGGTGCCAAGAATCCTCCTCCAGATCACTTTGACAGAGTCTGAGAATAACCCGGGGGAAAGATACTAAACCGGAAGGGAATCGTCAACCCCGCGATTAATGGTCTTGCACAACGACATTGCACTTCGGGGGTGCACAATGGGGTTGCACTACGGGGGCTCCACAGCGGGCTTGCACGACGGGGCTGCACGACGGTGGGTTGAATATGGCGGCACCGCAGAGATCCTGTGGTCCGGGAAGAACGACCGGTCACTCCCTCTGCCTCGCGTCTCTGCGGTGCCACCCTTCAGCGCGTTGTCAATTCACACCAAGCACATTCTTGATGGCGTCCTTGAGCGCCTGCTTGGGCAGTGCACCCATTGCCATTTGCGGTTTCCCATCCTTCGGAACAAAGAGAATGGAGGGTATACTCCGGATGCCGAACATGGAGGCAAGATCCTGCTGATCCTCCGTATCGACCTTGTAAACATTGATCTTCCCCGCGTACTCCTTCGAAAGCTCCTCAAGAACCGGGGCCACCATCCTGCACGGACCACACCAGTCCGCATAGAAGTCGATAATACAGGGGAGCTCCCCTCCGAATTTCCAATCTTTGTTGTTCTCAAAATCAAACACTTTGGTGCGAAACGTCTCCTTTGTAAGATGTTCCATTGAGATCTGCCTTTCCGTTGATGGTGCCTGCCTTGAAATACGTTCTGTTCTCTTGTACATGAGATGCAACGCACCACCCGCAAGGGTCAGACCCCTAGTTGGTCACGGCTGCCGCCGCCTCATCGACCGCCTGCCGGAATTGTTCGATGCTCTCTTTGAACACTCGAACGGTCACGCGAGTCTTTTTATCTCCGTCATCCAGGCGGTTCTCTGTGATCGTGAGGTATTTCTTGCCGTTTTTCGCCTCCTTCACGTCGACAAAGTAGGTTGTCCGGCCTGAGCGGACCATACTGGAGAATAAAGCTTCATCTGTTGCCATTGAGACCTCCCGTGCTGATGAATGATAGTGAGAGACCCTTCCCGGTCTCCTATCTCTACAGGCGGGAGTGCTTTTTTTCGATTCGGGAGAAAATAATCGGGACCGCCGCTAGGTGCTCTCGCGACCTTCCGGGGGATATTCGGTGTGAATGTCAATAATGCTCAGATCCGCAGCATAGGATTTGGAGCTCACCCGGGTGAGCGATTGTGCCTTGCGGACGAGGCTCTCAATGCGTCGAAGCTCAGCTCCCAGGGCCGCGAGGTCGCGAACGAGTTCGGGCAGATCTTCCCGGTTGGCCAGAAGCGCGCTATGTTCCTGGAGTAGTTTGGCCGCCGCGAGCGGATTGCCGATTTCATGGGCGACCGCACCGGCCATCTCCAGCACCGTCGTTTTGCGGATTTGGTCAGCGAGCTCACGCTCGAGTGCCCGGGTACGGAAACCTACGCCGATGCGAGCGACCAGCTCCGCGTTGTCAAAAGGTTTTGTCAGATAGTCATCGGCCCCCTCGTGAATGCCCCGGACGACATCCGCCCGGCCGCTCCGCCCGGTCACCATGATGGCGTACCGGTTCTTATGCTCCGGCGACGACCGCATCCGCTGCAGCAGGCTGATGCCATCCGAGCCGGGAAGGTTCCAATCCAGGATCACGACTTCAGGTCCTTTCGCTACCATCACATCCCAGGCTATCGCGCAGTCTGTTGCCGTGAAAACCGTATGCCCCTCCGCTGTGAGAAGCGCAACGACCCCGGTCAGGAAATCCGGATCGTCATCCACGACAAGAACCGATTGCTGCTGTTCCATCTCATGCTTTCGTTGCACATTGGCTCTGAGCGCCATGAACTGTCGCTGAACGCGCGACATTGCGGCCGTCATGCATTTGGGGCACAGCGCCGCCCGCCGGCATCGGCTCCAAGCGGTCTCTTTGTCAATGAGTGAGGTACGTCTTCCGGATGACGGGGATCAGGTATTCTTCAAAAGCGCGACGTTCGTCAAAGACAGGCATGAATCCCCAGTCCCTTCGTGCGGCGGAATCATCGACATCTTCCGGCCACGTGTCGACAATCGCCTGGCGCTTGTCATCCGGCGAGAAGCTGATATCGGCATCTGGAAAAGCACGGAGGACGATGGTCCGAATCTCTCCCGCTGACGGGCTGAAGCTGCCGATGTTGTACACAGTGCGGGAGAGGTTCTTCAAGGGGGCCGAGTGCAGTGCCAGGAGAGCCGAAATGGCATCGGGCATTGCCATAAAGGGAATGCGCACGTCCTGCCGGACAAAGCAAGCGTAGCTCTTCCCCTGCGCCGCTGCATGGAGCATCTCGGGTGCGTAATCACTTGTCCCGCCACTCGGGATGGTGACCGCAGATATCAGGCCGGGAAACCTGATCGCTCGAAAATCCACGCCCGCTTTCTCAGCATCGGCCGCGAGCTGACGGTAGTGCTTTGTATAGTACCGTCCAAGGTGTTCGCAGTACAACTTGTTGCAGCCGTACATGGTGATCGGCTGATTCCATTCATGCTCCTTGACCTTCCCGATTTTTCGTTTGACCTCAAGCGAAGGTACCCCGTAGACGGCTATAGAGCTCGGGAACAGGAACTGGACTGGCGCACCTTGCCACCGGGATTGCTCAATCGCGAGCTTGAGCAGATACATCGTCCCCTCGACGTTCACACGGTGGGCAGCTTCGGGCATAAATTCCGCACGGGTGGACAGCAATGCAGCCAGATGATAGATGGTGTTGATTTCGTATTCACTGGCGAGTCGTTCCATGAGCCGCTCATCAAGTATATCTCCCACCAGCGTCGCACCGCACTTCGCCTTGATCTCATCTTCCACAGGCCGCACGTCGATGGCAATGATGTTCTGATTCCCCTGGCTCGCCAGTCGTTCAATCAACCCGTGACCCATTTCGCCGTTAGCACCGGTAATGAGTGTCGCGGGGGTGCGGATGTGGTCGGTCATGGAACATGTCCCTTATTGGCGGGATGGTCTCGTGAAACACGGGGGGGGGGGGTTCTACCTTCCCCCTCGCAGTTGTTGGTTCAGGCGGGAGCGTGTCCCTCCGGGGGGAAGCTTGCCGCGCTTTTCGGGAGGCGTGTTCAGATAGGCCAACCACTCTTTCATCTCTTCAACAGGACGGGCCTTGCGAAGGAAACCATCGTACCGGGGGTCCTGTACTGCATCCAGTGTGTGTTGATCGTCGAATGCCGATACAAAGAGAAAAGGCAGCGTTGCGTACTCCGGCAGTGCCCGCACTGCCCGATGGAAACGGATCCCATCCATGAGCGGCATGTAGATGTCAGAAATGACGAAGTCAATTTTGGACTCTTTCAGCTTCTTGAGCCCGTCTTCGCCATTTTCCGCTAGGACAACATCGTGTTTGAGATCCTGCAAGACACTCCTGAGCAGCAGCCTGTAAGCCGGCTCATCATCAACGACAAGGATTGTCATGGCCAAGAACCTCCACTCGTCGAAGAGGGACGTTAGTGTTTCCCCGTACAGCCGGCTTTTTCACCTCCGGCACATTCCTTCGCACAGCCTTCCGTGGCATTCCCTTCACAGTTCTTCATGCACTCATCCATGGCCTTCCCTGCACATTCCCCGCCCACCGCATGCGTCTTCGCGTGCATCGCATCGGATACCGCAGCCCTTTTCTCCATCGCCGAACCGCACTTCGTGCATTTCCCCGATTTGTCTGACGTGACATTCGCATGCATCGGACAAACATACTTGTCCTTTGCTTGTCGGGCGACCACCTGGGTCTTCCGTTGCTTTGTTGTTCCGGCGGTCTGGGCAACCGTGCTGAACACAACACAACCGGCGAGGGCAACAACGGCGAGGCTGATTCCGACTTTCATGCTCAAATCCTCTGTAGGGTAAGGGGATATTTTCTTGGCGACCACATTGTTATAATGTACAACTTGGTCGCATTACACGCAACAGACCAGCGCGCGGATTCCGGGTATCCGTCGGACTACCGTGCAGACGACGGTAATCACTGCACATACTCCCGGAACACCCTGTTGGTGATCACGCAGGTTATTTCATAAGGGATGGTCCCGAGAGTCTGTGCAATGTCCCACGCCGTGATGCGCTCTGAACCGGATTCACCGATCAGGACCACCTCGTCACCGACCTGCACATGCGAGTCCGACCCCAGATCGAGCATCAACTGATCCATGCAGATCGTGCCTACGACCGGAAAGCGCACGCCGTTCACCAGTGCTGACGCTTTCCCCATCAACGCCCTGGGATAGCCGTCAGCGTACCCCATCGGCACTGTGGCAATAGACGTTGTGCTCTGCGTGAAATAGCACCGGCCGTAGGAAATGCTCGTGTGCGGGGGGACGGTCTTGATAAATGCCACCCGGGAGACCAGGGAGAGCACCGGCCTGACGGGGTACCGTTCCGGCATGCCGACGCCGGGCGGATATCCATAGATCATGATCCCCGGACGGACGAGGTCAAAATGAGCCTCGGGCATTGTGATAATTGCGCCGCTGTTCGCCATATGGCGCAGCGGGATGGAAATCCCCGACCGTTGCGCCGCGTCAAGGAGGTCATGAAAATGAGCGATTTGCTCGCGAGCAAATTCCTGCCCGGGGTCCTCGGAAGTTGAAAAATGACTATAGACACCTGCCAGCTCAAGCCAACGCGAGCGGGCAACACGTTCCACCACCCGGAGTGCCCCAACGGGTGGCAGCCCAAGTCGTCCCATGCCTGTGTCGACCTTGACATGGACACGTGCCTTTGACCCTGAACGACGAGCAGCGTCTTCAATTCCGTCGGTTGACTCTTCTGACACCGTGGTAAGCTCGAGATGGTGTTTCAATGCTGCAGGCAAGGCATCACTCCGCGGAACTTCAAAGACAAGAATCGTGGCCGACGGCTGGTGCAACCGCAACTCAGCCCCCTCGTGAACGCGTGCCACACCAAAATCGGTGATGCCGAACTCTTCTGCGGCCCTAGCCATCTGCGGCATCCCGTGACCGTAACCGTCGGCCTTTATCACCGCCATGATACGGACATGAGGCCCAACATATGACCTGACGGCCTGGAGATTATGCCGGAAAGCACCCAGGCTGACACGGGCGCCGGCAGAGGAAGGTACGCGTTCGTTGACCATGGTAATCATACAATATCGAGAGAGATCATGTGAATTTCAAGGAATTGCAAAAGAGAAAGGTCTTCGCTAAGTTGAATCGATAACCATCCTGCTGAGGAATTTCCCCATGAATCGCCTTGCCTTTTCGCTTGTCGTGTGCCTCATGGTTGCGCCGGCTGCCGCACAAAAACGGGCGTTCTCTGTCGCCGATCTGTACCGGCTGCGGGCAGTCGAAGACCCCCAACTCTCACCCGATGGCAGGTACATTGCATTTGTCTTCCGGGAAGATGACATGCTCAAAGGCACGGGCAATTCCGACATCTATGTGATTCGCACGGACGGCTCGAATCTGCGCCGGATGACCTACGACCCGGCTACAGACAACCATCCCCGCTGGTCCGGGGACGGTCGCTCACTGCTCTTCCTCTCGACGCGCAGCAATGGTTCCCAGGCTTGGGTTATTCCCGCTGACGGAGGTGAACCCCGGCAGCTTACCGACTTCAGCCAGGGAGTGGGCGAGCCGATCTGGACCCCTGATAGAGATGGAATAGTGTTCACATCAGACGTGTTTCCCGAGTGCGGCGCGTCGGACAGCTGCAACGCGTCGATCGGCGACGCGATGGCGAACGGGCCCGTCAAGGCGCACGTGGCCGACGCTCTGCTCTATCGCCACTGGACATCCTGGAAGGATGGGACGCGATCGCACATTTTGTATTTCAACCATGTAACGAAGAGCTACCGTGATTTGACCCCTGGCGATTTCGATTCTCCCGCCTTCTCTTTGGACGGCGGCGGGTTCGCGCTCTCGCCCGATGGTAAAGAGCTTTGTTTCGTCTCCAATCGCAGTGCGCATGAAGCAGAGAACACAAACAAAGATCTCTGGATTGTCCCGTTGAGTGGCGGAACCCCCCGGAATATTACCCGCACCAACGAGGGATCCGACAGCAATCCGGTCTATTCGCCTGATGGCAAGTACATCGCCTACCTGACACAAGTGACGCCGAACTATGAATCGGATTGCTTGCGCGTCGCCCTCGTCGACCGCAGGACGCAGCAGACAAGCATCCTCAGCGGCGCTTTTGATAACTGGGTGACCGGCCTTGCGTGGGGACACGATGGACGCACGATCTACTTCACTGCCGACGTCAAGGGTCACGTGCCCCTCTACTCCATCGATATCTCCACCAGAACAATCATGCAGGTGGTTGATGCACAAACCATCGACGCATTCAGTGTCGGGGGAACCGGCATCGCACTCGTCCGCCGATCTGTCGGTGAACCCCGTGAGCTCTGGGCAGCTGACGTGAAGGGGACCTCACTCCGCAAGTTGACGACGTTCAATAAGGAGATCGAAGACTCTGTGGACATCCGTCCGGCCGAAGAGCTCTGGATTCCCTCGCCCACCGGGCGAATGATCCATACGTTCATTGTGAAGCCACACGGTTTTGACCCCGCGAAGAAATACCCCTTGATTCTCAATGTCCATGGCGGCCCGCAGATGCAGTGGACCGATGGTTTTCGCGGGGATTGGCAGGTCTATCCTGGAGCGGGGTACATCGTGGCATTCCCGAACCCCCACGGTTCCACGGGATATGGGCAGGAGTTTACCGCGGCGATATCCAGGGACTGGGGGGGCAAAGTGTACGAAGACGTCATGGCCGTCACGGACTCGCTTGCCCGGCTCACCTTTGTCGATGCGGAACGGATGGGCGCAATGGGGTGGTCATACGGCGGCTACATGATGATGTGGCTCGAAGGACACACGCACAGGTTCAAGGCTCTGGCTGCGATGATGGGGGTATACAATCTCACGGCAATGCACGGAGCAACAGAAGAACTCTGGTTTCCGGAATACGATCTGCAGGGGACACCGTGGGAATCGGATCTCTACAGGCAATGGTCGCCCAATGCGTTCGCCAAGAATTTCAAGACCCCGTGTCTGGTCATCACCGGCGAACGGGACTACCGTGTTCCCTATACGCAGAGCCTCGAATTCTTCACCGATCTTCAAAAGATGCGTGTGCCATCGCGACTGATCGTCTTTAAGAACGACGGCCACTGGCCTGGTGCCGTCACTTCCATGCCGCTGTATTACAATGCGCACCTGGACTGGTTCCACCGGTTTCTCGGGGGGGGGCCTGCGCCGTATGACATGCAGAAGATGTGGAGGAACCAGGCATTCCAGCGTTAATTGGCGGATCATGTGTCCCATGTCACAAATCCCGGATTTTTGTACCGGCCCCGTTGTATTTTCCTCCTGCACATGCTATCTTTTATCCAGATATCCCCGAACTCTCCACGCGTTTTTGCTGTTCACGACTGAAATGACCATGTCTGAAATTATGGCTGTGCATACCGGTTTGAACGGTATGGGACCTGCAGTTCCAGGAACCGTCATGAGCATATACACCATTGCTGTTGTGGGCAGCCGCCGTGAGGATTTCCGCCGGCACCCGTTGCAGCTCATCGGTTGGAACCGCTTTATGCGCACACAGACCTATGATAAAGGCGGGAGTGTTGTGGAGAGCCCGGTCCCCCCAACCCTCGATCTCCGCATCTGATTGCCGAGCACACCATGGAACATCTTTTTGCGATGCAACCGTACGAAGCAACAACAGAGAACATCACGATCACTGTACGCCCACTGTATCTGGATGGTCAATCCGATGCCATCGCAAGGAAATTTGTGTTTGCCTACTTCATTTCCATCGAAAACAACGGCACAGAGCCTGTGCAGCTCCTCCGGCGTCATTGGTTTATCCGGAATGCCTCCGATGAATTACGGGAAGTCGAGGGAGAGGGGGTCGTCGGCCAGCAACCTGTCATCCACCCTGACAAGGAACACGAGTACAACAGCTACTGCGTGTTGGACACATTCGAAGGGACGATGGAGGGCACGTACCTGATGCGGCGCCCCAATGGGGAGTTGTTCTACGTTGTCGTTCCCCGCTTTACTCTCCGGGCACAGGCGAACTAGGAGGCCCGAGCCGATGCACCACCAGCCGACCCGCCGGATGTTGCGGGCGAAAATACACCGTGCGCGGGTCACCGAGGCCAACCTCCACTACGAAGGAAGTCTTACCGTTCCCCCCGAACTCCTCGGCCACGCAGGCATTGCGGAGTATGAGGCGGTCAATGTCTGGAATGTCACGCGGGGGACGAGATTTGAGACGTATGCCATTGCCGGCACCGATGGTTCACACGACATTTGCGTGAACGGTGCGGCAGCCCACCTTGCAAGCCCCGGAGACATTGTCATCATCGCGAGTTACGCTGAAGTGCCGGAACCCATGGTCTCCGGTTTCCGCCCCACGGTTGTCTTCGTCGATCAGGACAACAAGGTTACAGAAACCGGGCAGGAAGTTCCTGGCCCCCGAACACACATTAGGGGGTGTTGACCACGCGACTTCTCATGTCCCATTCGACCGGAACCCTCCTGGCGCCGCGATTGCTGTCCCATCTCGCCGTCGTGCTGCTGTCGTGTGTTCTCATGTCTTGCAGCGAAGATGAAGCTGCGACAGGGGTGACGCAATTCACAGACAGGCTCACATTGGGGACGGGTGCGAATGCTTCTAACACCGCCCTGACGGGGGAAAGTTCTGCATTCATCAGCCTGGGGGGGGTTGCGGTCATCTATTGGAGGCTCGAGTCAGCCACGGAACTCGGGGGTGCGGGTGTGGCGTTGAAGATCGAAAAGAAGAGCGGGAGCAACTACACACTCATAGGATCGTATCCGTATGCCAGCCCCCGCAGCTACGGACACATCGTCATCTCCTCCATCAGCCTGGCTGATGCAGGCACATTCCGCGCCACAGGATTGCTGACATCCACGGCCACAGAGGTTGCATCGACGACGTTCACGGTACGATGGTGACCGCCGCTGCACCGGTCCGATGATCGTCGACGAATGCTCTCCCCTCGGCTTCACGTATCGAAGACCTTGCCTTCCAGCCGTTCCCCCATTACTTCGCCATAATCATTTGTCGCACAGCCGAATACCCGTCGGCAGTCAGACGGCAGAAGTAGACGCCGCCGGCAAGCCCGACCGCGTCGAAGGAACGCGTATGATTGCCCGCAGAGAGTTCTTCGTCCACAAGCGTGGAGATCTCACGCCCCAGAGCATCATACACCTGCAACGTCACCCACCCTGCCCTCGGCAGCGAAAAGGCAATTTGCGTGGAAGGGTTGAAGGGATTAGGATAATTCTGATGCAGCACATACGCTGACGGAATATCGGATGCCTGATCGTCCACCGCAGTGGAAGCATAGCGCGTGATCCGGACGTCGTCGACGCAGATCTTGTCGGAGTTCGTTCCGTTTTCCCCTCCGTCGTACAGCAGATAGCGGAACGCGACATAGCGTGTCGTCCCCTGCGGGAGGAGCAAAGCCACGCGGGTCCATGCGTTCTTCGGAACATTCATATAGACAAGCCGCGTGAAGCTTCCAACGGCTTTGTCCGTCGTGGAAACTCTGACGTCGAGCGAATCGGCGTAGGAGCCGCCGGCGGAAAGCCGTGACACTGTCCAGAAGGTCAGGGAATCGACGTCTCCTACCGCGGCACTGCCGGTATTTGGCGAAATCAACCAATCATCCAGCAGATACCCGTTTGATGTGCCCCAATACGCTGCAGCACATGCGATCGAATCAATCATCGGAAGGTTGACCGTTCCGCCCACAACAAACGATTGCCACCAGCAGGTATCGCTCGGATCGGAAGGATTGGCAGATACATTGTGGTCATTGTTGATCATGGTCCAGCCGGAGTTCAGAAACCAGGCAGTGGTGGTATCGTTGAAGCCTTCCCTAAAGATCTCAACGCCGGCATTGATTTCATTCGGCGCCGGCACGGCGACGACCGGACTGGATGAGGGCTGTTCTTTCCCCTGTTTCTGTGCAAGACCCGTTCCGACGACGCACAAGATCAGCACAAATGCGGCAGCAAAGAATAGAGCGATTCGCATTTTAACTCCCGCGTAGAGTCGATGATGTGAAAGGTGAGCGATTCTGCCTCATGGAGCTATGGAGCATCCAGAGGAAAATACGTCCCATCCCGGGCAATGTCAAGGACTCTTCCGCACCAGGGATACCGTCATGACGCACGCCGTGAACCATGCCGCGGCGAAACACGCGTGAGGCACTCCGGCCCGCGAGGCAATCCGGCCGGAGCCTTCTGCATCCGCAGCCTTGACATTGATGCCTTTTCTGAACATGATTCAGAAGTTACCATAAGAGGACGACTTCATGCACCTCCTGTGTTTCATTGCCGGTTTCGACAGGCAATCGCCGGAATCCCTGTTGAAACGGGCGCAACGCGTCCTGCAGACGGTGGTCCCGCGTTTTCCGGTTCCCCTGCAGTCAGAGTGCGGGATGGTGCCGGAAATACAGGGTGGGTGGCTGCTGCTGTTCCCTTCGCACCCGGGCCTTCGCAGGAGACTCGGGACATGCCTACGCAAGGATCTTGTGGTGCTTTTCTATGGCGAACTGTTCGGAAAGGGAGACCTTCCGGCGGCCGACGCTGTGGCGGATACATGGGTCGCCGGCGGCCCGGACGCCGTTCGCGACCTCGACGGCTGCTTTTCAGCAATCGTGGTCGAGCGGACTGCCCGTCGTTGTACGGTGGTCTCTGATCTCGTCGGGAGACGGACCCTCCGTTATGTGACAATCGACGGATGTCTCATTGTCGCCACACATGACGTCGCCCTCGTGGCCACCGGTCTCGTCCGCCCGACCGTGAACATGACCGCAGCAAGGTCTGCAACTGCGACGGGTTGGGCTCTGGGGGGCAAGCCTTTCCTGGCTGGAGCCACAATATGCGAGCCGGACTCCATACTCAGATACCACGATCGGGCGGTGAAGGTTCAGAAAGCCCCGCGGCTGACCGTTGGGCCGCTCAAAGAGGGGGGTACGAAAGGGACGGAACAGGAAATCCATGCGGCAATGACGGGGCACATCCGCAACACGATTGCCTCGTTCTCGGACAAGGCCGAAGAAGTGAAAGCTGATCTGACGGCGGGGATGGACACACGATTCCTGCTCGCGCTCCTCCTCTCCACGGTGGAAAAGAATCGGCTTGTCGTCGGGACTGAAGGACAGAGTTCCGACCTCGATGTGCAAGTGGCGCAACATATTGCCAGAACAATGGGGGTCCGTCACGTCATCGACGTGCATTCCGAGCCGGAGCCGCAGAAGTTTCTCGAGAACCTGGACATCCTTGCGTTCACGGTAAACGGGGACACCGACGGAAAACGGGCAATGACAAACCTCTTTCAGCGTGCTGAGTTCGTCGATCCTGCTCCCCGGTTCTATGCCACCGCTTCGGAGTTCTTCCGGGGTGCGTGCTATCCCCTGAGCAGTACCAAGAGCGAGCTCATGGGGATGACCCATGATGACGTGTTCAAGTGGAATGTCAAGACCTGGACAAAGCTCGACGGGCTCAAGTGGAAGGACGAAGAAAGCCGGGCCGAATGCCTTGCCCAGATGGAAGAACGGCACGCGCGGTACAGGGAACTGTGCAGGAGACCGGTGGACCTCATTGATCTCTTCTACATTTTCGAACGTTTCGGCCGGTGGGGTTCGTTCTCAGCGCGGGCAACCTGGTGGGCCCAGTATTGCACTCCGTTCGGCAGTCCCGTCCTGATCAAGATGGGATTTCAACTCCCACCCCCGTTGGGATTCGGAGCCAAGATGCAGCGCGCGGCCATACGCCGCTATCTGCCAGGGTGTTACTATACGCCCCTGGTCAACGGGTCCTGGTTTGTGCCGCTCATGCGATCTCCACGACTGGCGAGCAAATACGGTGAAGCTGTGCAGCGCTTGAACTCGCTCACATCCACCGCCGGCAGACGTTCAGGAATATCAGGACACGGACAGAAGGGTGATGACCAGGACAAATGGTCTGCGAGACAGATGGCATCTGCGATTCGACCAGCGGCGAACGAGTTGCTGCTGTCCGGCGAAAGCATCGCCCCGCAACTGTTCGACACAGCAACATTGGAGAAAATGCTCACCTCGTTGGGATCCAGCGACAAACACCTGGCGTCCGTTTCGACTCTGCTCACCATGGAGCGATGGAGGGAGCAGGTCAGCAAGGCATGGCGTCTCGCGGTGAGCCCTGACGCGTCTATCTGAACGTCATGGTAATTTCCACGATTTCCGGTCTGTTGCCGGTTCTTACCGGGGGGCCCCATGTGCCGGCGCCGCTGGAAACGTAGTAGTGCGTCGACCCCTTCAGGAGATACCCCCAGCTGACTTCGTAAATTGCCGACGTAATGTAATTGAAGGGCCAGAGCTGCCCATGATGTGTATGCCCCGAGAGTTGCAGGTCAACACCGTGGGCAGCCGCCTCGTCCAGGTCGAACGGTTGATGATCCATCAGTATCAGCGGAGCGCGTACATTCATTCCACCCAGCAACGCATCAAGAGACTTTCGAGCTTCACCCCCAAATTGTCTGCTGCTGCGGTCCTGCCTGCCGGCGAGCAGGATGCCCCCTTCAATCTCCACACAGGTGTCCCTCAGCATGCGTATCCCGTGTGCTTCCAGGTACGCGCAAGCCTGTTCCGCGCCGCCGATATATTCGTGATTCCCCGTGATTCCGTACACTCCTTTTCGCGCCCTGATCGATAGTAGTGTTTCACCCAGATTTTGCCTCAGAACGGGCGCGAGATCCTCATCGACGACATCACCGGCAAAGAGGACGAGGTCCGGACGGAGTTCATTGATGCGTTCCACGAGACGTGCGAGGTGTTTTCTCCCAACGATTGTGCCAAGATGCACGTCGGAAATCATGACCGCGCGCAGAGAATGGATGCCCTGCGCCTGCTTGTCGATCGTCACAGACAAGCGCTGGATACGAGGCGTTCTAGCATTCCAGTATCCTCCCGCAAGCACTAACATCACGAGCACGACAACTCCGAGCGTGCCAATCTGGCGAAGCCGGACCGGATCGCCCAAATCGGGCATCGGAATGGGGAGGATCAGCAACACGAGTCGCACAAGGTCAACTGCCAGGCAGGCTAGAACAAAATAAGCCAGCGCGGCAAGCCAGAACGAGCCGATCCAGACAAACAAGTCACTGACCGCGGAAATCCAGTAGTTTTCCAGCACCCTGCCGATGATGAACGAGAGGGAAACGACAGCGAAGAGCACTGCATACCATGTGCGTAGAGATGTCGTTGCAGGCAGAGCCTGCCACCCGCGGAAAAAGACATACGCGTTGACGCTGAAATAGACGGTGAAGAAGACGAGGAAGAAAGTCAGCATGAGGTGCTTTCGCATTTTGAACTGAACCGGGAGGTGCTCAGGAAGTCATGATAACCACGATCGTCTGGTCGTCGTGCGGCTCACAACCACCGCTGAAAGCCGCAAGACTTTCCGCGACCCGGTCACGGATCTCCTGCGCCGTAAGCAACGCAGAGCCCGCGATGACCGCCGTGAGCCGCCCTTCGCCGTATTCACCGCCGGAGGAATCACGCGTTTCCGTTACACCGTCGGTGACAAGGAGAAAGACATCACCGGGTTGGTATGTCTCCGAACGCTCTTCCAGCTCGCTGGCAAAAATGGCAGCATCACTCAACCCGAGTCCCAGACCCCGCGGCACAATACGTTCGATGCAGCGGCTCGACCCACGGTACGCAAAGACGGGAAGATGCCCCGCGCGGACTCGTCCCCTGCCGCATGACCCGGTCGGCGTCCGTAGATGTCTTGAACCCCTCTCCGTTGATGCGCGTGATGAAGTCCCCCACTTTCATGCCGGCACGGTCGGACGCCCCGCCGCGCGCCACTTCGACCACCAGCATCGACGGCGATTGCTGTGCAAACCGCTCCATTAATATACGGAATTTAGGCCAAATGGTTCAGATATGCAGATTTGGTTGGTGTTGAATATTTCAACAGTGGACTCGTTGGAAAAACTGCACAGGAGAAGTTTTTGGTGCATCTCGTTTTCCGATTCTGTAGGTTTGATGTCACCATCCTATCAGGCAGTCCGCAGTGAATTAGGCTTACCCCTGAGGGTTACGAAAGGCCGCCACGTTCTCCAGCTTTTTATGTACCATCAAGAAAGGAAGAGCTATGTCTATTGCACGTTTGTTCTGTGCGTCATTGTTGTTGGCAGCGATGTCGGTCGATGTTTCGTTTGCCAGCGGGTTCCAGCTCAACGAGCATGGTGCCCGTGCGATGGGTCAGGGTGGGGCCTTCGCAGCTCGTGCCAATGATCTCTCTGCCATATATTTCAATCCCGCAGGACTGGCCCACCAGCAGGGGCTGGGGGCGTATGTGGGTGGCACGATGATCCTTCCAAAAACGACATTCACCAGCCCGACCGCAAAACTGACGGATATGGTGAGCCAGACATTCCTCATCCCGAGTGTGTACCTCGGCTACGGGATGGACAACGGGCTCTCTTTCGGCGTGGGTTTCTACGCTCCGTTCGGCCTTGGAACCGAATGGCCTGCAGGCTGGGACGGGCGCTTCGTCGCCGGGAAGACTGACCTCCAGAATCTTGCCCTCAATCCGACGATTGCGTACAAGGTGAGCGAGCAGTTCATGATAGGGGCGGGCATGAGCATCACTTTCTCCTCGGTGAAGATGGCATACGATCTCGCCACTTTGCCAGGTGCACCGCCCGGACATATTGCGCTCGATGCAACCGGAAATGGCTACAGTTTTGATCTCGGCGCCATTTTCAAACCTATGCCGGAAATGTCGATTGGTGCTTCCTATCGCCATTCGACGACAGTGGACTACGAAGGCACGGCAGAATTTTCAAATATGGGAGCGGTGTTGACGCCGCTCTTCCCTGGCGGTACGGGGAAGACCACCATCAAAGCTCCAGGACAATTTTTTGTCGGCCTCGCGTATGATCTTTCGAAGGATATAACGCTCGAGGCTGATTACCAATGGATCGGATGGTCGTCGTACGACACACTCGCTGTCGAGCTTCCGGACGGGCCCGCCGCTCCGCCGGCACTTGGAGGCAGACCTCTTCAGAAGTCTTCAAAGGCAGGAAAGAACTGGGGCGACGCATATATGCTCCGGCTTGGCGGGGAATACAGGCACAATGACCTCACGTTCCGCCTTGGCTTCATCTACGATGCAAGCGGACAGCCGGCTGAAACCGTCGAACCCCTCCTTCCCGATGCTAACAGGGTGGAGGGTACGATCGGCATCGGCTACAAATTCACTGAGTGCTGGTCGGTGGATGTTGCGTACCAGTTGATCAAGTTCAGCGACCGCACAGTCACCGGGCCGCCGCCGACAGGCGATCTGAACAAGTTCCCCGGTACCTACAAGAGCAGTGCAAACCTCTTCGGGCTCAGCATCGGATACGGGCTGTAATTCCGCGCCATTTGCAGGCGGTACATGCCGTGGAAATGCGAAGGCCGGTGCTCCAAGTTGAGCACCGGCCTTTCGTATTTTACCTCTGCCACCTGCCTGCCGCGAGTTCGGCTGATGACTATTTCACATACATAAGCTTGCGGGTCTGGCGGTACTCTCCAGCCTGCAAAGTGCAAAGATACATCCCCGAGACATATCCTTCCATGTTCAGCCGGACTTCATGCGTGCCGGCTGTCTGGATCCCATCGACATGCGTCATCACCAGTTGCCCGAGCAAGTTGTAGATACGTATCACAACGTGTACATCCGCAGGCAGCGAATACCGGATCGTGGTCGCTGGATTGAAGGGATTTGGATAGATCTCATCCAGAAAATAGTCCGCAGGGACCTCGCCGGGAGGGGGCGGCGGAGGAGTACTCGGATTGATGGCGAGCAGGCGGACATCGTCGACGTAGTACACATCTGTGGCAGGAGCACTCGTACCAAACTCGAACCGCAGCCGCCCATCATTGACCGGGCAAGAGAAGTTGTCCGGGGTGAAATCCACCGAATACATCTTCCAGTCGGTACCGAGATCGAAGTGCTTTCCCGCAAGTCCATAGGGCAAGTCCGGCGGGCCGGATTTGAGCACCGTCACGTCGCAATCATTGCCACCGCCCGACTTGGCAGCGAAGTTCAAGCGGTACGTTGACTCGGGGTGCAGGATGAGATCGTTCTGAAACAGCTGGGCACCGGTGCCCGCTTGTGCTATGGTGATTCTGGCTGCATTGTCGCTTTTGTAGCCGGGAGAGGTGACTTCCAGCAGTCCCGCGCCGCTTGTGGCAAACGACCAACCTGTGGTTCCGTTGTTGAAGTCGGCATTTGACACACCATTCGCCGCCATCGTGGTCGGAAGGCTGAATGTGGTCAGCGCCACAACCCGGGACCATGCACTCGAGCCGCCGCTCCCCATCGCATTGACCCGCCAGTAGTATTCCGTCCCGTTCCTGAGTCCATCCACCAACACGCTTGTGCCGGTGATCCCTGACCTGTCCAGCTGCAGCTCTTCGAACGAAAGGCTTGTGGAGACCTGCACTCCATAACTCTGGGCACCGGGCACTCCGTACCATGTGAGCAGCGGATTCGTGGTGATGCCGGTCGTCCCGGACGCAGGCGCTTCCGTGACCGGCACATTCGGCAGGACAACTATGCTCGCCGTCGTGAACGAACTGACGGCCGACCAGGCACTGGTGCCACCACTCCCCGTCGCATTGACACGCCAGTAGTATTCCATCCCGTTTGTGAGTCCATCCACCTGAACATTCGTACCGGTGATCCCTGACCGATCCATCTTCAAGGTTGCGAAGGAAGGGCTAGCGGAAACCTGCACGCCATAGCTCTGGGCACCGGGAACGCCTTGCCATGTGAGAAGCGGATTCGTGGTGACGCCGGTCGTGCCCGACACAGGCCCTTCGGTGACCGGCACACTCGGTATGACGCCAGTGTTGGCCGTCGTGAACGAACTGACGGCCGACCAGGCACTTAGGCCGGAGGCGTTACCGGACCTCACCCGCCAGTAGTACGTGGTGTTCCCCGAAAGATTACTGACCGCAAGCGAGGTATCGGTCAATGGTCCCACATTCCGTATCAGAGACGAAAACGAGCTGTTGGTGGCCACCTGAGTATAGTAAGCACTGGCATCCGCCACTTTGTGCCACGTCACTTGCACGGACAAAGGCAGGCTTCCGGTGCCATCCGCCGGGCTTGCCGGCTGCGGAGACGACGGAGCCTGACCCACTCCCTGAACAAACTCCCTCGCGCCGATATCCGGGGCCTCCCCTTCGTAGGCAATATGCACTCCCGCTCCCGATACCCAGAAACGGCTTTCGGCAAGGGTGATGGTGTTGAGCGTTGTGTCGATGGACACAATCTGCACAGGCGCGTCCGATCCGATCTTGATCACGTCACCCCCGGTGACACCGAAGCCATCGCAGAAGAAGCGGGCATCGGCGACCCGCAGAGTTCGACTGCCACTCCCGTCGCCGATCGCCGTGGTGACCGGCCGTCCAGCATTGATCGCGGGGGAGTTCGATCCAAGACCGAAATTCCAGGACTCATCAAAGTCTACCGGATAGAGGGGGACGTTGACGAATTGGGGGTCCGCCTCAACGCTGTTGACTTCCTTCCCCTCGAGGTATGCGTACCCGCCATAGGTGTTCAGGATATCTTTCCACTCTGAGAGTCCCCGGGTTGTCGTCTTGGGGTTGGTCATGGAATGATAAAACTTGGCAGGCCCTTCGGCATCAAAGTACAGATTATTGTCCAGAGCGAAATCAGCGCCGTAATCCAGATCCAGATTGAGCACCCCGCTGTTCGGTTGCATGCCGATGATGTTGTTCAAGAAATCGCGTTTGTACCCCTTCTTGTTCCAGATCCTCACACCTGAAAAGTCGGCATTCGTATAGTCGCCGTTCGACCCCCGGTAACTGCGCCGGTTGTTCAAGAACACGTTGTTGTAGTACCGGTACCCGTCAAACATGAAGGCGCCAGTGTGGTTGTCCCACAAAACGGAACGACGGACAATAACGTACCGGGATATCTCGCCGTTCCCGAGATTGAGACCTGCACCTCCTATATCATCCGGGCCGTCAAAATGGCCATTGTCGTTGCCCTCCGAACTGTACAACAGGCAACCGTCAACAAGGACATACCCCGCGCCTTTGAAGTCAATGCAATTCTCAGCCGCATGTCCGAGACGGCTCCGACGGATAATGACGCCATTGTTGTAGGTCTGTGATCGGTCCAGATAGTTCGGTTCGAATTGGATATTGTCCTCATCCCAAGAGGTGTCCATCACGCAGTCTTCGATCAATGTTCCCTGCATGGAAGGGTCGAACCTGCCCTGGTCCTCGTGGGGCAGAATGACGATATTGCTGGATCCATGATTGACCAGCGTATCATACCGGAGGGTCGCGAACCGTGGCAAGCCCCCCCCGATAACAACACCCATCATTTGACCGCGCACATAGCAATGCTCGACGAGGTTATGCTGCCCTGACACAACAATGCCGCGTGAAAACGCCTGGAGGGTTCCGTAGTTAAAGGCTGCATCGCCGTCGGCGAGCACGCGGCAATGGCGAAGCGTGATATGGTTGCCAACGAGGTGGATCCAGTACTCCGGGGTCTTGAGCACCTGCAGATACGCCTGACAGCGGATGGTGAAACCTTCGATGATGGAGTAGCTTGAGGCGACAACGACAACAAGGTTACCGGGCTCACCTTCGATGACAACAGTCTCACCAGGCATGGCAGCGTACACGATGGGGCTGCCGGAGACACCGTCATTCACGGGTTTGATCTGTTCCTGGTAGGTACCACCACGGACGAGCACTGTATCGCCCGGTTGCAGGTTCACGTTGGCCTTGTACATCGTCCGCCAAGGCTGTTCGAGCGTACCCGGATTCTGGTCATTCCCCTGAGGTGAGACAACAAACGTCCGCGCGTGAGCAGCCCACGGGGCAGAAAGCAGCAGAACAAGCAACACCATTCCAACGGCACAGCGAGCGTCATTCCTTTTCACGGAAATCTCCTCTCCACAACATGATTGACTCGATTCAACTGCACAGATGTGCTTCCACACAGATAACGGACCACTTCTCTTCCCCCGCTGAACAGCGCCATATGAAGGACACGTCACCGCCCTCCGCCGGAGGTTCTGTGGAGCCGCTCCTCCAGGCGCCGGGCAAGAACACGCCGTGACCTCTCAAATTCATACCCGCGCGTCGCCCACAAGGGTTGATCGCGCTGGCTGGTAAACGTCGTTCCGTTGTAGTCGTTGAATGCCGACGGGACAACGGCATCTACCATGTCATTCACCGGAATACCTGCGCGCGACGCCAGCCAGAGATACTCGTAGTCCTGCACGCCCCGTCGCAGGTTCTTCATCCGAATGCTGGCGATCGGTCCCTTGAGCCCGCGGCTATCACGCGGATGCTTGCGATCTTCCCCTGTGTATACCATCATCCCGCCAGCTCGTGGATCCTGCCATACGTTGATGTCGCCGGATGCATAGTAGGCGACCTCCCAGAATGAATACATGTCGGCACCGTACTTCCATGCGATCCAGGGATTCACCCGCGCATCCGCCGCAAAGTTGTCAATCGGGCCGGGGTCGCCGAAGGATGGACGCTGACCGTTGTAAAATCCCACCCTCTCTCCTGTCGCCCTGCGGCCGGGAACGACATGGATATCGAAGCCCGTCGTTCCCCCGCTGTCATTCCACCCGGAGTGACCCGTGACCAACCAGAATGTGATCGCTCCGAACAGCTCCTCGCCGATACGCGTCGTCACAAGCGTATTGAGCGATCTGCCTACCCCTTTGCCCGATCTGATCCAGAGCGCCTTTTCCTTGACCTCCGGCCATCGGCTATATGGTGGTTCATCATCAAGGTACTTGAACCGGACGACAGCAGGAGCGTGTGCACGGAACCACTCCTCCCAGGCATCTGCGGCGGCACTCCAGCCTTTGGGCGTATCGGGGGTAAAGCCCGAACGAAAACCGCTCAACGGTTGATCATACGTGCCGATACTGTACATCTGGTTGCCAATGCCGACACCGGGGCCGTCATACCCGTTGTGCGGTGCGTAGCTCTCTCCCGTATAGTATCCCGCAAGCCGCACGCGGAACGTGTCGAGCGTTACCACCCCATCCGTCAAATCAAGCCGATGGCGATGGAACGTTTTCATGTACGCGTCAAAGAGAGACCAGTAAGCCGGCGAATCCTTTTCGGGGCCATGACGTTCGGGGATTGTCGGCCAACCCCAGAAGAAATGCGTGTGCATATGCGTCGTGTCGGGAAGGGCGAAATCGTAGACCGTGAGCTTTACAGGAAGTGAGAACGTCGTCGTATGAGACTCCAGAACTCGAAACGTCCCGGAAAATTCTCCCGCGGGAGCATCGGGGGGAATGAAGATGTCAACCCATACCGCCTGATTTTTCTGCGCCCCGATCTGAAACGGTGCCCCACCGGTGCCGTGTTCGAACGTTCCCCGTGTCTCCGCAGGAACAAGTGCATCTGGGATCCACCCGAGGTGGACCCTGTCGGGCAACGGGCGTGCGGAGGCGAACCACCACTCGCTCCGTTCTGTCACTTCCACGTAGCTTTCAAGGAACAGTTCGATACGCTTTCCCACAAAATCATACGGTCCATCGACACGAGTATGGTTCTTCAGCACATACCTGTCGTGCCGTAGACTGTCCAGCTTTACGTCCACATTCCTGGCACCGGTTCCCTCCGCCTCGATGATCACCTGAAAGCCGATGACCTCGTTGCGGGCTCCTTCAACATGAATCCTCCGGCCATCCCAGACATGGTTTTCGGGATTGGCCTTGGCCCAATGATTCAGATCGTCTTGGCGCACCTTTTCGCTTTCGTCAACGGCCCAGACCGCAGTTACGCCTGGGAGTGACGAGGAGCCTTGGCAGCAGCAAAGAACGAGTACAAACACAGGGAACGGAATCAGAAGAGTTTTAGGAGGAAGGTTTGCCGGCTCAACGGTACAACCGGAGCGCATCAACCATCGATCCCTTCGAAACAGAGTAGTCCAATGTACCTTCGTCTGCCCCAAAATGCAACAAATTATCGAATTATTGAGGTTTTTTAATGGAAGCCTTTAACGTAGAAGAAGCATCTTGCGGGTGTCCCTGTAGGTGTTCGTCTTGAGCTCGTAGATGTATGTGCCGCTGGCAAGATTGCCTGGTTCAAAAACCGATTGATGAACACCGGCTGACCGTATAACGTCACACAGGACGGCGACCTCTGCGCCTTTGAGATCGTAGACTTTAAGCGAGACATGCTCTTCTTTCGACAGGGCGAATTGAATGGTCGTCCGGGGATTGAACGGATTGGGGTAGTTCTGGCTCAGCATGTAGCGCTCCGGCAGAATCACGTTGATGCTTTCAGCCGCTGACGCCCCCAGCAGGGTCAAAACGATGTCGTCAATCACGTACTCATCCCCCGGCGAGGCATATGGAGGAAACCAGAACCGGAGACGCGCATCAAACACGGTTGCGTCAAAGTTCTCGGTGTCGAAGTTCAAACTGAAGGATTTCCACATGGTGTCCAGGTCAACCTCTGCGGACCGCAACCCGTAGTTTGTGTACGGGGCGACGTTCTTCAGCAAGCTCACGTTGAAATCATGCCCGGTCATTGACCGCGCCGCAAACGTCAGCCGGTACCGGCTGGAGGGCTCCACGGTGAGCCCGGTCCGATACACCTGGATGTTGTCGTTGACCTGCGCAATGCTGACTTTGCCTGCAAGCGTCCCCTCATAGGCGGCGGTGGTAGCGTCGAACGTGCCTTCCCCGTTGGTGAAAAATCCCCACCCTGTCAATCCGGATTCGAAGCCGCCGTTGTCGACCAGGTTCTTGGCGCCCTTTCCGGGATTCTCCGAACCGGACATGGTGGTGAAGGTGGCCACCGCGGACCACGGACTGGCCCCCATGGAGTTAAATGCCCTGACCCGCACAAAGTACGAAGTGCCGCTTCCCAGGGCGGAAATCGGATAGACCGTCGCCGTCACCCCGGTCTCGTCGATAACGTTGGAAGTGAACGACGCGCTTGTCGAGATCTGGATCTGGTACCACATCGCAAACCGGGGGTTCGACCACTGCACGAGGGCCGTGAGGGGCAGGGGTGCGGACCCGACGCTTAGAGCGGGGAGAATGGGAGCAGCCGGGGTCTGGTAGTTGGCGCCATCGGCGTCATATTCGTGGATCCCGACGTCCGGGGCGCTTCCAACCATTCGCTGTTGATAGCCGGAGACCGTCGAGTACGTGGCGGCGATGAAGACTCCCCGGTTCGCACCGACTGTGACGTTCTCCGTGGTATACAGGATATTGTTGTCATAGTCGACGTGTCGCAATTCGGCGCGCACACCGTCAACACTTATGCTGTCGCCCCTGTCGTACGGGCTGTCGCCCCATGCATAATGAAAATAACTCGCGTCGCTCACCTGGATCACATCCGAGCCGTTTGTGGGCTGCACAGTCGCCGTAAGGGGGACGGCCCGATCGATACACGGGGAGACCTCAGAAAGGGTGAAATCACGACGCTCCTGGACCCCTATCGAGTCCCTCCACATCGGTGAGCCCTCAAAGTTTGATGGCGCCCAGACGATCGGCATCCGGTACTTGAGTTGTTCAAGCGTGAGCCACGAATTGGTCGGCCCTGTGGTGCCCCAGAATGCGACGACTCCTCCTGTCGTGCCGCTCCAGACGAGATTGCAGCGGAACGTGTCGCTCACCGTGCTAAACGTCTTTCCCCGGTCTATCCACGAAATGGGATAGCTGCCTTCCCGCGTGTTCGGATATGCAATGATGTTGTTCACAAACACGTTGCGCCCGAAGTCCCACACACCGGGATTGTCATTTTGCAGCAGCAGGCTGTGTCTGTCGGCGGCAGTCCCCGACTTTCCCATGAAAACGTTGTGGTAGACACGGTTATCGACCGGAGTGGAGATGGAGGTATTCGTGACGAAGCTGTTGTTCGAGCCGGGGTTCCTCTCCAGACTACCCGTGCTCGTGGAGTCATCATAGAATGCGTTGTAGCGGATGATGCTCGTGTGAGGGCTGAATTCACAGCTAACCCCTCCCCTGTAGGTGTCCACTTCGCCGGGAGACCACGCAAGATTCCCTTCATAGAGACATCGTGACGTATGGTCGGTGTTGCCGATCCCCACATGACAATCGTACGCCCGGTTGTTGCGCACGATGTTATACGAATCGCCCGGAACGCCGTACGGAACAGCAATCCCGAAATGACTCACATTGACAATCGTGTTCCCTTCGATAATGTTGAACCGTGAATTGCCAAAGACACATATGCCGTCCCCGCGCAGCTGGTCGCTCGTTATGTCATGATCCTGCCGGTCGACGAAGTTTCCGATGAACCTGTTGTAGTCTGTTCCGGAAAACCGGACGGCCGGCCAGTCTCCCCATGCAGGGTTATTATGTGTACTCCCGCCGTAGATGTAGCAATCCAGAATAGCATTGTGCGATCCGCCTGTCACGCTTACTGCGGGGCTGCTGGCATAGTGGGCCATTTGCAGGCGTAATCCCTGCACGATAATGTAGGACTTGTTGGTAAGAGAAATTACCGTGTTGTTGATGTAGAGTGAGCAGACGTCCGCTTGATAGTTCATGTACACGAGCGGGTTCCCCGCAGAACCCGAGTTTTCCGGATTGATCTGCGCGGTGTATATCCCGGTCATGATATACACTGTGTCACCCGCGACAAGCGTGCGGTTGGCCTTGTCTATCGTCCGCCACGGCTCCGCAAACGTTCCGGCGTTGTCATCGTTGCCGTGCGTGGCCACGACAAATGATCTCCCCCACATGAATGACACCTCGCTGAGGCCGAGGACTGCCACTGCGACGACCAACAGCCAATGCTTCATGCACCCGTCCCTTGATTGTGAACCTTCTCGTGTGCTGTAGGTCACACCGCATGCCACGGATGACAGGCATGTTGCTGGCGTAATTCAGCCGAAAACAAATGGAAAGCACGGTTTCCGAGCGCAAAGATAACTGCACATGCAACGGGGTTGAGATGTTTACCAACAGATTCTACAACTTGCGGGAAGGCGTCGCTGCACCGGACGTCAGATGAGTGGAATGCTGCATGCGTACAATCCCCGTCACCTATGTCCACACTCGGTCAGAGGCAAAAAAAACGAATAACGCGTCGGACGCTTGCGCAGAAATTGCGGTTGCCGTAAAAACGCACATCTCTGGGGAGTGGAGAATTGAAGAGGAGTTTCTTACATTGAGGGAACTCTGTGAGGAAGATTTCATGGCAGATACAGGTGTGCTTCAGGTCATCCAGTATCAGAAAACAGGAAAGATATCAGTTGAACACTTGCCTGCCCCTCCCCTTCGCGGCGGGGGTATCCTTGTACAGAACCAATTTTCGCTGATCAGTGCGGGCACCGAGCGGACATCGGTTGAGACGGCCCAGGCGTCGCTCGTGGGCAAGGCCCGGTCCCGCCCCGATCTTGTGAAGCAGGTACTTGACAATGCCCGCCTCGAAGGCGCAGTTGCGACATACCGCAAAGTCCAGAACCGGCTCGCCAACTACAAAGAACTTGGCTACAGCTCCGCAGGAATTGTACTCGCGTCCGATGTGGATGCGTTCAGAACCGGTGACCGAGTGGCCTGTGCCGGATACGCGTACCACGCGGAAGTAGTCTCCATCCCGAGAAACCTGGCAGTTCATGTGCCCGACGGCGTCTCTCTTGACGAAGCCGCATTCGCCACCCTGGGAGCGATCGCCCTTCAGGGCGTCCGCCGCGCCGGGATTCACCTTGGAGAAACCGTCGTGGTCATCGGCCTGGGACTGATCGGCCTGATCACGGTGCAACTCCTTAAAGCTGCAGGCTGTCGTGTTGCGGCTCTCGATATCAGCAAGGCGAACTTCCCCCTGGCGAACGATTTGGGATGTGATGTGTGCATGACGAGCGACCGTGACGCCACCCGGAAGATCGAGGCATTCACTCATGGACATGGCAGCGACGCGACGATCCTTACGGCGGCGACTCGATCAAACGAGCCCCTGGAACTTGCCCTGCAGTTCGCGCGGAAGAAATCTCCGGTTGTCGTTGTCGGCTCAAGTGGCATGAATGTAGTCCGCGGACCGTTTTACGATAAGGAGCTGGACCTCCGGATCGCAACATCCTACGGTCCGGGCCGCTACGATCCCGCCTACGAAGAACAGGGGCATGACTATCCGATTGGATATGTCCGGTGGACGGAAAACCGGAACATGGAGGCGTTCCTCGACCTGCTGGCGTCGCACGCAATCACCGTCGCTCCCCTGATTACGCACAAGATCCCGATCCGGGACGCCCTCACGGCGTACGATATGATCACGGGGAAGTCCAAGGCGCGTTACGTTGGCATCCTGATTGAGTATGGCACTGCCCCCGTCGATGCCAGCCGGCGCGTCGATTCCACAGCACCGTCCGCTGTCCGCGCGGTCTCGCCGGGCGTTGCCGTTGGCTTCATCGGAGCCGGCAATTTCGCGCAATCATATCTCCTGCCGCCGCTCAAGACGTTGCATGTCCCATTGCAGGGTGTCGTGACATCGACGCCGGTCAACGCAAACGCAGCGGCGCAGAAATTCGGTTTTGCCTATTGCGCTTCCGATGCCGATGAGATTCTGAAAGACTCATCCGTCACGGCAGTCTTCATCGCATCCCGACACGATTCGCACGCCGCATATGTCGTGCAGTCCCTGCACGCCGGGAAGCATGTTTTTGTGGAGAAGCCTCTCGCTATCAGTCGCGAACAGCTCCAGGCAATCCGGAAGGAACTCAGGAGGTCTCCTCATCCGCATCTCACGGTGGGCTTCAATCGGAGATACTCCAGGACTTTCATCGACATCAAAGAGTTCTTCGAAGGTACACGGGAGCCGCTTGCGATTCTCTACCGTGTGAATGCGGGGTTCATGCCGCTCACGAAGTGGATGCAGGACCCTGCCCAGGGAGGACGTTTTATTGGAGAGGGCTGCCATTTCATCGATTGCATGTCTTATCTCACCAGTGCCCGTCCCGTGAGAATTTTTGCGGAACGGGTCCCGTCGGTGCACCAGGCCATCGAAACGAGCGACAATCTGAGCGTGCTGATCAAATTCTCCGATGGGTCAGTCGGCACCCTGTTGTATCTCGCTCACGGCGAGGGGGCCCTCCCCAAGGAATACTGTGAGGTCTCGGGAGGTGGAAAGAGCGCCGTGATGAATGACTTCGCGGAGTCGTTCTTCTATGTGCAAGGTAAGCGGCGACGCCGCTCCTACAATCACGCGAAGGGACACGACGAAGAAATCGGCCATTTCATCCGCGTGGTCCAGGGACTTGAGCAACCGACTCTGGACATCGAATCGATGCTGCAGACGACCGAGGCGACAATCGCCGCCATGGAATCCTTGAAAACGGGGGCGCCTGTGAATCTGTGACGACGGTGAAGATGTTGTTGCTGAATCGCCGGAGAGGCACGCTCGTTGTCAACAAGAAGGTAACCGAGAGATGACGACTCACACAGCCCACACAATCAGAGATTCGAGGGGATATGCATTTACGTTCTTGCTCGTGGCTGGATTCACCTTCTGGTTCATTCTCGGTTTCCCGTTCCAGCACCACAATGAGTCGTACATCTGGGTGGCCCATCTGGAAAACGGCGATTTTCTGGATTGCGTCCTCCACAAGATGGTCCCCGTGGCAAACTATCGTCCACTCGGCCAGGCGGTGATCTGGCTGACCTTTCGTCTTTCCGGCGGTTCGGTTGCACCGGCACAGGTGTTTAACTTCGTTGTCGCCATCGCCGCCTGGCTTCTCGCATTTGCCGTCATCAAGGAACGGCGCACCTTTGGATTTGCCGCCCTTCTCACAGGCAGCCTCTTCTTCTCGGCGTACATCTACATCTTTCATCTGCATGGCGCTTTCTACAGCCCGGTGCTTCTTTTCCTTGTGCTCCTGTTTGTAGTCTTTGAGCAAGAAAACGGAAGGCGTCACGTCGGACTTGCGACAGCAGGGGCCCTGATCGCGGCATTCTTCCATCCGTATGCACTCCTGCTCTTCATTGCCGCCGTGATGGGCGCCTGGTGGAAACAGCGGCACTCACTCTCACGAACAGAACTGCTTTCCCTGTTTGTCGCCGCCTTCGTGGCTGCAGCCGCAATTGTCCTTCTGGTCATCCTTCCGGGCAATACCGAACCGGGAACTCTGGCGAAGCGCTGGACTGGTCTGGTGATTTCCTATCGCGCGACGGAGGTTCATCCGGCAATTTCCGCGGCCGTGGCCGTACTGACACTTCTCACCGCACTCAACGCCGGGCCTCGCAGGACCACACGGATACTACTCACGGGCGGTGCCGCGGCCGGACTGATTGCGCTCCAACTGCTCGGTCTGCCCTTGTTCTTTGTATGGATCGCCGTGTCGGCGGCGAAACTGCTGCTCCTGAACCATGTCAGCCTCGCCGCCACGCTCCTCACGGCCTCAATACTCCCTACGATCGCCCCGACAGGATCGCCGACCTACGCGATCTTCGCGGGGATGCTCTGTACCATGGCGTTGTCGGTTGACGCACATGTGTATGAGCATTTCCTCGCACACATCGGCATGCGCACAGGAATCACGGCTTTCGTGGCGATTGTCGCCATGGCTTTCGTTCTGCGCTCCGGTGTCAGGGTTCCCATCTTGACCGGTCTCGCCACTCCCGTGCTGGCGGAACGCGAGCGAACTGAACAGCTTGTCACAATTCTCGACTGGTGGCAAAACTCGCAATTCTCACCCTTGCCGGTCACTCTGACCCAGGAAGCCTACAATCCCGTCGACGCCGTCGA
>Ga0105106_10000396_pt1 | contig 30780 bp, 32 predicted proteins | sample PPLLaktember2015_5_FD_79109 | JGI IMG/M metagenome (GOLD analysis project Ga0105106, IMG submission 79109) | Freshwater sediment microbial communities from Prairie Pothole Lake near Jamestown, North Dakota, USA - PPLs Lake P8 Core (1) Depth... | ecosystem: Environmental > Aquatic > Freshwater >...
TCTTTTTGAGGTAAGAAAAATGGCAGATTTACCAATCGCCGCAGTTGTAAGGATTGCAAAGAAGAACGGAGCCGAAAGAGTCGGCAGCGATGCAGCTGAAGCCCTTGTTGTCAAGGCAGAGAAGTACATCGCCCAGCTCACCAAGGAAGCAAACAAGCTTGCTGAGCACGCGGGAAGAAAGACGATCAAGAAAGAAGATGTTGACCTGGCTTCAAAATCCTAAAATTCAACTCTTTTTTGCTCGTGTATTTGAAATTATTATTCCGATTTTCGGATTTTCTCATAAGAAATATATGATCATGCTCTTAGCGCAGGGGCGGCAGCGGCGGCATAGGCAGAGAGGCACTGTCCTCTCCTTCGTTTTACCCGTGCTTTTGATTTCATACCCTGATAACAGGAAGTCTTCAGAACCTATAATCAAAGTATTCAGATAATATGCGGAGATTGTTACCACCCTTTCGTCAGGCACTTTGACTGTCTCCACCCTTGACGGGTGCACACAGGGCTGATCAGTGACTGAAATTCATGAAAGTTATCCGCCCGCCGTTCCTCTGAAAAGGCCTGAAGCGGAGATCATTTGTATCTGGTATATGATTTTCATGGTTCTGGGGTGAACCGCATCGGTTCATGATGTTTCCCGCGAACAAAAAAAATCTAAAATCTCCCCTTGGTACTCCGGATCATTTTTGTACCACCGCTTAAGGTAAGCGCCTCCCCAAGAGCAATCCCAAACGCTTTGAAAACAGCCTCGCAACGGTGGTGATCGTTCTTCCCGGAAAACACGATATGTGCTGTAATACCAGCTCTGGTACAAAGACTGTAGAAGAAATGCTCGAAGATGTCGACCGGAATTGTCCCGATACTCCTGTTCCCAAATCCACCTGAAAAGACAAGGTATCCCCTGCCCCCGCAATCGAGGGCTACGGTCGCCAGTGACTCGTCCATAGGGATAACTGCATGCGCGAAACGCCGCATTCCCTGTCCGTCACCAATTGCCTGCTTAATTGCATCACCGAGCACAATCCCGATATCTTCAACAGTGTGATGGCAGTCGACACCCAGATCACCTTTGGCAGTGCAGGTAAAATCGAAACCCCCGTGCTTTGCCATCGCGGTGAGCATGTGGTCAAAGAACAGCACACCGCTGTCAACCGATACCTTACCCGTGCCATCCGGGTTCAGTCTGATCGTGATATTCGTCTCTTTTGTCTCCCGCTTCACAGTTACATTTCTCATAGACATTCCTCCAGTGCCTCTTTAAGGGTGATCTTCCCGCTATACAGGGCGGAACCGAGCACCACCCCGAACGCCCCGGCCTGCCGCAAACCGGCAATGTCCAGTCGTGCCGATACACCCCCGGCAACAACGACTGGAATGTGCACATGATCGATCAGGTGCCTGACGGGCTCAAACCGTACTCCCTGCTGCAGTCCTTCCACATCAACGTTGGTGTAAAGAAGGGAACCAGCACCCAGCTCCTCAAAGTGCCGTGCCCATTCCAGATAATCGCCTCCCGTCTCCTGCCAGCCATGAACCGCGATCTGTCCGTCTTTTGCATCAACTCCTGCCATAATCCTTTCACACCCATATTCATCAGCAAGAATCCGCACCGTCTCCGGCCTTCGGGTGGCAAGGGTTGCAATGATAATCCGTGAAACACCGGTATTCAGCCAGTGAGCGGCATCTTCCAGGGAACGGATTCCCCCGCCAAGCTCAATTTCAACGCCGGTTTTTTTGATCAGGTCCGTGATGAGCTCGGCATTTTTTGCCGAGCTTCCAAATGCTCCGTCAAGGTTCACTATATGAAGGGCTTCTGCCCCCTGGTCGAGCCAGCGTGTTGCACAGGCAAGCGGATCCCCAAATACCGTCGCACTCTCACGTTTCCCCTGTACGAGCTGGACACACTGTCCATCGAGTATATCAACAGCAGGAAATATGCGCATAAAACTCAGCGGATCATCCGTTGGATCGCCATGACGAGAATATCCTTTGCACCTGCACGCTTCAGCGAGGTGATCAGGGAATAAACCCGTTCCTCGTTCACGACTGCGTGCACCGCGACAAGGTTTTCGCTTGATGCAACATCCATTACGGTGGGACCGGAGAGACCAGGGAGTACACGTTTTACTGCATCGAGGGAAGATCGCTTTACATTCATCATCAGGTAGCACTGCCCCCGTGCCCGTATGACGCTTTCCAGGGCAAGATGGATCTCATCGATCTTTCCTTTCTTTGTCCGAAGTGACTCCTTGTTTGCGATCAGGTGTGTAGAGGTCTCCATCACCTCATCGATAATCCGAAGACGGTTGGTCTTTAGGGTGGTTCCCGAACTCGAAAGGTCAACGATTGCATCGGCAATCCCCAGGTGCGGTGTCGCCTCACATGCTCCGCCGACAAGAACAATGGTAATTTTTACATTATTTTTCGCGAAGTACTGTTGTGTGATTATGGGAAATTCGGTAGCGACTTTCATCCCTTCAAGCTGCTGGATCGAATTGACTGGTGAATCTTCATGCACGGCAAGCACAAGTTTTGCCTTTCCTGACTGGAGGTCCAGGAGATCTTCTACATCGGACTCGCGTTCGACTACCATATCCTGACCCGTGATCCCGATATCAGCTGCGCCCGTTGCAACGTATTCAGGAATGTCAACCGGGCGGGCAAACAGGATTTCCACATGCGGGTCGAGCGTCTTTGTGATCAGACGCCGCTCCCCAATTTCAGGGAGGTGAAGACCACTCTTCTCTACAAGATCCATAATCGGTGCTGCGATCCTGCCTTTGTTGGGGATTGCCAGCCTTACAATAGCTGAAAAAGAGGAGGGGTTACTTTTTTTCCGGCCGGTTTTTACCTGTTTTGCCATGGGTATTCAGAATGTTTTGAGCTCGCCCCGGATTACTCGTTCGGTAATATCGGTTACGTTCTCGAGCGAGTGATCGACAATCCCTTCAATTTCACCCAGGATCTCCTGAATCCTGACACCGGACACCGGCAACACCTGCACACTCGCCACAAGCGGCCGATCAATTGGTTGTCCGATCTGGGAGAGGAGACGAATATACATCTCTTCTATTCCCTCTACCTGTGTTACGCAGTCGGTAGCAATTTGGGTCGAAAGAAGGTTGTAGATCTTACCGATGTGGTTGATCGGGTTCTTCCCGCTCGTCGCTTCCATGCTCATCGGGCGGTTGGGAGTGATAAGCCCGTTGCACCGGTTTCCGCGTCCGACTGACCCGTCATCGCCCATCTCAGCTGAAGTGCCGGTTACAGTAAGATAGATACTCCCATTTCTGATATCATCACCGGTATTGAGATGCACAACTACCTTACGTTTGGTGCTCTTCTTTGCCACTTTGCCGATCTGTTCTTTGAGGATCTCCATGTATTCAGTGTATTGCCGGATATCCGCACAGTATTTATCGACAATTGCACAGGCTACGGTCAGGGTGATGGTGTTCCCATCACGTAATCCCATGATTTTGATATCCTGCCCAATCGCGGGATATTTCGGGCGCAGTTTCTCATCAATAAAATCGCTCACACTCTTAACAATATTTTCAACATCTGAAAACGGGGCATGCCCGACACCAAAAGAAGTATCATTTGCTCTCGGGACTCTTCCGTTGTGGGGCTTGAACACATCGCAGAGATCAGTGGAGCCCGTTCCCAGCCGGCAGTCCATTATCACATCGCGTTCCATATTCAGGGTTTTGAAATGGGAACGAAGATAATTCCGTGTTGCCTCAACCGCAATCGCATCCGTAGGGATGGAGACATTATTAAACCGTTTTGTAGCACGACCGTCAATCAGGATAAATATGGGCCGTATGACCTTTCCACCCCCGAACTTCGGGTTCGATTCGCCGGCAACGATCTCACCCTGATCGGTATTATGGTGCAGGACAGCACCGAACTCTTCAAGATATTCCTTACAGAGTGCCCTGCTTATAGCTTCAGCAACTCCATCCGCGATACTGTCAGGGTGCCCGATGCACTTGCGCTCGACAACCTCGATCCGCTGTTTTTCCAGAGGAATCTGGGCCAATGCTTCAATCTGGATGTTTCTCTTCATTGATTTCCTCGTAACAATACGTACAAATAAAAGGACTGGAATTCATATAACAATTTCTAATATACAATAGTTTTTTGTTTTTATATGATTGGGAGTAATTCGGCTTATCTCATGTTTCACCCTCTCATCGATATTAAAGGAGCGTGCAGTTTTACAGAACATAAACACCCCGAATATCACGAGTAGAATATTCCGGCTCTCCAGGAACCGTTTTTGTAACTATCAAAATTGAAAAAACAAGAGTTTTTATCTTCTCAGGAATTTGTGGAGAATCGTCATCTCACTGCCTTTTGGCACCTTCTTTACCGGAGGTTTTGTCGGGACCGGGATCTCATCGTCCTTTTCATGTATATCGATCTCCTCTTTCTGGAGACCTCCCTTCTTCTCGCGGGAAGGTGCCTCATGATGAGTCGGGTTTTTTTCGTGGGAGTCAGGTATCTGGCCGGGAGAACCCGCCCTGTGGGTACCCAGTTTTGTTCCGCACCCGGGACAGAAGTTAGCAGCAGGAGGAATTTTTTTTCCGCAGTTCTGGCAGAAGGGGGGAATTTCAGCGCTGTCATCCTGTGCTGGCGTTCCCCGTGGTTTTTCCGGGAGGGGGGGACGCCTGGGGGGAATTTCCGTATCTTCCGGTTCGGATTCCTTAAATGCGGGAGACAACGGTTCTGTCACCGGGCGCTTTGCAGTTTGAAGGGAGGATGGTTTGAGCGGCTGCATTGCGCTCTTCATTGCGACTTTCATTGCCGATTGGACTTCATATTTTCGCACTGGTGGGGGTTCGGCTTTTTTAACTGTGGAAAACTCGTAATCGGGTTCCTGTGTTGTAACTGGCTTTTTTACCGGTTCCGGTACCTCTCTGATTTGCGCACGCCTTGACGGACGGGGAGTTTGTTCAACCTCAGGTTCCTGCTCCTGAATTTTGTGGAAAACGATATGCCGTTTCACCGGTGGTTGCTTTTCATGTACTTTGCCGGGCTTTCTTCTCGGTTGCAGTTCCTGGTTTGGCAGGGATTTTTCCGGTTGAACGGGTACGGGTTCCTCATGGTGTTCGGGGAGTTCTTCAATTGTTTGCACAGGAGTTTTTTTCTGCTGGTCCTTTTCCTGAAGAAGAGAGATCCATTCATCAATCTCATCAGACCGGTCCATACCATTCTGGATGAAAATAAGTTTCATCGTCTTGATTTCGTCATCTGCAGATTTAAGGGAGAGAACAAGAACAGGATCAGAATTTTCTGAATACTCAATGATGCTCCCGGCAATAGTATCACGGGGAATATCTTTTGCAGTAACCTTGACCTTTTTTTCCTGTGTATCGATTAAAAAGATGCGCTGGTTTGTCAGATATGCATGGAAAAAAAATTTTTTCACGGCAATATTGAGTGAGCCGATGAGTACCTGTTCACCGGAAAGCAGGTACACGGAAACTCCCCCTTCTTCTTCTTCATCGGTTTCTGGCTCTTCCGGTCGTGGTTTGGTAATTTTACCCCCTGTCCCTTTTTGACCTGAACTGCCATTGGAGGTATCCGGTCTGCCCGACCCAGAAGGAGATTGCTCTGATTCCTTTGCTATTTTTCCGCCACAATAACCGCAAATAACAATATTATCCCGTATATTCATTCCGCAATGAGGGCATTTCATTGGTGAGCTCCCTGTTCAGATATCCAGAGTAGATAATTATAATGTTCTCACAAGATATGAAAAATTCTCTGGTTGGCATCGATCAAGCATGTAATGTATTTTTCATGTGCATCAGATGGAAATAAATCCTTTCAGCATTTCAGTGATGTGTATCCGCTCTTCTTCCTTCTCACTTGTGTGGATAGAGATTCCCGAAATGTTTCTGTTATTGCAGAGAAGCGCATTAATCCGGCAGCGGGTGCTATCGCCGCTAAGGAGACAATCTTCTGAAGAGACTCTGCCAAACACGTCATTGATTATGACACGGAATGAGTCCTGGCAGTTGACAGCATGGTAAATTCCCTTATTGACAACAACAATCAACACCCCTTTTTTATGTGCATCCGGTGAATCCTCCAGCCGGAAAGTGCCGTACTTTTCATCGCCGTAGGAGTTGAGGAATTCGCGGTATAAGGGGTCATGTCGTTCTTTGAGCTGGCCTAAAAAGATCCCCGATTTCATGGACAGGTAACGGGAATATTTAGCATTTACCAGGGGGAGCAGATGACTGAATGCAGGATATTTTAGGATTTCCTGGAGGGGGTTTTGTGCCCTGGCGAATAAATCCTCCCTGATACTCCCATAAAAATTCAGTTTTAAAGGTTTGAAACAGAGGGTTTTTTCCTGGAAGGGTATCAGCAAAGATCCGTCCTTCAGCTGCGTGAATCCTCCCGGGGGAAATTTCCGGGACGGGGTGAACGGTTTTTTTTCGGTCTGGCGTATAAGCTGGTTTCCACCTGGGGTGGTGCCCCGCGCGAGGGCTGACCATGTCTCTGCAGGAAACGTCTCGTTCAGGTGTTTCCTCCAGAGCGGGTCACGGACCGTTGCAATGGATACCAACCGGAACTGTCCACCCAGGGGAATAAATTTTGCACCGCAGTGAGTACATTCGATATAGAAATCCGTATGGGGAATGCCAAACAGCTGTTTTCCGACAACCCGGTTTAATATCCCGGTGCGACAAACCGGGCACATATTCATCCAGGATGCCGGAAAGGACTCGTCATTTTTCTGACTGAGAGGTACGATCTTCGGAACCAGTACTGAAGCTGTGTGCCATGTCCATGACGGAAGTAAACGGACTCCTTTCCGGGGCCGGTGAGAAACCCGGTCAACTATTTCAGTCGTTTCTGCGATTCCTGCGCTGCAGAGCACATCAACGATAACCGGAACAACGGTTTTTCCCGAAATCTTCAGGCGCGCTTCAATACAGCGGTCGAGGCCATCGTATGACTTATCAGCAGCGTCTGGCTGAGTGCGGAGTGCGAGGGTTTTTTTGAAGTCGGCATTAAGGCATTCCATGGCAACACCGATTAATTCACCTGTGACCATGACGCCACTTCTTAAAAAGGGCAGTCGTGAAACGCGCCTGCTGACCGTTTCGCAGGCAAGTGCAAACATTTCAGGGGGCAAGGAGAAATACTGTGGTTCTGACATTTTTATGCTGTTCCTATCAGTTGTCACGCCATGTGGATAAAGAATCGCAATACAGGATCAGGTTATGGAATTCATTCGGGTAAAGCGGAAATGTATAAGATAAAGAAACAAACATGAATCGATTCGGTTCATACCCGAACCATGAGAAACATCCGCTCAACGATGCACCCCTTTTAAGGGCTTTTCCGAGGCATGACGGACAGGATTTTTTGTATATGAGTCATCGATCCGCCGCGGGGGCGTCCCTTCAGGGGCGGCGGCACCTATCGTGCCTGATAGAGTGAGTTAGTGACATTTCCTGTATCATAACCGAATAATCTGATTTTCGTAGAAGTTCCAAAGAACCTGAACGATAACGCTGATTTCATCCCTGCCGTTTCTACTTCCCCATAATGTGATGATTCTGAAAAGTACTCTATCATTGAACCTGATAGCAGGGTGAGATGGGAGAGAAACATTGTCTCCCCACTTCATCTTTTTAAATGTTTTAAATTTCATCTCAAAATAAAAGCAATTCTGAAGAGCCAGTTTGCCAATCTCAGCAATGACCCTTAAAGAGATCGCGCACCATTGCGGGAATTTCGGAAGGGCGGGACGCAACCGGAACGCCCATTTTTTTGAGCCGGGCAATCTTGGCGCGGGAGTCTCCCTCGCCCCCCTCCACAATTGCACCTGCATGACCCATGCGTTTATCGGGAGGAGCAGATATTCCGGCAATGTATGAAACGAGGGGGAGATCGGTTGATTTCGCCCCCTCCTCTTCGAGGTTTCCCCCAACTTCCCCGATGATGACAACGGCTTTTGTCTGTTGATCGGATTTAAATCGCTCGAGTACATCAACAAAAGTCTGACCAATTACCGGGTCACCACCAATACCAATCACGGTGCTCTGCCCGATGCCTGCCCGGGTAAGTTCATCCACGACTTCGTAGGTAAGCGTGCCGCTCCGTGAAATTACTCCCACATTCCCACGGGAGAAAAGCCCGGCGGGCATGATCCCCATTTTTACTTCTCCAGGAGACAGGAGCCCGGGACAATTGGGACCGATTACCGTGCATCCCTCCATTTTTGCATAGGCAACCGCCTTCATCGTATCATGGACCGGAATGTGTTCGGTTATAGCCACGATTGTCTGGATACCGGCGTTTGCCTCCTCCATGATCGAGTCGGCTGCAGCAGCAGCTGGAACGAAAATGACACTGGCTGAAATATCATGGTCCCGCATTGCTTCTTTCACGGTATTATAGACCGGGACGCCATGGACTTCCTTGCCACCTTTTCCCGGTGTCACACCGGCAATCACACCCCTGCCACCAACTTGTCGGGCATAGGAATTCATCAGGCCGATATGAAATTCTCCTTGTTTCCCGGTTGCTCCCTGAACCAGAACACCGGTCTTCTTATCCCCATAGATCATGCAGCCACCTCAACAGCTTTTTTTACAACAAGATCCATGGTATCCAGCATCTCGTAGCCTTTCTCCAGGAGCATGGCCCTTCCTTCTGCCTCATGGGTACCCGCAAGCCTGACGATCACTTTCTGGGGTATACTGGCAGCGATAATGCCCTTCGCAACCTCATCGCATTTCGTGATACCTCCGAGAAGATTCACGACAATGACCTTCACCGAGGGTACACTGCCAACCAGGCGAACCGCATTCATAACCCTTTCGCTTTCGGCACCCCCGCCAACATCAAGAAAATTTGCCGCTTTGCCACCGTAGAACTCAATGAGATCCAATGTGGACATCGTGAGCCCGGCCCCGTTGCCGATCACACCAATTGTTCCATTCAGCTCAACGTACGAGAACCCATGTTTCTCTGCTTCGCGTTCGCGATCAGTAAAATCCCGGTTGACTTTGAATCCCTGTCGCCCGAGAGCGTTGTCGTCAATGATGAGTTTCGCATCGGCTGCAAAGATCCCACGAGGTGTTGTAACGAGCGGGTTGATCTCGGCAAGGAGAGCGTCTTTCTCGATGAAGATTCTGTATAGTTTGTTGATTATCGGTCCGATCTCCTTCGGTGCTGTTCCGATCAGTTCGCGAAGCTTGAACAACGGAATATCCCGAATTAGGGGGTTGGCAATCGCTTTCCGGATCGCTTCGGGATGCTCTTTTGCCGTGATTTCAATATCTACCCCACCCTCATCAGTAAAAAGGATAAGGGGTTGCTTGCTTGAGCGGTCAACGGTGATGGAGAGATAGTACTCGTGCTGGATGTCCAGCCGCTGTTCTGCCAGTATCTCTTTCACGGGCAGGCCCTTGATCTGCCTGCCGAAAAGTTCTTTTGCTACCTTTGTCCCGTCTGCCTTACCCGCCATCAGGATACCCCCGGCTTTTCCCCTTCCACCGACATCCACCTGCGCCTTAAGAACGAAGTCATCGCCCAGTGCATCGAGATAAGGGGGGAGTTCGTCAGTTGATCTGATCAGGAATCCTGCCGGGACGGGAATCCCGGCCTCTTTTAACACGTTTTTTGCCTCGTATTCGCGTAATTTCATGCCTTTTCCCCTCGAAGTGCTGCTTCTCCAAGCTCAAACCCCATCTTCATCGCTTTCTGGTTGAGTGCCTCGGTGCCTTTGGGCACGGAGTCAAGAATTGCTCTCTCCAGGGCTGTCTCAGTCACTACCTGTGTTACAGCAACGAGCGCCCCCAGCATGACGATATTTGCCACGATGTCTTTCCCCAGTACCTGCTTTGCCTGCCGGGTCGCGGGGATATCGATGCAGCGGCACTTCGGACGGGAGTGGACGAGCGTGGAGTCGATAAGCATCACCGCATTCTCCATAGCATCCTCACCGTACTTTTCAAACCCTTCCTGTGACATGATCACATAGATATCCGGGGTTGTGACCTTAGGGTACAGGATCGGATCTTCATCGATGATGACCGCACTCATGGATGCCCCTCCCCGGGCTTCCGGCCCGTAGACCTGCGTCTGGACGGCAAACTTGGAATCATACATCACCGCTGCCCGACCAATGATGACTGCCGAGAGGATGATCCCCTGTCCGCCGAATCCTGAGAACCTGATCTCATTCCTCATGGTTTTACCCCCATTGCAGGCCGGTTTCTCCTGGTGAGTTCCCCGACAACAAACATATCCCCGGGGATTTTCTCTCCGCTCTCAAGCATCCGGTCACGTTTCGCTTTCAGGAGCGAGTGCGTGCGCAGATACTCGACATGGTCTGCGACCTGCCGGAATTTGTTGCGCCGGCCAAAAGCGGTCGGACACTGGACAAGGGCTTCAATAAACGAAAATCCCGGTGTTTCAAGACCTGATCTGACCGCCTTTTCCAGTTCCTTCACATGGTAGGAAGTCCAGCGGGAGACATAGTTGGCACCTGCTGCCGTTGCAAGCTCGCAGAGATCAAAGGGCGTCTCCGCGCACCCGAACGGGGTAGTGGATGAGAGACATCCTATGGGTGTGGTGGGGCTGCCCTGCCCACCGGTCATCCCGTAGATCTGGTTATTCATGCAGACCACCGTAAGGTCGATGTTGCGCCTGCAGGCGTGGATAAAGTGGTTGCCGCCGATGGCTGCAAGGTCACCATCACCGGTAAAGACCACAACGTTGAGACAGGGGTTTGCCATCTTGACCCCGGTAGCGAACGCAAGAGCCCGGCCATGGGTGGTATGGAGCGAGTCGGTAAGGATATAACCAGGGGCACGTGATGAACAGCCGATACCGGAGACAAAAACAGTCTCTTCCTTTTTCCAGCCCATCTGGTCAATGGCGGCGAGCGTGCAGTTGATGATCGTTCCGTTCCCGCAGCCGGCACAGTAGATGTGGGGGAGCCGGTCCTGCCGGTACCAGTCCTCAAAGCTCATTGGTGGGCCTCCAGTGGTGCGACAAGATCAGCAGGAGTGTGGAGTTCGCCACCCAGCTTGGGGATGCTGATGACCGGCACTTTCACATGCCGCTCGATCTCGCGGGCAATCTGCCCGAGGTTCATCTCAGGGACAAAGAATTCCTGAACATTCCTGAACCTGGCGAGCGCCCTTTCCGGGAAGGGCCAGACAGTACGGAGCCTGAGGAAACCGATATCCTTGTCTTTATTATCGTGCATCACCTGCTGGACAGTCCTGACCGGGGCACCGTATGCAATGAAGACCTTTGAAGATTCAGGGTTAATGATATCATAGTCCGCCATTTCGTACCGCGCAGTCTCGATCTTGTCCACCAGCCGCTGCACGAGGGCCGCGTGCAGTTTCGGGTTGGTTGCACACGGGTAACCCCGTTCATCGTGGGTGAGGCCGGTGACATGGATGTGGTGGCCGGTGCCGAACTGCCCAAACCCCGGTATAAGATCAGCGTCCGCTTTGAAGGGCAGTGTTCCTCGCATGAGGGGTTTTCGCCCGACCCGTTCAACCTTATCGGGGATGAGAATCTTTTCCCGCATGTGCCCGATGGTCTCATCGGCCATTAAAAAGACCGGGACGCGATATTTGTCAGCAAGGTTGAAAGCTTTCACCGTCAGCTCATACATTTCCTGAACGGTTGCCGGGCACAGCGCAATGATTGCATAATCGCCATGCGAGCCAAACCGCACCTGCATCATATCTCCCTGTGCTGACATGGTCGGCTGTCCGGTTGAAGGGCCTCCCCGCTGCACATTGACAACCACACAGGGAGTCTCGGTCATCGCGGCAAACCCGATGTTCTCCATCATCAGCGAGAAGCCGGGACCGCTCGTTGCCGTCATTGCTCTGGCGCCGGTCCATGAAGCGCCGATGATAGAGGCCATCGAAGCAATCTCATCCTCCATCTGGATGAACACCCCGCCTTTCTTCGGCAGCTTTGCCGCCATGTGTTCGGCGATCTCAGTCGAGGGGGTGATCGGGTATCCCCCAAAGAAGGTACAGCCGGCGGCAAGCGCCCCTTCCGCACAGGCAGTGTTTCCCTGCCAGAACTCAAGTCTCGACGTCAATATTCAATCGCCACCTTATGAGGTTCATACGGCTCTTCCTCTACCCAGTGAATTGCCTGGTCCGGGCAGATAAGCTGGCAGACACCGCAGATCTGCCGTCCGTAGAGGTACTGGAGCCGGCAGTTGGCGCAGCGCTCGGGACGATCAAGTTCCGGGATGGCTATTCCCTTACGGTTAAGATTTTTCCCTTCCTTAAAAATCTTATACGGGCAGACCTTTATACAGAGATTACATCCCTTGCACCGGGTCTCGTCAATGGCGAGTTTCATGAGATACGTCCTATCGTATAATGTAGATGCCGTGGTGAAAAAACCTATTCTTTCTACTCATACCCGCATCGGGATTCATAATGCCCGGTTCCGTTCATATTCCTGTTTTGCATGTCTAATTACTGCATCAAAGAGATCATTGCCCTGAGCGTCGATACCGACCACAAGCGGGAGGTGGTCTAGTTCGATCACCCAGATCGCCTCTGCCATACCGAGATCCTTAAAAAATACACCTTTTACGGTCATATGAGAAGATGCAAGTGCAGCACAACCACCGGTGAATGCCAGATAGACGCCCCGTTTTTTCAGTTGTTCGCGCACCAGAGCGCCCATGCCTCCTTTACCGATGAGTGCCCGGACTCCATGATCGAGGAGAAAACCGGAGAGTTCATTCATCCGGGCAGACGTTGTGGGACCTGCGGCTATGATCCTGTTGTCCTGCACCACCGGACCGCAGTGATAGATCGCCGCACCCTTTGGATCAAACGGAATACCAGAGTCCTGCATCCGTATATGTGCTTCATCACGGGCGGAATAGACGATCCCGGACAGCTCGACATGATCCCCAGCTTTGAGAGAAAGGACTTCTTCTCCCAGAGGAGTATGCAACTGGATAACGTTATCGGTCATGCATCACGTCCACCGTTGCGTGACGATGTGCCCAGCACTGGACATTCACGGCAACGGGCAGGGATGCCGTATGGCATGCTGCAGTTTTCACTTTTACCGCAAGAGCGGTCGTGTCACCACCCAGTCCCATAGGACCAATCCCAAGCCGGTTCACTGCATTGCAGATCTTCTGTTCGTAGTCATCCATATGGTCGACAGGGAGCAGGAGCGCTTCTTTGGCCAGGGCAGCCGCACCATCGAATGTCCCGCCTATTCCAATACCCAGAAACACGGGGGGGCAGGGTTTCCCTTCTGCATGAAGCATAGTCTCAACAACAAACCCTTCGATCCCATACTGGTGCGTGGGCAGAAGCATGGCAATCCTTGAACTGTTTTCAGCACCCGCACCCTTGGGGAGAACAGTTATCGCGAAACAATCACCAGGCAGGACATGAATTGCCGGCATTCCCTGACCGGTATTGTCCCCGCTGTTGTGCCGGGAAAGTGGATCTACTACATTGGGGCGTAATGGAATTTCCCGGGTAGCACGACGGATACCTTCGGCAACTCCATCATACAGCCCAAGGGTCAGGGGAATATCGGGAGGAACAGTCAGGTACACGACCGGGACACCGGTGTCCTGGCAGATCGGTACTCCGAGTCGCTCGGCCTCTTCGATATTTTTCAGGATATTGGCAAACTCGCCTCGAGCTACCGGGTTTGTCTCGGCAGCAGCTGCCTTCCGGATCACCCGCAGTACATCCGGCGGGAGGCGGATGACGGCCTCGCGGTACGCACGGAAGGTGGCATCAGCGAGCGAACCTTGGATCGCGTTAGCATCCGGTGTCTTCATAAATATACACTGAGGAGAGGAGTCTAATAAGGAGATCGGGCGATGGAAAATTTAAGGGGAGAAGGAATATCCCTGCCGTTTTTTACTGGTTCTTTTTTGGCCCTCTTTGATCTCATTCTCTGAAAAATCCCGATCCCGGAAAAACCCTGGTGCCTCAATAGCGGTCGTCTATTCCCTTGGCCCATGCCTTACCCCCTGGCACCCTCTTTTCCGCCTTCCGATAGCATCCATTAACATATCTTTCCCCCCATGAATTGCCTTCCATTTGCCTTAAATCATTCAATATTGGCGTATTCCGGGAAACATGTGCCGGAATTCGCCATTTTTGTGCAACCATGAGAGATCCAGACCTCACATTTTGGCAAAACAAGCTCTTAAAAGGCCCGGATTCAGACACCGGAACTACAGCCCCAAAAAAATACCTGAAATAAGGATTATTCGCCTTTATCCGACGTGAAATCCCGGCCGGTTCCGGCCGGGGCATCCTCACGTGCAGGTCATTCTGCGTCTCTTCATACCGATTATACTTCTGTGATGGTGCCCGAAGATCCCTATCGTGTTCGAGATTATCAACCCTGCTTTCAAGCTCGTTCAGCCGGTTCATGAGGTACCCGCCAATCCGTTTCTGCCGTTCCTGCCGCTTTCGGGCTGCACTTCTCCATGTATGAACCGGGACAGGGTCGACAAAATGGAGTTCGTCATCATTCCTGATCATTTCGACATTTCTTGTCTCCTTTGCAATTCCCACGAACGAGACACCCTGTTCATTTCTTGTGTCCCTTTACACGTTCCTGACCAAGGCTCGGTGAGCCGGGATTATTTCAGGATTTTTTCTGCGAGCGGCAGGTCCTCTCTCCGGTCCTCTCTCCGGAAGGTCAATAAAGAACTCATTCAGGTGGTTTCTTTCCTTGTATAAAGGAAAAGCGGAAAGTGTCAGTATACCATAAATGTTTTACTGAATATTCTCAAATCCGGTTAACCACTCCCCTGGCTGTTCGCACAGGTACACTAAAAACATCGGGCATTGCGCTGATCTGCACTATCCGGGAGACAAGGAACCGTGCGAGCCGCTCCGCGTGCCTGCGGGGGTACCCCAGCCGCATTATCTTCGTCGTGAGTGGAGTGCAGAAACGTATGGCATTGTGACTATCTATTGAAAGAGAACGGCAGAGAAATAGTTCTTGGTCGCTACGGGTATTTTGGTGGTTATTTATGAGATCCGGCTGCGTTTTTGCGGGCTCATATCATCACCCCCTTTCCCAACTCCCTTTATACCTCATGCCGGTTAACACACAAATGCAATTTTAGAGGCATCTTATGGCAGGTACCGACCCCATGAAAGGAATGATCACATCATATCTAGCATCACCACAGGGACAGGAAATGATTCGGGATTATCTCTCATCACCTGAAGGCCAGCAGATGATCTGTGAATTTGTTACCACCCCGAAAGGCAGGGAGACCATGAAACAGGTACTCCCCGGCATCCTTGGGTGTTTGTCTCTGCCACTGGATCTCCAGGCAGCCGTTAACCAGAAACTCAAAGAAATCCCCTAGAAAATCTGTTTTTTTGGCCTGCCCCCTTCCCCACGACAAGAGACTCCTGACGAACCTATCGATGTCGTAGAATCATAAATGGAGAAATAAAAAGATGGATTTTGATTAAAAAGAAAACAGGAAAAATTACTTCTTGTCTTTGCCGCCCTTGGCATGAGACGGGCCATGAGCTGCACCTTTCTTCTCTTCGACCTTGGCGGGTTCTGCTCCCTTGGCCGGTGCAACTGCCGGACCCTTGCCTGCTCCTTTGCCTCCCTTTGCCGGTGCCTCAGCGGTTTCTGCTGCAGCCTCCTCGACCTTGGGAACATCAACTACTCTCTCACCGACAAGCTTGGGTGCTGCAACGATCCTGCCACTGACCTTGATCTCACTCACTTTCAGGTGGGAGGGTGTCGGGAGCTTGTGACCACCGTGATTGAGGGCATCTTTTATTTTTTCCAGGTATTGCGGGGTGGAGTAAACCGTCAGGATTTTCTGGTTTGCATCCACTCGTGCCGCGGTGCCAACCGCCTTACCGAATGCAAGACGCATACCTTCAGATACACGGTCAGCACCTGCACCGGTTGCCTGCTTGTTCTCGCGCAGGACATGGTGTGGGAAGATGCGGACCTTGAAATGGAAGTTCGACCTGCCGACATCCTTCATTAACCTGCGGTTGACTGTTATACGTGCTGCCTCAAGTGCGCTGTGCCGGATCTGGCATGCCTCTTCAACAACCAGATCTACTTCTGTCGGGAATTCCTGAGAGAGGTTTCCCATCTCAAACTGTACAATTTTGCTCCCCGGAACACCACCCATATATTCGCGTCGCGTATAGGCTTTCTTTGAAATGTTCCTGTACATCTTTGCCGGTTTTCTAACCATCGCGTCCTACTCCTGTGAAATATTTCTAAAAGCGGGCATTAATATGCAGATATAATCAGATATTCGTGCCGGTACGCTTCACAAACTGCTTTTATAAAATGGAGATGGGGCGTATTAAACCTTACGAGAAGCTGCACTTTGGCTGGTTGATAAGATCAAGGACATAGCGCCGGACTTTGGCAAACTCAACGCTGGTGCGGTCCCGCGGGCGTGTAAGCACAACCGGTATGATTTCACAGACGTGGCCGGGGCGTGGGGTAAGAACAACAATCCTGTCTGCAAGGAACACCGCTTCATCAACACTGTGCGTTACAAACAGGATCGTTTTTTTCGTCTTGTCCCAGATTTCAAGCAGATCGTGCTGCAGCCTGTTCCGTGTCTGTGCATCCAGAGCACCAAACGGTTCGTCCATCAGAAGAACACTGGGATCTACAGCGAGCGCACGCACTACGGCTACACGCTGCCGCATGCCCCCTGAGAGCTCGTAGGGATAACTAGTGCCAAAACCCGAGAGACCCGCAAGTTCGAGATACTTCTGTGAAACATCAACCATTTCCTCTTTGGGGATACCACGAAGCTCAAGCCCGAACATGATATTTTCATTTACCGTTCGCCATGGGTACAGCAAGTAGTCCTGGAAAATCATTCCCAGTTTCGGGTTGGGGCGATCAATAACTGTTTCATCAATCAGGACTTTTCCGGAAGTCGGGTTTTCGAGCCCGGCGACGATACGAAGGAGGGTTGTTTTCCCACAACCGCTGGGTCCCAGGATGCAGATAAATTCTCCGTCCTGGATTGTGACATTAATGTCACCTAAAGAATCTACGATATCATTGCCGTTCTTGGTAAACTGTTTTGACAGGTGTTCAATAATAAGCGTCATCGCTCAAGCTCCCTCCACTTAAACGATCGCCGATCAACGACTTTGAAGAGATAGTCAACGATAATCCCGATCAGCCCGATTACAATTATTCCGGCAATGATCACATTTACCTGTCCCCAGTTGTAGGAAGACATAATCAGGTAGCCTATACCGGAATTTGTACCTGGCATCATCTCTGCGGCAACCACACACATCCATGCGATGCCAAAACCAACCCTCATCCCGGTCCATATGGTTGGAGCAGCTCCCGGGAGAATAACATGGGAGAGGATCTGCCGCTCACGGGCCCCCAGGATCTCCGCTGCTTCAATCCACGTCTTTTTTACTCCCTTTACCCCATCGAGAGTGTTGAGAAGAATCGGAAAGAATGCACCCATCCCGATGATAAACACCATCGACACGAGACCGATCTTGAACCAGGCAAGCGCGAGCGGTACCCAGGCAAGTGGCGGAATGGGACGCAGCAGCTGCAGGAATGAATCGAAGAATTCATATATTGTATTGGAGCGTCCCATGCCGATGCCAAGGGGAATGGCAAGTGCTGCAGCGACGACGAAACCGGCTATAACACGCCCGAGGCTGATGAATGCGTTTCCTATGAGGCTTCCGTTTCCAAGGATATCAACGAAAGGATGGAGGAGTACTTCAAGTACCGATCCAATACGGGGGAGGATGAACGGATTGTTCAGGACAATTGCAAGTATCTCCCAGCCGATGATGATTGCTACAGGAAGGAGGAATTTTAAAAACGCTTTCCTCCATACAGAGACTACCTTGAAAAGACTGCGATTCATGGAGATTAAGTTCCTGTATAACTGTAGGTATTCAGTATGAAAAAGGTGTAGGGGGGAACCTCCCCTCAAAGGTATCAGGAGGTTTCCTTGAACGTGATATTGCTGTCTTTTAAGGCATACTGGAGCATGACATCCTGAATCGATCCTTTCCCAGGGGCTGCAATCTTCAGTGGTTTGCCTTCTGCAGATCGTTGCTGTGCCCATGTAACAAAACTCTTCCAGTCAGATACAGGAGCATTCACGTCAACTACAAGCCCGGATCCCTCAGTATTTACTGGGTGGATAATCTTGACGGGGGTTCCCTTATCGATCGCAGCGACTGTTGGAGGTACACCGACATAGCCCATCTGGACTACATTGGTTGACGCCATCTGCATAACCTGGGGGCCAGCATCCCCACCAACCAGCTTGATTTCCGCTACGGGCACACCGTTTACGATCAGATCCGCTATCTCGGGACGAGTCTGTGTCAGGTCACGCGGTTTGAGGGTTACACCGTAGGTGTCATTGAAGTACTGCCATTTCTTCAGGGCAATGTGAAGCGCTGCGGAGTGCATGTCACCATTTAAGTAACCGATGGTTATCGGTTTGGCTGCTATGGAAGGTGTTTTAATGGTGCCTTTTTCCAGCTGCTGCTGTGCATTCTCGTAAGGCCCGAATGCAAACAGTTCTGCATCAAGCTGATCCATAGTTGAATTCTTTAATTTGCCCGTAATATAACCAAGCTCAATTTCCGTGTTCACAAATTGCTTCGTTCCAGCAATCCATTCAGGAGAAGGCTCATTTGTGTATTTTACCGTTGGAAACGCATCATTAAGCACATCAACCGAGGAAACCGTGACATTCCCATAGGTGAAATTTCCTTTTCCAACAAGGAAATCGGCTTCAATATCTGCGGCTTCTGAAGGATGTTCATTGATGTATTTACTCGAAGCCTGGGTGAGCGCACTGATCGCCGTGACCAGGTCGGGATTCTCTGCAAGGAGATCATCGCGGGCAAAAAGGATGCAGCAGGGGTGATTGACATTGCTGTTGACAGGAGGCAGCTGGCCCGAGTAAACCACAACCTTGCCGATCCCGCTCTTGCTACCGATCGAGACAAACGGCTGCCAGGCGATATACCCGTCTATCTGCTTTGTAGCAAGGAGCATCGGCATGGGCCCGACACCTTTGCTGTACAGGATGCCCACATTCGTCTGAGAGACCGGGCCGGGAGTTCCTGCAGGTTGCGTGCAACCGGCAATGAGAACAAAGAGGGTAATGGCTATGAGCGTGATTACCGGAATTTTCATCGTTTTCATAGGGGAACATTGTTCTGGGAATATTAAATATTGCACTATATGGACATTTTTTCTCTATTTTTGTCCTGTTTTTTTCCTTTTAAATATACAATAAGGTAAATTTTGAAGAATAATTGTCCACAACAAAAAATTTTTATTTGGTTTTTCCGGTTTTTTATTACCACATATGAGGACAATGCGAAAAAATTTTTCTGTAATTAGCCTTATTGTATCTATTATATGATACAAATAGATCCAATTGACCGGCTCACGCGCGCTGCACTCGCTTCAGATGAGGAATTTATAGGAACCCTCAATGACCTCCTCCGCCACGACCTCCGCATAAGTGTCAGGGAATTATCAGAAAAAAGCGGGATTGCACAAAGTTCCTTATACAAAATCATGCACGGTAAACGCTCACCCAACCTGACTACCCTGCGCGCAATAATCCGTGCCCTGCGCCTGCTCTATCGCACAGCCGAAGGGGAGTTTATCGGACTTATCGTTGCACGCTCAGTCCTTGATACGATCCAGGAGCGGACCGCTGAGGTGGATGCCCAGCGCGTCAGGGTCCGGGAATATCCGGTCCATACCATGGAGGATGCGATCGTTGCCGCCGTCAGGGCTGAACGTGAGGGGGCTGTCGCAATCGTTTGCGCTCCGATACTCTCAAGTGTGATTGAACAACTCGTCCGTATACCTGTCGCAACCATCATCCCCCGCGAATCCGTTCAGAGAGCAATCGAACTTGCTGCACGAAAGGCGTGGATTTAATCAATGTGCGACCAATAGGTAAACGAAGAGAAAAGAAAGGGTGAACGGATGCGAACAGATGTTGTAAGGTTGGGGCGCCTTTCCGGTGAAAGAACGGGAGAGATGATGCACTTTCTCTCATCCATGCGTTCAGACCGCTGTATTGCTGACGCAGACATTCTTGTGGATCTTGCTCATGTGCTGATGCTGGAGAAACAGAAGATCATCGATCGTGACATTGCCAGGCAGCTCGTTTCTGCGCTGCTTGAGCTTTTTGACGAAGGGATTCCCGAAGAGGTTTTTGATGAGCAGTTTGAAGACATCCATGCAGGATTAGAATCGCTCCTTATCGAATCTGTAGGGGCGGATGTTGGCGGGCGTATGCACATGGGACGGTCACGGAACGATGAAGTCGCGACATGCATCCGGATCAAGCTGCGCGAAGACATGCTCAAACAGATGTCGGCACTTCTCAAAGTTCGTGAAGTGCTTGTTGCCCTCGCTGAACTTCATACAGAGTCCGTTATGCCCGGATTTACCCACCTGCAGCACGCTCAGCCTACCACGCTTGCACACCACCTCCTTGCTTATGAACAGGCATTTTCCCGCGATTTCGACCGGCTTAAGGATACCTATGTACGGGTGAACCAGTCCCCGCTTGGTGCGGCAGCTTTTGCATCCACCGGGTACCCGATCAGCCGTGAATATACTGCCGGCCTGCTGGGTTTTGACGGTCTGGTAACAAACACAATGGATGCGGTAGCTACACGGGATTTCGCACTCGAAACGCTTGCTGATCTCTCCATTCTGATGGCAACCACGAGCCGGCTCTGCGAGGAATTGATAATCTGGAGCACGTCATTTGTAAAATTCGTTACCCTTGATGATGCATTCTGTTCAACTTCATCGATCATGCCACAGAAAAAGAACCCGGACACTGCTGAGATCATGCGGGCAAAGTCAGGGTCCGTCTTCGGTGCATTTACCGGCGCTATCCTTACCGTGAAAGGACTTCCCATGAGTTACAACCGTGACCTCCAGGAGCTCACCCCCCATATATGGCGTGGCATGCGTGACGCAAAAGAGAGCCTCCGTCTTCTAATCGATATGCTCTCGAGTGCAACCTTCGATACTGAGCGGATGAAAGAAGAGGCAGGCAAAGGGTTTTCAACAGCCACTGAACTTGCTGATACACTTGTCAGAATATATGGTCTTCCCTTCCGCACCGCACACAACATTGTCGGCAGAGCAGTACAGAAAGGAGATCTCTCACTTCCCACGCTTGAAGAGGCAGCACGGGAAGTGGGGGGAGGAATTTCCCTTGTAGAAAAAGGACTCACTCAGCAGAAAATCGATGCTGTGCTGGATGTTCCTTATTCCATTCATATCAGGAAAGCTGTCGGAGGACCAGCTCCCTTTGCAATAAGGATCGCTATCGGTGAACGCAAAAAGCAGCTCGATGCGGATTCATCGCATATTGATCAAAGGCTCGGAAAACTTTCAAAGGCAAAAGAGGACATGATCGCAAAAGCCCGGAGGCTGGTAGCATAAACCCGCATCTCATATCTGGTGACCTGGTCGAATGCAGGTATGGAGGAACCACCAGGAAAGGCATTTTCATAACTGAACGTGACGGGATGGCAGTAGTGAAACTGGATTCCGGTTACAACATCGGGGTGAATCCGGTTACCTGCAATTTTTGTGGGCATCCTGCAGAATCCTTATCAAAAAAAACTGAAATTCCACAAAAAAATGATCTCCCTGATTTGTCAATCGTATCAACTGGTGGTACGATAGCAAGCAGGATCGATTACCGGACCGGGTCGGTAACCAGCCAGTTTGATGCAGGCGATATTCTTGTGGCAATCCCGGAACTGGCAAAGGTTGCAAATTACCGGACAATTCCCCTTGCAACCATACTTTCCGAAAATATGACACCGTTGATTTGGCAGGAACTCGCCCGTGCGGTATATAAGGAGATTAAAAACGGGGTTTCCGGTATCATAATCACCCATGGTACCGATACGATGGCCTATAGTGCAGCAGCAATCAGTTTTATGATAGACACCCCGGTACCTGTTGTTTTCGTTGGATCTCAACGGTCTGCTGACCGCCCATCCAGTGATAATGCGATGAATGCAGTATGCGCCGCCAGCGCAGCAACCAGCGATCTTGGGGAGGTTGCGGTAGTGATGCATGCCACGACAAACGATGACACCTGCGAGATTCATCGGGGAACGCGCGTGCGCAAGATGCACTCATCACGTCGTGATGCATTCCGGAGCATGGGGATAGACCCCCTTGGTTCTGTTGCCTATCCATCCCGCGAAGTAACCCTGAAAAGCCATGCAGTACGAAGGGGAAACCGGAAGCTCACCCTGCATGACAAGCTGGAAGAACACTGCGGTCTCGTACAGTTCTATCCCGGGATGTCACCTGACCTGCTCAAGGCGTACGAAGGATATAAAGGACTCGTCATCGCCGGTAGCGGGCTCGGGCATGTGAGTACAACTCTCATACCATCCCTGCAAAAACTCATAAAAAGGGGTACCCTGGTTGTGATGACGTCCCAATGCATGCAGGGCAGGGTCTGTGACCGGGTCTATGATACCGGACGCGACCTGCTTAAGGCAGGGGTTATCGAAGGCGGTGATATGCTTCCTGAAGCAGCACTCGTGAAAATGATGTGGGTGCTGGGTAATGAGAGGGATCCGGAAAAAACTGCCGAACTTATGCAGGCAGATCTCAAAGGTGAATGTAACCGGAGAAGCACTCATGGATTATAAAACAGCGGGACTGACGGCCGGAATTGAGATCCACCAGCAGCTGAATACCAGGGAAAAGCTTTTCTGCCATTGCCAGACGCTCCTTCGCGACAGCAGTGAGCATTCAGGTGAATTCTTCCGCTATCTCAGGGTCACTGAAAGTGAGATGGGAGAGATCGACCGGGCCGCCCAGGAAGAGATGAAGCGTGAACGGAAATTCCACTATTACACGTATGATACTACCTGCCTTGTTGAACACGACGAGGAGCCACCGGCCCCGCTGAACGATGAGGCACTTTCAGTCTGCCTTACCATTGCAAAGATGTTTGGGATGACACCAGTCCAGCAAGTGCATACGATGCGCAAGCTCGTTATTGATGGATCGAACACGAGCGGGTTCCAGCGTACGGCGCTGGTCGCCCTGAACGGGGCACTCCCCCAAGGGGGTGAGATCGAGACGATTTGTCTTGAAGAGGAGGCAGCCCAGCGGGTCAAAGATGATATTTTTTCTCTTGATCGCCTGGGAATCCCGCTTATTGAGATCACCACCTCTCCCTGCATGCACTCCCCCGAAGAGGTGCAGGAGGTAGCCGAGTATATTGGTATGGTCCTCCGTTCGACCGGTAAGGTAAAACGGGGAATTGGCACGATCCGTCAGGATGTCAATATATCAATCCGTGGCGGGGCCCGCGTTGAGATCAAAGGAGTCCAGGAACTTGAACTGATCGCTGAGGTAGTCAGACGCGAAATGCAGCGTCAGCAAAAACTCCTCGAGATCAGGGACGAACTCCTGCAGAAAAAAGGGTCGGTCCACAATAACGCAAAGAACGTAACTGAACTCTTCAAAGAAACCAACTCCACTATCCTTAAAAAGGCAAAACGAATCTATGCCGTCAATCTTGAAGGTTTTGCCGGCCTGGTAGGTCGTGAGATACAGCCAGACCGTCGTCTCGGCAGCGAAATGTCTGACTATGCAAAAAAATGCGGTGTTGGAGGGATTTTTCACACGGATGAACTTCCGGCGTACGGTGTCACTGCTGAAGAGGTCGCCCGGTTGCGGGCTCATATGAATGCGGGTGTCCATGATTGTGTCGTGATTGTTGCAGCGGTGAATGATACCCAGGCAGCCTGTGCGGTCAACCAGGTTATCATCCGCGCACTGCTCGCACTCTCGGAAAAACCGGTTCCGGAAGAGACACGGAAAATGCTCGAAACCGGCAGCTCTGCCTATATGCGCCCGCTCCCAGGTGCAGCGCGGATGTATCCCGAAACCGATGTGCTTCCGGTGAACGTAGATGATAATCGCTGGAATGCAATAACCGTTCCCGAACTGCTGAGTGTAAAAGCACAGCGTTACGCACAGGAGTATTCCATTGACCGGAATTATGCAACACAGTTGGTACTATCTGAAAAACTCCCGCTGTTTGAACGTGCGGTGGCAGAGGGAATAAAACCCAAACTTGCTGTATTCACTATCCTTTCAACATGTACGGAACTCCGGCGGGAAGGTATACCAGTAGGGAAGATATCTGATGAAGATTTTCTGGCAACATGGCATGCTGTAGAAAGCGGCAGGGCTGCAAAAGAGGCAATTCCCGATCTTTTCAGAGGAATCGCATCCGGAAGTACATTTGATGAGGCGCTCAGGAAACTCGCTCCGACTGTCTCTTTTCAGGATCTGGAATTCATTATTCACAAGATCATTGAAGCCCGGTCAGATTTTGTCCTTCAGAAAGGACAAGCCGCGCTTGGTCCGCTCATGGGAGTGGTAATGAGTGAAGTGAGGGGATCAGTTGACGGAAAAGTGGTAAGCGAAATCCTCAAAAAGGAAATTGCTGCAACCCTGGCAGCAAAAAGACCGTAATTTTTTTCCTGTATCCACATCCCATGAATACCAGGCGCGAACATTTATGAGTGGGGCAGCAGAATTAGATAAGGAGTTTAATTATGGGTAAAACAGGTACAACCATCTGGGCACAGGTAAAAGGCGTGAAGGGACAGATCCGCCTTGTTCCAAAAAGTGAAGGCGATCTCAAAACACCCGGCCCGAACCAGCGGTTCAAAGCCGGTGTAAATATCAAGAAAGTTAATGCAATGGATGAAGCAGCACAGGGAAGGGGTGGAGCACGCGGAGGTAAGCGCGGAGGAAGACGCGGGGGTGACCGATCCGGGGGATCCGGTTTAAACGAGTCCACAGCCAGTCCGCTCATCCGCAGACGCATGCGCAGGGCAAAGGTCTCTGCACTCGGTGCGAAGGCAAAAGCCTCACGATAATCTTTAAAAAAAGGGTACTATACGTAATTTAAGATGCTATAGGGGGTGAACCCAACCCCGCTGATTTTTTATCGTATTTTGATAATTAATAACGGATTCCTATTCCCAATACTAATTATCTTTTATGGGCAACATCTATGGTTAGTATGGATCTTGGAACCGCAGTAAAAAGTTATCAGTTTGGTGAACGGGCAAAATCTGAACTTATCATAACTTCCCAGTTATGTCTTGCATTAACAGGATTTGCCGAGAATGAGCGCACCGGAGGACGACGAATGCTCCTCCTGCTGATGGAATCTGTAAGAAATGAGCTCCAGTTTGCTGCCCAAAGTACCGGGCAATCAGAATTTAATAAGGCAATCAATGCTCTCAACATGGCAATATCACTCACGGAAAGCAACCAGCCCGAACAGGCATCTGAAAAGATCGCCATTGCAATCAGCGCATCAACAACCCCGGCGCAGGAAGCATGGCAGGTACTTGAAAAACATGGAATCCTCTGATTTTCTCAATTTTCTTAAAAGCCGGTCTTCGGTACGGATGTACGAAAGTGAGCCATTAACTGAGGATGAAATTGAATATATCCTCACCTGTGCAAGTGCCGCACCGAGTGCGGGCAATCTTGAGGCGTGGGACGTGATTGTTATTACCCATGATGAAGTTAAGGCTGCACTCGCTCAGGCTGCATTTGAGCAGGCACATGTTGAACAGGCAGGTGCAATCTTTGCGGTATGCGCAAACTATGTCCGCTCGATGTCGCGATATGGGGAGCGCGGGATCCTGTACGGTTTGGAAGATGCAACAATTGCCTGTACCTATATGATGCTTGCAGCCCATGCAAAAAAGCTGCATTCCTGCTGGACAGGATCTTTTGATGATGATGATGTACGCGAGATCCTTACTCTTCCTCAGCACATCAGGCCCATTGCTCTGCTTGCGTTGGGGAGAGGTCACCCCCCTGCAGTGCTCACCGGACGGATGGATATCGGAGAACATGTACACCGGGATATCTGGTAAGGAAAGAGAAATGCCTGATTATGTAGTGACACTGGAATCGGCGTGGATTCTACGCGACGTCAAATCACTTGATGACGCGATTGGAATTGCAATCAGCGAAGCAGGAAAGCGGCTCAACCCGGCAGCAAAATATGTGGAAGTCGAAGCGGGTTACCTCACCTGCCCATACTGCGAGGAGACACTTTCAAGCGCGATTGTGGTGGCTGACACCGCTCTTGTCGGCCTTGTGCTGGAGATGAAAGTTTTCCGGGCTGAATCTCCGGAACACGCAGAACGCATTGCAAAATCAGTTGTCGGAAAGGCACTCAGGGATGTGCCGCTGAAACTGCTGGATGTGCAGGCACTATGATCTCTGTTGTCGGGCACACTGCCATTGACCATATCTCCCGGGTACCTCATCTGCCGGAGAAAAATTGTTCAACCCACATCTCTGACCGGCAGATCTATTTTGGGGGAGGTGCAGCAAATATCGCGGCAGGAATTGCCACATTGGGCGAACAGGTCACCCTCATCTCCTGTATCGGAGGTGATTTTACGGGTAGCGAATATGATCTCTGGATGAACAGGATAGGGATTCACCAGCAGTTCTTTGTTATTCCTGATGCACATACACCGACGGCTTTCATGTTCACTGACGATACCGGGGACCAGATGACATTCTTTGAATGGGGTGCATCCAAAGCATTCGCCCATGCCGAAGCTCCGTCTCTTCCGTTTGTTCACATGGCAACGGCAGATCCTGAATTTAATTGCAGGGTTGCCGAAAGAAGCGAGTTCACCTCATTTGACCCAGGGCAGGACGTATTCTGGTATACCAGAGAACAGCTTGGAACAATCCTTGCCAACACAGACATACTTTTTGCCAACCAGCATGAGATCCGGCAGATGTGCACAACCCTGGGTGTATCCAGAGATGCGATCATCAGGCAGGTCGGAACTGCAATTTTTACCATGAGTGGTGACGGAAGTACTCTCTATACTGACAGATCTGAGTACTTCATTCCGGCCGTTCCTGTCACTCTTGCAGATCCTACCGGGGCTGGCGATTCGTACCGTGCCGGGTTCCTCTCCGCATATGTAAAGGGTTATCCGCCTCTGACGTGTTGCAAGATCGGGACGGTCACTGCTTCGTTTGTCGTGGAACATGTCGGGTGCCAGACCCATCTTCCGGACTGGAACTCCATGAGAGTGAGATATGAGCAGCACTTCGGCATGCTCGAATTACCCGTTCCCGGGAATGGCTGATCATGAGCTGGGCAGCACTCACTTCCGGGGGAAAGGACTCAATCCTCTCTATCCAGAAAGCAATCGATAGTGGTAAGGATGTGGAATTTATGGTTACCGTTCACCCCAAAAACCGGGACTCGTATATGTTCCACTCCGCAAACCTCGATGCAGTTGCTGCCATTGCAAAAGTAGCCGGTATACAGTACCTTGAGATACCCACCCATGGACGAAAGGAAGAAGAACTGGCTGATCTTGAAGCGGGACTCGCCTGTCTTGATGTAGAAGGGGTGATTGCAGGGGCAGTTGCATCAGTTTACCAGGCAGAGCGGATACGAGCAATCACTGACCGACTCAGGATCTCTCTTTTTACCCCACTCTGGCAGATGGATACCGGAATGCTTCTTGAGGAAGTAGCCCGACGTATGGATGTCATAATCGTTGTTACTGCTGCAGATGGACTTGATGAGCGTTTTTTGGGCGCACATATCGATCATTATCTTATCGACAGACTAAAACGTGTCGCTGCTACCCACCACATCAATCTTGCCGGTGAAGGCGGGGAATATGAGACTCTTACCCTCTACGCGCCATTTTACTCCCGGCCTATCAACTATACAACCAGCAGAATCCAGTCGTTTGCGGATCGCCATGAGATGGTTCTCGGGGGTTTTACCTGATGACACAGGGCAGTGATGTCAAATTCAGTCAGCTCACACGGTTTATTTTCACTGCACCCTCATGGAAACGGTCACTTTTTCTTATTGTCATTCTTGGTCTTCTGATCGATGGAGCAGGTGTACGGGCCTGGGTGATTCTGCCATTTTCAGCCCTTCCCTTCTCGGGGACGCTTGCGTTCACTATCCCTGCCGTTGTTGCACTTGTCCTCACAAAACCAATCATCGAATATAACGGTAATACGATGACCTGGAACCGGTCAGCACTTCTCGCACTCGCCAGTACAGTTTTTGGAGTTATCATCACCTTTATTGCACTCCTGTTTTCGGCGAATTTTATTCCGCTTTCCTACGCAATTTCGCTGGGTTTTATCTTTGGACTCCGTCTGCTCGTGCTGGTAGCGATTGCTGATTACCGGGTTCCCCGTATGCTGATCCCGGCGTTCACCCAGAGCGGTGTTGGTATACTCAGCGGTATCCTCCTTTTCTCACCACTATTCGGTATCTATGCGCTGGTTCTCCATGTCGTCTTCGGTCTTGGATTTATCATTCTAATCTGGATACTCGAACGTCCACTGGATCGTGCATTTAAAATCCGCGGGCTTGCGTTCATCAATGCATTTATCGCTCATATGACCGATGGTTCCAAACGAATGGAGGATTTCTTCCGGGAGATCGGGGAAGAGATATTTGTTCCCCAGGTGAGCTTTTTTTTCCGCAGGGCGGGTAATAAGCCGATAATTTTCACGGTCCCCAACCTGCACCCCGGTCCTTTGGGTGAGATTGGCGGGGGTAATCTTCCCAAAGTATTGCACGACAATTTTGAGGATGAAACCCTTGTTGTGCACGGTTGCGCTACGCATGACTTCAACCTCGTATCAGAAACAGAAATCGACAAGGTGATCGATGCACTTCAAAAATCCCGGAATGATATTACTTATTCCAGTGTCATTGGGAAATCAGAACGCCTCACACAGGGATCCGTGCAGGTACTCTGCCAGCGGTTCGGAGACTCTGTTCTTCTTGTCACTACCCGTTCACCACAACGAACAGAAGATGTCGATTTTTCAATCGGCATGACTATCATGGCAGAGGGACACCGCTGGTTCCCCCACGTTGCCGTTGTTGATGCGCATAACTGCATGACGGATCTTTCTTCTCCCGTACTTCTTGCGACACTGACAGCATCCGAGTACCAGCGTGTTTCTCTGGATGCGATGGACAGGTGCCGCACAGCACCGTTGTATCCGTTCAGGACAGGAGTTGCGCATCTTTTATTACCATACAGCAGACAGCAGGGATTCGGGGATCTGGGGATTCAGGTACTGGTTACCGAGGTTGACGGGCAACACACCGCTTACATTCTCATCGATGGCAACAATATGGCGCAGGGAGTTCGCGAAGTACTGCTTGAACAAGTCCTGACAATCGTTGATAATGCCGAAGTAATGACCACAGACTCGCATGTCGTGAACACAATCTCCGGCAAAAACCCGGTGGGGATGCATGTCCCGGCTTCTGAGTTCCTGCCGTTTGTTATGCAGGCATTACAGACTGCGATCGACAATCTTGCGCCTTCAGAAGTTGCCGGGAGCACCGCACACTGTGAACATATTGTTGTTTTCGGTTCCAACCGGATCTCTGAGCTTGCCAGTACGGTAAATGCAGTACTCGTGTTCGTTGCACCGCTTTCCCTTGCCATGCTGCTCCTGGCATTCCTGCTGTCGTTGATTGCCTATATTGTTATAGTCTGATAATCGCTCGGCAGGAGAATATCATGATTTATCATTTTTCCGGAAAAAAATTCTGATTAACCCCTCCAAATCTCCACTCCAAAACAAGATGAAAATGCACCGTATCTGCGATTAACTCAATAAAGATTACCCCTTTTGTAAAAGTACAGTTAGAAACCAAATAAAATTACAAAATATCAGAAATAAGACCGCAAAATTGATCGTACTCGAAGGGGAATACAGATTTGGAAACACCATGTATCCCCCACTTATTGTAGATCGTAAGGATCCAAAATGGTTACTGTTGGAACGGGTTCTGACCATCACGACCTCCCGCCGGACAAAGCAGGAACTGGCCAAATACGGGATCACCCCGGTCCCAAAGGCTGGGACGGTCATGAGAATTCTGTTGATATCGATGTTCTTCGTTGTCGATTGTGCCTATGTTGTCGAAGAACTCAAGAAACGAAAAAATCTGAGAACATACGCGCATATCTCCGAGGTTCCAACACCCGATGAAGTCTATCGGTTCATGACTAGGTTTGACGAAGACCGGTTTGTCTCATTGACGTCCGGTATTCTGAATTCAGTTTGTTCACCATCATTCCGGCGGAGAACCAGGACAATCCTAATCGATTCAACGGCAATTACCCTGGACCTGAACTGGTTCCGGAGAACATTTACCAAAGTCAACCTGATGACCCGCGACTATGGGTGGGGATTCTCCCCAGTCCATGGTCACTATATTGGCTATAAACTGACGCTGGCTATCGAGTATCCTTCCTTGAAACCACTTGCATTTATTCTTCATCGTGGCTCGCCGCATGATGCTCCGCTCTTTGAAGAAATTCTCGCAGAACTCAAACGGAGACGGATTGCCCGCACCGGGGACCTGGTCATCTGTGACAAGGGATACTATTCATACCAGAACTATGTCGATGGCGTCCTCGATTTCAGGATTGTTCCTCTCATCTTCTCAAAGAAAAAATTCAACCTGAACAACCTGTTGAACCGGTTGTCATATCCCCTCTCTGTTTTCGGCCGGTCTGATACCCGGGACAGGGTCTGGTTGTTCAAACGGCTGGTGAAAAAATTGATCACAGCGCTCGCTCACCA
>Ga0105106_10000397_pt1 | contig 30779 bp, 27 predicted proteins | sample PPLLaktember2015_5_FD_79109 | JGI IMG/M metagenome (GOLD analysis project Ga0105106, IMG submission 79109) | Freshwater sediment microbial communities from Prairie Pothole Lake near Jamestown, North Dakota, USA - PPLs Lake P8 Core (1) Depth... | ecosystem: Environmental > Aquatic > Freshwater >...
ACGTTCGCGACCGCAGGTTGGTCCCCGTAGTAGGGAACGCCGGCAGCGAGGTCGGGCACCCGAACCGCCATCTCATTTACGATACCTCCGCCGAAACAGAAGCCGACCGCGCCGAGCCTGCCGGTGCTCTCGGGCCTCGCCTTGAGATACGTCACCGCAGCCATCAGGTCTTCGGTGCGCTTCCTGGCATCGAGCTTCGCGAACATCTCGCGCGCCTTGTCTTCGTCCCCCGGGTAGCCGCCGACCGGCGTCAGCGCGTCGGGCGCGAAAGCGACGAAGTTGAGGACCGCGAGCCTGCGCGCCACGTCTTCGATATACGGGTTGAGGCCGCGGTTCTCGTGGATCACGACGATGCCCGGCAGCTTGCCGGCCGCTTTGGCGGGCCGCGCGAAATAACCGCGCATCGTGCCCGAGCCTTCGGGCGAGGGATACGTCAGGTACTCCGTGCGGATGCGAGCGTCGTCCTTGGGGACCTGCTGCGCCAACGCGAAATTGGGTCTCAGGCTTTCCAGCATGGCGGCGGCGGTGAAGCTGCCGATCGCGAACCTCGCCGCCCGGTCCAGGAAATCCCGGCGGCTGAGCGTCCCGTGGACGTAGCCGTCGAAAAGCCTCAGCACCTCCGGATGGAAATCACTCGCTTTCCTGCGTTCCATTGTCACGCCTCCCTTGAGCCTGCGTCGAGATTATCCGAAACCGGGACCGCCGCAACAAGGGTCGCCCGGTACGCCCAACGTCGCTTACACTGGCGTGCCGCACAATATTCCTCATCCCGCCCGCTTCTTCGTGCGGGGGAGATACTCGACAGGAGACAAGACATGCTTACAGTTTACGGTTCGCCGAAATCGCGCACCCTGCGCACCCTGTGGATGGTGGGTGAGCTCGGGCTCGCCTACGACCACAAGGATTTCCTTCCCCGGTCGCCGGGAACCAAGACGCCCGAATACCGTGCCCTCAATCCCAACGGCCGCGTGCCGACGATAGACGACGACGGCTTCATCCTGTCGGAGTCGATGGCGATCAATTTCTACCTGGCGAAGAAGCACGGCAGCCCACTCTATCCGAAGGACGCGAAGCACGAAGCGCTCGCCTTGCAATGGAGCCTGTGGGAGACCGACCGCCTCGATCGCCAGCTGGTGAACTACGTCAGGCATTCGACGGAGCTCCCGGAAGCGGAGCGCAAGAAGGACGTCGCCGACGCATCGTGGAAGGAAGTCGCCGAATCGTTCGACGTGCTGGAGATCGCGCTCTCGAAATCGGAGTGGCTCGCGGGTCCGTCGTTTTCGGTGGGTGATCTCAACGTCGCCTCGGCGCTCTATCGCGCGCTGTCGCTGGACACCTCGAAGTGGCCGCACGTCAAGGCCTGGCTCGATCGCTGCTGGGAGCGTCCGGCGGCCAAACGCGCGCGCGCGATGCGGGAGTAGCGCAGGGGAGATTCGATGGGGCAATTGCAAGGCAAGGTCGCGCTCGTAGGCGGCGCGGGACGCAACAACGGAAGAGCGATCGCGCTCGCTTTCGCGCGCGAAGGCGCCGACCTCGTGCTCGTCGCTCGCGAAAGAAAGCAGGAGCTGGACGAGGTCGCGCACGAATGCGGGAAGCTCGGCTCGAAAGTGCTGCCACTCTTGTGCGACGTCAGCGACCACGAGCAGGTCGAGCGCATGGCGAAGCAGGGACTGGACCACTTCGGGCACGTCGACGTCCTCATGTGCGTGGCGGGAAGGCGCGCTCACCAGGATTTCTGGGAGATCAGCTACGAGGAGTGGCACAAGACTTTCGCGGTGAATCTCCATTCGGCTTTCTACCTCGCGAAAGCCGTCGCGCCGTCGATGATGAAGCGCGGCAAAGGCGGGAGCATCGTCGCGCTCGGCGGCCTCGCGGCGGTCACTTCACAGCCGCAGCGCGCACACGTCATCGCTTCGAAGACAGGTCTCTACGGGCTCATCAAGGCGCTCGCCCTCGAGCTCGGGCCCTACAACATCAGGGCGAACCTGATCGCGCTCGGCGTCATCGACAACGTGCGCGCCAACCCCGAGTGGTATCCCGAGCGGGCGGCGACCGGCGGCCGCTACAGCGCCGAGGAAGTCGCGAGCGTGCCGCTGAAGCGCATGGGCAAGCCCGAGGAAGTCGCCAACGTCGCCGTGTTTCTCGCCTCCGACCAGTCGTCGTTCGTGACGGGCGATCGCATCTTGTGCGCGGGCGGGAAATATATGTAATTAGAGCGGGGACTCCCGGGATCGCCACGTCGCGCTCGCGCGGCTCCTTGTATGGTGTCGATGGTGCCTTTAAAAGAAAGGCGCCGGGGTGGAGGGACTCGGCTCCTATCTGCCGGTACGCGCCGGACAGCCATCGCGAGCGATCCCCCACCCACCCACTTACAAACGTCGATGAGGAATCTAGCGGCACCGGAGGGTGACCGCCGATTTGAACGCAAGGTAACGCGAGTGGGTGTCCACCCCGACGGTTCAACGCTAACACCGGAGGGAATCGTCATGCAATCGATCCTTGATTTGGGTGCCGACGTCGACAGCCGCTTCATCGTGCTTGCGTGTGCTGCAGGTTCGTTTGGGCCACAGCGCATCGCTAACCAACGCAAAGCCATTCTCGGATGGCTGCGAACAGTGCCGCGCGGCAGTCGCCTCGGCATGGAGTCCACCGGCGGCTATCACGAGTTGCTGGCCGAGCTCGCCTGTAAGGCAGGCCTGCATGTGTTCGTGATCAACGCGCGTGATCTGCGCCGCTACGCCGAAGGCATCGGCCGGCGCGCTAAGACCGACCGCGTCGACGCCGAGGTCATCGCCCGCTACGTCGCGCGCGAACACGGCGAATTGCACGCCTACCTGCAGCCCACCAAGGCGCAGCGCGAACTGGCACAGCTCATAGGCCGTCGCGCCAAGCTCGTCCAGACTAAAGACGCCATCAGTCAGAGCCTGCGCGGCGTGCCCGCCCTGCGCGCCGATACCAAGCGCTTGATCGCTGGCATCGATCGGCTGATTGCGCGAGTTGAGTCGATGATGCAACGTGCCTTGCAGCAAACTCCTGCAGCGCGAGATGCGGCCGAGCACATCGAGACAATTCCTGGCTTTGGCACCTTGAGCAGCACCTACCTGGGCCACGCCTTCACCCGACTGCCCTATGCCAACAGCGACGCTGTTGTCGCCGCCAGTGGCTTGGATCCGCGACCCGATGACTCGGGTCAGAGGAAGGGTCGGCGGCGACTCAGCAAACGAGGTCCAGGCGAGGAGCGCCGTCTTCTCTTCAACTGCGCGCGATCGGCATCGCTCACCAAGCTGTGGCAGCCCTACTACCAGGCTCAGCTCGCCAAAGGCCTTAGCTCGACGGCCGCGACCGTAATACTCGCGCGCAAAATGCTTCGCGTTGCCTTCGCTGTCTACAAACACGGCCAGCCCTTTAACCCAGCTCTACTTGGAGACCGTGCTTGACAAAGACCATAGAATCTCGCGACGACACTTGTTCGCCGTTCGCGGCTCACTCCGCCAGGCGTATGGCCGTGAACATGCGGTTCTGGAAAACGATTTTCGAGCCCGGCTCGCGCGCAAGCGCGGCAAACTCGAGTTGCGCCGGATATTTTTCCGCGAGCTCGTTTCCGGGGGCGACCGTCACGATCATCTTCGCTCCGACGGCGTTCAACTTCTGCCGTAATTCCCCCGCCGAATAGTCCGGCGACCACATCCACGCCGGCCGCCCGGTGAGAAGGGCCATGGCGCGTGGTTTCGCGAAGGCGATGACCGTACCCGGCGGGGTGTGTGCCTGCGCGAAAGCGTACAGCTCGCGGCACGACTCGCAGGTGGCGATCTGGTCCGCACGCAGTCGCGGCGCGGAAACATGCAGAGCGAGGTAATAGACACCGAGCGCCACGGCGAGCGGCAATGCGTAGCGCCGCGAACGAGGCACGCGCCGCGCCACCACTTCCACGCCTGCGGCGGCGAGGGCGATGACGAAAGGCAGTACCGGCAGGAGGTAACGGTCGTTCGCCGCGATGGCGGCGAGTATGAGCGCGCTCGAGTAAGCGCCGAGATACCACAGCACCAGCGGCACGCGCGCGGCGAGCGCGCGCAAGCCGCCCGCCGGCGGATCGGCTTCGCGGCGCGTGCGGGCGCTCCACGCGCCCGTGGCCGCCAGTGCCAGGACGACCGCGGCCGCCGCCTGGGAAAGCCCGAGCGGTTGACGCACGTAGCTCGCCAAAGCCATCCAGTAGCCCCGCAGGTTCTGAACCAGCAGGCCGGCAGTCGGCGCCTTGAGCTCGTTCGCATACGTGGGCGGCATGATGATCAGCAGGTTCTGCAGCACCATCAGCAGCGCGAAGGCCGCGCACAGGCCGGTGAACCAGCCGAGCCGCCTGCGTTGCGCCCAGCCGTACACCAGTAGCGCGAGGAAGAGCGAGATGCCTATCGAGCGGCAGGCGACGGTCGCGTACACGAGTATGCCGAGCACGGTCCCTGTCGCGAGCGACGCGCGCGGCCCGGCGTCTTCGGTACGCGTGGCGTACCAGAGCGCGAGGACGCTGAAAAGGATGTAAGCCGGCTCCGACGCGATGAAATCGCGGTAGCTCCAGAGCTGATCGTGGAGCGCGAACAGGACGACGGTGACCGCCGCAACCACCGCGCCGAACGCGAGCGAGAGCGCCCGATACAGGAACGGCAGCGCGAGCACGATACAGGCGAAACACGCGAGCTTGAGCATCACCACGTTCACGCCGAAGACGGCGAGCACCGGTGCGAGGAGTACCGGTAATCCCGGTGGATAACTCGGGGGGCCGACGTTGGGCGCGTCGGGATTGAAGAGATACCCGATGTCGCTGTAGGACCGGCCTTCGATCAGGTTCTGCGCATGCAGGAGGTACTGCGCCCAGTCATCACCCCACGGGTGCTCGCCCGACATGCTGCCCAGGGCGAGCAGCAAATAGGCGAGCAGCAGAAAGGCCGGCGCGTACGGGGCGATGGCACGGATCTCTGGGCGCTGCACGTTCATTCGTCAATCCCATGGGTTGCGCTCCGCATCGCCGGCGCCGTAGCGCGCGATCGCATCCGCGACGACCGAAGGCGCGACGCGCTCTTCGTCGGCAAGCGCCTTGAGCGCCGAAATTACCACGGCCGTGCGGTCGACCTCGAAAAAGCGGCGCAATGCGACTCGTGTGTCGCTGCGCCCGAAACCGTCGGTGCCCAGCGTCACGTAACGCCGCGGCACCCAGGTGCGAACGAGATCGGGTAGCGCGCGCACGTAATCGCTCGCCGCGATCACCGGTCCCGACGTCCGCGACAGGCACTGCTCGACGTAACTCGTGCGCTGCGGCGATTCGGGATGCAAGGTGTTCCAGCGCTCGACGTCCATGCCGTCGCGCCGCAGCTCGGGGTAGCTCGTGACGCTCCAGACGTCGGCGGCGACGCCGAAATCGCGCTCGAGGATCGTCGCTGCGGCGAGCACTTCGCGCAGAATCGTCCCGGAGCCGAGAAGTTGCACGCGATTCGTGTCCGCAGCGGGAGAGGTCTCCTGCACGCGATACATACCGCGCAATATCCCTTCCTCCGCGCCCGCGGGCATCGCCGCTTGCGCGTAGTTCTCGTTCATCACCGTGATGTAATAGAAGACGTCTTCGTGCGATTCGAGCATGCGCCGCATGCCGTCCTGAACGATCACCGCGAGCTCGTAGCCATAGGCGGGATCGTAGGCGCGGCAGCTCGGCACGGTCGCCGCGACGACATGGCTCGAGCCGTCCTGGTGCTGCAGCCCTTCGCCCGAGAGCGTGGTGCGGCCGGCGGTCGCGCCGAGCAGAAAGCCTCGCGCGCGCGAGTCCGCCGCCGCCCAGATGAAATCGCCCACGCGCTGGAAGCCGAACATCGAATAGAAGATGTAGAACGGCAGCATCGGCACGCCGTGCGCGCTGTAGGACGTCGCCGCAGCGATCCACGACGAGAGCGCACCGGCTTCGGTGATGCCTTCCTCGAGGATCTGCCCGTCGCGCGCTTCCTTGTAATAAAGGAGCTCGTCGCGGTCTTCCGGGTCGTAGAGCTGTCCCACCGACGAGTAGATCGCGACCTGCCTGAAGAGCGACTGCATGCCGAAGGTGCGCGCTTCGTCCGCGACGATCGGCACGATGCGCCTGCCGAGGTTCGCGTCCTTCAGGAGCTGCGAGAGCATTTTCACGAACACCATCGTGGTCGACTCTTCGCGGCCGCCGGAGCCTTCGAGGATCCGCGAAAAGCTCTGCAGCGCGGGCACGGGGAGTGAGGGCGCCGAATGCCGGCGTGCCGGCAGGTAGCCGCCGAGCTTCTCGCGATGGCCGTGCAGATAGCGCATTTCGGGACTGTCTTCCGGAGGCTTGTAATAGCGCAGCTCGCGCACGTCGTCGTCGGCGAGCGGCAGCGCGAAGCGGTCGCGGAAAGCGAGGAGGGCGTCGTCCTCGAGCTTCTTCGCCTGGTGCGCGCCCATGCGCCCCTGTCCCCAGTGGCCCATGCCGTAGCCTTTCTTGGTCTGCGCGAGTATCACCGTCGGGCGTCCGGTGTAATTCACCGCCGCGTGATAGGCGGCATAGATTTTCACCGGGTCGTGGCCGCCGCGGCGCAGGCGATCGATGTCCTCGTCGGAGAGGTGCGCGACGATTTTCTGGAGCTCCGGATACTTATTGAAGAAGTGCTCGCGGTTGAAGCGCCCGTCGGTCGCGGCGTATTTCTGGAACTCGCCGTCTACCGTTTCGTGCAGCCGCCGGATGATGGCGCCTTCTTCGTCGCGCGCGAAGAGCGGGTCCCAGTCGGTGCCCCACAGCACCTTGATCACGTTCCAGCCCGCGCCGGCGAAAAGCCCTTCGAGCTCCTGGATGATCGAGCCGTTGCCGCGAACCGGGCCGTCGAGCCGCTGCAGGTTGCAGTTGACGACGAAGATCAGGTTGTCGAGGCCTTCGCGTGCCGCGACCGAAAGCCCCGCGAGCGACTCCGGCTCGTCCATCTCGCCGTCGCCCACGAAAGCCCAGACCTTGCGGCCCGCGGTTTCGAGGGTGCCGCGGTTCTCGAGGTAGCGCAGAAACCGCGCCTGGTAGATCGCGGTCAGCGGGCCGATGCCCATCGAGGCGTTCGGGAACTGCCAGAAGTCCGGCATGAGATACGGGTGGCAATACGAAGACAGACCTTTTCCCCCGGTCTCACGCCGGTAGTTGGTGAGGTTCTCCTCGGTGAGCCGGCCTTCGAGATAAGCGCGTGCATAGACGCCGGGCGCGGCGTGCGGCTGCACGTAAACGAGGTCGCCCTGCTGACCCGCGCGGAAGAAGTGGTTGAACCCGACTTCGAAAAGATCGGCGATCGATGCGTAGGTCGCGATATGGCCGCCCAGCTCGGCGTGCTCGCGGTTCGCGCGCACCACCATCGCGAGCGCGTTCCAGCGCACGATCGAGCCGATGCGCTGCTCGAGCTCGAGGTTGCCCGGGTATTGCGGCTGCTCGGCGAGCGGGATCGTGTTGCCGTACGGCGTATTGAGCACCGGGGGCAGCGGCACCCGCCGCGCGCGCGCGCGGTCGAGAAGCTTCCGGAGCAGGAAAGTCGCGCGCTCGCGGCCCTCCTTTTCCACGATCGCGTCGAAAGCGTCCAGCCATTCCCCGGTCTCGACCGGATCGGCGTCGGGCTGGAGCACGCGCCAGAAGCTGGAAGAAGACATGTGTGAGAGGTCGGTCATATCGTCGTGGTCCGTGAGTCGTGACTTGGGGAGGCTGCGGCAAGAATCCTACTGCTTCGGTACCGGCATTTGGTTCCGTTTCAGCTTGACCGCAGCGACTGCGGCAGCATTTAATGCTGAATAATCCTGTAATCTAGAAACAAAATGCCGCAAACGACTCCCGACGCCACCGACTGGCGCATCCTCTCCCGTCTCCAGGACGAAGCGCGCATCTCCAACGTCGACCTGGCGCGCGCGGTGAGCCTGTCGCCTTCGCCCTGCCTCAACCGCGTGCGCGCGCTCGAAGAGAGCGGCATCATCAGCCGCTACGTGACGCTGCTCGATCCGCTCAGGCTCGGCCTGACGGTGAGCGTCTTCATACAGGTCAGCCTGGAAAAGCAGATGCGCAACGCGCTCGACACTTTCGAAGCGTCGGTGCTCGCCCGCGACGAAGTGATGGAGTGCTATCTCATGACCGGCGATGCGGACTACCTGCTGCGCGTGGTCGTCGCCGACGTGCAGTCGATCGAGCGCTTCATCGTCGATTACCTGGCGAAGATACCCGGGGTCGCGAGCATCAAATCGAGCTTCGCGCTGAAGCAGGTGAAGTACAAGACCGCGCTGCCGCTCCCGGGCGCTGTTGCCAACGTGCGGCCTTTGCCCTAGCCTGCCTGATGGAGTCGTTGAAGGATCGAATATAAACGGAGGAGTGATGAAGAAACTGCTGTTGGTATTGCTCGCGTGCGTTGCGTCGACCGGTCTCGCTCAGGCGCAGCAACTGAAACTCTCCATCTCCACCGGGGGCACCGGCGGCGTGTGGTACCCGATGGGCGGCGCGATGGCGAACGTGCTGTCGAAGTCGATGCCCAACGCCTCCGCCACGGCCGAAGTCACCGGCGGCAGCGTCGATAACGTGAAGCTGCTCTCGGCCGGCAAGACCGATATCGGTTTCTCGATGGTCGATGTCGCCTATGAAGGCATGATGGGCACCGGCAAGTTCAAGGAGAAGGTGCCGATGCGCACGCTTGCAGTCGTGCATCCGCTCGTGATGCACGTGGTGACGGCCGAAGGCCGCGGCGTCGAGAAGATGAGCGACCTCAAAGGCAAGCGTGTCTCCACGGGCTCTCCCGGCAGCGGCACCGAAGTGATGGCGATCCGCATCCTCGAAGCGTACGGCATCTCCACGAAAGACATCGTGCAGGAGCGGCTGAGCGTGACCGAAGCGGCGAACGCCCTCAAGGACCGCAAGATCGACGCGTTCCTGCACGCGGCCGGCGTTCCCCTGCCGGCGGTCACCGACGTCGCAGCGTCGCCTGGCACGAAAGTGAAGCTCGTCGACCACGCCGACGCGGTCAAGGCCATGGTCAAGAAATACGGCCCCATCTACGCGGCGGGCAAGATCCCCGCGAAGACCTACTCGGGGCAGGACCGCGACGCGCTCACCGTCAACGTCTGGGGTGTGCTCTACGTGAACGAGAAAATGAACGAAAAGACCGCGTACGACATCGTAAAAACGCTGTTCGACAAGCAGCCGGACCTCGTTCTCGCCCACCGCGAATCGGCGAACATGACGCTCGAGAACCAGACCATAGGCGCCTCTCCCGTGCCGTGGCACCCGGGTGCGGTGCGCTTCTTCAAGGAGAAAGGCATCGCGCCGCGCTGAGCGTGACCAAACCGCACCGGCTCGCTCGGCGCATGAGCGCGATCGAGCCGTTCCGCGTGATGGAGCTCCTCGCGCGCGCGAAAGCGCTCGAGGCGCAAGGCCGCTCGATCGTGCACATGGAAATCGGCGAGCCCGATTTCCCGACGCCGCGACCGATTTGCGAAGCCGGCATACGGGCGCTCGAAAAGGGCGATCTTTTCTACACCTCCGCGCTCGGCTCCCCGGAGCTGCGCGCGGCTATCGCGCGCTATTACGCCACGCGATACGGCGTGGACGTCTCGCCGGAGCGCATCGTCATCACTTCGGGCTCGTCCGGCGCACTGCTGCTCGCGATGGGCGTGCTCGTCGATCCGGGCGCCCGCGTTCTCCTGTCGGACCCGGGCTACCCCGCCAATAGAAACTTCGTGCGGCTGTTCAACGGCGAGCCGGTGAACGTACCCGTCGGGCCCGACAGCAACTACCAGATGACGCCGGAGCTCCTCGAGCACTACTGGAGCGAGGACACTGTGGCGGCGATCGTCGCGACGCCCTCCAATCCGACGGGAACGCTGATCGCCTCCGATGACCTCGCGGCGATGGCGTCGTTCGTCTCGAACCGCGGCGGCACGCTCATCGTCGACGAGATCTATCACGGTCTCGTCTACGCGGGCGAGACCACGACCGCGCTCGCGCTCGACAGCGACGTCTTTGTCATCAACAGCTTCTCGAAATATTTCAACATGACCGGGTGGCGGCTGGGCTGGATGGTCGCGCCCGAGCGCTACGTGCGGGAGCTCGACAAGCTCGCGCAGAACGTCTACCTCTCGGCGTCCGCGCCCGCGCAGCGTGCCGCTCTCGCGGCGTTCGAACCGGAGACGCTTGCGATACTGGACTCGCGGCGAGAAGAATTCCGCGCCCGCCGCGATTACCTCGTGCCGGCGCTGCGCGCGCTCGGCTTCGACATCGCGCAAACGCCGCAAGGCGCGTTCTACGTCTACGCGGGGTGCTCGCGCCTGACCGGCGACAGCCTGCAGTTTTCGCTCGATCTGCTCGAAGACGCGGGCGTCGCGATCACGCCCGGCATCGATTTCGGCTCGCATCGCGCGTCGGAGCACGTGCGCTTCGCCTACACCAACTCGATCGAGCGCCTGCAGGAAGGCGTGGAGCGCATCAGGGCATTCATCGCCGTGGCCCCGCGTAACAAGCCCTCAACGACTAATTCGCCGGAGATGCTCCCATGAAAGCTGCTTTGATCGTTTTCGACCGCATGACCTACCTCGACTTCGTCGGCTTCTACGACGCCGTGACGCGGTTGAAATCGATGAGCATCCTCCCCGATTTCGATTGGCGCATCTGCTCCAACGTCGAACGCGTTGCGGATGATCGCGGAGCGCACGGCATGACGATGCTTCCGGAGTCGATCATGGAACCGCTCGACGGTTACGACCTGCTGTACCTGCCCGGTGGCATGGGGACGAGAACCTTGCAGCACGACGGCGCATTCATCGACTGGCTGAAGACCGCTTCTTCGGTCCCGCTCAAGGTGAGCGTGTGCACCGGTGCGCTGCTGCTCGGCGCCGCGGGCTTCCTGCGCGGGAGACGCGCGACCACGCACCCGTCCGCCCTGAAGGAGCTCGAGCCGTACTGCGGGACCGTGCTCGCCGAGCGCATCGTCGACGAGGGCGACGTCATCACCGGCAGCGGTGTTGCGACGTCGCTCGATCTCGGGCTCCACGTGGTCGAACGGCTCGCCGGGCCGGAGGCGCGGGCGCGCGCCGCAAAGCAGATGTGCTATCCGTATCAGTGGAAAACGGCGTCCGGGCAAGCCGCCGCGTAGATCCGGGCTTTCAGCTTCCCATCGCCCGCACCATCAGCGACCCGCCGCTCACCACCAGCAGCACGCCGACGATGCGCGTGAGCTGCTCGCGCGTGAGGTTCAGGTGCAGGTGGTGGCCGCTCCACATGCCGAACGCCATGATCGGCAGCAGCGCCAGCGCCATGTAGATCACCTCCCTGGTGAAAAGTCCCGCCACCGCGAAAATCGCGATGCGCGCGATGGTGGTGAATATGAAAATCACCGGCAGCGTCGCGCGAATGTGCTCGGGCGTCGCGCCGCGCGCGGTGAGGTACATCACGTAGATCGGCCCGCCTACGCCGAACATCGACGACGTGGTACCCGCGAAAAGCCCGACCGGCACCACCGCCCAGCGGCCCACGCGCAATCCGCCCTGCTTGCCCGTGATGTAGAGCACGCCGTACGCCGCGACGAAGACGCCGAGCCCGCCGAGCAGGATCTCTCCGGGCAACTCCAGCAGCAGGTACGCGCCGACGAGCATGCCGAGCATGAGGAAAGGGAGCAGCGGAACGAGCTCGGCCTTGTAGACGTCCGCACGCAACCGCACGCCCATGCCGATCGCGCCGACGCAGTCGAGTGCGACGATTATCGGGATCACGACGGTGAGCGGCATGAAGTGCGCGAGCAGCGGCACCGCGATCACCGTCGAGCCGAAGCCGGAGATGCCGAATATCACGTACGCCGTGATGACGATGAGCGGCGCGAAAATGAGTACTTCGAGGGGCGGCATGGGCATCGGAGTGGCCTGAAGTTTACAATGTCACGCGCAGGACTTTATTGAGCGTCCGGAAAATGCCTGGCGCTCAATTCCCTCACCCCCGACCCCTCTCCCGGAGGGCGAGGGGAGATTCGTGCGGTGAACGAGTGTCACTCGTTTACCGAAACGTCAATAGGCGCTGAACAAATGGATACGCGACGTGACTGAATTGCTCCTCGTACGCCACGGCGAAACGCTGTGGAACCAGCAGGGCCGGATGCAGGGCCAGAACGACAGTCCGCTCACGCCCACCGGCTTGCAGCAGGCGCGTCAGCTTGCGCACCGGCTGAAGGACGTGAGCTTTACCACGCTTTATTCGAGCGATCTCGGCCGCGCGCACCAGACCGCGCGCTGCATCGCCGACCGATCGGGCCACGAAGTCGTCGCCGACGCGGGCTTGCGCGAGCGCGACTTCGGCATATTCGAAGGGCTCACCAACAACGAGATCAAGCTGCGCCACCCTGAGGACTACGAGCTTTTCGCCAGGCGCGACCCCGATTACGCGATGACCGGCGGCGAGAGCGCCGCGCTGTTTCGCGACCGCGTGCTGCGCACGCTCGACGCGATCGCGCTGCGCCACGCCGGCGAGACGATCGTCGTGGTGAGCCACGGCCTCGTCCTCGACGCGCTCTACCGCACCGCGTGCGGGATGGCGCTCGACGTCCCGCGTGGTTTTCCCCTGCTCAATTGCAGCCTCAACACCTTTCGGCGCGACTCCGAAGGCTGGACCGCGGTGTCGGTGTGCGACGTGGCGCACCTCGCCGCCGACGACGTGACGCGCTTCTCCGACGCCAACGTCTAGCGGCGCTTTAAGCAACATGCCGAAGTCCGAGATCGTGATCCTGGTGCACGGTCTGTGGCTGCACGGCCTCGCCATGCGTCTCCTCGAGCGGCGCATCGCTCGCTGCGGCTACCGCGTGCAGTCGTACAGCTATCCGACCGTGCGCCTGTCGCTCAGCGAAAACGGCGAGCGGCTCGCCCGTTACTGCGCGGCCCGGGGCGAGGAGAAAATCCATTTCGTCGCTCACAGCATGGGTGGTCTCGTGACGCTGGCGGCCGCCGGGGCCCTGCCGCCCGGACGGCTCGGGCGCATCGTGCTCCTCGCCCCGCCTTTTGCGGACAGTTACTCGGGACGACGGGTGCAGGACTTCCCGGGCGGGACGTCGATCCTCGGCCGCTGCATGGGGCAGTGGCTGGGCGGGCCGCGCCCGGCCACGATCGACGGCTGCGAGATCGGCGTCATCGCCGGCACCGGGCGTCTCGGGCTCGGGCGCGTCTTCGCCCCCCGTCTGCCCACACCGAACGACGGGGTGGTGAGCGTGGCCGAGACTTGCGTGCCGGGCATGCGCGATCACCTCGTCCTGCCGGTGAGCCACACCGTCATGCTGGTGTCGGCCGAAATCGCGCGGGAAACCTGCGCATTTCTGACGAACGGGAAATTCGACCGGCAGTAAACTAACAGGCATGTCCTTACGATCGGTCATCGCAGCCGCCATTTTTCTGGTCGGTCTCACCGCCTGCGCCAACTTCCCGTATTACCTCCAATCGGTCGCCGGGCAGCTCGACATCTGGAGCCGCCAGCAGGACATCGAAAGTATCGTCGCCCGCCCGGCGACGCCCGAGCCGCTGCGCGGGAAGCTGCGCTCGGTGCTCGCGATACGCGAGTTCGCGAGCACGGAGCTCGCGCTGCCGCGCAACGCGAGCTACCGCACCTACGTCAACCTCGAGCGGCGCTACGCGGTGTGGAACGTCTTCGCGACCCCCGAGTTCTCGATCAAGCCTCGACAATGGTGCTTCGTCTTCGCGGGCTGCGTGAATTACCGCGGCTATTTCGACAAGGCCGACGCCGACGAATTCGCAGCCGGCGTCGCCGCGAAGGGTTACGACGTGTTTGTCGGCGGCGTGCCGGCGTATTCGCTGCTGGGGTACTTTCCCGACCCGGTGCTGAATACCTTCATCCACTATCCGACGCCGCACCTCGCGCGACTGATTTTCCACGAGCTCGCGCACCAGGTCGTCTACGTGCGCGACGACAGCGTCTTCAACGAGTCGTTCGCGGTCGCGGTCGAGCACGAAGGCTCGCGCCGCTGGCTCGAGCGCTACGGCACCGCGGAGGACCGCAGGGTCTACGACGTGATCACCGGGCGCCGCGAAGGATTCCTGCGCCTGATCCAGATTTACCAGCACCGGCTCGAAGCGCTTTACGAATCGTCGCTTGCCCCAGACGAGATGCGGGCGCAGAAAGCGGCGCACTTTGCGGAGATGAAGGCCGACTACGAACGCATGAAGGCGGGCTGGGGCGGCTTCCGCGGCTACGACCACTGGTTCGCGCAGCCGCCGAGCAACGCGCTGCTCGCATCCGTCGGCATTTACACCAAGCGCGTCCCGGCGTTCCAGGCCCTGCTCGCCCGTGAAGGGGGCGACTTGAAGCGGTTCTACGCAGCCGCCAAGGCGCTCTCGCGCATGAGCAAGCCGGATCGCACCGCAATGCTCGAAGACCTCATGGCGCGAACGGCTTCGGCCAGCGCGCACTAGAATTGCTTCATCCCTCCTGAACCCCCCGGCGCAGCCGCGCCGCGTGCATAGCAACAGCCATACCCGGAGCGGCCGGATCGGTCACTTTTCGGTCCGTTCAGCGTGCTGGCAGCGGGTTGAAATGCACGCCCTCGGCCACCATCGGGGAAATAGACAAGCCGAAAAAAAGAGGGCCTATGCAAATACAGATCAACAGCGATCATCACATCTCCGCTTCCCCTGCGCTCGCCGGCCGTATCCAGGCGCTCGTGCGCAGCGCGCTCGAGCGCTACAGCGACCGGGTCACGCGGGTGGAAGTGCACCTCAACGATCTGAACAGCGTGAAAGGCGGCGGCGGCGACAAGCGCTGCCTCATGGAAGCGCGCGTAGCGGGCTTCGGACCCATCGACGTCAATCACGAAGCGCCCAGCCTCGAGCTTGCGATCGACGGTGCGATGGAAAAACTGGAGCGCTCGATCGAGCACAAGCTCGGCAGGATAGAGATGACCGCCTCGGGGCGGCGAACCGGAAAGGGGTAACCATGACTGCGAACCTGAAAGCGAACCCGCATGCGACCGGCAAGCACAAGGACGTGCCCGCCTTCCAGCGGCTGCAGCCGCTGCTCGGCGATTTTCCCGCGCCGTGCCTGTCGCTGTACCAGCCTACTTTTCGCCAGTTTCCGGATTCCCAGCAGAATCTCGTTCGCTACAGGAACCTCCTGCGCCAGTTGAAGGACGCGCTCGAGCAGAAGCACCGCAACGTATCTGATCGACGAGGGCATCCAGTGCAACGCCCGCGCGCTCACGCCGGCGGCGTTGCGCGAGCAGGCGTGGCGGCTCATGGAGCCGCGCTATCACGCGCGGCTCCAGCAGCTGCTCGACATGTACCACGCTGCGCGCGCGGCCTCGCGACCGACGATCTCACGCACGCGCTGGAATTCGCGACCGACGGCCGCGTGGGGATGCTGCTCGTCGAGGCCGGCCGGCGCATTCCGGGTCACGTCGAAGGCCGCATGCCGCGCCGCACCGACCGCGACGAGCCTGCTGCGGGCGACATCCTCGACGATCTCGCCGAGCGTGTGCTGAAGACCGGCGGGCAGGCGATCGTCGCCCCGCGCGGCAGCATGCCGACGAGCACCGGTCTTGCCGCCGTGTTCCGGTATTAACCCTCCCCTCTCCCGAAGGGAGACGGGTTCACGAAAGCGCCCCCTTCTCCCCTCGGGAGAAGGGTTGGGGATGAGGGAAAATCGCAGCTTGTAAAGCTGGGACGCACCGAACGGAGGAACCAGTGAAACTAACCAGTACCAGTCTCACGGATGGCGGCCGCATTCCGGCGGAATGCGCTTTTTGCGTTCCGGACCCGGCTTCGCACGTCAATCTCGGAGCCAACCGCAACCCGCAGCTCGCGTGGGGAGATCTTCCGATGGGCACGAAATCGCTCGCCGTGATCTGTCACGATCCCGACGTCCCGTCGAAGCCCGACGACGTCAACCAGGAAGGCCGAACCATACCGGCGTCGCTGCCGCGCATCGATTTCTACCACTGGGTGCTGGTCGACCTGAAGCCGCACGCCGGGCCCATCGAAGCGGGCGAGTTCTCGGACGGCGTCACGCCGAAAGGCAAGAGCGGACCGCAAGGTCCGCGCGAGACACGGCAGGGTCTCAACGACTACACGGCGTGGTTCGCGTCGACGGACGGGATGAAAGGCGATTACTACGGCTACGACGGCCCGTGCCCGCCGTGGAACGACACGATTCCCCACCACTACGTGTTCACGCTCTATGCGCTCGACGTCGAGCAGCTCGCGGTGAACGGCACGTTCCGCGGCGCCGATGCGCTGAACGCCATGAAGGGACACGTGCTCGGCGAAGCGACGTTGACGGGGATCTACAGCCTGAATCCTGACATTTCGGCATGACACGATCCGACGCATAATCCCCCAGGCCGGCTCCCGCCGGCCTTTTTTCTTTGTCCGTCATTTGAAACTCGATCCGGCACGGCGTCTCGCCAATCTCCCCAAGCCCACGTATCCCGACGATCTTCCCGTCGTCGCGCGGCGGGAGGAGATCGCGCGCGCCATTCGGGATCACCAGGTCGTCATCGTCAGCGGCGAGACCGGCTCGGGCAAGACGACGCAGCTTCCGAAGATCTGTCTCGAGCTCGGGCGCGGCACGAGCGGGCTGATCGGCCACACCCAGCCGCGGCGCATCGCCGCGCGCACCGTCGCGGCCCGTATCGCGCACGAGCTCAAGAGCCCGCTCGGGCACGCCGTCGGCTACAAGGTGCGGTTTTCCGACAAGCTCTCGTCCGATACCTACATCAAGGTGATGACCGACGGCATCCTGCTCGCCGAGACGCAGGGCGATCGCCTGCTGAAAGCGTACGACACCATCATCATCGACGAAGCGCACGAGCGCAGCCTCAACATCGACTTCCTGCTGGGCTATCTCCAGCGCCTGCTGCCGCGGCGGCCCGACCTCAAGGTCATCGTCACTTCCGCGACGATCGAGACCGAGCGCTTCTCCAGACACTTCGCTCATTCGGGTACACCGGCTCCCGTCATCGAGGTATCGGGACGCATGTACCCCGTGGAGGTGCGCTACCGTCCTCTCGAATCGGCCGACGAGGACGAAGAAGACCAGGACATGGAGGAAGCCGTGCTCGACGCGGTCGACGAGCTCGCGCGCGAGAGTGCCGGCGGCGACGTGCTCGTGTTCCTGCCCGGCGAGCGCGAAATCCGCGAAATCGCCGAGGCGCTGCGCAAGCACCACCCGAAAGGCGCGGAGATCCTGCCTCTGTATGCGCGGCTTTCGTTCGAAGAGCAGGACCGGGTGTTCAGGCCTTCCGGCCACCGGCGCATCGTGCTCGCGACCAACGTCGCCGAGACTTCGCTCACCGTGCCCGGCATACGCTACGTCGTCGACACCGGGCTCGCGCGCGTGAACCGCTATAGCTGGCGCAACAAGGTCGAGCAGCTCCAGATCGAGAAGGTCTCGCGCGCCTCCGCGAACCAGCGCGCAGGCCGCTGCGGCCGCGTCGCCCCCGGCGTGTGCATCCGGCTGTATTCGGAAGACGACTACGCGGCGCGCCGCGACTTTGCCGACCCCGAGATCCTTCGGTCGTCGCTCGCGGCGGTGATCCTGCGCATGAAGGCCCTGCGCATCGGCGACGTCGAGGATTTTCCGTTTCTCGACGCACCCGGCCCGCGCATGATCGCCGACGGTTACCAGCTCCTGCAGGAGCTCGGTGCGGTGAACGAGGAGAACGAGCTCACGCAGATCGGATGGCAGCTCGCGAAATTTCCGATCGATCCGCGCATCGCGCGCATGGTGCTTGCCGCGCAGCGCGAGAGCTGCTTGCGCGAAGTGCTCATCATCGCCTCCGCGCTTTCGATACAGGACCCGCGCGAGCGGCCTTTCGACCGTGCGGAGGCCGCGGATCGGGCGCAGGAGCAGTTCCAGGAAGAGCGGTCCGACTTCCTCGCCTATCTCAAGCTCTGGAGCTTTTTCGAAGACGCGATCAAGCACAAGAAATCGAACCGCAAGCTGCTCGAGCTCCTGCACGAGCATTTCCTGTCGCACCGGCGCATGCGAGAGTGGCGCGACATCCACGGCCAGCTCGCGTCTCTGGTCGGCGAGCTCGGGATGAAGCCCAACGAGGAGCCCGCCACGCACGAGCAGATCCACCGTGCGCTGCTCGCCGGGCTCCTCGGGAACATCGGAACCAAGAGCGACGACGGCCCCGAGTACATCGGCGCGCGCGGCATCCGCTTCCTGATCTTTCCGGGCTCGGTGCTGCGCAAGTCGCAGCCTAAATGGGTGATGGCGGCCGAGCTCGTCGACACCACGCGGCTCTACGCGCGCAACGCGGCGCGCATCGCGCCCGAATGGATAGAGCCGCTCGCGGTGCACCTCGTCAAGCGCCACTACTCCGACCCGCACTGGGACAAGGAGCGCGGCATGGTGATGGCGTACGAGCGCGTGGCGCTGCACGGCCTGACGATCGTGCCGCGGCGCCGCGTGCAGTACGGACCGATCAATCCGCTCGAAGCGCGCGAGATCTTCATCTACCGCGCGCTCGCCGCGGGCGAGCTCGAGACCAGAGGCGAATTCTTCAGGCACAACCAGAAGCTCGTCGCGGAGCTGAGAGAGCTGGAGGCCAAGGCGCGCCGCCGCGACGTCCTGGTGGACGAGCACACGGTCTACGAGTTCTACGACGCTATTCTGCCCGAAGGCATTTACAACGCCGCGGGTTTCGAGCGCTGGCGGCGCAAGGCCGAAGCGGAGAATCCGAAGCTCCTCTTCCTCACTCGCGAGTACCTCGTGCAGCACGCGTCCGCCGAGATCAGCGAGGCGCTCTTTCCCGACACGCTGCACGCGGCCGACAGCGATTTCAAGCTGCGCTACCGCTTCGAGCCGGGCCATGCGCTCGACGGCGTGACCGTCACCGTGCCGCTGCAGCTCCTGAACAGGATCGAGGAGACGCCTTTCGACTGGCTCGTTCCCGGCTTCCTGCGAGAGAAAGTCACGTTGTCGATCAAGGCGCTGCCGAAGAACATTCGCCGGCAGCTGTTTCCGCTGCCGGAACAGGTGTCGGCTTTCCTGGAGTCGGTTCAACCGTCCCTCATCCCCGACCCTTCTCGCGAAGTGCTCTCCCTCCCCGACCGCTCCGCTACCCCGACCCCCTCTCCCGGGGGGAGAGGGGAGATTCGTGGTGCGGTCGCGCTGATGCGCACCCGCACCGAACTCAGATCGAGAAGGGAGGCAGGCGTGAAGGAGAGCTACGCCGAGGCTTTCCGCAAGTTCGTCCAGCGCCGGATCGGGGAGCCTGTCCCCGCCGACGCGTGGCGCGACGAGAAGCTTCCTCCCCACCTGCACATGAACTTTCGCGTCGTCGACGAAGCGGGGCGCGAGCTCGCCGTGGGCCGCGATCTCCTCGCGCTCAAGGGACAGCTCGGTCAGGCGGCCCAGCTCACGTTCGCCAGGGCCGAGCCCGGAATCGAGCGCGAAGGACTGCGCGCGTGGGATTTCGGCGACTTGCCCGAAGAGATCGCCTTCACGCGCGGCGGGCGCAGGCTCACCGGCTATCCCGCGCTGGTGGACGAGGGGGCGAGCGTCGCGATACGGCTCTTCGACGTGAAGCACGCGGCGGAGGAGGCGATGCGCGGCGGCGTTCGGAGGCTCATGCGCCTCTCGCTCAAGGAGCAGATGAGGCAGCTCGAGAAAGGTCCCGCGGGGTTTCTCCAGGCGGCGTTGCAGCTCCGCAGCGCGGTCAGCGCCGACGAGCTCAAGGACGATCTCGTCAATGCGATCGCCGACCGCGCTTTCATCGGCGAGGATGCGTTGCCGCGAACGCAGAAAGCGTTCGAAGCACAGCGGGCGCGTGCGCGCGCGCGCCTGCCGGCGGTGAGCGACGCCGCCTTGCGGCTCCTCGCGGCGATCGCGACGGAGTACCAGCAGGTCTCGACCCGTCTCGCGGCGAGCAAAGGACCGCTCGCGCGGCCCGCGGTGGACATCCGCGCCCAGCTCGCGCGGCTGGTGTATGGCGGTTTTTTCAGCGCGACGCCGTGGGAGCAGCTCGCGCACCTGCCGCGCTACCTCAGGGCGATGCGCTTACGCCTCGAGAAATACGGCGCCGGCCCCGAGCGCGATGCGAAGCACACCGAGAGCATCGCGCAGCTCACCAAGCGGCTGGACGAGCGCATCGAAAAACAGCGCAAAGCCGGTGTCGGCGATCCGCGGCTGGAAGCATTCCGCTGGCACCTGGAAGAGCTGCGGGTCTCGCTGTTCGCGCAGGAGCTGAAGACGCCGTATCCCGTGTCTTACAAGCGGCTGGAGAAGATCTGGAACGCCCTCGCGCGGTAGTGACCTGGATACCGGCCTGCGCCGGTATGACGAGCGTTAGGGAGCCTCTGAACAAGCGTCATTGCGAGGAACAGAGTGACGAAGCAATCCCGGGGATCCCCGCGCATGTTCGTTCACCGGCCGAGGTGGCTGCCGAATGGCAGCCACGTCGCCGCGCTCCTCGCGATGACACTTGTTCAGAGTTGCGTTAGTGTTGCCCGCCCGCGAACCTGGCTTTGAGCGCCGGATCGAACTCGCCGTCGACGAGCACGTAGAGCATTTTCACCGGTTTGTCGGAGCGGTTGCTCCACGCGTGGTTGGTGCCGCGCTGGATCACGACGTCGCCCGCTTTCAAGTGCACTTCGTCGTCGTCGAGCAGCATCACGACTTCGCCTTCGAGCACGACCGCGTAGTCGATGGTCTCGGTGCGGTGCATGAAAGGATGGCGCTGGTTCTGCCCGAAAGTGGACGCGTTCTCCGCGCCCATCGCCTTGAACACTTCCTTCGCTTTTTCGGGATCGATGTCGCGGATCGCTGCGGTCTCGGGCGCGATCTCGGAAATGCGGAAGACCGTGCCGTGAGGCGGCGGATGTATGACTTTCGGGCCCGCGGTCGGGTCGGCTTCCTCCGCCTTCACGATGACCGGAGAAGCGTCGGTCTTCCAGAGATCGACCGAGATATGCCCGGGGCGGTGCGGGTTGGTGCGCACCGCGGGGGCGAGACGGTCTTCCAGGACGATTGCTTTACCCTCCGCGTCGTGGCCCGTCACCACTCTCCTGATTTTGCCGTTCATAAGAATCTCCTGGGTTTCTCCCTCATCCCCGACCCTTCTCCCGAGGGGAGAAGGGAGGCAAGCGCCTCTCCCTCCGGGTGAGGGAGGTCTTATTCGGGTTGGACGCCGGCGAGCTTCACGATCTCCGCGAAGCGCTTCACCTGCGTGTCGAGGAAGGCCCTGAATTCCGCCGGCGGAGTGCCGACCGGCTCGAGCTTCAATGTATCGAGCCGCGCGCGTAGCTGCGGGTTCCTGATCGCGGTCTGCACTTCGCTGTGGAGACGCGCGATTATGCTCGACGGCGTCTTCGCCGGTGCGAGCATGCCGTACCAGCTCATCGAATCCAGCGTCATCGTCGGCACGCCGGCTTCGGCCATCGTCGGCACATTGGGCAGGAACGGTGCGCGCTTCGGGCCTGTATAGGCGAGCGGTTTCAGCCGTCCCGCCTCGACGTGCGGGAGGCCGGAAGGCGTCGTGACGAACATCATCTGGATCTCGCCGCCGATAACCGCCGCGATGGCCGGGCCTGCGCCTTTGTACGGCACGTGAACGATGTTAGTCCCGGTGCGCACGTTGAAGAGCGCGCCCGCGAGATGCAGCGTGTTGCCGATGCCGGCGGAACCGAACGCGAGCTTGGTGCCGGGTTTCTTCGCCAGCGCGATAAGCTCCTTTACCGAACCCACGGGAACCGCAGGATTCACCGCCAGTATGTATCCGCCGCCGTTCGCAAGATTCGTCACCGGCGCGAAATCGCGGCGCACGTCGAAGGGCAGCTTGCGCTGGGTGCTCGGATTGACGGCGAACGAAGCGGAGGTGATGAGCAGGGTATAGCCGTCCGGGGTCGATTTCGCCACCAGGTCCGCGGCGATGATGCCGTTCGCACCCGGACGGTTGTCCACGACGAGCTGCTGCCCCATCTGCGACGAAAGCTGCTGGGTGAACAGCCTCGACACCGTATCGGGCGCGCCAGCGCCGAAGCCCACGATGATGCGGACCGGTTTGGCCGGATAGGTTTGTGCGGCGGCGGCGGAAGAAAAGAACGCGGCGAAAGCGAGTGCGAGCGCGAGCGCGAGATGGCGGGGCATTGCGGAAGTCCTCGGAGAGCGGAAGTTGCTGCGGCGAATTCTAACATTCGAGAAACCACCCCCCACCCTAACCCTCCCCCTGCTGCGGAGGGGATAACTCTCCTTCCCCCTCAGGGGGGCTCGGGCGCGAAGCGCCCGAGGGGGCTCGGGTGCGGAGCGCCCGAGGGGGCTGTGGGATGGGGGTGGTTCTGCGCCTACTCGGGCACCAGCCACTCGACCCGCGATTCTCCCTTTCCACTGACCACGAGCTTGCTCGCGAGCCAAGCCAGCATCGGCCTCGCTTCATCGTCGAAGCGCCAGGGCGGATTGACGACGAGCATGCCGCATCCGGGGATGATCCCGCTTTCGTCGCGCTCGCGCACCACGATTTCCATCCGCAGGACCTTGCGTATGCCCGAGCGCTCGATGCTGCCGAGGAAATCGCGCATCGCCATCGGCTCCATGAGGGGATACCAGATCGCGTAGACGCCGGTCGGCCAGCGGCCATGCGCTTCCTTGAGCGCCTTCACGATGCGGTCGAGCTCGCGCGCCCGGTCGAACGACGAGTCGATCAGCACGAGGCCGCGGCGCTCGGGTGGAGGGAGGTAGGCCTTGAGCGATTGATAAGCGTCCCGGCACTCGACCGCGACGCGAGGCTCGTTTCCGAGAACGAGCTGCAGCTCCTCGTGATCGACCTTGTTGAGCTCGTTCAACACCATGCGGTCGCCTTCGCGCAAGAAGCGCTTCGCGATCAGCGGCGAGCCGGGATAGAAGCGCAGCGTGTCGCCGGGATTGAGCGCGCGTACCGCTTCCAGATAAGGCTCGAGCGCGGCCGGCGCATCCTTCGCTTTCCACACGCGGCCGATGCCGTTGTCGTACTCGCGCGCTTTCTGCGCCCACGAATGCGTGAGGTCGTAGCGGCCGATGCCGGCGTGCGTGTCGAGGTAAAGGAAAGGCTTGTCTTTCGCCGCGAGCGCGATCACGAGCCGCGCGAGGAGCGCGTGCTTGAAGACGTCGGCGAAGTTGCCGGCGTGGTACATGTGGCGGTACGAGAGCATTACAGCTTGTCGTACTTGGTCGCCAGTCCGCGCGACTTCCCGACCGGGTATTTCACCGCGTTCAGCTCGAGCTTGCGCTCCGCCGCCGCCGCGAGGTCGATGCCGAGCTTGTCGCACAGCCGCACCAGGAAGAGGAGCACGTCCGCGGCTTCGAGCGCGACTTCATCGCGAGTCGCCTCCGGCAGGCTCGCGGCCTCATCCGGCGTGAGCCACTGGAAATGCTCGAGAAGCTCACCGACTTCGCCGGCAACCGCCATCGCGAGGTTCTTGGGATTGTGGAACTGGTCCCAGTCGCGCTCATCGGCGAAAGCGGCAAGCTTCGCGCGCAGGTCTTCGAGGGTGTTGCTGGACATAATCAAGGCTTTGCGTGTGGAGTGGTTGATTGTATAAGCCGAAGGTCATGACGTCCGCACGCAACCTCGAACCTTACGCCACCGACATCCCGGCGCGGCTCGACCGCCTGCCGTGGAGCCGCTTCCACTGGCTGGTCGTGCTGGCGCTCGGCGCGAGCTGGGCGATCGACGGGCTCGAAGTCACGCTCAAAGGCGCGGTGAGCGGCGTCCTGCAGGACCCGCAGACCCTGGGTCTTACCAGCACCGAGATCGGTTTCGCGGCTTCCGCCTATCTCCTGGGCGCGGTCGTCGGTGCTCTCGTCTGCGGTCACCTGACCGACCGCTACGGCCGCGCGCGGCTCTTCTTCATCACGATGGGCATCTATCTCACCGGCACGATGCTGACCGCGTTCTCGTGGGATTTCGCGACGCTTTGCCTGTTCCGGGCGGTAACCGGCTTCGGCATCGGCGGCGAGTATGCGGCGATCAACTCCGCGATCGACGAGCTCATACCGGCGCGCGTGCGCGGGCGCGTCAACCTCATCATCAACGGCAGCTTCTGGCTGGGCGCCGTCGCAGGCTCGGCCGCCACCGTCGTGCTGCTCGACCCGGGCGTTTTCCCCGTCGACGTGGGATGGCGCGTCGGGTTTGCGATCGGGGCTTCGCTCGGCTTCATCGTGCTCTTCGCGCGGCGCTTCATCCCCGAAAGTCCGCGCTGGCTCGCGATCCACGGCTATCGCGATCGCGCGGAAGGCGCGGTCGCGGCGATCGAAGCGCGGGTGGAACGCGCGATGGGCGAAAAGCTGCCGGCCGCGCACGCCGCGCTCCCGATCCGCCCGCGCACGCACACCGGACTCGCGGTCGTCTTCCGAACGATGCTGAAGCACTATCGGCGGCGCTCGCTGCTGTGCTTCGTGCTCATCACGGCTCAGGCTTTTCTCTACAACGCGATCTTCTTCACTTACGCGCTGGTGCTCACGCGCTTCTACGACGTGCCTTCGCAGCACACCGGTCTCTATCTGCTGCCTTTCGCGATCGGCAACTTCCTGGGACCGCTGTTTCTGGGGCACCTCTTCGACACGCTCGGCAGGCGCGTCATGATTTCCGCGACCTACACGATCTCGGCGCTGCTGCTCCTTGCCACCGGCGGGCTTTTTCTGCAGGACGTGCTGAGCGCGTACGGCCAGACTGCGATGTGGACGGTGATTTTCTTTTTCGCGTCGGCCGCGGCGAGCTCGGCGTACCTCACCGCGAGCGAGATTTTCCCGCTCGAGCTGCGGGCGCTCTCGATCGCGATGTTCTATGCGCTGGGCACCGCGGCGGGCGGCGTCGCGGCGCCGTGGCTTTTCGGCGCGCTCATCGGAACCGGCGAGCGGCTGGCGGTGTTCTGGGGCTACGGCCTCGGCGCGGCGCTGATGCTCACCGCGGCGGCCGTCGAATGGCGGCTGGGCGTCGACGCCGAGCGCGCGTCGCTGGAGGATGTCGCCACGCCGCTTTCGCTCCACTCGACATCCGGATCGGTGCGCAGCTGACGCACCCCTGCCGTGCGATGTGCTTACCGCTCGAGCGTAACACCCGCGTCTTTGATGACCTTGCTCCAGCGCGCGATCTCGCCGCGCATGTGCCGCGTCATGTCTTCGGGCGTGCTCGGCAGGGGTTCGAGGCCGCGTGCTTCGAGCTGTCTGCGCACCTCCGCGTCGGCGAGCACGCTGCGCACGTCGCGGTTCACTTTCAGCACGATCGCGCGCGGCGTCTTCGCGGGCGCGAGCAGACCCACCCACGCCGTTGCGTCGAAGCCCTTGATGCCCGCCTCGTGCAGCGAAGGCACGTCAGGCAGCGATTTCTGGCGTTTGAAGCTCGACACCGCGAGCCCTTTCAGCTTGCCGCTTTTCACCTGCGGTATGGCGACGGACAGGTTGGAGAACGTCATCTGCACCTCGCCCGCCATCACCGCCGCCATCGCAGGCGCACCGCCTTTGTAAGCGACGTGCGTCATCTCTATCCCCGCCATGCTCTTGAAAAGCTCCATCACGAGATGCGCCGAGCTGCCGTGACCGAAGGACGAGAAGTTGAGCTTGCGCGGCTGCGCTTTTGCGAGCTTGACGAGCTCCTGCACCGAAGCCGCGGGGAACGAAGGGCGCACCACGAGGGCATACGCCCCGCTCACGAGCGTGCTGACAGGCGCGAAATCGCGGTTCAGGTCGAAGGGCAGCTTGGGATACAGCGCGACGTTGCTCGTGATGCTCGAAGAGACGATGAAGAGCGTGTAGCCGTCGGGGTTCGCATTGGCGGCGATCTCCGCGCCGATGTTGCCGCCCGCGCCGCCGCGATTGTCGATGATGACCGGGCGCGACCAGAGGACGTGGAGCTGGTTCGCGATCAGGCGTGAAGCGATGTCGTTCACGCCGCCCGGCGGGAAAGGGACGATGAGCCGCACCGGACGCTCGGGGAAGCGGGATTCGGCCGCGGCTGCGAAGCCGCTCGCAAGGACGAGGAGCGCGGCGACCAGGCCTTTCGTCACGTCGTCTCCTCGACGACGTAGCCTGACGGCGTTCCCAGCACCGTCGTGCGCTCCATGTGCCGGCGTTGCGTCTCGTCGAAATCGCCGAGCGCGAGGTGCATCGTGCAGCGGTTGTCCCACACCACGATGTCGTTCCTGCGCCACTGGTGGCGGTAGATGAACTCGAAGCGGGTCGCGTGCGCGTTGAGATACTTGATGAGCGGCTGGCTTTCCTCCTCGGTGAGGCCGTCGAAGCGCTTCACCTTGTCGCCGAGGTAGAGCGCCTTGCGTCCGCTCTCGGGATGCACGCGCACGACCGGCTGTGCGATCGGCGGATTCAATTTGAGCTGCTCTTCGGCGCGGCTTGCGCCGATTTCGGGGTTGGCGATCTTGCGCGTGCCGGCCATCTGGATGCCGTGCAGGTCGGCGATCATCTTCTTCATGCCGTCGGAGAGCGTCTCGTAGGCGAGATACATGTTCGCGAAAACCGTGTCGCCGCCGACATCCGGTATCGTGATCCCGCGCAGCAGCGAGCCGAGCGAAGGCACCGGCGTGAAAGACATGTCCGAGTGCCACTGGCGCCCGGTATAGCGGCTTTCCGAAGGGCTGCCGTCGGGATTGGGCTCGTTGGTGACGAGCAGGATCTCGGGATAGTCCGGGTGGCGATCGCGCGGCAGCGCGTCGTGCCGGTCGAGCTCGCCGAAGCGCCGGCTGAAGTCGATGTGCTGCTCGCGCGTGATGTCCTGGTCGCGGAAGAGCAGGATGCCGTTATCGAGGAATGCGTCGTAGACCTCGCCGAACTGCGTTTCGGTGACCTTGGTGACGTCGATGCCGCAGACTTCGGCGCCGAGCGCATACGAAAGCTTGCGTAGCTGGAGTGCCATTTTCGTGCGTCTCCTCGATCAGGCGGGCAGGTTCATGATGTGGGCTAGACGTGCCGCGGGCCGGCGACCCGAGCGTATTGTAAGGGAAGGACTGCGGTTCCATAATCGAAGCGATCGCGGCGTGAAGCGCGCCGCGCCCGGGGTGTCCGCCCCACGCGAGAGCGCCCGATGACGCCGAAGCTCGCCGCACTGCTCGTATTCGCCGCCTCGTGCGCGCCTGCCTCGGGGTGGGCGTATTCCGAGTACCCCGAAAGGCGCGTGCGCATGGTCGTGGGCGCGCCGCCCGGCGATTCGATCGACATCCAGGCGCGCCTCGTCGCGCATCTCCTCTCGAATTTCTTCAGGCACCGTTTCACCGTCGAGAATCACGTCGGCCGCATGGGCCATGCCGCCGCCGCGCGGGTCGCGAAAGCACCCGGCGACGGACACACGCTGCTCGTGGTATCGGCCTCGTTCGCGACCAACGTCAGCCTGTATCCCGATCTCCCGTATCACCCGCAGCGCGACTTCGTGCCGATCGCGCGGCTCGCCACCTTCCAGCACGTGCTGATCATCAACTCCACGCTCGACGCGCGCACGCTCCGCGAATTCCTGGTCCTCGTGCGCGCCCGTCCGGGTCGCATTGCAATCGCCTCCGCGGGAACCGGCACGACGTCCCACCTCGCCGCGGAGCTCATGAAACTGCGCGCAGGCTGGCTGAACGCGCTGCACGTTCCGTACAGAGGCGGCTCGCAGGCGCTCGCGGACGTGCTCGGCAACCACGTGCACGCGACTTTCACGAGCGTGTCTTCGGCGCACGGGCACGTGCGCAGCGGCCGCCTGAGGGCGCTCGCCGTCGCGAGCGAGGAACGCCTGCCCCTGCTTCCCGAGGTGCCGACTTTCGTCGAATCGGGATTTCCCGGTCTCGCAGCCTCGGGGTGGAGCGGCGTCGTCGCGCCGGCCGGGACGCCGTACGACACGGTGGTGCGGTTGAATCTCGCGATCGGCGAGGCGTTGAGCTCGGGGCTCATGAAGCAGCGCTTCGCGACGCAGGGCGCGAAAGCGCTGCACGAGCCGCCGGAGCATTTCGTGGAGTACTTACGCGTGGAGATCGAGAAGTGGGCGAAAGTCGTCAAAGCCTCGGGCCTCGCCCCGGAGTAGCTCCAGCCAACTCCACATGTTGGGCTTTCCCCGCCCGACCCCCCTCCGTTTGATTAACATTGCCGCATGGACCAGCCCAAGAGCGAGGTGCTGAAAAAAGCGGCGGTGCAACCGCGCACGGCGCGCTTCGCAGGCGCCAAAGCGTGGCTGATCGGCGCTGCGGCGATTGCACTGATCGCGTGGGCGGCGAGCTGGGTCTACCACCGCTGGACACACGTTTACGTCGACGACGCCCGCATCGACGGGGAAGTCGTCACCATCGCGAGCCGGGTCTCGGGCTGGATCACCGAGCTGCCGGTGATCGAAGGCGACACGGTGAAAAAAGGGCAGGTGATCGCGCGCGTCGACGACCGCGACTCGCGGCTCCAGCGCGAGGTGCTGCAGGCGCGCCTGAAGACGATCGAGAGCCAGATGGGCGTCATGCGCGCGCAAACCGGGCAGGTCGATGAGGAGACGCTGGGGAAATACCAGGCCGAATCGAATCGCATCGCGGCCGCCGAAGCCGAAGTCGCCGCGATGGCCGCGGCGCTCAAGCAGGCGCGCCACGACTACGATCGCGCGGTCGACCTGCACGCGCAGAAATGGCTTTCGCAACAGGCGATGGAGCGCGCACGAACGACTTTTCAGCAGGCGCAGGAGAGCCATCGCAAGGCGATCGCCGAAGTCGCGGCCGCGCGCGGCAACCTGTCGAGCGCGGGCGGCAGCCGCAAGCAGATCCAGGTGATGGGGCGCCAGCTCGTCGTGCTCGCGAACCAGGCCGCGGAGATCCGCGCCGAGATGCACCGCCAGGAAGCCGACATCACCGACCGCACGATCACGAGCCCGGCCGACGGGCGCATCGTGATGACTTTCGTGCGCAAGGGCGAGCACGTCGGCGCCGGGCAGCGCATCGTCATGTTCCACGATCCGAACCAGATCTGGGTCGAAGCGAACGTGAAGGAGACTTCCATCGGGCTCCTGAAGCCGGGCATGAAAGTCGACGTGCGCGTCGATGCCTATCCCGGGCGCGTCGTTCACGGCGAGATCTACCGCATCGGACAGGCGGCCACGAGCAAGTTCGCACTGCTGCCCGACCCCAATCCCAGCGGCAACTTCACCAAGATCACGCAGCGGCTTCCGGTGCGCATTCGCCTCACCGACAAGGACGTCGAGCTGCGTCCCGGCATGATGGTGGAAGTTGACATCCCCCTCCGAAACGACTGAAGTCCTCGCCGCGCGTTACGGCTCGCGCTATCGCTGGTACGCGACCGTAACGGTCATGCTGGGCGTGGTCTCGGCGATGCTGACGACCACCTCGGTAAACGTCGCGATTCCCGACATCATGGGCGCGTTCGGCATCGGCCAGGACCGCGCGCAATGGCTTTCCACCGGCGCGCTCGCGGCGCAGACCGTGGGCATGCTCGTCAATGCGTGGCTGATCGGACGCTACGGCCAGCGCCGCACGTTCATCGGCGTGCTGTTGGTGTTCATCGCGGCGCTGCTCGCCGCCGGGATGGCGCCCAACGAATCGGTGCTCGTCGCCTGCCGTGTCGTGCAGGGCGCGATCGCCGGGATCCTGCAGCCGCTCTCGATGTACACGCTGTTCCGCGTGTTCCCGCCGCACCAGCGCGGCACCGCGATGGGTTTCTTCGGCATCAGCGTGATCATGGGTCCGGCGCTGGGTCCCACGCTCGGCGGCATCATGATCGAGCACTTCAGCTGGCGCTACATTTTCTACGTCGCGGTGCCGGTCGCCGCGCTCGCCGCGCTCCTCGGCACGATGTTCATGCCGACGAGAGAAGATACGAGCGTGCGCATGCGCTTCGACTGGACGGGTTTCATACTGCTGTCGGTGTCTTTCGCGTGCCTGCTGACCGCGCTTTCCAACGGGCAGCGCGAAGGCTGGTACTCCGACTACATCTTCATCCTGCTCGCAATCGCGGGCACCGGCACCCTCGCGTTCTTCGCGTGGGAGCTCTATACCCCGCAGCCGCTCGTCAACCTGCGCGTGCTGGCGAACGGTCAGTTCACCTCCGCAGCCGTGGTCGCGTGTCTGTTCGGCGTCGGACTTTTCGGGTCGACCTATCTCGTGCCGCTCTTCGTGCAGACGGTGCAGCACTACACCGCGTACGAGTCGGGGCTGCTCCTCATGCCCGGCGGACTGATACTCGGACTCTTCATGCCCATAGCCGGCTACCTGAGCGACAGGATTCCCGCGCGCGGTCTCATCATCACCGGTCTCCTGTGTTTCATCATCTCGTCCTATTGGCTCGCGTACGTGGACGTGAACAGCTCGTTCTGGACGATCGCGTGGTGCGTCATACTCTCCCGCATCGGTCTCGCGCTCATCAAACCGTCGCTCAACGTGAGCGCGCTGCGCGCGCTCAGGCCGGAGCTTCTGTCCCAGGGTGCGGGCATGATCAATTTCGCGCGGCAGCTGGGCGGGGCGTTCGGCGTCAACCTGCTGTCGGTGACGCTCGACCGGCGCACTTTCTTCCATGGCGATGCGATCACCAGCCTGCAGACTTCGGCGAACAGCGCCACCGCGGAGCTGCTGCGCCAGGTGCAGGCGATCCTCGCGCAATCGGGCATGCCTGCCGAGCAGACGATGGCGGGGGCGCTCCACTTCCTCGGCCGCGTCGTGCACGCGCAGGCGTATACGATGGGCTTCCGCGACAGCTTCATGATCGTGGTGATCATTTTTATCGTCGGCCTCATCCCGGCGTGGATCATGGGGCGGCGCGCCGCGCCGCTCGTCTTGCGATAGCCCCGCTTCGCGCCGCG
>Ga0105106_10000398_pt1 | contig 30741 bp, 26 predicted proteins | sample PPLLaktember2015_5_FD_79109 | JGI IMG/M metagenome (GOLD analysis project Ga0105106, IMG submission 79109) | Freshwater sediment microbial communities from Prairie Pothole Lake near Jamestown, North Dakota, USA - PPLs Lake P8 Core (1) Depth... | ecosystem: Environmental > Aquatic > Freshwater >...
AAAATTGATATACGAGACATAACGCAAGCCGCCTGCTTCGATGGTCCGGATGGGATCGCGTTGGGCAATGGCGTCTTCCAGGGTAGGGTAAACCGGCGTGGGTACCTCACCGAGGACTGCGTATTGATACGGCAGCAGGCTCATGGTTGGGTCGAGCGGGTGGGCGGGCAGGTTTAGCAACGGTAAGATGAGCCCCTGTTCGGCCATCCGGGTGCGGTAAGCTGAAGGCCCCAGCGGCAGGCAGTCCTGTGGATCGATGAGGTAAATGCCAGGCGGGCACAGCACCGGACTACCAGCTGCTGTGGGTTGCTGGGCAGCACCGGGAGCCGCTGGCAGACAGAACGAAAGCAAAACAATCGTAACCACCAATAAATATTGGATCCGTTTCATAGAAAAATCTCCAAAGGCAATTGTACCTTGTGTGTGCCGCCAGGGAGTGAGAATTCGCTTAATCAAAATAGCTGATAGGTTACAGGTTATTTGATCCACAGTGCTGCCAGCACAGTAATAAACAAGGTCACGCTGATGTAGCTGTTGATATTAAAGAATGCCAGGTTGATGCGCGAAAGGTCATCTGGTTTAACCAGGCTGTGCTCCCAGGCTAATAGACCCGCGGTGATGATCACACCGGCCCAAAAAGGCCATGCTAATCCCATCACCCATCCTACGGCAGCCAGCAGTATTACGGTGAGCAGGTGGCAGATCGTGGATAGCTTCAACGCAACTGGAACCCCAAATCGAGCAGGGATGGAATGAAGCCGGTCGCGGCGGTCCACGGTCACATCCTGGCAGGCATAGATGAGATCGAAGCCACCGATCCACAGGGTGACCAGAGCGGTCAGCAGCCAGGCAGGCAAGTCAGCTGGGGTGAAGAGAGAGCCGCGGACGGCTGCCCAGGCGCCAGCAGGCGCTAATGCATCAGTAAAGCCCAGGATAAAATGCGACAGCCAGGAAAAACGCTTGATGAAGGAATAACCGAACAGGCACAGGAGTGCTCCTGGCAGTAATTTTAGCGGCAAAGGACCGAGCTGCCAGGCTGCTACGGTCAGTATGCCTGTAGCGATCAGTGTGCCTATCCAGGCGGTGCGGATGGAAATAGCGCCGGTGACCAGTGGACGGCGGTCGGTGCGCGGATTACGCGCATCCAGGGATCGGTCAGCGATGCGATTGAAGCCCATTGCGATGGTGCGAGCTGCAGCCATTGCTATGGTGATCCACAGGAATTGGTTCCAGGATGGCCAACCACCTGCCGCCAACAGCATACCCAGGTAGGCAAAGGGCAAGGCGAAGATGGTGTGCTCGAACTTGATCAGCTCTAAGAAGTCACGAATAGCTTTCAGCATAACGGTCAGGTGGCGGATTGCCACGGGCACAGCCGTCTATCAAGCCAATCTACGGTGAAGTACAGGCCGAGACCAAGCACACTCATGGCAAGGATACCGGCATACATGGCGGGAAAATTGAACAAGGTGCTTCCATTCAAGAAAATATAGTAACCCAGACCGCGCCGGGTGGCGAACATCTCAGCCACATAAAGGACCGCCACTGCTGTGCCTACGGATTGACGCAGTGCTGTGAGTACTGCAGGAAGGCTGGCAGGCAGATATACGAAGCGAAAGAGAGCACGGCGTCCGGCCCCCAGGCTGCGCACAGATTGGATCAATTCGGGACGCAGGGCGGCGGCCTGGTCACGCACCAGCACCAGCACCTGGAAGAAGAGGATCATAAAGATGATGACGATCTTTGCCAGATCTCCCACTCCCAACAGGAGCATAATGACCGGTACAAATACTACCTTGGGAATGGGGTAAAGAAGGTAGATCAGTGGAGCGAAGATCTTGTTCAGACGGCGGGATTGACCCAGGATCAACCCGGCGGGTGCAGCCAGAGCAATGGAAAGCAGAGTGCTGGCGACTACTCGCCACAGACTGGCCAGGAAATGAGCTGGCAGGTCTTTACCCAACTCAATCCTAAAAGCCTGGGCCACCACCCAGGGCGTCGGCAGGATCGGTTTGTTGAGAAGCATGGCAGCCACTTGCCAGAGGAGCAGTAAACCCACGATCCCAAATACCAGGTCACGCTGTTTCATGGCTAATTGCTCAATCCTTCCAGGCGCTGCCGCAAGCTGCGGCAAATTTGATGATAGGTATCGGAATTCCGGTGAGCAGGATGTCCAGCTCCAGGGTTATCGATGACTACTGCGGTGGTGTTGGGCGGAAAACCAAGCAGGAGGATCTTCTGCCCAAGAAAAGCAGCTTCTTCGATGGCATGGGTGACGATGACCATCGTCAATCCCTGCTCTGCCTGCAGCTCAAGGGTCAGGTTTTGCAGACTTTCCCGGGTCGGCGCATCCAAGGAGGAAAACGGCTCGTCCATTAAGAGTAAGTCGGGACGGAGAGCCAGTGTGCGGGCGATGGCGGTACGCTGGCGTTGACCCCCGGACAGCTGCCCTGGGTACTTGGCCGCAAACTCAGCCAGTCCCAAGCGTACCAACCAGGGGGTGACATCCGCTTCGGGTTGATAATCACGCGGGGCGTGGGTGCCATCCGGACCATAAAAATTGCGAATGCGCAAGCCTAAAGCTGCGTTCTGAAGCACGGTTGCCCAGGGCAGCAGACCATACTCTTGCAGGATCAGACCGGTGTGTGGGCGGGGGCGGAGCAGAGGTTGCTCATCTACCAGCACATGGCCAGAGGATGGGAAGCGTAATCCTGCCAGCAGGTAGAGCAGCGTGGTTTTACCGCAGCCCGAAGGTCCCAGAACTGACCATGCCTCGGCACGCTGGACCTGCCAGTTGAAGTCCTGGAAGACAGCTGTGCCATGCGCGTAAGCATAGGTCAGATGATCGAAGGAGATCATACAACTATCGAAGAAACGAGACCATCCGTACTATCCTTCTGCGATGGGTAGTTGCTCCCTCGGGATGGCATTGATGTAATCTGATGACCACTAAGGCAGGTATGTGTCTGTTACGGAATCTGAATACAGGACGTTGGTGCTGATCAAGCCCGTCTCAGTCGCCCAGGCCAGGGCATCATCCCATTGTACCTGGGTCGGGATGCTAGCGGTGGGGAAGGGCGGTATTTCGTACGAACCGATAAGTGAGGCAGGGACCAGGCTCTGATCGGTGAGCAGGGAATCCCAGGCGGTGGGATCGGCGTTGACCATGGTGACGGCTTCTTCGAGGGCAGCCAGAAAACCGCGAATCGCCTCAGGATTCTCCTCGATCACAGCCTGACGGAAGGCATAGGTGCTATAGCCATATTCCGGGTGAGCTGTGTCGTCCACCACAACCACTGCGCCTTGTTGGATGGCCAGGCTGGAGAGCGGATCGGGCATGATCGCCCCTTGAAGTTCACCGGAAGCAAGTAATTGCATCCGTTCGGAGATATTAGGGACGGCGATGGTGGTGATTTGATCGTTAGTCAGTCCCTCGGCCTGGAGCAGGCGGTTGGCGATGTATTGGATGATGGTACCTTCAGAGATGCCGATCGGCACACCGCTCAAACCAGCGACAGTAGTAATACCACTCTGAGCAGAGGCCAGAACACGGTATTGTGGGAAGGTGGTCGTGGCAGTGCGTGCCATACGCACGATCTGTACCTGGATACCATCCTTGTTGTAGAGCAGCGTGGAGATGATCTCATTGATCATCCCATCTGCCTGACCGGCGAGGATGATCTGGTCGCGCTCAGCAGCTGATCCTGCCGGGATGAATTCAACCACGACATTGTGTTTGGTAAACAGGCCTTCCTGCTGGGCGACATACATCGGGAGAGCGTCAAGAATGGGTAGCACAGCGATACGCAATGTGACCGGACCAGCAGGGGCGGGCGATCCACAGGCGCCGGCTACCAGGCTGAACAGGATAAGCAAGAGGAAAATACGGGTAAACTGCATTCAAAATCTCCTAGTCAATAATATTGAATTAATTATAACTTTGACAACAATGCATCCATGCGTTGTTTGACTGCTGGATCCATGCTGACCACTTCAGGCCAGCCGCGGGTGTACCCTTCTTCGGGCAGTTTGGCGGTGGCATCAATCCCGATCTTGCCCCCGAATGAGTGCTGGTATGAGGCGTGATCAAGGTGATCTACCGGTCCGTTGGTAATGACCACATCGCGTGACCAATCTACATTCCCCAAAGACTGCCAGGCGGTTTGGGATGGATCCTGAACATCTACCCATTCGTCAACGATGACGATGGCTTTGGAAAGGGACATCAGGGCCAAACCCCATAATCCAAATATGACCTTGCGGGCGTGTCCGGGATAACGCTTCTTGATGGACACCAGCACCAGGTTGTGGAATACGCCTGCAGGCGGCAGGCAGATATCCACGATCTCGGGTAAGAAGAGACGGATCAGCGGCAGGAAAAGGCGTTCGGTGGCTTTTCCCATCCACACATCTTCGGTAGGTGGGATGCCAACGATGGTTGCGGGGTAGATGGGATCGCGGCGATGGGTGATGGCGGTGACATGGAAGACCGGGAACAGCTCAACCGGTGTATAGTAACCGGTATGGTCACCGAATGGACCTTCCGGCAGGTGTTCATTGGGGTCGATGGAGCCCTCGATCACGATTTCTGCCTGAGCAGGTACCTCAAGAGGCTGCGTCAAACAATCGACAAAGGACACTGCTGCACCGCGCAGGTAGCCAGCCAGCAGGTATTCATCAATATTGGGAGGCAGGGGTGCCGATGCGCACCACATGCTGGCAGGGTCCCCGCCCAGCACAATAGCTGCCGGGATGACATCTTTCTTGATGCGCTGGGCGACGCGCTCATGCTCAGCACCGCCTTTATGCCGCTGCCAATGGATCAACAATCGGCGCTCATCTACCACCTGCAGACGGTACATACCTACGTTCCGAATACCGCTCTGAGGATCACGCGTGATCACCTGAGGCAAGGTAATGAATCGACCACCATCCTTTGGCCAGCAGTGCAGGATCGGCAGGCGGTCCAGAGATGCATCCTCAAGGTGCACAAGCTGTTGGACAGGTGCTCGTTTTACTTTAGCTGGTCGCAGCCCAATAGATTTAAGCACACTCATCACATCCTGACCGCGGCTGAGGAGCTGCCCCAATCCTTGTGGAAGGCGCAGATCGATCAGTTTTCCTAACCGCACGTTCAACTCATCGAGATCTTCGACCCCTAACGCCCAGGCCATTCGTTCAGCCGAACCAAAAGCATTGATCAGGACAGGCATTTCGTAACCAGGCAGATTTTCAAAGAGCAGGGCTTTGTTGCGATCTGGGCTGCTTTTCATCACCCGGTCGGCAATCTCAGTAATTTCCAGATGCGGTGAAACCGGGACATCCAAACGCTGCAACTGTCCGCGATCCTCAAGCAATTCGATGAACTCACGCAAGTTTAGAAAGCCCATGATTCCTAGTCCTTTTGTCTGAAAACGGACAGATTATAGCATGTTTTGCTTGACACTTTGCACTGCCTATTCTAAAATTGTGCTTAAGCTCGGGAATCATCTATTAATATTGCCTAATTTCTGCATGCATGCTCGATGCAGATTGATCTGGAGAAATGCATTGACAAAGTCACGCTCCCAACTCATGGTCGATCTCCTGCGGGATCTACAGGCTTCATCCCCAGATATCGAAGCGTCTGCACTGGTCAGCGTGGATGGACTGACAATCGCTTCTGCCTTGCCGCAAGGTGTTGAAGAAGACCGGGTTGCTGCAATGTCCGCGGCTATGCTCTCCCTGGGTGAACGCATCGCCATGGAATTAGGGCGAGGTTCGTTAGTACAGGTTTACATCAAAGGGGAGAACGGTTATGTATTTTTGATGTCGGTGGGTGATGAAGCAGTGTTGACCGCTCTGGCACGCGAACAGGCTAAACTGGGTCTAATCTTTCTGGATATGCGCCGGACTACTGAAGCGCTTTTAAAATTGCTATAACAAGGTGGCGGATTATGGAACCTATTCCAAAGAGCGGTTATTACTACGCAAACAAGATCGTCCTGGTAAGTATAAAATCACTCGAAGATGTGATGGGTATAAATGGTCTCAAGGCTATATTGAACCTGGCACATCTACCCCATCTGATCGATAACTATCCGCCTGATAATCTAACCAAGGAATTTGACTTTGCTGATTTTACGGCGATCAACATTGCTCTGGAAGAAATGTATGGTCCGCGCGGTGGTCATGGGCTGGCTTTCAGGGCTGGTCGGGCCTCTTTTGCAGATTCGTTTCGTAATTTTGGTGCACTTGCTGGTGCCGGTGATATTTCTTTTCGAGTCCTGCCGCTGCAGACCAAGCTGCGTATTGGTTTACCAGCCATAGCGCGGATTTTTAGCCAGATTAGCGATCAATATACTACCGTTCAGGAATCCGAGGATGAATTTGCCTATACAATTCACAAATGTCCACAATGCTGGAGTCGCCAGGGGCTGGATAAACCAGTCTGCTTTATCGGTGCAGGATTGGTGCAAGAGGGTTTGAAGTGGATTTCAGGCGGCAGTGAGTTCCGCGTGACTGAATCGAAATGTATAGCGATGGGTGATTCAGTCTGTGAATACGTGATCCTAAAGGAGCCAATCACCTAAGGATCTAGCGGGTGGTTGGAACCAGACTGATAAGCGACTGAAAGACGGGACCACTCATCCAGCGATAGTGTTTCAGCCCGGCGGAATGGATCAATCCCGGCAGCCTCCAACAGCGCACCGGATCGCCTGGTGGTCCAGGCCAAGCCACCTGAGAGAGCATTCCGCAGGGTCTTACGTTTCTGGCTAAAACCAGCTTTGGTCAGGCGAAAGAATGTATCAAGAAGAGGCGCGGGGATTTTGGGGGTCACATACAGGTCTATGCAGATAATCGCTGATTCAACTTTTGGAGGCGGATAAAAGGCTCCAGCCGGGATGTAGGCGGCGATGTGAGGATTGCCGTACACCTGCACGCTGAGGGCCAGTAAGCTCAGATCCCCAGGCTGCGCACATATACGCCGGGCGACTTCCTTCTGGACGGTGAGGACCAGTCTGCGCGGAGGCAGCTGGTTTTCGAGAAGGTGGCGGATGAGGGCTGAGGTGATGTAATAGGGGATATTCGCCACCACCAGGTAGCCATCCGCTTGCATTAATTGAGCCATATTTAATCCCAGAATATCTCCCTGGACCAGACGCACATTCGGGAAGCCTGCCAGTACCTGTTGGAGGGGTGGGATCAGGTCAGCATCCAATTCAATGGTGACCACCTGCCTGGCAGCCAAAGCCAGATGCCGGGTCAGGCTGCCCAAACCGGATCCGATCTCCAGAATAGAATCCTGAGCGGACACCTGAGCAGCCTCAACCACAAGTTTTAAAGCTGCCTCGTCCACCAGGAAGTTCTGTCCCAGACGCCTATCAGGTCTTAGACCGAATTGATAGAGCAGGCTATGTATATTCAGCGGCGGAAGAGTCACGGGTAGATCCATACCACATTGTCGGGTGGGGGCCACAGGAAATAAACCATGACATAAGAATGCCAGGGAATATAATCGTCGTCACTGTAACCCAGGTCTATCCAGCGACCTTTCACACCACCGCCGGTATCTGCGGCGATCACCTCACCATAACCAGGGACGTACAGGCGGGTGAAGAAAGGCACATAACGGATATCCACTGCAGCAACACCATACTCCAGCGGTAATCCCGAGGCGGTGATAGAACCGACCTCGGAAGGATGATAGGAGGTGGCCCACATGGTGATGAGGCGCCAGTATTCAATGCTGATGCCATCCACTACTGCCGTATGCATGACGATCTGGGTACCATAGCCGATGATACGGTCCTGAGGCTGGCGGGCGATCCACTCACTTTCAACCTGGCGGGATATTTCCAAGCTATCCTCGTAGCGCACACGCACACGTTGAGCAGTCAGGCCATACTCCCCGGTCTGGATAATAGTTTGGTTATCCAGCTCCAGATCAGGCTCCGGTTGGAAAACGGTTTCAAATGGTAGTGGGGTTTGCTCGATGAGCACATCTTCACGCACCCTCACAACACGGATCACAGCCTCTGAAGGGATGATCTCTTCGGAAGAAGGCAGGCTGTAGTCCAACCCCTGCAATGCTACGCCAGCCTCAGCCAGCGCTTCCCCTACCGTTAATGCTGCTGAATGCACATTAATCTCTGCCGAAGCAGTTCGAATGGTTATCGGACGAGCACGTATCAGGCTGACTTCGAGGCCAGCCGCCAGGTTTGTGATTCCGGCTGGGTCCAGATGGTCAGCTGCAATGGTGATCACCCCGGCATCCCACAGCGCACCCGTCAGGGTTGCAGCGGTGGATGTGTGGGACAATGTTTGGAACCCTTCGGTCAGACTGAAGGTCACTGCGCGCAAGATTTGGATGGAAATTGCCGGAGCATCTGGAAGGAATGGCTGGCTAATGGGGTGAGGCAGGCCGTTGGCGAGAAGCATGTCACCCGGGCTGAGCACCAGCCCAGCCTGGGCCAGCAATTCATCTGGTTGACGTTCTGGACTGTAAAAAGAAACCATCCGGCTATCCGCCCAGATCTGCACCGGGATGGCGTGGATTATGGTGATCTCCTGATCATTGCTCAACCAGCTTTGCATGCCGGGTGTAAGGAAATCTTTTTCATTCAGGGCGATCTCTTCCAGGCGCAGCAGCCCCCCAACGGTCAGTGCATAGGTAGTCAGGGTGCGAGAATCCCCATCGATCGATAGCGTGACGGTCTTGTGTAAGCCAATGCCCGCGCTCAAGCCAAGGACTACCAGGACAGCTAAAATGATCAATGCACGATTTCGATGCTTCAAACAGACTCTCTTATTCGTTTAACAGCAAGCGGGCGATGACCATGCGCTGGATCTCGCTGGTACCTTCTCCAATGGTCATCAAGCGGGCATCGCGGTAAGTCAGCTCGACCGGGTAATCACGGCTATAGCCATAGCCACCGTGGATCTGAATGGCATTGCGGCAAACACGTTCCGCCATCTCGGTGGCGAATAGCTTTGCCATGGAAGCCTGTTTGGTAAACGGTCGACCCTGATCTTTCATCCAGGCTGCCTGGTAGACCATCAGACGGGCAGCGTGGATCTCAGTTGCAGCATCTGCCAGCATCCATTGGATGGCCTGATGTTCTACAATAGGTTTCCCGAAAGTCTGGCGCTCTCTGGCGTAGCGTAAGCCATCTTCAAAAGCTGACTGCGCCAATCCCACTGAAAGAGCACCGATGCTGATGCGCCCACCGTCCAGGACCTGCAGCGTTTGGTGAAGGCCGCGGCCTTCCACTCCCAGCAAGCCATCCACTGGCAGGTGGAGATCTTCCAGCGTGAGGGCATGCGTGGGAGAGCCTTTGAGTCCCATCTTCTTCTCGGGAGGTGCGATGTGCAGCCCGGGAGTTTCTTTGGGGACAATGAACATGCTGAGCGAGCGCGGCCCGCCAGCCGGGTCGGTACGTGCCAGGACAATAATATATTCTGCCAGGGATGCGTTCGTGCACCAGAGTTTATTTCCGTTGAGGACCCACTGGTCACCCTGACGTTCAGCTTTGGTAAGCACACCTCCTTGCAGATCCGAGCCAGCACCTGGCTCAGTCAGGACCAGGGCTGCCAATCCACCGCGTCCACTGGCTACGGAGGGAAGGTAATGCTGTTTTTGCTCTTCTGTTCCGAAATAAACGATCGGAGCAGTACCGAGGCCGTTATGGGCTGAGATAGCCAGGGCAGTGCTGCCACAACCCCAGCCTAATTCCTCAATAGCGATCGCCGCGCTGACCATATCCACACCCGCACCGCCATATTCCTCGGGGATGGAAAGGCCGAGCAAGCCCATGGGACCCATCTTGCGCGTGGCTGTCCAATTGAATTCAGCTTTTTCGTCTACCTGGCGAGCTTTTGGTTTGACCTCGCGAGTGACAAAGTCATGCACAGCATCCCGCCACATCTTTTGTTCGGCAGTCAGATCAAAGTTCATATTACCCTCCAAGATGCGCTCTATTTAGGATGAAAGAACGATACATAATATTGCCCCGATGATGATGATCACGATCGGGATCATTGCTAATCCAAGGGTGGTAAAGCTCAACCAATAGATATCTGTTGCGGTATATTCCTCACCATTCTTTTTGCGCAGACGCTTGCCACAGCGCGGGCATTTCTGTGTGCCGGGAGTTAACATCGCATTGCATTTGGGGCACCATTCGACCATCAGCGGGCCTTGCGGATCTCTTCAACTGCTGCAGGATTGACCAACGAAGAGGTGTCACCGGGATCCTGGTCTAAATAAGCTGAGCGGATAATGCGGCGCATAACTTTTGCATTGCGTGTCTTGGGCAAGTCAGCGACAAATATAATTTTTCGCGGCGCGAGTGGTCTGCCCATTGCTTTGATGACCATCTCCCGAACTTGTTGGCGGAGTGCTTCTGATGGGTAAGCACCAGGTTTGAGCACACAGAAAACGATCAGTTCTGAACCTTTTATCGGGTTTGGGATGCCGATTGCAGCAGCCTCGATCACTGCTGGATGTCCAATGACAATGGACTCGACTTCCGCTGGGCCGAGGCGCTTGCCAGCGATTTTGATGGTGTCGTCAGAGCGCCCGAGAATAAACCAGAAGCCATCTTCATCTACTACGGCGAAGTCACCGTGAACCCAAATATCCGGCCAGGTTGACCAGTAGGTCTCAATATAGCGCTCCGCATCCTTCCAAAAGCCGCGGGTCATCCCGATCCAGGGAGCCTTGATGACCAGTTCTCCAACCTGACCGCGAACTGATTCACCTTTTTCGTTAAACACATCGGCAGCGATGCCCGGGCAGGGGGCTGAGAATGCGCATGGCTTGAGTGGCAGGAGCGGATTGCCCATTACAATGCCGCCAGAGATCTCTGTTCCACCGGAATAGTTGATGATCGGACGACGGCTGCCGCCAACCTGTTCGAACAGCCATAACCATGAATCAGGATTCCATGGCTCACCGGTGGATGCGAAAAATCGCAGCGAGGAGAGATCGTGTTTTTGATGCGGTTTATTTCCATGCGGGATCAGGGTGCGGATCAATGTTGGCGAGACACCCAATGTTGTGATGTGATGCCGTTCAACCATCTCCCACAAGCGGTCCGAGCCAGGGTGATCGGGTGCACCCTCATATATGAATAAAGTGCCTCCCAAAATCAATGACCCGAAGACCAACCATGGACCCATCATCCAGCCCATGTCGGTCATCCAATAGATCACCTGTCCCGGTCCGACATCGGTTCCAAAAGCCATGTCCTGGGCCGCTTTAACTGGAAAACCGCAGTGCGTGTGAACAGCCCCTTTCGGACGACCGCTGGTTCCGGAGGTATAAATCAACATCAGTATATCTTCAGCCGCGGTGATCTCTGTCACAGCTTGCTCAGGTTGCGAGCTGATCAGTTCATCCCAGTCGTGGTCGCGACCGGGCTGCATGGACACCTGAGAACCAAGATGGTTGAGCACGATCATATGTTGTAAGGTGGGTACCGCGAGAGCAGCTTCATCAGCGATCGGTTTGATCAGGACTGGGATACCCCGGCGCTGGAAACCATCTGCAGTGAAGAGTGCCCTGCCGTTCGCATCAGCCAACCTGGAAGCGACCGCCCCCGAGCCGTAACCAGAGAAAAGCGGCAGGATGATCCCACCGATCTTGGCGATAGCCAGGAAAGCGATAACGATCTCACAGGTCATCGGCATGAACAAACCGATGACATCGCCTTTTCCCAGGCCGATCTGGCGTAGCCCATTGGCTGCCTGGTTGACCTTACGCCATAGTTCTCCGTAGGTGAGGTGGCATACCTGTTCTTCTTCCGTTTCACTGATCAGGGCAATTCGCTTCTCGTTTGCAGTACCAATGTATTTCTCGAGACAGCTGCTGATGATGTTCAATTTACCGTCAATACACCAGCCAGGCCACGCAATTCCCCGATTAAGGTCAATGACCTGAGTATATGGCTGGTAGAAACGGATATCCAGATATTCCAGAACAGCATTGGTGAACCAGGCAACGTCCTGAGTGGAGCGCTTCATCAGCTCAGCAAAATCCTCCACACCATAGCGACGCATAAAACGCGTCAGGTGAGCATCCTCAGTATAGGAGGGTGAAGGATGCCAAACGATCGAACCTCCAAATTCGAAATTACCAGCCATGAACCTCACCATGGAACAGGAAGCAGGGTGGAATTGTCCGCATTATAACACTGCCAGACAGGTAAGCTTTACGGACGAGGTTGATCGGCAAGGCTGAAGAGATAAGCCGGTATGATCAATATCAGACAGCTAGAAAGGTTGGCAGCCAGGCCGAGACCAAGTTCAAGCAGCACCAGACCAGGGCTGACAGCATCCAAATAGGGGAAAAGGGGCAGGTTGCCTCCGGCAGTTAAGAATCCAAACGAAGGTTTATACCGGAGGCGGGAGTCTCTATTATGATTTCAAATTTTCTATATATTTTTGCTGCAAGGCAGCCTTTTTGGACGTGGATCGATTCGTGCGAGCTGTCTGCTTTTTTTGCCTGACCAGTAATAAGGGTCCAATACGGTCGATCAGCCAACCGAAACATGTTTCAACGAGGGGTGTGATCGCCAGCCATTGCGGAACATAGATCACGCGGCGTGGATGGTGAAGAAGCCCCCAGATGCGCCTGGCAACCAGTTCCGCAGTGACACCGGTGTTTTCGGTGGGCACATGCATCCCGTTGTGTTGTAAAGCTGCATGTTCACAAAACTCTGTGCGAACCGGGCCTGCTCGTACGACGCTGACATGTAAGCGGGTGCCAGTTAACTCACGATATAGAGCGGTGGTGAAATTATCCAAAAACGATTTGGTAGCCCCATACACGGCGACGCCCTGGCTGGGCAGGCTGCCAGAGACAGAGCCAATGTTGATGATATGACCTGTACCGCGTTCGTGCATTTTCTTCAGGAAGAGCAAGGTGAATTGAACCGTGGCAGAGATATTCACTTGAAGCATCTCCAAGGCGGTCTGCCAGGTCATGTCGGTAAAATAACCATACCAACCCAAACCAGCATTGTTGATCAACACATCTACACTGCCATGTTCATGGTTGATCTGGTCAAATACGCGCTGGCGGTCAGCATCCAGGGTCAGGTCGGCTGGAATGACCACAGCCTGTCCACCAGCCTGTGTGATCTGCGCTGCGACTTCTTCTAACCGGTGGCGGCGGCGAGCGACCAATACAACTTTCAGTCCCTGTTGTGCCAACTTACGGGCTGCCGCAGCGCCGATCCCGCTGGAAGCGCCAGTGATCACTGCGAGCTTATTGACCCATGGGGAACTCGTGATCGCCTTCATAATTGTTCTCTCACCCTGCCGAGATTGATTGAGAAAAACGATGCTGGCGGAACCAGCGCACAGTGTCCTGGAGTGTTTCTCTCAACGGGCGGGCTGCATAGCCCAGTTCGCGCACCGCTTTTGCATGGCTGATGACCGAATTGCTCGCCAGGGTCGCCAGGGAGTAAGGGGTGAGGCGTGGTTTGCACCGGCTGAGCTGATAGTAAAATGGAGTGAACTTTGAGATAAGTCCAGCCATCGTCAGTGGGATTTTAAGTGTAAACAGACGCTTGCCGATGATCTCCTGAACAGTTCTAAGCATTCCAATCACAGTCAGCCGTTCGCCAGAAAGGATGTAGCTCTCACCGGTCCTGCCTTTTTCTGCGGCTAACAGCATACCTTGTGCGACATCGCGCACATCCACAAAATCGTAGGCGCCCTCAATGTAGAACATGGGTTTATTGAGGACGCAATCAGATATCAACTGACCCATTTCAGAACCGCGATAATCAAATGGCCCGATCACTCCTGTGGGGCAGACAATGACCGCGTTCAGACCATCTTCGACCGCCTGTAAAACATCCAGGGATGCTTGGGCTTTCGAATGGTCATATGCACTGATGGCATGCAGTGAATCGAACGGTACTGTTTCATCTATGATTATCCCGTGGGGGATGCGCGTCAGGGCATGGATCGAGCTGGTATATACCAGACGTTGTACGCCACTCAGGCGGGTTGCGTTGATGACATTACGTGTCCCATTCACGTTGACTGCGTGGACGAAATGGTTCTTGCCCGGCATGATCGAAATAATCCCGGCCAAATGAAATACAACTCTTATACCGCGAAAGGCGGATAATAAGGATTGGAAGTCGAGTACATCAGCCTCACAGCGCTCGATATCCAATCCGTCAAGCGGAGAAGGGTCTTCGCCAGGCATTAGCATGGCGCGTACTTTTTCACCATGGGCAATCAACTGACGAACCAGGACGTTTCCTATATGTCCGGTTGCACCAGTAACGAGGTTCATGCAACCCTCCTTACAATACCATTCAGGAATATCAACATACTGTGGCGTACCTCAGAAGCCCAATCTGCGCCCAGTGGGTCGAAAAGAGCTTGCATGAGGATACCAATCGCCATGGAAACCAAGACGCGAGCGGTCTGATCAGGATCCACCGGCTCGAGGCTTCCCTCCGCGATACCTTCCTGGATAAGAGCGGAGAAATACGCCTGATAACGACGATGGGGGTCGATGGCTGCCTGCCACACCACCGGATCTCGGTTAGCCTGGGTCCAGACCTCTAAAAAGATCGGTAAGCGGACATCCGCAGATTGAAATACGCGACCAACCATGTCAGCCATGTTTAAGAATATGTGTGGGATATTTTCCGTTTGTTGGTGTAAAAACTGAAAACCTGCATCCAACGCGGACAACCACTCATCCAGAAGATCCATGAAGACAGCCTGCTTGGTGGGGAAGTGGTGATAGAAAGCGCCTTTGCTGATCCCGGCAGCCAAACATATTTCCGCAACACCTGTGGCATCATACCCATTTTTCGAAAATAGCTGGTTGGCTGCTTCAAGAATGCGGGCATGGGTCTCTTCGCTGCGTTGCTGCATCAGGTGGATATCTCCAATGATAAAATACCGACCGGTCGGTATAATTTTATTCCATAATCCGACCCATGTCAAGGGAAGTCGCAGGAGCTTACGATCGGAGGTAAATTTCTAAGATTGAGGATTGATCTCGGTCAGCAATTCCAGATAGGAGGGCACAGCTGTGACTTGCTCGATCGGCAGTCCAGTGCCCGAGTTTTCCAAAAGGAGAACTAAACCGGCTAATAATTCTGAAGTCTCCTTGAGAAGGTTCTGCTCCATGTTGGGAAAATTCACTACCAGGGTGCATAACTGAGCAGCGCGGTATGGTTGATCGGATTGCGCCAGCAGGCGAGCAATCAACGGCAATATCTGCACAACAAGCTCTGCTTCACCAATCTGTTCTCCGATTTGGAGGGCTTCAATCAGGCAAGCTCTTGCGAGGGCAAGGTCAGACATCATCAGATATGGGCGGGAAATATCTCGCAAGGTATAGTAAACGCCACGGCTAAAGTTCAACTCACGGAACAGAGCCAGCGATTTTTTGTAAAAAACAATAGACTGTTCTGGATTTTTATAGAATTGGAGGGTGTTGTACCCTAAATTATTATTACATACCGCAGCCAATTGACTGTCTCCGATCTCGTCACAAATTATTGCGGCTTTTTCCAGGTAGAAGATGGCACGCTTAAGATCGCCCAGGTATTCTTCCGAATGACTCATGTTATTAAGGATCTGGGCTATACTACGCCGGTCACCAAACTCCTCGGCAATATCCAAAGCCTGCAAGCGAAGCTGGCGGGATTCTTGATAACGTTTTTCCATGACAGCCAGGATAGCCTGGACATCGAACAAGCGGATCAATCCATAACGTGAACCAGTCTCAGTCAGTAAGTGTTTGCTCTCGTCTAAAACAAGGTGAGCTTCTTCTGTCCGGTTGAATTGAAGGAGGATGGAGCCTTTAATCGTCAGAGCATTTCCAAATAAACTTTCAACTCCAGGGTATATACGGTCGATGTTTTGGGCAAGAAGCGCACAACTCTGCTCGATCAATTGAAGGGCTTTACTATTTTCACCTATGCGACGGTAGGCATCGGCCAAAAAAATAAGGATCGAGGCTTCATCAATTACCAATCCTTTTTTCTGTGTATATTCCAGCCCGATTTCAAGGTTTTTTAGCCCTTCCAGATGATGACCAAGGCGGAACATAAACCAACCAACCCAGCTTAACAAGGGAAAATAGATCTCAGGATGTTGCATTCCAGTTGGATCAGCAATGCGACTGAGATAATCCCTGGCGAGGTCGTGACCATCCCGGAACTGTCCGAGCATTTCGTAGAAAGTGAATAATGGTTTGATCGACCGGGCAAGGAGCGGCCAATTATCACGGTTAATCGCCCAGATCTGGGCGTGCTGGATATTAGCTATTTCAAGGCGAATTTCCTCGAGCGCTAAAGCGCCTGACTCGCCGGCGAATTGAGTGTATTTTTCATCCAGGTAAGTGGCATAGAATCCACTGAAGGCATCCATGTACCTCTGATATTCTTGAGGATCTGCGTGGAGCTTGCCTTCTGCATATATGCGTAAGGTTTCTGGCATGTCGTATCGCCCACTGGATTGGCGAGTGAGCAGTGACTTATCCACAAAATCAGCCAACATCATCGGAGATGCATTCACCATTTGTCTGGCTGCCTGGGCAGTGAAGCTGTTGCGGAAGATGGATAACCTGCGGATGATACGACGGGCTTCTTCTGAAAGCAATCCCCATGAGTGGTCGAAGGCAGCCCGCAGACTGCGGTGGCGAGTAGGCACATCTGGGCTACCTGTTCGCAAGAAGTCCAGGTTGTTCTGAATCGATGTGGCAATTTCGCGACAGGTGAAAGCCCTTATCCAGGATGAAGCCAGCTCGATACCAAGTGGCAAGCCGTTGCTCAAGGCGCAAATTAAGATGATCGATGATTTATCTTCAGTGCGTAAAGTGAATCCAGGTGAAACACGGAGAGCATTTTGAGTGAAGAGCTTGATCCCGCTGTAATTTTCATATTCCGGGTCATCAGGAAACATGGGGTATGGCAATCCACGAACCTGGAATATGGTTTCCAAATATAAGTTAAGGCGTTCGCGGGAAGTAAGAATGATACGCAAGCCAGGAGCAGCTTCCAACAACTCTACCAGATAGCTGGTGGCAGGTAACAAATGCTCGAAACTATCTAATAGGAGCAAAATTTGTTTGTCACGCAGATAGTCGATCAACTGGGAAGCCTGATCGAATGGATTGTTGAAAGCAAGTTTGAGCGCCGCTGCAATGGGATGAAATATCGTGTTAGGATCTTGATGAGCTACAAGAGGCACAAAGAATATGCCATCGATCGAGCCTGAACTAATCTGATTAAGAGCCTGGATGGCCAGGCGGGTTTTCCCCACCCCACCTGGTCCCACCAGGGTGATCAAACGACATTCAGGTTGATCCAGGAATTCGGTCAATTGGGCTAGCTCTGTCTCACGACCAACAAAGCGCATGGATTGGATCGGCAGATTGGAAGGTGATTTGGTCAAGTTGTGCAATTGATGAGGTCGGAGTCCGTGTAAATGCGGGTGGACCAGCTCAAATATCTTAATTGGGTTGATCTGACTAGGCAATGAGTAGCTGCCCAGGTCTTGAAGGCGGGTTGCAAGCGGAGGTTCAAGCTCATCAGCTGCCTGACTAGTCATCAAGATTTGATTACTAGCTGCGGCTTGCAAGAGTTGGCTGCATACTAATAAATCTGCTGGATATTCAGGCGGGCTGGTTTGTAAGCCTGTACTTGTTTTAAGCGCCATCCTGATCGGCAGCCTGCCGGCAGATCCCCAGGTTCGTTCATCCATCGACTGATGGAAGTAGATTGCCCATTCAAGAGGTTGGCCACGGTTGAACATCAGGGTAATATTGTCTCCGGTTTGTTGAATAATGCGGCCTCCAAAACGGTGGCTGGTATTTTTTACCAGATCGGTGAAACCAGCCAATACTTGTTCTATCGCCTTTCCATGCATGGTCCAAAGTTCTGAGGCAGGGTCAATACCCATTTGAAGAAGGATCGGGGATCTTAATTCCAGGAGAATCTCGGGTGGCAATCTCTTGCTCACGATGAACTGCTTATACAGGGAGGTGATCTCTTCCGAAGGGGTCAAATTGAGCGATCTCTCCAGCTGACGTTTATATGTGCGGTAGTGAGCAACGGCGTTAGCCCTCTGTCCGGTGGCCATGTATGAACGTAATAACAAGCTGTGGGCAATTTCATTGAATGGATCAACAGTTAGCCATCGCCTGGTATACGTAATGGTCTGAGCGTACTGAGCCTGCTGGAACAGACCCTTGACCAGTTTCTCCAGAACGGTAAGAAAAATATTGTGTAAGTGGTTATCGGTTTGAGAATGCCACTCGTCAAAACCATCCGCATTGTGCAGGTTATACCCAGACATAAAGTTGCCCCGGTACAAATCCACAGCCCTGGTTAATAGAGGGATACATTCTGAACAGGCATCCGTATAGGGATGCGGGTGTTGCCGCGCTTGCTCCAACAACAACTGGAAATCCAGTACATCTACCCGGACATCCCCGGTCATTCGCAAGGTGATGGTGTCGCGCTCGATCGATAACCAAGGTTCGAAACCGGTAGATTTTAATCGCCACAAAGCTGTCCGCAAAGCCCCCTGACCTTTGGATATATCACTGCCTGTCCAAAGGTATGCGATCAGGGTATCACGGTCCAGGCTTGGACCGGACAACGCCAGGGTAGCGATCAGGGCAATGGTCTTATCGATCCGGTTATTAAATAAGATACCGTCAATCGTGATGCGCGGTGAGCCAAAGAGGGTGATATCCAGAGTTCCCATAAGTGGTTCCTGGTATTATTGTACTGGAAAAATAATGAAAATACAATAAGTGTGACGCTAATTGTGACGAAAATTGGTAGACCACTATGTATAATCAAACTAGCACTATTCTATTAATTAATATCCGATCGGATCAGTTTGGAGGGGAGACGCTGATCCACGACCGTCTCTGCCTCTCCCGCATAGGGTGGCCGCTTTTTCGGGAGAGGCAGGGATGGGGGATAATCATAAACAAAATGCGCCTGATATCAGGCGCATTTTGTTAGTCACAATTCGAGTCAGTCGATCAACGATTGCGAGCCTATTGAAAGGCTCACATAGCTGCCTAATCTTCTTCTCCCTTGGGTGGGGCATCCTGCTGCAGACTGCGGATGCCATTACGCACCTGGTTTAATGCGCGTTCCATTTCCATTTCCAGGTTTCTCAAGGTATCCATCACATACATGTCCGCTTCCTGGCGGATAACCAGTCCATCTGCTTCAGCCTGTGCCTTGATCTGGTCAGCCTGTGTGTAAGCAGTCTGGACTAACTGATCACGTTCCACCAGCATGTCGCTTTTCTCTCTGGCTATTGATATGGTACGGTTCGATTCTTCCTGGGCCTGAGCCAGAAGGCGGTCGCGCTGAGCCAATAACTGCTGAGCTTTTTTCACCTCTTCAGGGATGGACACACGCATCTGGTCAATCAGGTCCAACATGCGGTCTTCGTCCACAATAACGTTGTGGGTGAAGGGTAATGGCCGGCTCTCGTTAAGTAATTCTTCCAGCCGATCGATCATTTGCAGTATATCCATATAATTCCTCCGCTTGCTTATCAGTTGTTGAGGGTCAGGTCCCCTCGGGTTCAATGAGTGCCGATAAGCAGCTCAATCCCACAAGTTGCAAGATCCATGCACAAGATTACAACGAAAATGAAAAAACGTCAACATTCTAAGCATGCAATAATGGATGCTAATCGCGCATCGAGGTAGTGGGGACAACTTGCTGTCCTTCTCCAAGTTCATGAAAGCGGCTATGCAATAACTTTTCTACATGCGGGGGAACCATGCTGCTGACATCACCACCCAGTGAGGCGATCTCTCGCACCGTAGATGAGGAAAGAAAAGTTTGTTCTTCATTGGTGATCAACGAAACCACTTCAATTTCAGGAGCCAGGCGGTGGTTGGCCAGCGCCATGCGAAACTCATACTCGAAATCTGAAAATACTCTCAGACCGCGGACGATCACCTGAGCTCCAATCTTATGGGCAAAGGTGACGGTCAGCCCACTATATCCGACGACTGTGATCTTTGGCTCACCTTCCACAGCCTGGCGTGCCAGAGAGATACGTTCCTCAGGAGAAAAGATAAGGGATTTTAACGGGCGGTCGTAAACCGCCATAACCACCTCGTCAAAAAGGCGGGCTGCGCGGCGGGCAATATCCAGATGCCCGTAGTGGATCGGATCAAAGGTACCTGGGAAGAGGGCTTTAACAGTCATGGGATGTGGTTTCTTTCTAGCTAATATCCCCTTCCCCGCGCCGCCAGAAACGCTGCAGGGAGGCAGATAACAGGCTATGTTGAGGGAGTTGTAAGTCGGGGTCGGTTTCAAAAAGCTCTAAGGCGTGGCGGCGGGCTTTCTCGATCAGGTGAACATCAGCCAGGTTGGCAAGACGCAATTCTGAATAACCAGCCTGACGTGTGCCTAAGAAGTCGCCTGGGCCGCGTTGTTGGAGGTCGCGCTCAGCCAGTACGAAACCATCGTTGGTCTCCACCATAGCTGCCAGACGCTCATTCTCCACTGCATCAGGGGTATCGGGGATCAACAGACAATATGATTGATGTTCGCTTCTGCCAACTCGCCCACGGAACTGGTGCAGCTGGGCTAATCCAAAGTGGTTTGCCCCCTCGATCAACATCACGGTAGCATTTGGGACATCTACGCCTACTTCGACGACGGAGGTAGAGACCAGGATGTGCAGTTCACCGTCTCTGAAACGGGTCATAACTGCATCTTTTTCTTCAGGTTTCAATCGTCCGTGGAGCAGCCCCAACTTATGATCAGGAAAAACTTCCTTCTGCAAACGGGCATGTTCTTCAACTGCTGCCAGGGCTGCGGAATTCTCGGTCTCTTCGACCAGCGGGTAGATAATAAAGGCCTGGCGACCAGAAGCGAGTTGGCTCTTGATAAAGGAATATGCACGCTCTCGTTCGCGCGGAAACATGACATGTGTTTCGATAGGCTGCCTGCCCGGTGGCATCTCGTCCATCACTGAGATGTCCAGATCGCCATAAATCGTCAAAGCCAGGGAGCGTGGAATGGGCGTGGCAGTCATCACCAGGAGGTGTGGGTTGTCGCCTTTCTGGCGGAGTAAAGCGCGCTGCTCTACGCCGAAGCGGTGCTGCTCATCCACTACGGATAATTGCAACTCGGCAAAAGTGATCGGGTCTTCGATCAGCGCATGGGTGCCAATGATCAATTTGATGCTGCCATCAGCCAATCCCTGACGGATCTCTTGCTTTTCAGCTTCAGGGGTTGCACCCAGGAGCAGGCGGATCTGTTCAGGTCGCAAAGGTGGCTCAGGCTGTTCACCGGTTGTTCCTGCCAGCAATTGCTGAAGACTATGGTAGTGTTGCTCAGCTAAAATACTGGTGGGTGCCATGACCGCCGATTGCGCGCCGGACAGAGCAATCACTGCGATGGCAAGGGCTGCGATCACGGTTTTTCCAGAGCCTACATCGCCCTGTAACAAGCGGTTCATAGGCTGCCCTGAAGCCAGGTCATGCCGGACATCTTCCAGTGCGCGCTGCTGTGCACCGGTGAGGGTATAAGGGAGGCTTGAGCAAAGCTGAGTAATCCATTCATCCGGCGGTTGATATTGGCGGGCGGTGCGGTTTTGCCACATTCGTTTTTGCTGCAGGACGCCCAGTTGTAGCAGGAAGATCTCGTCGAAGGCCAGACGATGGCGGGCAGATTTTAGATTTACATCCGATGTTGGGAAATGCGCCTGAAACAGGGCGGTAGCGAGGTCGAGCAGGTCAGCAGACACCTTAGTGTTTTCAGGCAGATGGTCGTTTACCCGCGGTGCCCAATAGGAAACCACGTCATACATTAAACGGCGCAGCCACCTCTGGGTGATCTTGGCAGTTAACGGATAGATCGGTACGATGCGATTGGTATGCAGATTCTGCTGTTCGATGGGCTCCCATTCGGGATTGTTCATCGTCAGGCGGCCCAGATATTGGTCGATCTTACCAGAAAGCACGATCTGTGCGTCCGGCTGCAGACGTTGGCCGATCCAGGGTTGGTTGAACCAGGTTATGCGCAGAGCACCGGTTCCATCACTGACCACTGCTTCGACCACCTGAAAGCGACCGCCGCGGATAATGCGTGTGGTGACATTTTCAACCGTGCCGATAATAGTAACTTCCTCACCGAACATCAACCGGTTGATGGTTTTGAGCTGGCTGTAGTCATCGTAACGGCGCGGCAGGTTGTACAGCATATCGCCCAGGGTATGCAGCCCGAGGCGTGTGAGAGTTTGAGCGTGTCGCGGACCGACCCCCGAAAGTACCGTAGTAGGGGCTGAAAGTGCAGCAGGCTGCCCAGCAGGCCGGGGTGCAGCGGGTCGGATGGATGGCGGAGGCGGGGCAGGTGAGACGGATGCATTTTCTACCGGTGAGACCTTGACTAGTTCCGGGGCTTTCCTGAGTGTTTTTTGAGGGGGGCGAGTTATCTCCTCAGGTAGTGCTGCTGATGGAGATGGCAGTGGGGGAACTGCCTCATTTGCCTCGCGTTGAATCCGGCGCCATAATCCATCCAGAATTTCAGCCCGGGAATGGGGGGTAAGCTTGGCATAGTCGCGCAAGCGGGATAATACAGCCTGGATGAGTTCTGAGGGTAGATCGTCCGCCTGGGCTTCTGCTTGCCAGGGTTCCAACATCCGTTCTAAACCGCCTACTACGGCGCGGTTATCGTAGTTACGTTCAACTTCGAGTTTGAGGAATTTATGAAGCTTTTGGAGGGATGGTTTCATCGGGGTTATTGTATCACCTTACCACTGCGGCGAAACCAAGGCCGTTTGGACCGACATGTGTACCAATGATGGAGGTGACATTTACTACCAGGGGTGATCTCTGGGATTGAGATGTAAAACGGTCTGCGAATTGGTTTGCGTCTGCCAATGCATTGGTGTGCAGGATCGCCAGACGTTCCAGATCACCCAGGGAGGTAAGCAATCCCGCCAGACGTTCCATCCCTTTCTTGCGAGTACGTTCCTCACCCAGGCGGATCACGACGCCTTCTCTCAGCTCGATCAATGGTTTGATCTGTAAGAATTTCCCCAAACTAGCACGTGCCCATGAAACTCGCCCGCTGCGACGGACGTAGTCTAACGTGTCTAGCAGCGCAACAATCCGAACGCGCACCCGTGTCTGGTTGGCTGCCTCGATCACGGCATTTAAGCCAAGCCCCTGGGTGACAGCTTCCGCAGCAGCCAGCACCTGGAAACCTAAGCCCAACGAAGCCTGACCGCTATCTACAATTTGCACCCGGCTTTTGAAATTCTGTGCGGCGATCTTAGCTGAGTTTAATACCCCGCTGAGAATCCCGGAGACATGAATAGAGACAACCTGGTCATAACCAGATTTCAAGAGGTGTTCATAAAGCTGCATATAAGCACCAGCAGATGGAGACCCGGTTGTCGGAGGTGATTTCATGGTGGGAAGCTGTTCATAAAATGCTTCTCTGGAAATGCCCGGACCATCCTGGATACTTTGACCATTCACAACCAGGATTGCAGGGATCACGAAGATATTATTGGAAGCCGCGAGCTCAGCAGGAATATCAGAAGTACTATCCGTGACGACGGCAATCCGCATCTTACAATTCCTTTCTTACGCTTTCAACTGCGATCAATCCGATGGCGTGTGGACCAAGGATGGTTGCCAGAGAAAGCGGTAGGGTATGCTCACTGAAGGGGATGGCCCGAATGTTTTGATGGATGCGTTCTCGGATGTTGCGGCTTTCCTGGTCGAAATAGGAGATTCCCTGTAATAAGGCAAGATGACGAAGATGCTCAAATTCTGCAATGAACTCAAACATAATGTCGACCATGTGACGTGGGCTGCGGATCTTTTGGGTGTGTACTAATTTGCCATTTTCCATGGTAAATAAAGGCAGCACCTCAAGCATCTCTCCTACAAACGCCTGGGCTGGATCAAGCTGCGCGGCACGTGCCAGATTTGACAGGTTTGGGAGGCAGAAAACGGCATAGATGTGGCGTATCAGAGAGCGGACCAGGCGAGTTATCTCAGCTGCCGGCAGACCGCGCTGCAGTGCATCGGCTGCGGATTGCACCAGCAAGCCTAAGCCAACCGCAGTGGTCTGAGAATCAATGATGTGGATCGCAGCCGGGCTTTTTGGGGATGAGGCGGCTTGCATGGCATTCTCTACTGCCGGGCAAAGGGAAGAGGACACCAGAATCACTACGATATTGTGGTAAGAAAGTCCTAAGACTTCGAACATGTGTTGAAATGAAGCGACATCGGGAGCACACGCTTGCGAATTCCAGGTCTGGTTCAGGTCAAGATAACTGGCGATGGGAGTCAGGTCTTGGCTATCCGGGATACGTTGATCTCCAGATTGGATGTAGCAGGGGATCACGTGTACGTGTTCCTGACCAGGATACGCGACTCGGGTAAAGCATGCAGTGCTATCGGTGATAATGCATGTTTGGGGCATAACAAGCACAATGATAGACAGCGATTACTCTATTGCCAATATGAAGTAATAGTGTGGCTGTCCGCCATCCTGGACTTCGAGCTCTTGCTCGGGATAGATCTTGCGGATGGCATCTGCGATCACATCTACTTCCCGGCGGCTGATCTCTGCGCCATAAAATAATGTGATCAGCTCAAATTTTTTGACATGCACTTTTTCCAAGAAACCCAGGGTGGCCTCTTTTAATGTATCCCTGGATTGAACCAGCTTACCGTTCAGCAAAGCAATAAATTGGCCTTCCTGGACTGAGACCCCATCGATCTCAACAGTGCGGGTAGCGATGGTGATCTCACCAGATTCAACATCTGACAGGGCATCAATCATCTCCGCTTTGATATCATGCGGGTCACCGTCGGGGACACAACGCATCATAGCTGACATGCCCTGTGGAACGGTACAGCTGGGGATGACGGTGACTTTCTTAACAGTCAGCTGGGCGGCCGCCTGTGCCGCCAGAATGATATTTTTATTATTAGGCAGGATAAAGATCTGATCGGTGGGCAGGTTTTCGAATGAGTGCAGAATTTCTTGGGTGCTGGGATTCATGGTTTGCCCGCCTTCTACAATGGCAGTCACACCCAGGCTGGCAAATACGCGAGCAATACCGGGACCAGGGGCAACCGCGACAGTGGCGATCTGCCCGGGTTCTACCGGTGTAAGTTTGAGCTTGCTGTTCCGTTCTCGCTCGAGATCCTCCATTTGTGCCACCAGGTTCTCAATGGCGGCTTTGGTTACCGTACCCAGTGCCTTCGTGTAATTGATCGGATCGTAAAGCTTATCTGCAGGGACATGGATATGCATCCGGTAGATACCATCACCTTCCCCTACCTGGATGGAGGTACCCATTTTTTCAAGATCCTCATAGAAATGGACCAGGTCAAGAGCCTGGTCAGGACGGAAGTCGATTACCACCTCATAATCTTGACCCGGTTCAATCGATTCCATGGTGTCTTGCAGCTTCATAGACGCTAACGGTTGGATCGTAGCCAGTGCTGTGTCGAGAGGCAGGCCATGCACATAGCGCAACATGCCCTCCAGGAGGAAGTACAGACCTTTGCCACCCGCGTCAACCACCCCTGCCTCACGCAGTACTGACAGCAATTCGGGTGTGCGTTGGACTGAGATGTCTGCGGCAGGGACAATCTTTTCAAGAATATCGTAAGGATCGGCAGACCCTAGCAGTGCAATGTCTGCAGCTGCTGCAACGTCTTTAGCAACCGTGAGAATTGTGCCTTCCACCGGACGGACGACACCCTTATAGGCGGTGTTGCGACCCTGGTGAAATGCATTAACTAACCCAGGACCATCCAAGATTTCCTGGTTGTCCAGGGCGCGTGCAAAACCACGCCATAATTGGGAGAGGATCACACCCGAGTTGCCCCGCGCTCCCATCAACGCGCCATGCGCTACAGCATGGGCAAGCTTACCCACATTGCGTTCAGAAAGATTGGCGATCTCATCATAAGCGGCTTGCATGGTGAGTACCATGTTCGTCCCGGTGTCTCCATCGGGGACAGGGAACACATTGAGGGCATTCACTGATTGTTGATTGGTACGCAGCCAGTTCAGGGCAGCTTCGATTAAAGGTTTAAAAGCATAGCCATCAATGGGGTATTTACGCATACTAAGTGTGCTGGGGTCGGATACAGTTTTTTGGGATTCTGAACTCATGCCAATAAACTCCTGAGAAATGCTCAGTGATATAACACCATTAAGGTTAATCCGGGTCGCTTATCCGCAGACCCTGGACGTGAACATTAACCTGCTCAACTGGCATTCCCAGGGCTTTTTCAACATTATAGTGGATTGTATTCCGCACGCTGGAAGCTACTGATTTGATACGCGTGCCATATTCGATGATGACATAGATGTCAATAGATATATTTTGACCGTCGTAAGTCACATCAACACCGTGGGTGGGATCTTTCACCAAAACGTTGGCAAGACCTTCGACGATATTTTTGGAGGTTAAACCGACCACGCCATAGGATTGTAAAGCGGCATGGTAGGCAATGGTTGCGATAGCACGTGGCGAGATGCGAATACTTCCAAGGGGGGTATGTTCATTGCTCATGGGTGATCCTCAAGGTTACATTGATAATCATGGCTTGTAATCAATTCCATTGTGTGGTAAGATTCGCCCGCTTAAGTCAGGCTAAAGGACGTGCCTGGTTGAGACGTTATTATAGCTTGATTTGATTGAAAACGTCCAAGTATTTTTCCCGGCTCGGGATGGCAGCGTCAGCAATTGGACTGGAACGCTGGAAAGGAAGTAAGTTATGGCAAAGTGTGCACATTGCGGAAAAGCGACAACCTTCGGTCGAAATCGCCCTTGGTCAAACAAAAGCACCCGGCGCACATTCCGGCCTAATCTGCAGACAGTCACGGTCTATGAGAATGGCCTGAAACAGCAGAAGGTTTTGTGCGCCAAGTGCCTTCGCACATTGGTAAAGACTGAATGATATTTCTATATAAATAACACCTACCCCCAAAACGTCTGGCGTTCTGGGGGTTTATTATTTAATAGAATCGCGCAAGGCGTTTATACCGGCACTAATACCCTCAGGATGGTTAAAGATGGCGCTGGCGGCAACGAGCACCTGAGTGCCAGCCATCACTGCCAATGGCGCGGTGTGCGGATTTATTCCGCCATCAATCTCCACCAGGGCGGTTGGATTTACCTCTCCCAGGCGTTGGCGTATATAGCTGACCTTAGACAGCACTTCAGGCAGGAATGATTGGCTTGAATAACCTGGATTGACACTCATCACCAATACCAGGTCTACCAGATGTAAGACTGGCTCAAGTTGTGTTACGGAAGTGCCAGGATTTAATACAACCCCTGCCTTGCAGCCCAACTCACGGATCCGCTGAAGTGTGCGGTGCAGGTGTGGGCTGGTTTCTACATGCACTGTCAGGATCGTTGCTCCTGCCTGGGAAAATGCTTCTATTATCCTTTCGGGTTTTTCAACCATTAAATGAATATCCAGCGGTAAGTTGGTCACGCGCCGGCAAGCTTCTACGATGAAAGGACCCATGGTCAAGTTGGGGACAAAATGACCATCCATTACATCAATATGGATCCAATCAGCACCGGCAGCCTCAGCAGTCTGGATCTGCTCACCCAGACAGGTGAAATCGGCGGAGAGGATGGATGGGGCGATCAGGATTGGTGCAGTCATCGATTTGATCCAATCAATTAAGGTATTGGAGGATTATAAAGCAAGTAAACCCAGATCCAAAGTGGGATCTGTCCGCCAACACAGACCAACGCCATCAAAGCCAATCCCCAGGTGCCCCAATCTATATCGAGGGGATTATTTTCGATATCATCTGCGGCAGCCAGCTGCGTGACAACCGGCGGAGGAGGAGGGGGAAAATGGGCAGGAATTAGGGCAGGTGGAATCTTCTGGGCTGCGGGTCGGATCGGCGGTAGGGCGGGAGAAGCAGCATCCTGGGCGGATTTGAATGCGGGTGGTTGGGTAGATGCAGGTCCAATCCCCGAAATGGGTGAGAAGGTGGTTGTACGGTTGAAGGTCATCAGAACCCGGCCTAATTGGTCAGCCGTACGGTAGCGAGAAGAAGGCTCTTTGGATAGTACCTTGAGGGCGATTTGTTCCAGAGCCGGTGGGATTGATGGGTTGAACTGGCGTAAAGGCGGTGGTGGCAGTGTGCGGTGTTGTCGGGATAACTCGATCGCATTGTCGGCATTAAATGGCAGCCGACCGGCAAGCATTTCATACATCACCACACCTAATGAATATACATCGGATGCTGGAGAAGGAGCCGTTCCGGCAGCCTGTTCTGGTGCGAAATATTGAGGTGATCCCCACACCACGCTGCTATACTCATCTGGTCTAATGGATGCCAGGGCGCGGGCGATGCCGAAATCGGTCACTTTGAGGCGCTGGTCTGGGGTGACAAGCATATTCTGGGGCTTAATATCACAATGAACCAGTCCGGCGCGATGGGCATATCCGATTCCTGCACTGGCTTGAATGATAAGCGGCAGCGCTTCTTCCACACTGAACCGCCCACGGGTCTGGAGGATGGTTTTTAGATCTGTGCCTGGCACATATTCCATGACGATGAACAAGCGACCAGCGTCCAGACCAAAGTCATGGATGGTGACAATGCTGGGATGGGAAAGGTTAGCGGCAGCTTTGGCCTCCTGGCGGAAGCGCTCACGGAAAGCTGAGTCGGCGGAAAAATCTTCGCGCAAGATCTTTACGGCAACCGTACGCTCCAGCATCAAATCGCGGGCGCGATAGACAACCGCCATCCCGCCGCTGCCGAGGCGACCTTCTATTTGATATCGATTGTTTAGCAGTGTGGGTTCAGCCATTGTGGTTAAGAAATAACTCCATGCATTGCGTGGCCTATTGAGCAGGCTGTTATCTAATTCTAGCACGTTTTTCTCTCCATCGAAGGCAAGCAGAACCTATGCCAGAAATCCATTCTTCGATTAAAATAACTGAATGCTGCGTGGCGACCTGATCTATAATCCATCTGCGGGACGTTTCTCATCCGGGTTGTTGGCTGAAGGGGCAGCTAATGTTTTACGTGGTTATGGATGGGAGATCCAATTAAACCAAACGGAGAATGGTGAACAGGTCACCCAGGGGGCGCGCCGTGCAGCTGACAATGGCAAAGATGGATTTTTCGTGATCGGTGGGGACGGCACGGTCAACCTGGCTATCCGCGGTCTGGTGGGTAGCCAGACTGCCCTGGGTGTTCTTCCAGGGGGGACGGCGAATGTTTTCGCTCAGGAGCTGGGCTTACCAGGTCTGACATGGACTCGTTTTATGGCGTTGGATGAAAGCGCCCATCTATTAGGGCAGGGCAAGATCCACGCGGTCGACCTGGGTCAATCCGGCAAAGAGCCATTCTTGTTATGGTCTAGTGTGGGATTAGATGCTTTTGTTATCCGGCGGATCGAGCCGCGCCAGCGCTGGGAAAAGTACCTTGCGACCATTGCGTATGCGGCTTCTACAGTATGGCATGCACAGTACTGGCGGGGAATCAACCTCAAAGTCAGGGCAAATGGTAAGGAAGTAAATGGGCATTACCTGATGGGCATTGCGAGCAATATTCACCTCTACGCAGGTGGATTGGCACAGTTGTCACCGGCTGCTTTACTGGATGATGGCGAAATCGATCTGTGGTTGATCGAGGGCGACACACTCGGCGATGCGCTTCAACAGGCGTGGGACTTGTTCAACGGATGGCATACTGAATCACCCACGGTACAATGCATCCAATTTCATACGCTGGAGATGGAGTCAGATGCCCCCTTATTTGTACAGGTAGATGCTGAGCCGGTTGAGTATGATCAACACTCGATCCTGGTAAAGGTGCTTCCGAAGGCATTGAAGGTTATTGTGCCCGAAAAACCACCAAGGCAGTTATTCCAGGATGAAATTAGCTATATTCCTGGTAAGGAGACCGTCTAATGGCAATAGTCAATCGATATCTGCGCGAAAATCCGGTTTCTTTCTTGCTTCTGGTCATTCCCATGGTAATCATTGCAGAACTGGCGCATTGGCCTCCGCTGGTCATTTTTATTTTATCCGCACTGGCAATCGTACCGCTGGCAAGTTATATCGGTGAATCCACAGAGGCGCTGGCTCATTATACCGGTCCCCGTTTAGGGGGATTGCTGAATGCAACCCTGGGAAACGCAGCTGAGCTGATCATTACGATCGTAGCCATCCGTGCAGGACTGCTAGAACTGGTGAAGGCATCCATCACCGGGTCAATCCTGGGTAACTTATTGTTGGTACTGGGGATGTCGATGTTGTTGGGGGGGCTGAAAAATGGTCACCAGACATTTGATCGTCGCCAGGCAGGCAGTAATTCGATCTTGTTGGTGCTGTCGGTGGTGATCTTGCTTATCCCATCTTTGCTCAGCCATTATATTGGGCACGTGGAACCGCCTGATGATAAAGTTGAAGCCCTCAGTCTAGGTGTGGCTATCGTGATGATCGTGATGTATGCGTTGGGGTTGCTGTTCAGTTACAAGAGTACGACAACACCACTTTCACATGAAGTTCCGGTGGCTGAGTTACCCCACGGGACCTGGCCGGTGCGGGTAGCCCTGGTGATCCTGGTGCTGTCGACAGTGGGTGTGGCATTTATGTCCGAAGTTCTGGTCGGGGCAGTGGAACCGGTTGTCGAAGTACTCAAGATATCTGAATTCTTCGTGGGGATCATCTTCATTCCCATCATCGGTAACGTTGCAGAA
>Ga0105106_10000399_pt1 | contig 30708 bp, 37 predicted proteins | sample PPLLaktember2015_5_FD_79109 | JGI IMG/M metagenome (GOLD analysis project Ga0105106, IMG submission 79109) | Freshwater sediment microbial communities from Prairie Pothole Lake near Jamestown, North Dakota, USA - PPLs Lake P8 Core (1) Depth... | ecosystem: Environmental > Aquatic > Freshwater >...
CGACAATGTGAACCTGGAAGTGGAATTGATCGTGCCGGTGGCGCTGGAGCAGGGCTCGCGCTTTGCCATCCGGGAAGGCGGCCTGACCGTCGGCGCTGGCGCTATTACGAAGATCTTGGATTAGTAAAGGAGTTGCCCCGCCCTGACAGGCGGCGCAAGTGAGCAGTTATGGCTTCTAAGAAAGATGTACGTCCTGTGATCACCCTGGCCTGCACGGAGTGTAAGGAACGCAATTACACCACCGAGAAGAATCGTCGCAACGATCCAGGCCGCATGGAATTGAATAAGTTTTGCCCGCGTTGCCGTAAGCACACGCAGCACCGCGAGACGAAATAGAGCGCCAAGTGCTCCAGGTTCACGTGAAATGGGGACGCCTGACCCTGGAGCACAGAATGAAGGCCAGTAGCTCAATTGGTAGAGCACTCGTCTCCAAAACGAGCGGTTGTGGGTTCAAGTCCTGCCTGGCCTGCCTGGATTTCGACGACGCCGTCTGACAGGGCGGCGTTTTGTCCGTAGCGAAAAGTCGCCCCAGTCCGCGCGGGGCAATGCCTGTAGCGGAAGTATTAAGAGGAGGCCGTAGTGACCAAGGCCGAAAAAGGAAAAAGCATAGAGCGCCGCCAGCCAAATCGCATCCAGACCTTCTTTCGTGAAACGGTCGGAGAGCTGCGCAAGGTGAACTGGCCCACCCGCCAGGAAGCCTGGAACCTGACCAAGGTGGTTTTGGTTGTGATGTTCAGCATGAGCGCTTTTCTGGGAGTGTTGGATTTTCTATTCTCCCGGGGGTTTGCCTTGATCTTAAGGTAGTGCCAGACTTCGCTGGACGACAGGTGACCATTGAGTAAGAAGAAAGCGCTGATCATGGATAAGGAAGACCTGGAAGAGCAACCCATCGACATGAGCGATGCCGAAAATCCCGTGGACGAGCCGGTGGAAGTTGAAGCTGCGCCGGAATTCTTGGATTCGGGAGTAGAAGGCGAGCTGGCTGCGGAGAGCGAGGTGCAGCCTGAGGAGGGGGGGCGAAACTGGTACGTGGTGCACTGTTACTCGGGTTACGAGAACAAGGTGCGCCATAACCTGGAACAGCGCATCGAAACTATGGGGATGAAAGACAAGATTTTTGATGTGGTCGTCCCCACCGAAGAGGAAATCGAAGTCAAAGAGGGCAAGCGGCGCACAGTCGAACGGCGCGTGTTCCCGGGCTACATCCTGGTCAATATGATCATGAGTGAAGAGTCCTGGTACGTGGTGCGCAACACCCCGGGTGTGACCGGCTTTGTGGGCATGGGCAACTCGCCTACCGCGCTGCGCCCGGAAGAGGTGGCGCTCATCATCAAGCGCATGGAGGCCGAAGCCCCGCGCATCAAGGTCACCTTTAAATCCGGCGAGCGCGTGCGTATTGTGGATGGACCCTTCAATGATTTTCGCGGCACGGTGTCCGAGATCGATATGGAACGCGCCAAAGTGCGTGTGATGGTCAACTTTTTCGGGCGTGAAACCCCGGTGGAGCTTGACTTCTTGCAAGTAGAGAAAGCATAAATTGTGAGCCTCTGCCGGCTTACAAACCAGGCCGGCAGCTAATCTGGTGGGAGGGTGTACCTTCATCGCCCGCTAATACCACGAAGGAGATTTAACTGTGGCAAAGAAACTGAAAACAATCGTTCGTCTGCAGATCAACGCCGGCAAGGCTAACCCTGCGCCTCCCATTGGCCCGGCCCTGGCTGGGCATGGGATTAACCTGATGGCATTCTGCAAGGAGTACAATGCCCGCACTGCCAACCGTATGGGCGAGGTTATCCCGGCAGAAATCAGTATCTATACCGATGGGTCTTTCACATTCGTGCTCAAAACCCCTCCGGCAGCCGTGCTCTTGAAGAAAGCCGCCGGCGTGGAAAAAGGCTCGGCGCAATCCCCGCGTGAGAAAGTGGGCAAGGTCACGCGTGCCCAGGTGCGCGAGATCGCTGAGCTGAAGATGAAAGATCTTAATGCCATCGATCTCGAAGGCGCCATGCGCCAGATCGAAGGCACTGCCCGCAATATGGGCCTGGCAATCGTCGATTAACCCTGTGGGAGGGCGCAAAACTGCCCGCTTGCACCACCAAGGAGTAAAGAATGGCAAAACACGGAAAGAAATACCTGGCTGCAGCAGCCAAAGTGGACCGCGACGTGCTCTACGCCCCCAAAGACGCCGTGGGGCTGGCGAAAGAAACCTCCACTGTAAAGTTCGACGCTACGGTTGAAGTGCATATGCGCCTGGGGGTCGATGTCCGCCATGCAGATCAGCAGGTGCGCGATGTCGTCGTCTTGCCGCACGGGCTTGGCAAGACTGTGCGTGTGTTGGTCTTTGCCCAGGGCGAGGGCGCAGCAGCCGCACGCGCCGCTGGCGCGGATGTCGTCGCAGATGACGATGAGACCATCAATAAAATCCAGGGCGGCTGGACTGAATTCGATGTGGCGATTGCTACCCCGGATATGATGGGCAGAGTTGGTCGCCTGGGCCGTGTCTTAGGCCCGCGCGGCTTGATGCCTAATCCCAAAGCTGGCACGGTTGTCCCTGCGGAAGACATGTCCCGGGTGATCACCGAGGCGAAAGCTGGGCGTGTGGAATTCCGCACCGACAAGACTGCTAACCTGCACGTGCCGATCGGCAAAGTTTCCTTCGAGCAGAAGAAGCTGTATGAAAACCTGGCTGCCCTCATGGAAGCCGTGAAGAAAGCCCGCCCGGCAGCTTCGAAGGGTACCTACATCAAGCGCATTACGCTCACCGCAACCATGGGCCCTGGGATCAAGGTGGATCCTGCCGCTGCCCAGACGATGGAGACGAGCGAATAGACTGCCGCCTTGTGCGGTATAAAACCTGTAGAAGTTACGCAGTTCAAGGGGGAAGTGGGGGTGTTTTGGCGGGCTACGCCCGCCAAAACACCCCCAACCTCCTACCAACTGCGTAAGTCCTAACCTGATTAATCGCTTCGCCAAAGACAGCAGGTGCTGCTGCCTGCCGGACCTGTGAAGGTTGAACGGGCAAAAAGCTTAATTTCCTGCCGAGGTGGAGATTTCTCCGAAAAAATTTCCCGCGTTTGCGGGAGACCTGCGTGGTCGCTGGAGAGTCTTTGCCCGGTTCTGGTGAGGCAAAGACTTTTCTTTTGAAAGGAGGTGAAAGACAATTGGCTATTTCACGGGAACGTAAAAACGAAGTCGTTGCCCAGTATGGCGAGTGGGCTGGACGCAGCAAGGCATCCTTCCTGGCTGAATATAAAGGGCTCACCATGAAACAAATCGACGAGCTGCGCAGCAAGCTGCGCGATATCGGCGGAGAATTTCACATCGTCAAGAATACGCTGGGAGAATTGGCGTTCAAGCAAGCCGGTATGCCGTTGCCCCAGGGTTTCTTTGAGGGCAGCACAGCCATCTGCTTTGCATTCGAAGACCCGGCTACCATGGCGAAAGTGTTTACCGAGTATGCCCGTACCGCTGAAGCCCTGAAAGTGAAGGGCGGCTATCTGGGAAAAGATGCCATCACGGCCGAGCAGGTGAAATCCCTTGCCGAGCTGCCGCCGTTGCCGGTGGTCCGTGCCCAGTTGATGGGTACAATCCTGACTCCGGCAAGCCAGCTGGCTCGGATTTTGGCCGAACCCGCCCGCCAGGTGGCTGCTGTGTTCAAGGCTTACGCCGAGCGAGAAGCCGCCCCTGGAAGCGCGTAACAGGCAGTGATCCGATCCCCGATTACCAACCTTTATTACCCTGATCCTACCCGATATCTAGATCTACTGATGAATCAATTGAAGGAGCAATAGCATGTCTGACCTGAATAAACTTGTCGAAGAACTCAGCAAACTGACCGTTTTGGAAGCTGCTGAGCTGGTAAAGAAACTGGAAGAGACCTGGGGCGTTTCTGCTGCTGCCCCCGTTGCAGCGGTTGCCGCTGCCCCCACCGCAATGGCTGCCGCCGAGCCGGTTGAAGAGAAAACCGAGTTCGATGTCATCATCAAGGATGCTGGTCCCAAGAAGATCGAAGTCATCAAGACCATCCGCCAGCTCACCAGCCTGGGCTTGAAAGAGGCCAAGGATATGGCAGAGACCGCTGGTGGAAAAGTGTTGGAAGCCGTGAGCAAGGACGCCGCCAACGATGCCAAGTCCAAGCTCGAAGCGGCTGGGGCTGTGATCGAATTAGCCTGATCGCTTTTTCCCTCGCTTGGAGCGTGTTTGGGCGGGCTACGCCTGCCCAAACACGCCCATCACCCCTCCAATCGCGTAATCTCTAAATGCATGAGATAAGATTGAATGGCGGAGGAGAACCTCTCATGAAAAGGTTGACCCATGTATTCGCTGTATTCGTGCTTGCCGCTTTGCTTCTGGCGGCTTGTGGCGGAGGTGGCGAAGAAGGCGCTGGCGCCGGTGATGCTCAGCGGGGTAAAGCTCTTTACGAGCAGACCATTATTGGTCCGAATGCTGCCCCTGGCTGTACCACCTGTCACTCGACCGAGCCCGGCAAGGTTCTGGTGGGCCCCTCGCACGCTGGCATTGCCACCATTGCTGAAAGCGCTGAGCCGGGAAAATCGGCTGAGCAGTTTCTGAAAGAATCGATTATCAACCCGAATGCCCACGTCACGGAAGGCTTTACTGCCGGCATCATGTATCAGAACTACAGCAAGGACCTGAGCGAGCAGGAAATCAATGACCTGGTAGCTTACCTGCTAACCCTGAAGTAATTCGCCACACACTCCGACCTCCTTTGTTTTTCGGATAGATACCAGAGGCTGTCCAAAAGGCACATTTTTTGATTCCATCGCCGCCAAGTGTAGGGGCGCAGCGATGAAGAATTGCCGCCTGTGGTGTCATGGAAACGCTGCGCGCTTCTTTTTGGACAGCCCACATCTTCCCGTCACCACGGCGACTCCCGATGATCCTGATTTCCTGAAGGCTTTTTACGAGGTAAAATAGAACGTATCTCAAAAATGGATTTTTTGGGTGTGTGCGACGGCAAAGATGAACTACAAACAACAAGCTGCCAGGCAGGCGTTGGACTACGTGCGGGATGGGATGATCTTGGGGTTGGGATCAGGTTCTACTACGGCGTACTTTACCGATTTGCTGGGGGAACGTCTGAGAAATGGCGCGTTGCACGGGGTAGAGGTAGTGCCTACCTCAGAGGCCAGCGCGGCGCGCGCCCGCTCCCTCAATATCCCCATCACCTCGCTGAGCGCGCACCTCACTTCAGACGGAAAACTCCCGTTGGACCTGGCAGTCGATGGCGCCGACGAAGTAGACCCTTACCTGAACCTGATCAAAGGCCTGGGGCGTGCCTTGCTGCGTGAGAAAGTGGTGGAAATTCATGCGGCTGAATTTGTGGTTATCGTAGATGAGAGCAAACTAGTGGATCGTTTGGGCACGCGCGGGCCGCTGCCGGTAGAGATCATTCCCTTCCAGGTCGAAGCGCATATCCGCTGGTTGGACAGCCTGGGCTGCCAGGCGGTCCTTTGGCGCGAGCCGAACGGCGGCCCTGTGGTCACCGATAATAGCAACTATCTGGCTTTATGCAGCTTTGAGACCGGAATTCCGGATGCCTATGCCCTGGCGCACGCTTTGGCTGAACGTCCCGGCATCGTGGAACACGGCTTATTTCTGGATATGGCTTCACGCGTGATCGTCGCCGGCAAGCAGGGAGTGCGGGTGCTGCCGGGAGCTCCTTTACCTGAAAAGGGCGGGGTGAATTCGCCATGGTGAAGATCGCCCCATCGATTCTTTCGGCTGATTTTTCGCGTCTCGGCGAACTGGTGCAGCAAGCCATCCAGGCTCGCGCCGAGTACATTCACGTCGACGTGATGGATGGGCATTTTGTCCCCAACCTGACAGTCGGGCCGCTGGTGGTTTCGGCGATCAAACCGCTCACTGCCGCCAGTGGGGTGGTCCTGGATGTACACTTAATGATCGAATCTCCCGAGCGTTTGATCCCCGACTTTGCCAGGGCCGGCGCCGATATCCTCACCGTGCATGTGGAGACCTGCCCGCACCTGCACCGCACCGTTCAGATGATTAAAGAATTGGGTGTGAAGGCCGGTGTGACCCTGAACCCGGCAACAGCCCTGATCACTCTGGAAGAAATCCTGTCCGAGGTTGACCAGGTTCTGATCATGTCGGTTAACCCGGGTTTCGGCGGCCAGACCTTCATCCCAGCCAGTCTGACTCGCATTGCCCGTTTACGGCGCATGCTGGATGAGCGCAGCCTGTCGCATGTGGAGATTGAGGTGGATGGCGGATTGAAACCCGATAACACCGGTCAGGTTGTGCAAGCCGGCGCCACCGTGCTGGTGGTGGGTTCGGCGATCTTCAATCAGCACGCCAGTGTTGGACAAAATATCGCGGCTCTGCGCGCAGCCGTTGAAGGATACTAGCACTTATCTCAAAAATGGTAATTTGGGGTGTGTGCGGCGGCAAAGCCGCCGCACACACCCCAATCCCCTCTTATTTTTGAGATAGCTTTTAGCACTTTGCCAGGTTCAAAAAGAGAACACGATCGTCCAGGAAGCCGGCGCATGGGAGGCGCGCTCCTGCAGGTTGCGCCGGGATCGGCTGGTCTTCTTACTTTTCATTCCTTGTGGTATATTCAGTGCACAGGAGGGCTCCATGAGTGCGCGCATACTGATAATCGAAGATGACGAAGCAATCCTAAAATTCCTCCGCCGCGGGTTGGCCTATGAAGGCTACCAGGTGGATACCGCCCCGGATGGGCAGACGGGTCTGTCAATTGCTCGTGATAATCCTCCCGACCTGGTGGTTTTGGATCTCATGCTGCCCGGCATCGATGGTCTCGAAGTCTGCCGCCGTTTGCGCACGGGTGGGCCGATCCCAATTCTGATTCTCACCGCCAAGGATACCGTCAACGACCGCATCCAGGGTCTGGATATGGGCGCCGATGACTACATGGTCAAACCCTTTAACCTGGATGAGCTGCTGGCGCGCATCCGCGCCTTGCTGCGCCGGGCGCAGCCCTCTCGCCCTCAGGTGCTGCGCTTTGCGGATTTGACCCTGGATACGGGCACGCGCCAGGCTTTGCGCGGGGAGCGCACGATCGCCCTCACTGCTAAAGAGTACGAGCTTTTGGAGCTCTTCCTGCGCCACCCTCGCCAGGTGCTCACGCGGGATATGATCTTTGACCGGGTATGGGGCTATGATTTTGGCGGAGAAAGCAACATCATCGAGGTTTATATTCGTTACCTTCGCCAGAAATTGGAGTTGGATAGCGAAGCTCGCTTGATCCACACCGTACGCGGCATGGGGTATGTGTTGCGGGAGTCAAATTAATTGCCCGCCTTCACCCTGGTGCGCTCTTCCCGGCAAACCTGACTCATGGCTTTACGAGCCCGTCTTGCGGTTTTATATACTTCGATTGTTGGGGGAATCCTGCTGCTCCTGGGAGTGGCGGTCTATGCTTCGGTCAGCATCAGCCTGACTTCGCAAGTGGATAACATCCTGAATCGCACAAAAGACGAGATTTGGCCTCATATTTTTTTTGACGCCAAGGGTATGTTGGGAGTGGAGCGGGTCCCCGCCTTGGATCTAGCCCCAGGTCTGCTTTTTCAGATCTGGGGGCGCCAGGATGACCTCATCTTTTCGAACGTGATCCAAATTAATCTCCCGTTTGACAACATGGGCTTGAATTCGAGCCGTCAGACGTTTCGGGATGTGTATTTGAATTTTGCTACCGGTTCGGTGCACCTGCGGGTTCTTTCTGTTCCATTGGTTTTGGGTGAAAGCGACCGGATTGTGGGTGTGCTCCAGGTTGCCACCAGTCTTTCGGTGGTGGATGCTACCCAACAGGCGTTGTTGATGGTTTTGTTGGTGGGGGTGGTGGTCTCGATGGCGATTGCTGGTTTTGCTGGCTGGATCAGCACGCGCCAGGCTTTAGCGCCCTTGGGGGACGTGACCCGCGTGGCTCTGCAAATTACGCGCGCCGATGACCTTTCTCGCCGGATTACTTACCAGGGACCTCCGGATGATGAGGTCGGGCAGCTCATCAACGCCTTCAACCAGACCCTTAGCCGGCTGGAAAATCTGTTTATCACCCAGCGCCGCTTTTTAGCCGATGTGGGTCATGAATTGCGCACCCCGTTGACGGTCATCAAAGGCAATGTGGACCTGATGCGACGCATGAATATTCTGGACGAAGAATCCATGGATAGCATCGAAAGTGAAGTGGAGCGGTTAACGCGCATGGTAGGAGATTTATTGCTGCTGGCGCAAGCTGAATCCGGCAAGCTGCCTCTCAATCTCCAAACTGTGGAACTGGACACTTTGTTATTCGATGCCATGCAGCAGATGCGGGTATTGACGCGCAACCGGCTGGAGATGGGCCTGGGCGAGATTGACCAGGTACTGGTGTGTGGTGATCCAGACCGCCTGAAGCAGGTGTTGGTCAACTTGATCGGTAATGCGATTAAATATACTCCTACTGGGGGTAAGGTTGAGGTTGGGTTGGGCAAAATGGGTGATCGCGCAAGATTGACTGTCAGCGATAACGGTCCTGGGATACCTGTGGAGGATATGCCGCACATCTTCGAGCGTTTTTACCGCGGTGAGAAATCCCGCACCCGTCAAAAGGATGGAAAAGGATATGGGTTGGGATTGTCCATCGCATATTGGATTGTGCGCAACCATGGGGGGCAGATCGAGGTCGACTCGAAACCCGGTCAAGGGACAACTTTTTGTGTGTGGCTGCCGTTGGCCCAGGGAGATTGTTCGGAGATAAAAATAGCGGAAGAATAAACGCGCATTCCGGGTATGCTGCTATCGTGGTCGATCTGCAGCACACCCGGCGCGTTCCTTAGGAGGAGAAGTTGTCTAGCGCCGCGTCTGGGATGAGCCGTTCCCAGGCGCTTTTGCTTTCATGGATACGGGGTGATAGGTCGGTTCGGGCCGGTTGAACAGTGGCTCCGGATTCGGAACGGGCTTTGGGGCCGGAGAGAAGCTGGGTACCGACTGGATATTATTGCGGGTAGACTGCGGCAGGTTGCGATTGCCCAGCGTCCGGACCGCGGCTGTTGAAGCCTTGGTGTGTCCGTAGGAGCGCTGGTCAGCCAGGCTGAAAAGCCGTTCGCCTGCGACCGAGAATGTGCCAATGATCAACACGCGGATCAGCCACACCATAACTGCCACGAATATGGGTACCACCTGGAGCAAAGTCTCGCGCGCGACGACCGCATTGCCCAACGATTCATGCTTGAGAATTGCGATGGACACACCCCACCAGGTGAGCATGGCATTCATCGTGGCTGCCAGCAGCCAGGCGCCGAACAGGTACCAGACCTCGGCGGGTTCATCTGCGCCTTCCTCGGGGGTGAACAGGCGGGCGATACCGGCAAAGTCAATACCACAGAAGGCGATCGCCAGGATCGTCGCCCAGCGTACTCCCATAAAGTTGAGCTCGCCGAGCAGGTCGCCCAGGGCGAAATCGGTTGTGCTGTAATTGAAGATCTCAAAAGCCAGTAAGGCCCCGATGATCAAGATGCCAAATGCGACCCCGCGGTTTAACCGAATTCGGTCGGTCACAGCACTCACATTCCTATACCGGGAAATAGATGGGTTCATCGAAACCTCCTCTTTGATAAGTTGCTCAGTTGCCTGGGGGTCATACGGTGGGTTGGGTTTGACCAACTACTTGACACCATTACCCAGATACATGTATAATATAGAACAACTGTTCTATTTTGTCAAGAGGCAATTCAAACTTGTTCGGATTGGAGGTTGAGATGACTCGGCTTGGACCCTGGCTGGTTGTGCGTGGATTGATGATAGGATCGCTTCTCGTGATCGTGTTGACTGGGGTGTTGACATCCGGTTCAACTACCGGTAAGACCGCCCTTGCGGCGGGTGAAACTCCATCCGTTCAAGCCGAAACGCTTCAGGTTGAACAGGTGGTTGTCGATGCCAATGAATGCCGGGTAAGCAACAAGTATCCCGAAAAAATCCGCCGCTGGTGCGATCTGATCCAAAAGTATGCTGAGAAAAATGGGCTGCCGCCTGACCTTGTAGCTGCCCTGATCTGGCAGGAAAGCGGGGGCAATCCCCAGGCTTACTCCAGGAGCGGGGCGGTAGGTCTGATGCAGATCATGGCTCGTGATGGCAAATCCGCCTCATTCATGTGCATCAATGGACCTTGTTTCTCTAAACGACCGACGATTGAACAGCTCAATGATCCGGAATTCAACGTAAAGTATGGCACGCGCATGCTGGCAGGCTTAAATAACCGCCTCGGTAGTATCCGGGATGCACTGAAATCGTATGGACCGATGGATGTTGGTTATTCTTATGCGGATAAGGTCCTGGGGATTTACGATCGTTACCGTGAATGAGTCGATTTTTCCGCTACCAGGTGCCAGTGCAGTTGGGCCGCCTCCTGGTACTTGCCTCCATTCACGATGAGCCGGTAGCCATTCTCCTCAAGCCCGAATTCAATCACCAGGCTGCTCACCATTTGAACCAATTCCACCAATAAACCTTGATCCTCCATCCCCAGCGCTCCCAGGCTGGGGATGGTTTTTTTCGGCACCAGCAATACATGGAAAGGATACGCTGGACTGGGGTGGAAGAATGCCACCAAACGCTCGCTCTGTCGTAAAACGTTTTGAGGGAGGTGTTGGACCATAATTGGCCAGGCCAATCTCACGATCTGGGCGCCGATATATTTCGTGCGCAGCAGGCGCAATCCAGCGCTCAACAGGGAGGATTTGATCGACATCGCTCAACCCGCATGGGTTTCGGGGAATTCAATGTCCGGCCGGATCATCAACCTCGGCCGCTCCAGTTCGATGTTCTCCCAGATCACGCTGGCTTTTTTTTCCGGATCCGCCTCGTGCAGATACATCTTATGTCCCGGGATATAGCGTTGGGTATATCGCTGAGGCCATTCTTCAATGTTCACCGGGCGTACCAGCCGGCTGGATGTCCCCAGCGCTGCTTCCCGCTCCAGCGCCTGCTGCCGGCCCGGACTCTGCGCCAAACGATTATGGATAAAAGAAGGCTTCATGCTCTGCCAGACGTCCATCGATGTAAAGAAATTTGGCCGAGAAGAAACCTGGTCGATCCAGCCAGGGCAAGAAGATGCGGTCGCCCTCCCACAAATTCAGGCCCATCAAAGCCGGATCGTCAATCCACTCCAACACACCCTCCGGGGAATCGATGATCTCCCCTTTGAAATCACGGGCGACAAACACAAACGCATACCAGTCCTCGTCATTGGAAAATCCCGGAAAGGTCAGGATGCCTTTGAAAGACGGGGAACATACCTCCAGCCCGCTCTCTTCGCGGATTTCACGGATGGCGCACTCCTCGGGTGTCTCGCCTGGCTCGAGCTTGCCGCCCAGGCCGTTCCATTTTCCCTGGTGCATATCGTTTTCCTTCTTGATGCGGTGCACCATCAGGGTTTTACCTTCTTTCCGGACATAGCACAAGGTTGCCAGTTTCACATCGATTGTTCCCGCAGGCAGTAGGTGTACCCATCCTCGATGCGGCTGGTCGCTTCCAGGTGCCTTTTAATGTACTGCCCACAATTGCTGCCGATTAAATTTTCTTCCACCTCGCCAATGCTGACGATCACCTGGTAACCGGCGGCGCGCAATTGCTGGATGAGCGGATAGCGATCTTCTGCGAGATGCGGGTCGATATACGATGCCAGCCGGTTTTCGGCGGCGCGATAGGTGGGGTTCAGCGGGGTGATCTTGATCAGGAATATTTGCGGGTCGAAATAATCCAGCAGCGCAGCCGGCTCGACGGTCGCGTCTTGCGCCAAAGCGAAGTTCAATGTGATTTTGCGGTCGCCGGTTGCGTAGAAGCGCTCTCCGTAAGCAGCCATCTCGCTGAAGCCCCATTTTTTCACTGGAATGATCTCGTCTCGCCGGCGTAGATCGGTGGTGTGCAGGGAAAACTGGAACTGGAAATGGCCGTTTCGGTATTGATCTTGCTTGATTTCCAGCAGGCGCTCGAAGAACTTCCGGGTTCCAGCTGGAGCGACCGTCGAGATCGACGGCATCAGACCAGGAGCATGGTAGCGCCGGGGTAATTCCTCCAGCACCTCCAGCACATGCATATTCAAGGAGGGCTCACCCATGCGGGCGAACTGGATCTTGAATTGCTCACAGGGGATGACACCATCCGGGTAGTGACGGTGGACCAGGAAGTCGATTTGGGCAAGAATTTCCTCTTTGGAGGGCTTGCCCAGGTAATAGCCCCCGGCGTCGCACATATTACACCCGATGGGGCAGCCAAACATGGTGGAAACCAGCAAGATCCACTTCTTCTCGCGCTGCGCCGGCGGCTGGAGCGCTTCCACGCATTCTACCAGCCGGCCTTCGCTCAGCTCAGCAATATAGACTACGGCAATATCCTCTCTACCGGTCGAGGCAACAACGTTCATTCGAGCTGCTCCTTATGGATCTGTTGGTATATTTTCATGGCAGCCAGGATGCCTTCTCCTGCTGCGATGGAAGTTTGCCTGAAAATTCCATTCTTAACATCCCCGGCAAAGAAGAGCCGGCCCTCGGCTTCCAATTCGGGGGAGCGTGCCGCGACTTCCGGATGGACGAAATCGAGCTGCGGGCCGCGCCCGATAGCGCCGATCAGGTAATCGGCCTGCATCCGCAGCTCGCCATTCCGGGTGACACAATCGATCTGCAGCCCGCCGGGCGCGGATGGATGGATTCCCACGATCTGGACCTGATCCAGGTAACGAATCTGGGGTACTGCCCGGGCTCTTTGCCACAGGAGCGGCAGGCAGCTCAGGTCTCGACCGCGGTTGAGCACCGTGACCTGGTTTTTTCTGCTAAGGTTCAAGGCATAATCAAAAGCCGCATCTCCAGCGCCTACAATGACAACCTGCTTGCCAGTTTCTTGGAGCAGAGGCGCTACCTCATAGAACACGCGCCCCTGCAGATCCTCGGGAATGCTGAATTCTGAAAATTCCCTGGGTTTTGTGCCGCTGCAGATCGCCACCCGCTGCGAGAAATATGTATCTCGATCTGTGACAAGGCGAAATAGCGCCCCCGATAGATTTAATTCCTGCACGGATTCGTTCGTAATCTTGACCTCCAGGCTGCAGGCTTGCTGGCGGAACAATTCTACCAGTCTCTCCCCGCGGATGCCACCTGGAAATCCGGGATAGTTTTCCACCAGGTTGGCGTTTCTCAACAGCCCGCCTGGCTGGGCTTTCTCCAAAACGAGTGGAGCGATGCTATAACGTTGGAGCTGCATGGCCAAAGCAAGGCCGGCAGGCCCGGCTCCGATGATGGCGATTTCCTGGATTTGCATTTATGCTTCCAGGTCAGTCAGCAGCTGGCTCACCAGGACTGGCGTGGCAAAGCCATGCGCCAGGTTCCGGAGCGTCGCCACGTGGATTTCCTGGTTGTATGTCGCCGTGCCATCCACCGTGAAGAACACCTCGAAGCCGCGCATAAAAGCCGAGCGGGCGGTGGTATCGCAGCACAGATGCGTCATTACCCCGCAGATCACCACCTGTTCAACGCCCAGTCCCTGCAAGTGCTCCTCGAGTTGGGTGCCGTAGAAGGCGTCGTACTGGCTTTTGTGGATACACAGGCTATCGCCCTGGTCAAGCTGCGGGATAATGCTGCTGAGCGGATTTTGGGCTGTGAGGACTTCTCGCCACCAGGCGGACATCTGGCGGCTGTCCTGGGGAGTGTTGATGTGCCGGGTGAAGATCACAGGCAGCGCTTTGCGCCGGTAAGCCTCCAGCAGCGACCGCACCCCAGGAAGGATCGCCGGAGCGCTGGGCACGAAGGCGTGGGAGCCGGCCTCCAGAAAATAAGCCTGCATATCCAGCACCAGCAGCGCCGATTGCACCGGTGAAAACTGCCGCGCCCCTTTATGCCGGTAGCCTTCTAGCTGCTGGTAGATCTCTCGGGCTGTGTCTTGCAAGGTGGGAAGGGAAAAATAGGCCTCTTTGTGCATAAACCCCACTCTCCCGAATTTTCGGATAGGTTCTACGTAGACGATTCCCACGGATTGAGCATGGTCTGGATCAGGATGGGCGTGCCGATCTTGATGTTGGGACGCCGGGTGAGCAGCCAGGTCACCAGATCAGCGATATCTTCAGGGTAGAGGCATTTCTCGCGATTCAGGTTCAGCTCGTTTTCGGTCATCTCGCTGACCACCATCCCTGGGCAGATGGTGTTCACGCGGATGTTCAATTCCTGGTTCTCGCGCTGCACATATTCTCCCAGGGCGTTGAGGGCATGTTTGGAGGTGCCGTACACCCCATCCCCGCTGTAGTATTCCAGACCGGATTCGGAGCTGATATTGATGATGTGCCCGCTGCGTTGAGCACGCAGATGCGGCAGCACCGCCCGCGTGACCAGGAAAGGCCCGCGCAGGTTGGTCGCCAGGATTTTCTCCCAGGTTTTAGTGTCCGCCTGGTGCAAAAGACCGCCGGCGGAAACCGCCGCGTTGTTGATCAGGATGTCGATGTGCTGGTAGGTATCCAGCGCGGTTTGCACAAGGCGTTCGACCTGGCTCTCCTGGGTCACGTCGGCCTGGACTGCCAGCGCCCCCCCGCCTTTCTCCCAGATCATTCCGACGGTTTCATCCAGGCGATTTTGACGCCGCCCGCAGACCACCACCAGGACCCCTTCCTGCGCCAGGGCCAGTGCGACCCCGCGCCCAATCCCGCTGCCCCCGCCAGTGACAATGGCAACTTTCCCTGTCAATGGGTTCATCTAAAATTTCCTCTTTTCCCTGTTCCCGTACCGGCGTCAAGCAAGCAAAGCGGCTGCCCGCACGTCTCTCACTTCGCTCAAGGCGTGCCGCCAGGTCTGATTTTCGAGCGGAGTGATCAACACTTCTCCATCGGAGAGCACAGCGAGCAGTTCATCGCCTGCCTGGAAAAAGCGCTCCACCATGTGCCGGGGCCAGGGAGCGTTCAGGTTGTGTGAGACGGCATGCCACTCCCGTCCGCCATCCAGACTCTCCTCGATGCGTCCATTGCGGTCCACAAAATCGGCCGGCCCAAAGATAATGTGTCGATCATCCAGCGGATTTTGCCAGGCAGCCCTGCAATAGCAGCGGTAGATCAGGTCCCAGGTAGCCCCGCCATCCAGCGAGCGATACAGGCCTCCCCCGGTAGGTGCCAGAACCCGGTCGGGCGAGCTGGGATGGACCAGCAGGGAATGTACGTCTGGATGGACATACTCAACTGGCGGAGAGATGGGTTTACCCTGGCTGCCTGGGGCCAGGCGCCAGGTCTCGCCGCCATCCTCTGAGACCAATACGCCTCCTACCTCGGCAGCGGCGTAAGCGCGCTGTCCGTGAATGGCAAAGCCGCGGATGCAGCCGGCCTCAGGCGAATAAGGCAAATACCAGCCTCCCGTCTGGCGCAGCTCCTCCACTTCGGGGCAGGCGCGCCAGGAGCGGGCACCATCCCGTGAGACGAAGATGCCGGCAGGTTCGCTGCCAGCCAGCTCGAAATCTGAATGATCTGGGTGGTAGGCCATCCAGCGCACGTGCTGGATGGTCAGGCCGGCGCTGGCTTCTTGCCAGGTGCGGCCTTCGTCATCTGAACGGTAGACCCCCTGGCGCGTGCCTGCCAGGATGACGCCTTCACGGGCAATCACACTGTTGACAGATTGTCCGGTGAGGCTATCGCGTAGCGGGCGCCATTCACCGCCCTGGCGTGCGCACATCGTTACTCCCCTGGAGGTGGCGAGAACTAACAATGGATTCATATTGGGGTAGAGTTTATCATATTCGGGTTGTGAGAACATGGTAAACTTGGGTCTCATATGGCTTACCAACGCATTGTCATAAAGTTGGGTACTTCAACGCTCACCGCCGGGTCTGCGCGCCTCTCCCCGCCGCGCATCATCGAGCTGGTGCGCCAGATGGCCGCGCTGCACAGCGCAGGGGTCGATGTTCTGCTGGTCACCTCCGGAGCCATTGCTGCCGGGCGGGAGTGGTTGAATTTCCCTCTGCTTTCCAAGGATATCCCCATCAAACAGATGCTGGCAGCCGTGGGGCAGCCGCGTTTGATGGCCCTATACGAACAGCTCTTTTCCTTGTATGCCATTAAGGTGGGACAGGTGCTGCTCACCCGCCATGACCTGGCGGACCGGCGTCGCTATCTCAATTCCCGCAACACCCTCACCGCCTTGCTCTCTCAGCGCGTGCTGCCCATCATCAACGAGAATGATACGGTGGCGACCGAAGAGATCCGTGTAGGAGATAACGATAACCTATCCGCACTGGTGGCAAACCTGATCGAAGCCGATCTGCTGGTCTTGCTGACCGACCAACCCGGGCTGTTTACCGCCGATCCGCGCCGGGATCCGCAGGCGCGCCTGGTGGGCGATATCGAAGGCCCAGAGATCCCAGCAGAGCTGTGGCAGGCAGCCGGCGGCAGCGCCAATGGCCTGGGCACAGGCGGCATGATCACCAAGCTGCAGGCTGCCGATCTGGCGCGCCGTTCTGGGGTAACCGTGGTGATTGCCGGCGGCGGTGACGCCAATGTGATCTTGCGCCTGGCAAATGGCGAAACCATCGGAACGCGTTTCTTGCCTGCTGCCACCTCGGTGGATAGCCGCACGCGCTTCCTGCTCACCGGTGCGCGCTTGCGTGACCGGTTGATCGTGGATAGCGGCGCTGTCCAGGCCTTGCGCAATGGAGGCAGTCTGCTGCCGGTGGGTGTCACTGGCGTGGAAGGCAGCTTCGAGCGCGGTGACACCGTGGGTGTCCTGGACCCAGCCGGTCGTGAGATTGCGCGCGGTTTGGTGAATTACTCCTCCGCTGACTTGAATCGCATCAGCGGGCTGCATTCGCGGGAAATTGAGAACAAGCTGGGTTTTGCCTACGGAGAAGAAGTCATTCATCGGAATAATTTGGTGCTGCTATGAACATGATGGATGTTGGACGAAAGGCGCGCCTGGCAGCGCGCTCCCTGGCCCGGGCTTCGACCCACCAGAAAAACGCCGCCCTCGAGAGTCTGGCGCAGGCTTTACTGCGAGACTCCGGCGGCATCCTGGCGGCGAACGCTCTGGATGTGGAACAGGGTCAACGCGCTGGCCTCACGCCGGCTTTATTGGACCGCTTAACCTTGAATCCCGCCCGCCTGCAGGGGATCGCTGCTGATTTATGCAGCGTTGCTGCCTTGCCGGATCCGGTCGGAGAGGTCTTCGAAGAAATGACCTTGCCGAATGGACTGCGTGTCCACAAGCAGCGCGTCCCATTGGGCGTTCTGGGTGTGATCTACGAGGCGCGCCCGAACGTGACCATCGACGTCGCCGGGTTAGCGATCAAGACGGGCAATGCTGCCATCCTGCGCGGCGGTAGTGAAACGATCCATTCCAACCGCGCGCTGGTGGAAGTCGTCCAGCGCGTCCTGCTCCAAAATGGCCTGCCCGTGGAAGGTATCCAGCTCATCAGCGACCCGGACCGGGCTCTGGTCTTCGAGATGCTGCAAATGCAGGATCATATCGATATGTTGATCCCGCGCGGCGGCGCAGCTTTGCACCAGTTCTGCCGGGAGAACAGCCGCATACCGGTTATCACCGGCGGGATTGGCATCTGCCACCTGTTCGTGGATGAAAGCGCCGATCTGGAAGCGGCAGTTGAGGTGATCCAGAACGCCAAAGTCCAGCGCCCTTCCGTGTGCAATGCTCTCGACACGGCCCTGGTGCACCGCACGGTTGCCGCTCAATTCTTGCCCCGCCTGGTGGAGCGCCTGGCTCGAGATGGCGTCTCCTTCCGGGCGGATCCGTCTGCCTTGGGCTTATTAGCTGGCAAAACGCAAGCCAGCGTGCTCCCGGCTGGTGATAATGATTTCGATACGGAATGGCTCTCGTTGGTGTTGGGCTTAAAGGTGGTAGATCATTTGGAGCAAGCCATGGAGCACATCCGCGCCCACGGCACGGGGCACTCCGATGGCATCTTGACGCGGGATCAAAACAACGCTCAGCGCTTTATCCATGAGATCGACTCGGCCGCGGTGTACGTCAACGCCAGCACGCGTTTTACGGATGGCAGCCAGCTTGGCTTGGGGGCAGAGGTAGCGATCTCAACCCAGCGGCTGCACGCCCGCGGGCCTATGGGCCCGCGCGAGCTCACCACCTACAAGTGGGTGGTGGTTGGCGACAACCATGTAAGGCCTTAACCCGAGGCAGGAAGGACCGCCGTGGGCCAGGCGGGCCTCACCTGCTGTCACTCAGGCCACAGCTCATCTTCCGTCAGCTCGATATGTTCCAGCCGCTCGAGGTCCGCTGCCTCCAGCGTCAGCTCCAGGGCTGCCAGGTTTTCGCGCAGGTGGGCGGCGTTTAACGACATCAGGTACACGATTACATGCGGGTGGCGGGTGAGCCAATTCAGGGCAATTTGGGCGGGCGCGACCCCATATCGGTGCGCTATTCGGACCAGGGTGGGATGATGCAGCAGCTCGCCGCGTTCGAACGGCGAATAAGCCGCCATCAACAGGTTGTTCTGCTGGCAATAATCCAGCATGCCATTCTTGATAAACTTGCGGTTATACAAACTGCAGGGCGCCTGGCTCATCACCAGGGGTGTGCGCGAAAGCGCCTGAGCGTGCAGCAATTGCGCCAGGGTGAAATTGCTCACCCCCAGGTGGCGCGCCAGGCCTTGTTCCACCAGTTGATTTAATGCCCGAAAGGTGTCTTCCAGGGGGATGCTGTGGGATGGCAGGTGAATGATGTAGTAATCCACATAATCGGTGCCGAGGCGTTTCAGGCTGCCCTCCAGGGCGCGGAACACGGACTCGTAAGCCAGGTTGGTTTGCCAGATCTTGGTGCCAATCTGCAGACTCTTCCGGTCGAAACCGCGCAGGGCCGCGCCCACCAGTTCTTCGGTGTGCCCACCGCCATACATCTCAGCGGTATCGATATGCGTGTACCCCAGGCCAATGGCGGTCTCTAGCGCCGTGATCACCTGGCGGTCTTGCGAAGTATCCGGCTGCATGCTGCCCCCCAGCCTCCAGGTGCCGAAACCTAAAATGGGGATCGTCTCCCCATTCTGTAAAATTCTGTATTTCATCTGCTGCCTCCTACCCAAAATAGAACGATAAATAGGTATCCTGACGAGCTTCAAAGACGGACCACGCGGTCAGTAAGATCCCAGGCTCTTCCTGAAATGGATAAGCCTCTCCGCCTCCTCGTAACCTAACCTCTTGTGTGCGCTTTCGCTCACCCGGTTATCGATCGTACAATCGGAAGCCATCTCGGAAAAGCCTTGCTGCCTGGCCCAGGCCTCCGCTGCCGTTACCAGAGCGCTGCCCACCGCTCGCCGGCGCAGGTCTTCATCCACAAACCAACCTTCGATGTACCCGACCGGGCTGGTATCGCAGCCCTCGGCGTATTTGCGTTGGGCGGCTTCCAGAAAGCCGCCCAGCTCCCCGTTGGACCGGGCGGCTACGAAAGTCTGGCAGGTGGGATTAGCCGCGGTTTGCTCCATCTCGGCTCGGTGCTCTTCAGGCGTATGCTCAGGCCATAACAAAAGGCGCATGCGCAGCCATTCGGGAAAATCGCCGGGCCGGAGCGGGCGGATGATCAGCGCTATCGCCTAATCCTCCTCGCCGCGCTTCCCAAGCTGGCGGTCGAGCATCAGCACCGCCGTGCTGTGGGCGTCGATCAGCTTCAACATCTCCACGATCTCGGTGGCGTTCTTTTCTTCTTCCACCTGTTCGTCGATGAACCAATGCAGCATCACCTGTGCCGCGTAGTCTTTTTCTTCCAGCGCCGTTTCATACAGCTTGTGAATGAGCGCGGTGACATGCTGCTCGTGTTCAAGCACCTGGCTGAACACTTCCAGGGAGGTGTTCCACTCGCTCCTGGGTTGCGGGATCGCCTGCAGGGTCGCCCGCCCGCCGCGCTCGTTGATGTGATCGAAGAGCTTCAGCGCATGGCTCAGCTCCTCTTCGTATTGCAGGCGCACCCACTTGGCAAAGCCGGGCAGGTTCTCTGCCTCGAAATATGCGCTCATCGAAAGGTACAGGTAAGCAGAGTAAATTTCATTTTTGATCTGTTCGTTGATCGCATCTTGCATCTTCTTGGATAACATATTCAATCTCCTTATTCAAGTTGTGGATGGTGTAGATCCCACGTCGCAGCGTGTGCTGATTGGAAGCTGGTATCCCACACCCTTTAATCTACCTTAAAATCCCAATTCCGTCAAAATTTGTTTTTCACCGCGCTTGCTGGCGGATTTGCCCAGCAGCTCTTCCCAGAATTTGTCGTCGTAGCGGCGCGATTTCACGGGCAGCGGCATGGGCACGCCCCATCCTAGCAGCAGCACCTCTTCTTTTGGCTGCAGGCGAGCCAGCATGCCGCGCAAAGCCTCACGCCCAGCCAGGCCAGAGAGCACCGCGCGGATATCATCTTCATCCCCCAACCAGCCGGAGATGCGCGTGCCCAGCTGCGACATCACCTCGTCATAGATTTGCGAGGGGCGCTGGTCTACGATCAGCAGGGTGACATAATATTTGCGCAGCTCACGCGCAATCGTGCTGAAGGTGGTCTGGGCAGCCATCTCCCGGTTGAGCAGCTTGTGGGCCTCCTCCACCACGATCACCAGCGGGCGCGGCTCGCTCTCCCCTCGGGTGCGGTACTGGTTGGTGCGCTCCTCCCAGGCGGCGCGGATGCGCCGGGTGAGCAGGTTGCTCACCAGCAGGTAATCCAGGTCGCTCTCGAAGTTGCCGAACGAAAGCACCACGTGCTGCCCCGCTTCCAATGCCTTGATGATCTCGCTGACGCTGTCAGCGGCGGGTTTTTCGACGATGTAGGCTTTGTGGAACAGGCGCCCCAGCTTCGAGTGCAGTCCTTCGGCTGCCATCACGTTCACACCCGCCCGGTTGGCCCAGACTGCCACGCTGTTTGGCGCCGGCGCTTTCTTGCCTTCCTCGGACTCGATCATGGCCCCGTTTTCCATCTCGCGGAAGGCGGTGAACCAGTTTTCGGCTCCGAAGGTGCTCACCAGGGCTTCCAGGGTGGTTGGGGTGGTCTCTTTCAGATTCAGCTCGCGTGCCAGGAGTTCGATATCTTCCGGGCGGATATCCTGGGTGGCGACCTCCAGGTTGAAATCCGGCGGCGTCCCACGAATCAAGGCGCCCTGTCCCAGGCCCACCACGCGCACGCGGCTGGCAAACTTGCTCTTCAGCCCCACCACGCGCAGCCCACTGTCGGAGGCGGTATCATCAAAGCCGTACTCATTGTGCATATCCAATACCAGCACGGAGGCGCGGTTATGTTGGATCAAGCCCGCCAGGACCAGGCGGGTGAGGAAGGATTTGCCCGTGCCGGTGGCGCCGAAAACGCCCGAAGAGCGCTGCACGAACTTATCCAGGTCGATGCACACCGGGTGTTCCTGCTCTCGGGTGTAGCCGATGACGAAATTGCCTTTATCGCCTGCCTGCCCAAAAATCTCAGCGATGTCCCCGGACGACGCCAGGCGCACCGCGGCGTGATGGGGTGGGATGGTCTTCACCGGCAAAGGGCGGGGCTGGTCTCGCAGGCCCAGGTCGATCTGCTCGCGCCATGCCGCGTAAGCCGGGCTGCCTGGATCTGGCCCGCGCTCCAGCATCAGGGCGGGCAGCACTTCCAGGTTGGTGAAGAGTGTTTGCCCGTGGAGCAGGCGCGCCAGCTCGACCGGCAGGCGGGTTTCACTTTGCTCGTCGGCGAAGCGCGGGTCGGTGGCGCCCAGTTGCAAGTCGGTTACCAGCCCGTAGAACAGCCAGTCTCCGCTCTCTACCACCACAAAGCCGCCCTCCTGCACCTCTTGCGCCGGGATCGTCAGGCGCACGCGCAGGCTCTCCCGCAGCCCCCCTCCGACAATATAACCAATGGCTGATTGTTGATTCTGTTCCATAGTTCCTCAAAAGGTTTTTAACACAAAGGGCACAGAGGATTAATTTAAAATTTTTCGTGTTTGAAAGTTAAATTACCAGACGTTTGATGCCGTCTTTTAAGTGTTCAACATTGAAATTGATTAAAAATCCAAGGCGCATACTGGTAAGTTTCAGATAGGTTAATAACTGTGCTTCGTGCAGGGGATTCATAGTCTCCACCGCTTTTATTTCGACAATTATGGATTTGCTTACCAAAAGATCTATGCGAAGACCCGCTTCAACCCGTACTCTCTCATATATGACTGGTAATGCCACCTGGGTTTCTACGCTTGCTCCACTATTTCGAATTTCATAGGCCAGGCAGGCTTCGTAAACCGACTCTAATAAACCAGGGCCAAGAGCTGAATGTACCTTAAATGCCGCATCGAGAATCCTTTTTGCTAAAATATCTGTTTCCGCCGGGATGGGATCATAATGACGTACTGGTGAACTTTTTGTCATTTTTCGCTTTCCTGTCCTTAGTGGTTAATTCATTGTATCGCTGAGGGCGGATAAGACTGTCATCAGGGTCGGATAATCGTCACGCAGCAGGGTGATGAGCTCCTGCATGGCCGCGCTGGGCCAATCTTGCTGTCCTGAGACGCGGTACGCAGCCTGCGCCTGCTGGATGTGAGCCGCCAGCAGTTCGCCCACCGGCAGGTCGCTGGCGCGCAGCACGTGCCGGAAATAGCCAAATCGCCCGGCAGAGGTGAATTGGCGCACTTCTTCTGCATCGCACAGGTAGATCACGTCCAGGCTGAGCGGCGGGCGCGGGGGCAGAAGGTGCGAAATTCGCCCGTCCAATTGGTAACCCACCGAGATCACGCTCATCTCTAAGGGCACATTGCGGTTCACGCGGTTATCTGCAATAATCGCCTCTGCGACCCCTTCAGCCGTCGCCAGCTGGCGCACCAGCCCATCGTCGTCGATATGGATGTCGTGGATCAGACCGTAAACCTGGTAGCCGCCCGCGAGGGGCACGCGCACCAGCGCGCCGAAAGAAGGCGCTTCCAGCTGGGTTACGTGGCAGCCCACCACAAAACCGCCTGTGCCAGCCCGCAGCAGGCGTCCAATTTGAATGGCGGTTGGAGTGATCATCGTTTCTCCTTCGTTGAACGGTACACGGATCAACATGGATCTTTTTTTATCTGCTCTGTCCGTGGAATCCGTGTCCTAATTGTTTTGCATTGCCCGCGAAGAGCTCGTCGCTTAATGCCTGGTCGTGAGACTGGTCCTCCCCGGCTGGTCTTTCAGGGATTGTTTCTGCGATTTTACGCCCACCGGCACGCCCCGCCGGTAAAGCTCAGCCAGGATCATCTGCGTGACCTGGTCGCGTTCTTCCATTTTTACCAGGGCGGTCTCGTGGGCGCGGTGCAGCACGTACGGATAGCGCCGTCCACCCAGGATGCTGCATTGCGCCGCCAGAACGGCATGCAGCTGGTCTAAGAGCGCCGGATTGCCAGCCACCCAGGCCGGAATCTCTACCCGGGCCAGGGAGGATTTTCCTGGCAGACCTACATTTAGATAGAAGAAATGCAGTGCCAGCGAACCCGTGTACAGTTTTGCGGATTGCGATTGGAGCGCAAAGACCGCCGAGCGTTCTCCCGCCTCCAGCAGCTGCCTGTACAGGGTTACATCGCTCACCCCGCGTAGTGGGTGATGTTTCTTAATATTCGAGAGAGTCTCATCTGGGGTGATCAATACCTCCAGCGTGCGCACGACCAATCCGGCGCTGGGTTTATCCACGTAGCCCGCTGTGGCTGCTCCCAGCTCGTTCAGGCGCTCCAGGGCTTGCAGGTAAGACGCCAGGTGTTCTCGAAATTCCGAAGTATCTTCGCCGGCGTCTTTTGCCCCCCAAAGCTCCATCGGCCCATCGGTGAAAGTGAACACAGGCGGGTCAGCCGCCTGGGCCAGCTCTGCAAGCAGTGAGCGTTCTTTTTCATCGCGCAGTAAGGCGACTGTGGCTTCGGTCATGCCGCCGGTGGAGGTGTAGAGAGCCTCGTCATACAGCAGGTGGGTGCGCACGATGGTGGCAGGCGTCTGTGCGGTCCCCTGGCGCATCTGGATGGCCCCGACGTTCACCAGTCCATACTCGATCTCGGCGTGCCGGTCCGGATTGATCTGTGAGCCGTCGGCTGCCAGGATGGTGGCTTGCTGCGGCAGGTCCGGTAGAGCGAAGCTGGCATCCAGCGCTTCGCTCACCGGCAGTGCGCAGCGCAGTGAAAGATCGTGCTTGCTCACCACGCTTCTCACCCGCTCAGCGATGGCTTCTACATCCTTGGCGCGCGTGTGCAACAGGGCGAGTGCCAGCTCCTGGCGATTTTTCCGTTCCCGTTCGCGCCCGGGCGCATTCTCGCCCAACTGCCTCACCTGCTCGCGCACCTGCTGGTAATCTAGGGTCATACGATCCTCTCCCGCTAATCAGAACAGATGTTTGATGTATTGTACCTGAGAATCAACGTCTGGCAAGGAATTCGATTTGAAAGCTCTAGAAGTCATCTCAAAAAAGGTTAAATGGGGTGTGTGCGGCGCCGCCGCCGCCGCACACACCTCAATAATTCCCTATTTCCCTTTGTGTACTTTGTGGTCAAATGAATTTTTATCAGTATGAGATCCTGTTACCCGATGAACCATTTGGGGCAATGACCGATCGGTTATCTTGGTGTACAATGGGGCAAATCATTCGCCCACCGGGTCTCTATCTTATCATGACCACCGCTGCCAAGCTGCTCGTCACCCCTTCAGATTTGGAGCACGTACGCCCATTTGACGTGCGACGTGACCTGAATCCTGTCGCCAACCTGATCGAGCAGTGCTTTGCTGATACCCTGGACCCCGATGGGCAGCGCTACCTGCACCAAATGCGCTCTGCTGCCCGAAGCCCTGGCTATTTGCGCTGGGCGGGTCTCGCGGCTGAACGCGCCGCTTTGCCGCTTGCCGGTTATGTGTGGGAGGAAAAAGGCAGGCTGGTGGGCAACCTCACCTTGATTCCCTATTTCACCCTGGGCCAGCGATATTACCTGATAGCAAATGTTGCCGTGCATCCCGATTACCGCCGCCGGGGAGTTGGTCGCACGCTGACCCTCCAGGCGATCCAGCACGCACGGGGGCGCGGCGCGCAGTCAGTTTGGCTGCACGTTCGTGAAGAGAACCTGGGTGCGGCCGCGCTCTACACGGGGTTGGATTTTACCGAGCGCGCCCGTCGCAGCACATGGCAATGTTACGAGCAGCTTGAGGTAGACCCGGCTTTGCAGCCGGGCATTTCCATCCGCGCTACGGCTCCGGCTGGGCTGTCCCTGGGGCCTCGCCGCACGCAGGACTGGGCTGCTCAACGCCAATGGTTGAGCCAGCTGTATCCAAACGAGCTCACCTGGCACCTGTCGCTCAAGATGAATGCATTGCGCCCTGGTCTTTGGGGTCTGCTCTATCGCTTATGGAATGATACCTATATCTACCAATGGTCTGCCTGGCGCGGCAGCAACCTTCTGGGGGTGGTAGCCTGGCAGTCGATGCCCATGTATACCGATAATCTGTGGTTATCTGTACCGCCCGATGCAGAAGACGAGGTGGTCAGTGCGCTCTTGCTGCATGTCCGCCGCCGGCATGCTTCACGCCGGCCCCTGTCATTGGATTTCCCGGCGGAGCGCTTTGTGCAGGCGATACAGGCGGCGGGTTTATCACTGCACCAGACCCTGATCTGGATGTCCATTAATCTCTCCCCCTAGGCCCGCTCTATGACATTATCTGTTATCTTGATCGTGCTGAGTTCCACCGTCATGCACGCCGGTTGGAACCTGTTGGCGCGCTACAACCGGTCTGAGACCGCTTTTTATAACAAGATGCTGGTCATCACCCTGCTGGTAGGTCTCGTCCCGGCGGTCTGGAGCGAGATCGTCACCCGCTCCTTGACCCCTGTTGCCTGGCTGTGTGTGCTGGGTTCGGGCTTTTGCGCGGCTGTGTACCTGTTTGCCCTGGCGCGCGCCTATGAGACCTCAGATTTCACTGTGGTCTACCCGGTGGCGCGCTCGCTGCCGGTGATCTTCGTGGCGATTGTGGATGTACTGCGGGGGCGTTTCCTTACTCCGGTTGGCTGGATCGGGATTCTGCTGGTGGTAGCAGGCTGCACCCTGGTGCCCTTGCGCTCGATCCGTGAGATCTCGTGGCAGAAATACATCAACAAGGCCAGTTTATGGATGCTGCTGGCAGCTTTGGGAACCGTGGGGTATACCATCTTGGATAAGATTGCGGCTGAAACGGTCAGCCAGGGGCCGGCGACGGCAGCCCGTTATGGCTATTTTTACTTCGCGATCTCTTACCTGCCTTATTGGTTGTTTATGAAGTTGTGGAAGTCTCGCGCCCCGCAAGATGATGCCCAGGATTGGAAGCTGGCAGTGGTGGCTGCCATGTTTGGCTTTGGCGCCTACTGGTTGATCCTGTGGGCTTATCAGTTAAGCCCATATGCCAGTTATATCGTCGCATTCCGGCAGTTCAGTATCGTGATAGGCGCCATTGTGGCCTTTATCGTGTACAAAGAGCAAGGTGTAAAAGTGCGTCTGAGCGGGGCGGCGATGATCACCGGCGGATTGGCGCTCATCGCGGGCTGGGGACGTTGACCCGCCTGGCGGTTACCCCATCTTCACCACAATATCGGATAAGACGTTGGCGGCTTCGTCGCCGCGATCAGCGGCATTGCTCAGGTGGCGGTAGGTTTCTCGGAGTTTGAGCATTTGCACGATGTGGTCGGCGTCGCGTGGCTGGTGGAACAGGTCTGCCAGCGCCTGGCGGTAGATGCCCTCCACCTGGTTCTCGATTTGCTTGACGCGCACGGCGTGATTCTGCGCCACGCCGACGTGGTCTGCCAGGCGCTGAACGCCCAAATGCACTTCGCTGGCAGCTTTGGCGAGCAGCAGGCCGATCTCACGCATATAATGATTCGGCTCCACCTCCAGGATTGACATTTCCACCACAGTCGTGTAGGCGTAATCGAGCATATCATCGATGGCGCGCGACAGCGCATGGATGTCTTCTCGATCGAAGGGCGTGACGAAGGTTTTGTTGAGTTCATCGATCAAGATGCGGCGCACTTCGTCGGCTTCCGTTTCCAGCTTATCCACAGCTTCGGAGCGGCGCTTATTGGGCTTTTCAAAATAAGCCACTAAAGCCGTCATGCCCGCCTCGGTGAGCTGCGCCTGCTTCACCAACAATTCAATAAAGCGGTTGGGACGCCTGCTGAAAAGATCTTTGAAGTTGAGTTTCTTCCATATTGGAGTCTTTTTCATAAGACCACCTTTCACATGAATTGGTTAACAATCCAGTATACCAGCGCGCCCAAAAGGCCGGTGGTTGGAATTGTCAGTAGCCAGGCGATTACAATATTGCCCGCCACCCCCCAACGAACCTTATGAAAACGTTCTGCGGCGCCAGCGCCCACGATGGTGGAGCTGATCACCTGCGTGGTGCTCACCGGCGCCCCTAGCAAGGCTGCGCCCAGGATGACCACCGTGCTGGCGACTTGCGAAGAAAAGGCGTGGATCGGGCGAATCCGGTAAAAGCCGGCTCCCATGGTGCGGATCAGGCGCCACCCGCCTAAAGCGGTGCCCAGGGCGATTGCCGCCGCGCTGGCGGCGATCACCCACACCGGCACATGGAATTCCGATTGCACTCCAAAAGCCACCAGCCCCATTGCCAAAATACCCATAGTCTTTTGGGCATCGTTGGTGCCGTGGCTCAACCCAAGGGTCATGGCAGTCACCCATTGCGCCCGGCGCAGAAATACACCCATGTGCGGCGACATCCACTGCCCGGCAAACAGGATCTGGCGCATCGCCAGCCAGCCGAAGACCAGGCCGACAAATGGTGAAATGAATAAACCGAGCAGAATTTTGTACATCCCTTCCAGATGCACCACCTGCACGCCGTAACCGGTCACTGCCGCTCCGATAAAGCCGCCGATCAGGGCATGGGATGAGCTGGAAGGGATGCCCAGCCACCAGGTCAGGACGTTCCAGACGATTGCAGAGATCAGCGCGGCCATGGCTACCGGTATCGTCACCGCATTTCCGGTGACCACCTCGTTGCCGATCGTGTTGGCGACTGCCACACCAAACAGGAAAGGGCCCAGCAGGTTCGCCACAGCGGTCATTGCCAGCGCCCAGCGCGGTGGGATCGCCCGCGAGGCGATGGCACTCGCCACGACATTGGCGCTGTCATGAAAACCATTGAGAAAATCAAAAGTAAGCGCAATTGCCACAAAAAGGATCAGTGCCGGGCTCAAAAAAGGATTCTCCTGCTGGATCAATTTTTCATCGGTCTTCTCAGCTCGAAGGGTCAAGTGGGGTGTCAGCTGCGCACTTCTCCGCCGCTGACACCCCACAACCCTGGATCGAGAGGTCAGCTTGCTGGTTATCTGGCGTGCGTTGAGCTGGCAGTACGTCCCAGGCTTCCCGCGCGCCGGTCAATTCCACACCGGTTGGTTCTATCTACCTGATTATATCCAATGCCGTAAAACAAATGCCTGACAATCTTTTGGGCTTACGATGTTGTTGGGCAGTACAGCGGGTCGCGGCAGGCATTATCCGCCCCAGCTCCCTTTATTTTTCGGATAGACACTTATTGTACCGGCGGCGCCTTCATGGTTTGCGGAATCGATATCCCTAACAGCCTGCAGATCGTGGGAGCGATTTGAAGCTGCGAGAGCGTCTCTCCGGTGTTCCCTTTTCCCAGTCCATCCGGTCGCACCAGGAAGAGCGGCACCTCGCGCATTTCCGCAGTGGTGCCTCCGTGGGTGCGATCGGCGTTGATGCCGTGATCGCCGGTGACCAGGATCGTGTAACCGCCCTGCAACCATTCGGCGATGTGCGCCGCCAGCCAGGCATCCTGGCGGATAGCGTGGTTGCGGTATTGCCTGGTGTCTGCTCCGTGTTTTTCTCCGAGATAATCCATGCCCATGGGGTGCAGCAGCAGGTAATCGGGATGGAACTTGCGCACCAGCATGGCTGCGGTGTGGATCAGCTCCAGGTCCGGGTAATCGTCCTGGGTGTAAAAGCGCCCATGCTGGATGAGCATGGAAGCATCATCCACTTCACGGTCATCGATGGGGTTGTAGGGAGCGCGGTTATACAGCTCCGAAAACCAATAATAAGCAGCGGCAGCCGTAGTTTTCCCTTCTCCTACGGCTGCCTGAAAGACATTCGGTAGAATGGAGCGCCTCACGACTGTATTGGAGACGATGCCGTGTTCGATCACCGGCGCGCCGGTGTGGAGGGTCTCGTACATCGGGCGAGACATGCTGGGCAGCTCACTCACCACTTTGTACAGGCTGGCGCGTCGGTTTTCCACCAGGTGCCCCAGGTAACCCATCCCGGCTACGGCGGCGTCGTAGCGCAGCGCGTCCGAGACCACCAGGATCACTTTACTCACAGGCGAGCCGCTCCCCCTCACTCAAGCCGTGCCCGCCTCACTTAAGACCAATACTGACTCGCGCGAGCAGGTGATTTCGGTCTCGTCACCGATCTTGGGCAGCTCCAGGTAGGGGTTGTTGAAGGTGTCCATGTACATCGTCACCCGCCCTACCCGCACCTGGATGCGCACGATCGATCCCAGAAAGGTGATGTTCTCGATTGCGCAGGGGATCAGATTGGCCTTCTTTTGCTCGGAAGCAAAGCTCAGGCGCTCGGGACGGATGGCGACCATAAGATGGTCGCCGGGTTTAAACCCGTCCAGCTTCTGCGCAGTTTGGATCTGTACGCCTTCTAGTCGCAGAATGCCAGCGGCAGGATCGCTCACCTCAGCGCGCACCGCATTTAGCGTGCCTACGAACTGAGCGACGAACTCGGTGGTGGGGAAGTTGTAAATCTCGAAAGGTGCACCCACCTGTTCCATGCGCCCGGCGTTCATCACCACCACCCGGTCTGAAAGCGAGAGAGCTTCTTCCTGGTCGTGGGTGACGTAGACGGCAGTGATACCCAGCTGCTGCTGGATGGAGCGGATCTCAGCCCGCAGCGAGACGCGGATCTTGGCATCCAGTGCAGACAGCGGCTCATCCAATAGCAGCACCTCAGGGCGCAGCGCCAGGGCGCGCGCCAGGGCCACGCGCTGCTGCTGCCCGCCCGAGAGCTGGTAAGGGTAGCGGTCGCCATACCCCTCCATGTGGATCAGGGTGAGCATTTCATCGACGCGTTTCTTGATCTCTACGGGTGGCTTCTTGGCGATCTTGAGCCCAAAACCGATGTTGTTTCCTACAGTCATATTGGGGAACAAGGCGTAGGCCTGGAAAACCATGCCCACATCCCGCTGGTTGGGTGGTTGGTTGGTAACATCTGTCCCGTTAATTTTGATCACCCCGGTGGTTGGGATTTCAAAGCCAGCCACCATGCGTAGGGTGGTGGTCTTACCGCAGCCACTGGGCCCCAGAAAAGAGACCAATTCCCCTCGTTCCACTTGCAGGTTGAAGTCCTGGACGGCCCAGGTCTTGCCAAAGCTCTTGCTAACGTTGTTGATTTCCAGGAATGCCATGGATGACCTCTTCTTCTCAGTGTGCGCCAGCAACCTGCTGTTGTCCAGGAGCGCCGCGCCCAACCAACTGCAGCAATCCTATCGATCCCCAGGTGAGCAGGAAGCTGACCATCGACAGGGCCTGCGGAGTGTAAGCTCGCATAGCGCCAATTTCTTCCATGTAAGGGCCAAAGGCTGGCCAGTAGAGCAGCGAGGCGAAAGTGAATTCACCCATGACGATGGCAAAGGTGAGGAATACACCCGATAAGATCGCTACCCTCAGATTGGGGAAGATCACCTGGGTGAGAATGACCCGCCAGCCGGCGCCCAAGCTCAGC
>Ga0105106_10000403_pt1 | contig 30562 bp, 28 predicted proteins | sample PPLLaktember2015_5_FD_79109 | JGI IMG/M metagenome (GOLD analysis project Ga0105106, IMG submission 79109) | Freshwater sediment microbial communities from Prairie Pothole Lake near Jamestown, North Dakota, USA - PPLs Lake P8 Core (1) Depth... | ecosystem: Environmental > Aquatic > Freshwater >...
CCCTATTCCCTGATTGGCTATTGCAGCGGGGGCGTGGTCGCGTTCGAGATGGCGTGCCAGTTGACGGCCCAGGGCGAGACGGTGGCACGACTGCTGCTGGTCGACAGCGTGGCGCCGGGTACGCAACTGCGCGCGCTGGGACGGTTTGCGCTCGCGGCGGCGAAGGGCAGCAACCGGCGCCTGTTTCAGGAGCGCGTCTACCAGCTGCTGTTGCATCCGTTGCGGCTGGGCCGGTTGCGGCGGCTGGAGAAGCCCGGCGAGGCCCACCGCTGGGCGCTGTGGAGCTACCGTCCCGGCCCCTATGCCGGGCGCGCGGTGCTGATTCGGCCCTCGGCCCACCAGCACGCGCGCGATCCGGCGCTCGGCTGGCGGCGCCATGTCAAAGGGGGCGTCGAGGTGCGGACGCTCACCGGCGCGCACGGGGACCTCGTGACGGCTCGGGGCGCCGCCCACCTCGCAGCGGAACTCACACGATGGTTGGACTGAATGGTTGCGAAATCGGGTCCTGCGTTACGCGAGATCGCGCTCGCTTCCTTTCGGCAGAACCGGGCGGCCTCCGGTCTCAGACGAACCTCCGGCTCATGCACGACCGGAAGAAGCCGATCCGGTGCGCATCCGGCGTCTCGGGCCGGTCGAAGACGTCGCGGGCCGCGCCGAGAAGAAACGCCTCGTCGGCCTCGTCCTGAACGAACCAGCGCAAATCGCGCGGGAATGCGCGGATCGCGTAAAAGTCCGCTTCCATCTGGTCGATGAACGCGTCGCGCGCCATGCCCGTGTCGCGCGCCCGCGCCGCATTGCCGATGAACTCGGCGCCCTCGGCGCACTCCGTGGGCGACGGCGTGCCCGCGAGCGCGCTGCCGGCCGCGACAAGCAGGCCGACAATCATCCATGCGGCGACGGTCCGTGCGATGGACCTCCTCGGTGCATCAGGCATCGTTTCTGTCCTCCTCGGTTCGAGACCGTGCACGCGTAGTGGCGTCCGACGCCCGCCTGCCGGCTTCTTGTAATGGCGGCGATCCTAGTACGATCACCGCACGCGTTCAATCGTGCAGCGCAGTAGCGGCGCACCACGTCAGGCTCCGCGCGGCCGGGGCGGAAATGCGGGATAATGCGCGCCGAGCACACACCGGCCGCGACGCGTTGGAGCGACTCGCGACCTTTCGGCAACAACTGGACCGCAATGCCCGCCCTCCGCAAACCCCCTGCGTACGTCGTGCGCATTTCCCCGATCCACGGTCGCGGTGTCTTCGCCCGGCGCAAGATCTCCAAAGGCAAGACGATCATCGAGTACCGCGGCGATCGCACCACCTGGAAGATCGCCAGCAAGCGTCCGGATTCCGATCCGGAGAACCCGTACCACACGTTCATCTTCGAACTGGACGACGGCACGGTGATCGATGCGGGAGTGCGCGGCAACGCGGCGCGCTGGATCAATCACTCCTGCGACCCGAACTGCACCACGTTCGAGGACGACGAGGGCCGCGTCTTCATCGAGGCGCGGCGCAAGATTCGCCGCGGCGAAGAATTGACCTACGACTACCGGCTGTCGATCGACGGCCGGGTCACGAAGAAGGCCCGGGAGGCCCTCGCCTGCCGTTGCGGCGCGAAGAAGTGCCGCGGATCGATGCTGCTCGAACCCTGACGCGCCGCCTTCGCCCGGCCATCGCGCCGCGGCGCCGGATTTCGCGGGAATCCGGGGCGACGGCCACCTGACGCGGGCCTGTCTGCGCGGCGCAGCGCAACGGCGGAACACCCCGAGTCATCCGGGAAGGCAGCCTTCCTTCACGACGACATTGCCGGCGATCCGCCGGCCCGGCACAATCCCGTCGGCGCCGATGCTGCCCGCGGCGCTGGTTCCGGAACGCGAAGGACCCCCCCCGATGGCCAAGAAGCGCCCCCTCGCCGCCACCGGCACGCTGGTCGTGCTCGAGCACACGTCGCGGATCCTGCGCGACAATCCGCTCGGCGATCCGCACGTGCGCAAGGTCGCTGTGTGGCTGCCGCCGCAATACGCCGCCGCCGCCGGCGCCGGCGCCGGTCGTGGCCGGCGGTTCCCGGTGCTCTACGACATGGTGGGGTTCACCGGCTCCGGCCTCGCCCATACCAACTGGAAACCGTTCTCCGACAACGTCCCCGAGCGTGTCGCGCGCCTCATCCACGACCGGAGGATGGGGCCGGTGATCCTCGTGTTTCCGGATTGCTTCACCGCCCTCGGCGGCAACCAGTACGTCAATTCGTCGGCGATCGGCCGCTACGGCGATTACCTGACCCGGGAGATCATTCCGTTCGTCGATCGCGAGTTCCGCACGCTCGCCGCGCGCGAGCACCGCGGTTGCTTCGGCAAGTCCTCCGGCGGCTACGGTGCCATCGTTCATGGCATGCGCTACACGCAGCACTGGGGTGCGGTGGCCGATCATTCCGGCGACGCCTACTTCGACTTCGTCTATCGCTGCGACTGGCCGAACTCCCTGAACGAACTCACGAAATACCGCGATCCGAAGCGGCGCGAAGGACCGTACGACGCGCTGGCGGAGATCCGCGCCCGCAAGGGCCTTGCCGAGGGGCTGGACGACGGTCGCGTCCGCCGCTTCCTCGACAGCGTGTGGAAGAAGGAGAAGCTCACGCTCAACGAAGGCCACACGATCATGAACGTGTGCATGGCGGCGACGTACGACCCGGATCCGAAGGCCCCGCTCGGATTCCGTCTCCCCTTTCACCTCGAGACCGGCGAGCTCATCGCCGAGCGTTGGCGCAACTGGCAGAAGCACGACCCGATCCACATGGTCGCCCGCTGCCGCGACAACCTCAAGTCGCTCGCCGGCATCTACATCGACTGCGGCTGGCGCGACCAGTATCACATTCACTACGGCACCCGGATCCTGTCGCGCCGGCTCGCCGAGGCCGGCATCGCGCACGTCTACGAGGAATTCGACGACAACCATTCGGACATCGACTACCGCATGGACGTGAGCCTGCCCTTTCTCTATCGCGCGCTGAAGCCGTGAACACCGCGCGCGCGACCCCGTTCCGGGTGCATCTGCCGTGAGCAACGACGACAAGAACGTCCTCGGCGGTGCGCTTGCCCCGTGCTCGACGTCGCCGCGTACGGGATTCTATCGCGACGGCTGCTGCAACACGGGCCCCGAAGACGTCGGCCTGCACGTGGTCTGCGCACAGATGACCGCAGCCTTCCTCGCCTTTTCGAAGGAGAACGGCAACGACCTGTCGACGCCGGCGCCCGAGTTCGGATTTCCCGGCCTCAAACCGGGCGATCGCTGGTGTCTTTGCGTCGGACGGTGGCGCGAGGCACTCGAAGCGGGGGTCGCGCCACCCGTGATCCTCGCGGCGTCACACGAGGAGACGCTGGCGGTGATCGCGCTGGCGGACCTCGAACGTCACGCGTTGGACAGGCACTGACGCTCGCCGACGAATGCGCGCGATCCGCTACGACCGGTTCGGACCGCCCGACGTCCTGCGCATCGCCGACGTCGCCGAGCCCACGCCTCGAGCCGGGGAGGTCAAGGTGCGCGTTCACGCGGCCGGGCTGAACCCGCTCGACTGGAAGGTCCGCGCGGGTCACCTGCGCCTGGTGCCGCTGCTCGATCGCCCGCCGCGCGGCATGGGGGTGGAGTTCGCCGGCGAGATCGTCGGCGTGGGCGGCGGCGCGACAGACCGCTTTCCCGGCGAGCGCGTGTTCGGATCCCTGGTGCCTTTCCGGCGCCAGGGAGCGCTGGCCGAGTACGTCTGCGCCCGGGCCGAGCACGTCGTGCCGATTCCGGAGGGGGTTGCCTACGCGCAGGCGGCGGTCCTGCCGATCGCGGGCGGGACGGCGGTGCAGGCATTGACCGACCACGCGCACCTCGAACGCGGACAGCGCGTGCTGATCACCGCGGCGGCGGGTGGCGTCGGTCACTACGCCGTCCAGCTCGCCAAGCACCTCGGCGCGCACGTCACCGCGGTGTGCGGCCCGGCGAACGTCGATTTCGTCCGCACACTCGGCGCCGACGATGTCATCGACTACACGCGCGAGAACTTCGCGCGGCGCGATGCGCGCTACGACGTCGTGTTCGACGCGGCGGGCGTGACGGGCTTCTTTGCGAGCCGCAGCGTTCTCGCGCCGGAAGGCATCTATGTCGACACCAGTCCCAGCGCCCCGGCCGTGGCAAGCATGCTGGTAGCACGGCTCGTCGCGCGGCTCGGCTCCCGGCAACGCGCGATCGGCCTCGTATTGCATGCGAACGGCACGATGTGGGCGCGCCTCGCACAGCTCGCTGCCGCAGGCGCGTTGAAACCCCACATCGCCCGCACCATCGGGCTCGAGGGCGTGGCCGAAGCGCAGCGGTCGATGGAGACCGGGCACGGCCGGGGAAAAATCGTCGTCGACCTCGCCGCGCCCCAACCCACCTGACCGACCCGTGCAGCCCGCACGTCCGCGTTGCGCGACGGGCGCGCGTGGGATAATCGCATGCATTGGAGCAGGGCCCGATCACGGAGAACGCCATGCGTTGGGGAGACTTTCGCCGCAGCGAAAACGTCGAAGACCGCACCGGCCAAGAAGCCGGCGGAGGGGGACTGTCGGGGGGCGGTTTTCCCGGCGGCGGCATGCGGCTGGGTGGCGGCGCGATCGTCGTCATCGTCATCGCCAGCCTGCTGTTCGGCGTCAATCCGCTGGAAATGCTCGGCGTCTTGGAGGGCGATTCGCCGCCCGTTCCCACGTCGCCCTCCGCGCCCGAGCCGGGTTACGGGCCGCAGCCCAAGGCACCGCCGGGCACTTCGCCGCCCGCGGCGGCCACGCAGGATCCGACCAGGGAGATGGTGGCCCGCGTCCTCGGCGACACCGAGGACGTCTGGACCGCCGTCTTCAAGTCGATGGGCCGGCGCTACGATCCGCCGAGACTCGTGCTCTTCTCCCGCGCGACCCCATCCGCGTGCGGACGTGCGTCCGCGGCCGTCGGGCCGTTCTACTGCTCGGCCGACCGCACCCTCTATCTCGACACCGCGTTCTTCGGCGAGCTGTCCCGACGCTTCGGCGCACCCGGCGATTTCGCGCAAGCCTACGTGATCGCCCACGAGGTCGGCCATCACGTGCAGAACGCGCTCGGCATCATGCAGCAGTTCGAGCAGGAATCGCAGCGCGCCGATGCGCGCACGCGCAACGCCCTGTCCATCCGGCTCGAGCTGCAGGCGGACTGCTACGCCGGCGTCTGGGGGCATTTCGCCAAGGCCCGCAACATCCTCGAAACCGGCGACATCGAGGAAGGCCTGCGCGCCGCCTCCGCCGTCGGGGACGACCAGATCCAGAAAAAGACACAGGGCTACGCGGTACCCGATTCGTTCACGCACGGCTCGGCGGCGCAGCGGATGCGCTGGTTCAAGATCGGCCTCGAAAGCGGCGATTCGCGCAACTGCAACACCTTCGCGACCCGGCAGCTCTAGCGGCACCGATCGCGGTCGCCGCCACGGGGCCGGCAGCGTCATGAGACCCGACCCCGCCTCTCTGGTTCACGCGTGTCCTGGATGTGGCCAGGCCATGCAGTCGCTGGAACTCGAGCGCAAGCCGCTGGGCACGGCGGTAATCGATTACTGCCGCGATTGTCAGGCGCTGTGGTTCGACGCCTTCGAAAGCGTCCAGCTGACGCCGGGTGCGACGCTTGCCCTGTTCGAGGCGATCCGCGCCGCGGCGCCGGATGCCCGCCGACCGTTGCCGGCGACGCTCCCCTGCCCGCGATGTCGTGAACCGATGCGGCTGACCCACGATCTGCAAAAAAGCACGCGCTTTTCGTATCACCGCTGCCCCTTCGGCCATGGCCGGTTCACGCCCTTTGTCCAGTTCCTGAGGGAAAAGGACTTCATCCGGCCCCTGCCGGAAGCGGAACTGGCGCGACTCAAGACGTATGTCCGGGTGGTTCGCTGCTCGTCCTGCGGCGCGCCGATCGACCTCGCAACGCAGACTGCCTGCAGCTACTGCCGGGCGCCGATCGCGATGCTCGACCCCGAAGCCGTGGCGCGGACCGTCGCGTCACTCGCGGAAAGCGAACGGAAGCGTGTGACGGTCGACCCCGTTGCCTTGGCCGACGGGAGGCTGGCCGCGAACCGATATCGGCGGGAGTTCGAGCGGCAGATGCCGGCAACATTTGGCGCCGACGCGGCGATTGATCTGGTCGGCACCGGTCTGCAAGTGCTGGCCACGCTTCTCGCCCGCCGGTGACCCCATCCGCACCTCGAGATCCCGGCCCGTCGGCCGTCGCCAACCGGTCCGGTTTGGCCGTGTCCGTCGGGCGACGTAAAATAGGCGTCTTGCACATCCAACACCGGAACCCGCCATGATCCCGATTCGTCGTAACGCCACGTCGATACTCGCCGCCTTCCTGCTCGCGCTCGCCAGTTCCGTCGCCGCCCAGCAGCCGGCACCCGCTGCGGCACCGACGACGGCACCCGCAACGCCGAAGCACTCGTGCACCAAGCCCGGAGAACACCCGGGCAGGCTCGCGTCCGACACGCAACAGCGGACATGGACGCGCAATGTCAACGCCTATCTCGAGTGCCTCAAGAAGTTCGTCTCCGACGAACAGGCGATCGCGAAGCCGCTGATCGACCAGTCCAGGCCGCACATCGATGCGGCCAATGCCGCGATCGACGAGTACAACAAGTCGTCGAAGGAGTTCCGCGAGCAGCTGGAGAAACTCGACCAATAGCCCCCGGCGGTCCCCGCCATGCCGATCGCCGCCGCCGCGCTTGCAGCGCGCCAGGCCTCGCCGGCCGAACAGGCCCGCGCGATCGCGCGGGCGCTGCTCGACGGCTTCGACAAGCACTACGCGCTGTTCCGCGACTGCGCGCGCGCCGCCCGCCGTCACTACGAGGCGGGTAACTGGCTGGCGATCCAGCACGTCGCCCGCGACCGCATCGACTTCTACGACCGGCGCGTCGTCGAGACCGCCGAGCGACTCATGCGCGAGTTCCGCGGCGCCGGGCTCGACGGCGTCGGCGGCGACGCGCTGTGGGAGCAGGTCAAGCTGCACTACATCGGTCTCTTGATCGATCACAGGCAGCCGGAGTGCGCCGAGACCTTCTTCAACTCGGTCTCGGTGAAGATCCTCCATCGCGCGTACTTCCACAACCGGTTCATCTTCGTGCGCCCGGCAATTTCGACCGAGCACATCGACGCCGAGCCACCCTCGTACCGGAGCTACTACCCGCTGCAGCAGGGCCTGCGCAACGCCCTGATCGACATCATCCTCGACATCGGCTTCGAGCGCAGGTTCGCCGATTTCCGCGGCGATCTGCGCCATGTGCTGGCGGCGTTTCGCCGCCGCGTTGCGCGGCCGTTCCGTCTCGAGCCGAACCACCAGATCCAGGTGCTGTCGGCGCCGTTCTTCCGCAATCAGACGGCGTACATCGTCGGCCGCATCGTCAACGGCATCCAGACCTACCCGTTCGTCGTCCCCGTCAAGCACGACGTCGACGGCAGGCTCTACGTCGACGCGCTGCTGATGGACGAAGCCGACCTCGCGATCCTGTTCTCGGCGAACCGGGCCTACTTCCTGGTCGACATGGAGGTTCCGTCCGCCTACATCAATTTCCTGCGCTCGCTCCTGCCCGACAAGACGGCCGCGGAGCTCTACACGATGGTCGGCTTGCAGAAGGCCGGGAAGAACCTCTTCTACCGCGATTTCCTGCATCACCTCAAGCACTCGCGGGACAAGTTCATCGTGGCTCCCGGAATCAAGGGGCTCGTGATGAGCGTGTTCACGCTGCCCTCGTACCCGTACGTGTTCAAGGTGATCAAGGACCGGATCGCCGCGAGCAAGGACACCGACCGGGCGAAGGTCAAGCAGAAATACACGCTGGTCAAGCACCATGACCGCGTCGGCCGGATGACCGATGTCCTCGAGTATTCGGACGTCGCGTTCCCGCGCTCACGCTTCTCCGACGAGCTGATGGCCGAGCTCGAGGCGGTCGCGCCGTCGGTGATCGAGCACGACGGCGCCTACGTCATGGTCCGGCATCTGTACATCGAGCGGCGGATGATTCCGCTGAACCTGTTCCTCGAGCGGTGCGACGACGCGCAGCGAATGCACGCGATGCGCGAGTACGGCAACGCGCTCAGGGAACTTGCCGCCGTCAACATCTTCGCCGGCGACCTCCTGTTCAAGAATTTCGGCGTGACGCGCTTCGGCCGCGTCGTCTTCTACGACTACGACGAGATCGAATACCTCACCGACTGCAACTTCCGACGGATCCCGCCGGCGCCGCCCGACTACGACGAAATGTCGGGCGACGTCTGGTACGCCGTCGGTCCGCACGACATCTTCCCCGAGGAGTTCGCGACGTTCCTGCTGACGGACCCCAGGACGCGCGCGTGTTTCAACTACTACCACGCCGATCTGCTCGATGCGCAATGGTGGCAATCGGTGCAGGCCGAGATCCGCACGGGCCGGCAGGTCGAGGTACTGTCGTATTCCGCGGAGGTTCGCTTCGAACACGGGACCACGAGGTCCGTCCCGCGCGAGCCCCGGGCGTGAGCATCGCCGCCGCGTGCTATGCTCGCGGCCAATCGCGCCGGAGATCGCAGTCATGTTCATCTGTACCGCACCGCCGTGGCGTGCCCTCTGGGTCGCGTCGATCGCCTTCGTGCTGCTGGCCGGCTGCACCAGCATGAAGACGAAGGAAGAGGAAGAGGCGGCGAAGAACACGTTCGCGTGCCAAATTTCCGGTGAGCGCATCGTGCTTCGTTTCGATATCGCGGAAGTCCGCGTGCTGCTTCCGGGCGGCGATCGGATATCGCTCTATCAGATTCCCACGGCCTCGGGCGCGCGCTATTCGAACGGCGACTACGAGCTGCGCGGCAAGGGCATGGATCTGCAGCTCATCCGCAACGGCGCGGGCGTCCAGCTCGTCGACTGCAAGCCCTACGTCGCACCGCCCAAGTAATTCGCGCACGCCGCACCTGGCGACGCTCTGCCCGCCGGCTGCGACGCGGCAGGCAACGCGGCGCTCGTCGGGCGCGCACCGGAACCCGTCGCGCAGGGCCGCGGCCAGGCGTGGTCGATCACATCGGCCGTGCCGCCATGTCGACGTCGACGTACTGATACACCTGCGAGCGGATCGGATGGGGCTTGTACGGCCCCACCCAGGGCTGCCGCAGCTGGTCCTCGATCAGGTGATAGCCGATCCGCCATGGTGCGTAAATCAGCACGAGCTCGGTCATCCGGTCGAAAAGCTTCGTTCGCTCCGGTGAATCCGGGAGCCTGCGCGCCTCGTCGAAGAGCCTGTCGAATGCCGGCAGGTTGAAGCGCGCCTGATTCTCCTGGCCCGCATTCGGCCCGTACAGGAGCTGCATGAAATTCTCCGCGTCCGGGTAGTCGGCGTTCCAGCCGTCGCCGCGCATCGGGATCTTGCCCTGACGCGCCATCTTGCGCAGCTCCGGCAGGCGATCCTTCTTGAACATGATCTTCACGCCGATCGAATCCATGTTCTTCTTCCATAATTCGTCACCGTGCCGGGCGAGCGAGTTCGGCGTCGACCACCGTTCGAGCACGAGCGGCCTGCCGTCGGGCATCTCGCGATAGCCGTCGCCGTCGCGGTCGCGGTAGCCGAACTTGTCGAGCAGCGCCCGCGCCGTGGCGGGATCGTAGAGCTGCGCATTCGTCCTGAACGCGGGATCGTGGCCGGCGATGTCGGGCGGGATCGGCCCGTTCGCCGGCACCGCACGACCTTTGAGGAGGACGCGGATCGCCTCGCCCTGGTCATAGCCCATTCCGATCGCGCGGCGCAGTGCGATCTTTTCCGGCGTGTAGCCGCCAACCACCGGATCGTCCATGTTGAAGTAGGTCCACCAGGTGTTCGGACGCAGCAGCCGTTCGTGCCCGACCCCCTTCGCCGCGAGGTCACGTTTGAGCTTGCCGCCAACGAGGGCCTGTTCGACGAATTCGGACGGCAGCCGCTCGAGAAGATCGATTTCGCGGTTGAGGAACGCGAGCCACTGCGCCTGACCCTCCTCGATGATGCTGATCTCGACCCGCCGGGCGAACGGCAGCCGCCTGCCCTTGAGCGCGGCCGCGATCGCCTGGGACTCGGGCGGGATCGGGCCGGCAGGGACGTAGGTCGTCTCGCGAAACCCGGGATTGGCCTCGAGAACGATCCTGGCGCTGCGCTTGTACTCGCCGAGCATGTAGGGCCCGGTGCCAACCGGGTGGGCGCCGAAGTCCTGGCCGTACGCATCGACGACTTCACGCGCGACGGCGCAGGTGTTCGGCACCGCCAGCGCGTAAAGGAAGCGCAGGTCCGGCGCCTTCAGGCGGATTCGCAGCGTGTAGCGGTCGACGACCTCGAGGCCCGGAATCGGCGCGTCGTAGTCGAACCTGCCGCTCTTCGCGGCCTTGTCGCGCGCCTCGTCGCCGCCGACGATTTTCCCTTCGATCAGCCACAGCCAGGGGCTTTTCACCGCCGGATCGAGCAGCCGTTTGATGGCGTACGCATGGTCCGCGGCCGTGAGCTCGCGCGGCTTGCCCTTGAAGGCAGGATCGGGCGTGAAGAAGGTACCCTTCTTCAGCCTGAACACATAGGTCGCGCCGTTGTCCTCCACCGTCGGCATGGCCTCGAGCGTGCGCGGAACGAGCTTCACCGGCCGGGCGAGATAGTCGTAGTCGAGCATCGCCTCGCAGATGTTGGCCAGGACGCTGTCGGACGCCGCATCGGAGGCGAACTGCGGGTCGAAGCTCGTCTCGGCGATCGAGAACACGACGCGAAGTGTCTTGACGGACCCGGCCGCTGCCGCGACCGGACCGCTTGCGATCCAGCACGACGCGACGGCCGCGGCCAGCCAGGCCCGCCACGACCCGCCGGTCTGCCCATCGCTGCGCATGTTCTGCTCCATCGGCGCGGCACGTCGCCGCCGCTATAATCGTAGCATCGGGGTCAAGTGATCCCGCAGAGCGTGATCGTCTGTCTTGCATTGCAGAGGATGGGCGCGGAATCGGAACGCAACGACGTTCGTGCGCCCTTGGCGCGCGACCGCAGCGCGGCTCGGACCAACGACGGTCCGCCGCCCACGGGCGACCGACGCCGGAGGAGATGCGATGGAGATGAAGCGGATGACCGGCGGCAATCTGCGCGCCGCCGGCTATGACGCGGGCCGGCGCGTTCTGGTCGTGGAATTGACGTCGGGCACCTTCGAGTATGCCGGGGTGTCGGCGGAAACGTGGCGCCGGATGGCGAGCGCATCGTCGCCGTGGAGCTTTTTTCGCGACAACATCGACGAAGAATACGCCGCCAAGCGCGTTCGCTAGGCGGGCGCGAACAGCGGCGCTGCCGGCGGCGCACGCCGCCGGCAGCGCAGGGGCTGCGGATCGCGGGAGGTTATTGCACCGTCAGCTTGCGGCCCGCGAGCGCCGGCTTCTTCCCCAGTGTCAGTTCCAGCACGCCGTTGTCGTACTTGGCGACGCTGGTCGCCTCGTCGACCTCGACCGGGAGCGTGAAGCTGCGACAGGCACTGCCGTAGTGGCGTTCGCTGCGCAGCAGCCGATCGCCCTCCTTCTTTTCGGATTCGCGCTTCACCTCGGCGGCAATCGTCACCTGGTTGCCGTCTACGGTGATCTGGATTTCGTCCTTCCTCACGCCAGGAATCTCGGCATGGACGACGTACGCGTCGTTCTTCTCGGTGACGTCCATCTTGATCGACATCGGCACCTTCTCGGTGCGCACCGGCGCGAAGAAGCCGCGAAACAGCTCGTCGATGCCGGTGTCGGCGAAGGGATCGTAACGGGTCAGGCGGGTCATCGTGTTCTCCTCTCGATACGCATGGGGGACTGGCGTCGCGGGACAAGGCCGTGCCGGCTGCCGCGCGCGTCGCCTCGGGGTCGAATCTGCGGCCCGATGCCGTGTTTTCAAGCCCCCCCGCAACAGGGATACGGGAGTTGACGGCGATCAAGCCGCAGCCCGAGTGGATAGCCCAGTATCGATTTGGAGGAGAATGAGCGGTTTCCCAGCCAACGTGAAAGTGCACGCCATGAGCACCCCTGCCCTCACCCCCGCCGACCGGGCCCGTCTGAAGACCGAGCTGGAAGCCCGCCGCACTGCACTGCGCGTCGAGGTGAAGGCCCAGTTGGGGGGCAGCGGCGACGAGCGCGTCGTGGGCCTGCGCAACCGGCTGCAGGAAAGCGGCGACGAGTGGGGAGTAGCCGACGGTCTGGCCGAGCTCGACCTCGCCGAAGTGCGGCATACGCTGGCCGAACTGATGCAGGTGGACGCGGCGCTCGCCCGCATGCGCGACGGCACGTACGGCGACTGCACGGACTGCGGGGAGCCGATTGCACCCGCACGCCTTACCGCCCACCCGACGGCGACGCGCTGCGTGGTCTGCCAGGCGGCCTGGGAGAAGAAAGCCGGCGGGCCGCCGGTCACGGCAGTCTGATCCCGCTGCAGCCGGCGGCGCCGTGCGACGGGATCAGGCCGGACGCCGCCGACCCGCCCCGCCAGGCGCGTGTTTCGACACCCAGGCGAAGAACTCCCGGTACCAGAGTCTGGAGTTCTGCGGCTTGAGGATCCAGTGGTTCTCGTCGGGGAAGTACACCAGTCGCGCGGCCACGCCCCGGGCCCGGAGCGTGTCGTAGTACTGCAGCGCCTGCGTGGCCGGGACGCGGAAATCGAGTTCGCCGTGAACGACGAGCGTCGGCGTCTTGAAGTTCGCGGCGTAATGGTGCGGCGACTGCTTCATCACGCGCGCCGGATTCTCCCAGTGGAAGGCACCCAGCTCGGCGCGGAAGAACGCGTACCCGTCGGTCGCCATCATGCTGACCCAGTCGTAGCATCCCGCGTGGCACACGTACGCCTTGTAGCGATCGGTGTGGCCGTTCATGAACGCGACCATGTAGCCGCCGTAGCTGCCGCCGGACGCGACCAGGCGTCCCCGGTCGATGTAGCCCTGGCGCAGCAGGAAGTCCGTTCCGGCTTCGGTGTCGGCGTACTCCTTCATCCCGTAATGGCCGGTGATCGTCTCCAGCCACTTCTGCCCGAAGCCGGACGAGCCGTGATAATTTACCGCGGGCACCACGTAGCCGTGTCCGGCGAAAACGTGGCCATTCCAGCGGAAATGCCAGCCGTCGGTGTGCGCGGCGTGCGGCCCGCCATGGATCGAGTGCAGGAGCGGCCATTTCTTCTTCGGATCGAACTGCGGCGGGTAAGTGACGAACATCTGCACCGGCTCCCCGCCCCAGCCCTTGATCGTGAACTCGCGCACCTCGCCCAGCGCATGACGCGCGAGCAGGGCCCGGTTGGTGTTTTCGATCGGGCGCTCGCCGGTGCCGTCGCCACGTGCGGCGAAGAGCGCCGGTGGGTGCATCGCCGACGCCCGGTCGAACGCGATCACGCCGCCGTCGCGCGACTGGGCGAAGCCGCCAACGGTGCCGCCCGGCGCGACGAGAGCCGGCGCCGGCGCGGCTAGCGGAAGGCGGGAGATCCCCTGACGGCCGCGATCGTCGACCGTCATGAGCAGTGCCCGGCTGTCCGGCGTCCAGGCGACGTGAGCGGTTGCGCGGTCGAGCTTCGGCGCCAGGCGGCGCATCCGACCGGACACGCGCTCGAGCAGCATCAGGTGCCCCTGGTCGTTGAACGCTCGCGTCGTGTCGTAGGAGTGGAACGCGATCGAGCGTCCGTCCGGCGAATACCTCGGATGGGCATCGGCCGTCCCGGTCTTTTCGGTCGGCACCCGCTTGCGCTGCGAACCGAGATCGATGGTGACGATATCGGTCTGGTTCATCATCAGCGGTTCGGGGCCGAGATCCGCGGTGATCGCAATCTCGCGGCCGTCCGGCGCGATGTCGAAATCATCGGCCGACGGGTCCCACGGCGGCAGCGCGACACCGGTGCCGGCAAGCGCGTCGCGGCACTTGCCCGTCGCCACATCGCAGACGAACACATGCGGCTCGCGTCCGTCGGCGAGCCAGTGGTCCCAATAACGGAACTCCTTGCGCTCGGTGACATGGGCCTTCACCTTCGCGTCCTTGCGTTCCTTCCTGCGCTTCGCCTGTGCTGCTTCGCCGGTCAGGTCCGGCCACACCCAGGAGACGAACGCGATCCGCTTGCCGTCGACGAACCATTTCGGCGATGCGCACCCGGTGGCAAGCGAGGTCAGCCGCTTCGCCTCGCCACCATCCGGGGCAATCAGGTAAAGCTGCGGTTCTTCGTCGTCCTTGCGCTTGGCGGTGAACGCGATCCACTTGCCGTCGGGCGACCATTTCGGATCGCTGTCCTTGTCACCGGCGGTGAGCCGACGCGGCTTCGCCGGAGCGCCACGGCCGAGTCCGAGCTCGCCGCCAAAACCCGTCGGGAACAGCCAAAGCTCGGTCCGGCTGTCGTTCTTGTCCATGTCGAAGCTCGTCACCGAGCCGCAGGCCTGCGTCCCGTCGGGCGACAGTGTGGGCGTGCCCAGACGCTTGATCGCCCACAGGGCTTCGACGGACAACGGCGGCTTGCGGGCGGAGCGGGGCATCGGCGGGTCCTTGACGGTAAAATGAGAGCGGGGCGATTCTACCGTTCCCGGTCGCATGGCGGCACGCTGCGATGCGCCAGTCTCCCATTTCGGACTCCCTTCCACGATGACAGCGATGAACTACCGGCGGCTCGGCGCCTCGGGTCTCAAGGTCAGCGAACTCTCGTTCGGCTCATGGGTCACGTACGGCAACCAGATGAATACCGACGTCGCGCGGGAGTGCATGGCCGCGGCATACGACGGCGGCGTCAATTTCTTCGACAACGCCGAGGTGTACGCGAAGGGCGCGGCGGAGACCATCATGGGCGAGGCGCTGCACCGGATGGGCTGGCGGCGTTCGTCCTACATCGTTTCCACCAAGTTCTACTGGGGCCTGCACGACGGCCCGAACGAACGAAACACGCTCAACCGCAAGTACCTGATGCAGGCGATCGACGACTCGCTGCGACGCTTCCGGCTCGATTACGTCGATCTCGTCTTTTGCCATCGCGCCGATCCGGACACACCGATCGAGGAAACCGTCCGCGCGATGCACGACATCATCACCGCCGGCAAGGCCCTGTACTGGGGCACGTCGGAGTGGACCGCCGCCGAAATCGTCGCCGCCTGGCACGTCGCCGACAAGCACCACCTGCACAAGCCGTTGATGGAGCAACCGCAATACAACCTTCTGCACCGTGACCGCGTGGAGAAGGAATACGCGCGGCTTTACCGCGACATCGGACTGGGCACCACCGTCTGGAGCCCCCTCGCCTCGGGACTTCTCACCGGCAAGTACAACGACGGCGTCCCCCCGGACTCGCGGGCGACGATCAAGGGTTACGAATGGCTTGCCGAGCGCCTCACCGACGCGACCAAGCTCGCCGCGGCGAGACGGCTCGCGCCGATTGCGAGGGACCTCGGCTGCACGATGGCGCAGATGGCACTCGCGTGGTGCCTCAGGAATCCGAACGTGTCGACGGTGATCACCGGCGCGTCAAGACCTGCACAGGTCACCGAGAACCTGCAGGCACTCGCGGTCGTGGAAAAGCTCACGCCTGACGTGCTGGAGCGAATGGAAGCCGCCCTTGTCGCCTGAGACCCTCGCGCCATGATCGAACGACCGGTTGCCATCGTCACCGCTGCCAGCAAGGGCATGGGCGCCGCCTGCGCACGGACGCTCGCCGGGCGCGGCTACCGGGTCTCGCTGCTCGCCCGCGGCGAGGAGGTCGCAGGCCTCGCCCGCGAGCTGGACGGCCGCGCGACGCGGGGATCGGTTGCCGTGGCGGATGATCTCGCGCGCCTGGTGACCGAAACGCTGGATGCATGGGGTCGGATCGACGCCGTCGTCAACAACACGGGCCATCCCGCGAAGGGCCCGCTGCTGGAACTGACCGATGCCGACTGGCACGCGGGCGTCGATCTCGTGCTGCTCAACGTCGTGCGCATGGCGCGGCTGGTCACGCCGGTGATGCGCGGTCAAGGCGGTGGGTCGATCGTCAACATCTCGACCTTTGCCGCCTACGAACCGGACGCCCGGTTCCCGATCAGCGCCACCCTGCGCGCGGCGATGGGGGGCTTCTGCAAGCTCTACGCCGACCAGGAGGCGGGCAACGGCATCCGGATGAACAACGTGCTGCCCGGATTCGTCGACACCCGGGGCGTCAACGATGCGAATCGCGGCACGATCCCGGCGCGCCGGTACGGGACCGTCGACGAGATCGCAAGCACCGTCGCATTCCTGCTCTCCGCCGATGCCGGCTACGTCACCGGGCAGAACATACGCGTCGATGGCGGACTCACGCGGTCGGTGTGACGACGCGCCCCGCATGCTCCGCGCATTCGCCGCCGCGGCCGCTGCACTTGCCACGTTGCTGGCCGTGAGCGCGGCGGCCGAGGCGTCGATCTTCGGCACGCTGTTCGCCGGAACGCGACCCGCCACCCTCGGCATGCGCGACGGCCGGCTCGCACCTTGCCCGGACCGCCCGAACTGCGTGTCCAGTCAGGCGACCGACGCACGCCACGCCATCGCCCCGCTCGCGTTTCGCGGCGACGCCGCGGCGGCGCAGACCGCCCTCGCCACGGCCATTCGCGCGATGCCACGCCATCTGCTCGCGGCGCAGCAACCCGGCTACCTGCACGCCGAGTTCAGCAGTGCCATAATGGGCTTTGTCGACGATGCGGAATTCGTCGTCGACGGCCAGGCGCGCATCGTCCACGTCCGGTCCGCCGCGCGGTTGGGTTATTCCGATTTCGGCGTCAACCGCAGGCGAATCGAAACGCTGCGCGAAGCCTTCGCCGCGATGAACCCCTGAGATACAAGCCTCGCCGTGTCCAATCCGCTCGAAAGCTGGCAGAAAGAACAACGGTCGGCCTACCTGTACCGCGCCTGTGCGGAAGCCGAGGCCGGAACGCCGCGCGCCGAATTGTTCCGCCGCCTTGCCGGCGAAGCCGAGGCCCAGGCCGCCATCTGGCGGGCACAGCTCACCGCGCGCGGTCATGCTGCACCCGCCCCGTTCGCGCCGAATGCGCGCACGCGACTGGTCGCGGCGCTGGTGCGACAGATGGGCCCGCGCCCGCTGAAGTCCGTGCTGGCGGCGATGAAGGTGCGCGGCATGGCCGTGTACGCCAGCGCGCCCCCGGCCGATCCGGGCCACGTTCCGCCGCTAGCCGGATCGATGTTCGAACGCCGCCACCGCGGCCTGGGCGGCGGCGGCAACCTGCGTGCCGCAGTGTTCGGCGTCAATGACGGCCTCGTCTCGAATGCCAGCCTGATCCTCGGCGTCGCCGGCGCCAACTCGGATCCGCACGTCGTGCTGCTGACGGGGATCGCCGGCATGTGCGCCGGCGCGTTCGCGATGGCCGCCGGCGAGTACGTGTCGGTGCGCTCGCAGCGCGAGCTGTTCGAGTACCAGATCGGGCTCGAGCGCGAGGAACTCGCGCACTATCCGGAAGCGGAGGCACAGGAACTCGCGCTCATCTACGCCGCCAAGGGACTCGGGCAGAGGGAAGCGAACCGGCTCGCCACGAAGCTGGTCGCCGATCCCGAACACGCCCTCGACACGCTGGCGCGCGAGGAACTCGGCCTCGATCCGGACGAGCTCGGTTCGCCCTGGGGCGCAGCCGTCTCGTCGCTCGCGTCGTTTGCGGCAGGCGCCGTGCTGCCGCTCGCGCCGTTCGCGCTCGCCGCCGGGCCGCGCGCGCTGCCGATCGCCATCGGCGTGACCGCCGTCGCCCTGTTCTCCGTCGGCGCGTTGCTCTCGCTGTTCACCGGCCGCAACGCGCTGTACTCGGGTCTGCGCATGCTGCTGCTGGGCGGTTTCGCCGGCGCCGTCACCTTCGCGATCGGCAAGCTCGCGGGCGTCTCGCTTGGGTGACGCCCGGCGCCGGGCGTATCCGTCCGGTCCGGCGCTGACGCTCAAGCCGGGCCGCGAGCGCTCGCTGCGGCAGCGTCATCCGTGGATCTTCTCGGGCGGCGTCGCAGTCGTCCACGGCGCACCGGAGAGCGGCGACACGGTCGACGTGCTCGCCGCCGAGGGCACGTTTCTCGCACGGGCCGCGTTCTCGCCTTCGTCGCAGATTCGGGCGCGCGTGTGGACGTTCGCCGCCACCGAGCCGGTCGACGCCGCCTTTTTCGAACGCCGCGTGCAGCGTGCCGTGGCGGCGCGGACCGGCATGCTCGACGAGCGCCACAGTGGTTGCAGGCTGATTCACGGCGAATCCGACGGCCTGCCCGGCGTCGTTGCCGATCGCTATGGCGAGACCATCGTCGTCCAGCTTTCCTCCGCCGGCGCCGAGCGGTGGCGTGATGCCCTGTTCGACGCGTTGGCGGCGCTGCCCGGCGTCGCCGGCGTCTACGAACGTTCCGATGCCGACGTGCGGCAGATCGAAGGCCTCGCGGCGCGCACCGGCATCGCACGAGGTGTGCTGGCCGAGCGCGTGATGCTCGTCGAGGGCGGGCTCGCCTGTCGCGTCGACGTCGTGCGCGGGCAGAAGACCGGCTTCTACCTCGATCAGCGCGACAGCCGCGCGATCGTCCGCTCGCTAGCGGCGCAACGCGAGGTCTTGAACGTCTTCTGCTACACGGGCGCCTTCACGCTGGCCGCGCTTGCCGGGAGGGCCGCGCGGGTGCTGTCGATCGACAGCTCCGCAGACGCGCTCTCCCTCGCCCGCGAGAACCTCGTGCTCAACCCGACGTTGCCGCAGGACCGGGTCGAGTGGCGCGATGCAGACGCGTTCGCGGAATTGCGCAGGCTGCGCGATGCCGGCGCGGGGTTCGACCTCGTCGTCCTCGATCCGCCCAAGTTCGCGCCGACGGCACAGCACGCCGAGCGCGCAGCGCGCGCCTACAAGGACATCAATCTGTGGGGTCTCAAGCTGCTGCGTCCGGGTGGCCTGCTTGCGACGTTCTCGTGTTCCGGCGGCGTCGACGCCGGCCTGTTCCGCAAGATCGTCGCCGGTGCCGCTCTCGACGCCGGTGCGGACGCCGCGGTGATCGGCCGTTTCGGCCCCGCCGCCGATCACCCCGTGGCGCTTGCCTTCCCGGAAGGCGATTACCTCAAGGGACTGCTGATCCGCAAGGGCGCGTGAGCCGGCATTGCCGCGCGACGCGGCATCGGCTAGTGTGCACGCGGGCCTTTCCAGCGGGGCCGTACGTCAGGACGCATCGAATGCCACGCTCCCTCGCCGCCGTTCTGCTTGCGGCACCCCTGTTCACCCTCGGTCCGGTCGCGCCCGCTGTCGCCGCGCAGGTCCCCGTCGTGGCACAGCCGGCCCCCGCCATCTTCGAAAATCCGGCACCGACGGACGCGATCAGCGACGCCGAGCGCGCGCGCCTCGTCGCCGCGACGGCGGCGAACGTCGCCCGGCTCACTACCGAAGGCCGGCTGGTTCCGCAAAAGGCCGGCGGCGACGTGCTGTTCCAGTGGCCGGTGAAGCTCACCGACGGTCACCCGGACCGCGCCGGCTTCTCGACCAGCAATTTTGTGGACGAGAACCCGGCGTTCCCCGACCGCCTGCTGGACTACAGCTGCGGGACGCGCACGTACGACCGGGCAGACGGCTACAACCACGCCGGCACCGACTTCTACAGCTGGCCGTTCACGTGGCGCAAGATGGCGCAGGGCGAGACCGTGGCGGTCTCGGCGGCCGACGGGATCATCGTCAACCGGCAGGACGGCAACTTCGACCAGAGCTGCGGGCCCAACTCGAATGCGGCGAACTTCGTCTTCATCCGCCATGACGACGGCTCGGTCGCGTGGTACATGCACCTGAAGAGTGGCTCGCTCACCGCGAAGGGAATCGGCGATCCGGTGGCGGCGGGCGAGTTCCTCGGCATCGTCGGCAGCTCGGGCAGCTCGACGGCACCGCACCTGCACTTCGAGGTCTACGACAGCCAGAACCGGCTCGTCGACCCGTGGGCCGGCGCCTGCAACCGGCGCGGCACGACCTCGCGCTGGGTCCAGCAGGGCCCGTACTACGTTTCGCGGGTCAATCACCTCGCGACGAGCGACGCGGCCCCCGAGTTTCCGCCCTGCCCCGGGATCGAGAACCCGCACGATCAGCGCTATTTCGCGCCCGGTCAGACGGTCTACGCCGTCGGCTACTTTCGCGACCTGAAGCGGGGCGACTCGCCGGTCTTCAACGTGTATCGACCTGACGGCAGTCCGTTCTTTTCCGCCGCCGTCGACACCAACGCCTGGATGACCAAGGAGGTCCTCTCCTCGGCGCATTACTACTACACGCTCACGTTGCCGGACGACGCGCCTGTCGGTGAGTGGACGTTCGAGATCGTCTACGCCGAAGCCCCCTCCCGGACTTCGTTCCACGTGGGCGGCCCGGAACCGCCGCGCCTCGTCGCGGTCGAGTATTACGCTCCCTCTCTCGACCATTATTTCGTCACCGCCTTCGCCGAAGAGCAGGCAGCGCTGGATCGCGGGTTCCCGTTGGCGGGCTGGACACGGACGGGGGTCAGCTTCGCCGCGTACGGTGCCGCCAGTACGCGCGCGCTGCCGCCCGCGTGCCGCTTCTTCGGGACCCCGGGCCTGGGCGTCAATTCGCACTTCTACACGGTGATCCCGTCCGAATGCGCGGCCGTCAAACGGAATCCGGGGTGGACATTCGAGGCGAATGCCTTCAACGCGTCCGCGCCGACCGGAGGAAACTGTCCCGACGGGACGCGCCCCCTCTATCGCACGTACAACAACGGAATGCGCGGGAGCCCGAACCATCGCTACGTCACCGATCTTGCCGCCGCAAGCCGGATGACGGCCGCCGGCTGGCTGCTCGAAGGTGCGGCGATGTGTCTGCCGCAGTGACGCGGCTCCGCGCCGTCACCGTCCCGCCCGGGCTCCGGACAAAACAAGGCCGCAGCCGGTTGCCCGGTGCGGCCTTGTCAGTCGCGACCGCGTGGACAGGAGGTCACACGGCCGTGTTCGGCATCGAGTCCGGCGTCAGCTCTTCAGACACTCGCTCATGAACTTCTTGCGTTCGTCGCCCTTCATGTCGCCGGCCTTCACGTTGCAGTACTTCATCTTTTCCTGCTGGCTGACCTTCTTCTTGGACAGGCACTCGCTCATGAACTTCTTGCGTTCGTCGCCCTTCATGTCGCCGGCCTCGCTATTGCACATCTTCATCCGCTCCTGCTGCGCATTGTCGGCGGCATAGACGGGCGCGGCCACCGCTGCGCAGGCGCTGAGCATGGCCAAGGCAAACAGTCGCTTCATTACCATTCCTCGCAGCGGGCAGACCGTTCTGGAAGATTGCTGATGTTACCGTGGCTTGCGGGTCGTGCAGTCCGATTCGGGCGCCGGACTGGCATCCGGTGGCGTCGGAACGCAGTCTACGGCAAGCCAAACGTGCGAGGCAACGATTTCGCCGACCTCGACGAGACGGCTGTGGCAAATTGGTCTGACGCGTTGCAGCATCGATGCCCCGACCGCCGATCCCAAGTCAGCGGCCTTCTGGTAAAATCCTGTTTTTGCTAGAGAAACCTGCACGGAGCCGCACCTTGCCGACCTCCACCGCCCATCGCAACCGGGCCGCCGCCACGGCGCATCCGACGGCGCGCCTGCCGATCGACGACACCCGAATTCGCGAGATCATGGAACTCGCGCCCCCGGCGCATCTGCTGCGCGAGTTTCCGGCTTCGGAGCGCGCCGCGGCGACGACGTTCGAGGCGCGAGGCGCGATTCACCGCGTGCTGCACGGCGCGGACGACCGGTTGCTCGTCGTCGTCGGACCGTGCTCCATCCACGACTACGACGCCGCGATCGACTACGCGACACGCCTGTCCGCGCTGAAACGCGAGCTCGTTGCCGACCTGATCGTGGTGATGCGCGTGTATTTCGAGAAGCCGCGAACGACCGTCGGCTGGAAGGGGCTCATCAACGATCCGCACCTCGATGACAGTTACCGGATCAACGAGGGGCTGCGTCTCGCCCGGCGCATCCTGGTCGAGGTCAACGAACTGGAGCTTCCGGCCGGGACCGAGTACCTGGACATGATCACCCCGCAGTACATCGCCGATCTCATCGCCTGGGGCGCCATCGGCGCCAGGACGACGGAAAGCCAGGTCCACCGGGAACTCGCCTCCGGACTCTCGTGCCCGGTCGGTTTCAAGAACGGCACCGACGGCGACGTGAGGATCGCCGTCGACGCGATCAAGGCGGCGTCGGCGCCCCACCACTTCCTGTCGGTGACCAAGGGTGGCCACTCGGCGATCGTCCACACCGCCGGCAACGAGGATTGCCACATCATCCTGCGCGGCGGCAGGACCCCCAATTACGATGCGGCGAGCGTCGATGCCACCTGCCGCGAACTGGCGGGCGCCGGGCTCGCCGCGAAGCTCATGATCGACTGCTCCCACGCCAACAGCCAGAAGAAGCACGAGCGGCAGATCGTGGTCGCCGACGATGTCGCCGGCCAGATCGCGTCCGGTGACGAGCGCATCTGCGGCGTGATGCTCGAGAGCCATCTCAACCCCGGCCGACAGGACTTGGTGCCCGGTCAGCCGCTCGAGTACGGCGTGTCGATCACCGATGCCTGCATCGGCTGGGACACCACCGTCGACGTGCTGAAGCGACTCGCCGACGCCGTGCGCCACCGGCGCGTCAGACTGGCCGAAGGCGCCTGACGCGCCCGGGGCCGCTCCCGGAACGCCCCGGTCGTGACTACGGAAATCGAACTCAAGCTGGCGCTCGATCCCGCGGCCGTGGCGCGTCTGCCGCAGCTGCTGCGCGATCCCGCGCTGGTCGCCGTCAAGCGCGGTCGCGCGCGGCGCGCACGGCTCGTCAGCACCTATTTCGACACGCCGGATTTTCGCCTGGCGCGCGACGGAATTGCGCTGCGGCTGCGCCGCGCCGGCACGCGCTGGCTGCAGGCCGTGAAAGGACCTCCGCTGGCAGCCGCTGGTGCGGGATTGCATGCGCGCAGCGAGTTCGAAGCGCCGGTGACGCGCGCCGCGCTCGATCCGCGACAGCTCGCCCAAACGCCGTGGCGCAAGCCGTTGCTGAAGGCGCACCGCAAGGGCAGGCTCGCCGCGCGATTCACCACCGATTTCGAGCGCACCACCGTTCCCCTCGAGTTCGCCGATGGCACCTTCGCGTCGTTCGCGATCGACGTCGGCACGATCCGCGCGAAAGGACGGCGCGCCGTCCCGATCGCCGAGATCGAGATCGAACTCGAGGCGGGCGACCCGGCGCGCCTGTTCGAACTCGGCCGGGCGCTGGCCGAGCGCTGGCCGATGACGATCGGCGTACTCAACAAGGCCCAGCGCGGTCTTGCGCTGGTGCACGACCGGCCTGACGGATGGGACCAGCCGGTGCACGCCGGCAATGCGACGCTTCCGCGGGACGCCGATGCCGCCGCGGCGCTCGCGGTGATCGTGCGCGAATGCCTGGACCAGATTGCCGGCAACGCCTGCGGGCTCATTGCCGACGACGATCCGGAATGGGTACACCAGATGCGCATCGGCACCCGGCGCTTGCGCTCGTGCCTGGCGCTCGTCGCGCCGTTCGTGCCGGCGCACCGGCTCGACCCGGTGGTCGTCGCAACCGGCGCGCTCGCCGATGCACTCGGCCAGGCGCGCGACTGGGACGTCTTCGCGACCCAGACGCTGCCGCCATTGACCGCATGGTTCGGCCGCGACCCGGCGACAGCTCCGGGACTGCGGCGCTTGCGCGCGCGGCTCGCGCCGCGACGCCGCGCCGCGCGGGACCTCGCGCGCGAGGCGGTGCGCGCCCCGTGGTTCACGCACCTGCTGCTCGCGGCAGGCGCGTTCGCCGCGACGCCGCGACTCCGTGCCGTGCCATCCGCGGACGGCACCGACCCGCTTCGCGCGCCGGCACGATCGTTTGCCGCCGAACTCCTGGACCGCCGGCAGCGCAAGCTCGAGCGTCGGGGTCACGCGCTCGTCGGTGGCACGCCGGAAGAACGGCACGCCACACGCATCGCGGCGAAGAAAATGCGCTACGCCGCCGAGTTCTTCGCACCCCTGTTTCCCCGGAAGCGGGCCCGCCTTTACCTCAAGGCGCTCGCCAGGCTGCAGGACGCACTCGGCCAGTTCAACGACGCCGCCACCGCAGCGCGCCTCGCGACCGAAATTGCCAGCCCCGGTGACGCGATCGCCACCGGCGCGGTACAGGGCTGGGTCGCGGCGCAGGCGGCTGCGCTGCAGCCCGAACTCGCTGCGGCATGGAACCGGTACTGCGCCGCGCCTCGATTCTGGATGCGCGACTGACGAGGTGCGGCACGTCGTGGCTTCGACGCGCATGACCGGCGATGGCGCGCCAGTCTCGCCCGGCGAATATCGCGGGCCGTGGTGGTTGCCGGGCGGCCACGCGCAGACGATCTATCCGTACTTCCTGCCCAGGGCGGCGGTCGCCTACCGGCGCGAACGCATTGCGACGCCGGACGAGGATTTCTGGGACTTCGACTGGACCGCTGCGCCGAGCCCGGAGACCACCGCTGCCGACGCACCGCTGATCGCGCTGTTCCATGGTCTGGAGGGCAGCTCGGGCTCGCACTACGCACGGGCACTGATGGCGGCGGCGGTAACGCGCGGCTGGCGTGGCGTCATCCCGCATTTCCGCGGTTGCGGCGGCGAACTCAACCACCGGCCGCGTGCGTATCACTCGGGCGACCACGAGGAAGTCGGCGCGATGCTCGACGCCATCCGCGCGCGCGTGCCGCCGGCGACGACCGTGTTCGCCGTCGGGGTGTCCCTCGGCGGCAGCGCCCTGCTCAACTGGATCGGCCGCGCCGGCGCCGGGGCCGCGCGCACCGTCACGGCCGCCGCCGCGATTTCGACGCCGCTCGACCTGACGGCGGCCGGAAAGGCGATCGGTGAAGGCCTCAACCGGATCTATACCCGTCATTTCCTCGCCACGCTGATTCCCAAGGGCGTCGCCATGGCGCGCCGATTCCCGGGGACGCTCGACGAAGCGGCGATTCGCCGCGCGCGGACGATGTTCGATTTCGACGACGTGGTCACGGCACCCTTGCACGGCTTCGCCGGGGCTGCGGATTACTGGCGGCGCGCGTCGTCGAAGCCCTGGCTGCCTGCGCTCGCCATCCCGACGCTCGTGCTCAACGCGGCGAACGACCCGTTCGTCCCCGCGTCCTCGCTGCCCGGGCCCGGTGACGCGAGTCGCCACGTCGTCCTCGAACAGCCGCCCAAGGGGGGACATTCGGGTTTCGTCGCCGGTTCCTTTCCCGGATGCCACGATTGGCCGGCCCGCCGGCTGCTAGACTTCTTCCTGCACGGCGGGTGATAGCCTCGCCGGCACACCCTGCGCCCCAACGTATCCACTCCTCGCTCCCGCTCATGCTTCCTTCCGAGATCTTCAAGGCCTATGACATCCGCGGCGTCGTCGGCAAGACGCTCACGCCTCCCATCGTTCGCGCCGTCGGACAGGCGCTGGGCTCGCTCGCCCAGGAGCGCGGTCGCGACACGGTCGTCATCGGCCGCGACGGCCGGCTGTCCGGACCCGAGCTCTCCGGCGCGCTCGCCGACGGCATTCGCGCGTCCGGCGCCAACGTGATCGACATCGGGATGGTGGTGACACCGATGACGTATTTCGCGGCCCAGCATCTCGGGACCCAGTGCAGCGTGATGGTGACCGGCAGCCACAATCCGCCGGACTACAACGGGCTCAAGATGGTGATCGCCGGAGAAACGCTGTCGGGGGCCGACATCGTCGCGCTGAAGACGCGGATCGAGGCCGGACGGCTTGCCTCCGGCGCCGGCAGCTACCGAAGCGCCGACATCGTCGCCGCTTACCTCGACCGGATCGTGGGCGACGTCAAGCTCGCGCGGCCGATGTCGATCGCGGTCGACGCCGGCAACGGCGTCGCGGGCGCGTTTGCCGGCACGCTGTTCCGCCGGCTCGGCTGCACCGTCACCGAAATGTTCTGCGACGTCGACGGCACCTTCCCCAACCACCATCCCGACCCGTCGCATCCGGAGAACCTCGCGGATCTCATGGCGGTGCTCGCCAAGGGACAGCATGAACTCGGACTCGCCTTCGACGGCGACGGTGACCGCCTCGGCGTGGTCACCAGGGACGGCCACGTGATCTACCCCGACCGGCAGCTCATGCTGTTCGCGGCCGACGTGCTCACGCGCGTGCCGGGCGCGACGGTCATCTACGACGTCAAGTCGACGCGCAATCTCGGGCCGTGGATCACGCGGCACGGCGGCAAGCCGCTCCTGTGGAAGACCGGCCACTCGCTGATCAAGGTGAAGATGAAGGAGGTCGGCGCGGCCCTCGCCGGCGAGATGAGCGGCCACACGTTCTTCAAGGAGCGCTGGTTCGGCTTCGACGACGGACTCTATGCGGGCGCGCGGCTGCTCGAGATCCTGTCGCGGCACGCCAACCCGTCCGCGGTCCTCGACGCGCTGCCCGACGCCGTATCCACACCCGAACTGCAGGTCGCCTGTGCCGAGGGCGAGCACCACGCCCTCGTCGCGAAGCTCGGCGAGACGGCGCAGTTCCCGGGCGCGACCGACGTGATCCGCATCGACGGCCTTCGGGTCGAGTATCCCGACGGCTTCGGACTCGCCCGCGGCTCGAACACGACGCCGGTGATCGTGCTGCGCTTCGAAGCCGACAATGCCGCCGCGCTCGAACGCATCAAGGCCGAGTTCCGGCGGGTGCTGGCCGCCGCGAAGCCCGGCATCGCGCTGCCGTTCTGATGATCACCCTCGCCGACGTCGAGGCCGCCCGTGCGCGGATCGCCGGCGGCGTCTATCTGTCGCCGTGCGTGGAGTCGATCCCGCTGTCGGAGCTCACGGGCGCGCACGTCTGGTGCAAGCTCGACTACCTGCAGCGGACCGGCAGCTTCAAGGAACGCGGCGCGCGCAACGCGCTTCTCTTGCTCTCCCCCGAACAGCGCGCACGCGGTGTGATCGCCGCGTCCGCCGGCAATCACGCGCAGGGCATCGCCTACCACGGCGGGTTGCTCGGCATCCCCACGACCGTCGTGATGCCGAAATTCGCCGCGCTGATCAAGGTCACCAACTGCCGGCAGCTCGGGGCCAACGTCGTGCTGCACGGCAACGATCTCGCCGAGGCGCGCGCGCACGCCGAAGCGTTGGCCGAACGCGAAGGGCTCACGTTCATCCATCCGTTCGACAACGCCGACGTGATGGCGGGCCAGGGCACGATGGCGCTCGAGATCCTCGAGCAGACGCCCGATCTCGACGCCATCGTCGTGCCGGTCGGCGGCGGCGGCCTGCTGTCGGGCATCGGCACGGTGATGCGCGCCAAGCGGCCTCAGACCCACGTGGTCGCCGTCGAACCGGAACACGCGCAGTGCTTCGTGGCCGCGCGGGCCGCCGGCCATCCGGTGCCGTTCGCCCTTGCACCGACGCTGGCGGACGGCCTCGCCGTCGAGCAGCTCGGCACGCTCCCGTTCGAGGTGCTCCAGCACGTCGTCGACGAGGTCGTCACCGTCGACGAAGGTTCGATCGCGCTGGCCATCCTGCGCCTCATCGAGCTCGAAAAGAGCGTCGTCGAAGGCGCCGGTGCGACGCCGCTGGCGGCCTTCCTCGCCGGCAAGCTCGAGCACCTGAGAGGCAGGAAAGTCGTACTCGTCCTGTGCGGCGGCAACATCGATCTCACCATGCTCGACCGGGTCATCGAGACCGGCCTGGTCGCCGACGGCCGTCTCGCGCGTTTCACCGTTTCGATCAGCGACCGGCCGGGCGGCCTCGCGCGGCTCGCCGAAGTGATCGCTTCGACGGGTGCGTCGATCAACGAGATCGTCCACGACCGCGCGTTCTCGGGGCCCGATCTCTCGGCCGTGCGCGTGATCTGCGTCGTCGAGACGACCGGTCACGATCACGTGCGCGGCCTGCATCGCGCGCTCGCCGACTCGAAGATCAGCGTCGTCGGCTGACCACGGCGACGACGCGATTCATGGGTCGTCCGCCGCTCGCGCAGTGACGCGGCGCGGCGCCCACACCTCGTCCGGCGCATCGGCGCCGCGGGGGGCTGCGCTATAATCCGCGGTAAACCCGCCCGATGCCGGCATGCGCGACACGGCGGCGAAAGCAACCCTGCAGCTCAACCGGAGGACTCATGATCCGCACGCTTCGCAAGCTCGTCTCGTTCGCACCATTCGCCCTATGGCTCGGCGTCGCCGCGCCGGCGACGGCCGCGGACACATTCATCAACGTTCTGACCGGCGGCACCAGCGGCGTCTACTATCCGCTCGGGGTCGCGCTCGCGAACAACATCGGCAAGGCGATGCCCGGCGTGAAGACGTCGGTCCAGGCGACGAAGGCGTCGGTCGAGAACCTCAACCTGATCCAGACGGGACGCGGAGAACTCGCGTTCACGCTCGGCGATTCGTTGTCCGACGCGTGGAAAGGCAACGAGGAGGCCGGGTTCAAGACACCGCTCAAGAAGCTTCGCGGTGTGGCGGCGATCTATCCGAATTATGTCCAGATCGTCGCCCGCGCCGACGCGGGCATCAGGACGCTCGCCGACCTCAAGGGCAAGAAGATCTCCGTCGGTGCGCCGAAGTCGGGAACCGAGCTCAACGCGCGGGCGATCCTCGGGGCGGCGGGCATCACCTACAAGGACTTCGCGAAGGTCGAGTACCTGCCTTTCGGCGAATCGGTCGAGCTGATGAAGAACCGCCAGCTCGACGTCACGCTGCAGTCGGCCGGCCTCGGTGTGGCCTCGCTGCGCGACCTCGCGACCTCGGTCGACATCGTCGTCGTCGCGATTCCCGCCGACGTCGTCAAGAAGACCAACGACCCGGCATATATCCCGGCGTCCATTCCGGCGAACACCTACAAGGGCCAGACCGCCGACGTGCCGACCGCCGTGATCCCGAATTACCTCGTCACCCACGACGACGTGAGCAACGACACGGTCTACGGCATGACCAAGGCGCTGTGGACGAGCCTCGACCAGCTGGTCGCCGCGCACTCCGCCGCCAAGGCGATCAGCCTCAAGTCGGCGCTCGAGGGCATGCCGCTGCCGTTGCATCCGGGTGCCGAGCGTTATTACCGGGAAGTCGGGCTCGTGAAGTAGAGCGGTTGCGCGGGGACCGGCGAGGTCCCCGTTTCCCGTGTCGGTTGCCCCCGCGATCCGCGCGTGACGCGCAGCGGGCCGTCGCGCGCGCAGCAGAACGTCCCCGAGGAGGAAGAATGGCGGCGGCGCCCGAAGTGAAGCCGGTGCACGTCCAGGCGGCGGAAGCGGCCTTCGAGGAACACGGGATCAAACGCGACCTCAGGGGTCTCGCCGCCAAGGCGGTCATGGCGGTCGCGCTGGCTTTCTCCACGTATCAGCTCGTCATCGCGGCGTTCTCGCCGCTCTCCAGCCTGCCGACGCGCTCGATCCACGTCGGCTTCGTGCTGGCACTGGCGTTTCTGATCCACCCGATCGCCAGGTCCGCCGACCGGCGTCGCATCGCCGTCTACGACGCTGCGCTCGCGGCGGTGGCATTCGGGCTATCGCTCTATCATCTGACGTTCGAGGCCGAGCTGATCCAGCGTTCCGGCGATCCCAGTGCCGCGGATCTGGTCGTGGGCACCATCTTCATCGTGCTGGTGTTCGAAGGCGCGCGGCGAATTCTCGGCCTGGCGCTGCCGATCATCTGTGCGGCGTTTCTCGCCTACGGACTGTTCGGCCAGTACCTTCCCGGCTTGATCGCGCATCGCGGATACGGATTCGACCAGATCGTCAGCCAGCTCTTCCTGGGGACCGAGGGCATCTTCGGTATCCCCACGCTGGTGTCGGCCACCTACATCTTCCTGTTCATCTTGTTCGGCAGCTTCCTCGAACACGCCGGCATGGTGAACCTGTTCAACAACATCGCGCTCGGCTTCGTGGGCCACGCGCGCGGCGGCCCCGCCAAGGTCGCAGTCATCTCCTCCGGACTCATGGGCACGATCTCCGGCTCCGGGGTCGCGAATGTGCTCACCACCGGGCAGTTCACCATCCCGCTGATGAAGCGTTTCGGCTATGCCCCGGTATTCGCCGGCGCGGTCGAAGCAACCTCCAGCATGGGCGGCCAGATCATGCCGCCGGTCATGGGCGCCGTCGCCTTCATCATGGCGGAGACGTTGAACCTGCCGTACGTGACGATCGTCAAGGCGGCCGTGGTCCCGGCGATCCTCTACTACCTCACCGCGTTCTGGATGGTCCACCTCGAGGCCGGACGCGTGGGATTGCTGGGCCTGCCCAAGGCCGACTGCCCCAATCCGTGGGACGCGATCCGCCAGAAGTGGTACCTCGCACTGCCGCTGGCGGTACTGGTGTTCATGCTCTTCAACGGTTTCACGCCGATGTTCGCGGGCATCATCGGCCTCGCGCTCACCGCGATGCTGATCCTCGGCGTCGGCATAGCAGCCGGCTTCCACTCGACGGCCTTCCGCGTCGTATTCTGGATCGCGCTCGGGCTCGTGACCGCGAGCTTCTTCGAGTTCGGCATCGGACCGATCATGGTGACGATCGCGCTGCTCGTGGCAATCAATTGGGTCGTCAAGGGCGGGCGCGAAACCCTGCGAATCATGCGCGGCAGCCTGGCCGACGGCGCGAAGCAGGCGCTCCCGGTCGGCATGGCGTGCGCGATCGTCGG
>Ga0105106_10000404_pt1 | contig 30543 bp, 26 predicted proteins | sample PPLLaktember2015_5_FD_79109 | JGI IMG/M metagenome (GOLD analysis project Ga0105106, IMG submission 79109) | Freshwater sediment microbial communities from Prairie Pothole Lake near Jamestown, North Dakota, USA - PPLs Lake P8 Core (1) Depth... | ecosystem: Environmental > Aquatic > Freshwater >...
CGCCGCCTTCGCTCAGCGCCGCATGCGGGACGCTAATCACATCCTGACGACGCCCGTCGAACACCCTGCCGTGTTGCGGACCGCGCGTTCGTTGGCCGGCGAGCACGGCTTCGAGCTGGAGCTGCTGCCGGTAGACTCGACCGGAATGGTCGATCCTCAGGCCCTGCGCCGGCTCATTCGCAAGGACACGGCCGTCGTCTCCATCATCTTCGCCAACAACGAGATCGGCACCATCCAGCCGGTGGCACAGCTCGGCGCCGTATGCCGCGAGGCCGGCGTGGCGTTCCACACCGACGCGGTCCAGGCAGCCGCCCATCTGCCCATCGACGTCGCCCATTTGAATGTCGACCTGCTGGCGCTCGGGGCCCACAAGCTCTACGGGCCCAAAGGCATCGGCCTCCTGTTCGTGCGGGACGGCTTGTCGATAGACCCGCTACTGACCGGCGGCGGCCAGGAACGCGGTCTGCGCGCCGGCACCCATAACGTTCCCTTGATCGTCGGACTGGCCGAAGCCATGCGCATCGTCCAGGCTGAGCGGGATTCCCACTCTCGGGCACACGCCCTTCTGCGCGATGCGCTGATCGAGCGCGTTCTCGCCCTTGTGCCCGAGGCACGGCTCACGGGCCACCCGACTGAGCGACTTCCCAACCATGCCTCTTTCGTCTTCCGCGGCGTCGACGGCAACAGCCTGCTGGCGGCGCTCGATATCGCCGGTTTCGGCTGCTCATCCGGCTCGGCTTGCCGCACCGGCGATCCCGAGCCCTCGGATGTCGTCCTGGCATTGGGCTTGCCGCGCGACTGGGCCCTGGGGTCGCTGCGTGTTACCGTCGGGCGCCCGACCGTCTCGGCGGACGTCGAACGACTGGGCGCAGCGCTTCCCGCCATCGTCGAGAGCCTTCGCCGCCCGGGAGGCTCGACCGCGTGAGCGTACCGGTTCGAGTCGCCGTGGCCATGAGCGGCGGCGTCGACAGCTCTGTGGCCGCCGCGCTTCTCACCGACCAGGGCTTCGAAGTTGTCGGGTTGATGCTGCGACTCTGGTCCCCGGACTCACCCGACGCCGCCGCCAATCGCTGCTGCTCGCCGAAAGACATCGCTGACGCCCGAGCCGTCGCCGCACGCCTGGGCATCCCCTTCTTCGTCCTGGACGCGCAAACGCCGTTTCGGACGGCAGTTGTGGACAGCCTCATACGTGGCTATGCGAACGGCGCCACGCCCAACCCGTGCATCGCCTGCAATCGGGAGATCCGCTGGGGTACGCTCCTCCAATACGCTCTGACCATGCAGGCGCGCTACCTGGCTACCGGACACTACGCGCACCTGCGCCACGAGGGCGGCCGGCCGGTCCTCCTGCGTGCCGCCGACCGCGCCAAAGACCAATCCTACGTGCTCTCAGCCCTCACCCCAGAGCAACTGGCACACGCCCTCTTCCCCTTGGGCGAGCTGTCCAAAACCCAGGTACGGGAAATCGCCCGCCAGCGCGCCTTGCCGGTCGCCGATCGGCCCGAAAGCCAGGACCTGTGTTTTCTGGGCGGAGGCGACTATCGGGACTTCCTGCGTCGCGAAGTCCCCGACATCAACCGGCCCGGAGAGATCGTCGACCCCCAGGGCAACCGTTTGGGATCGCACCTGGGGCTGTACAATTACACGATCGGTCAGCGGAAGGGCATCGGCGTCCCTTCTCGCGAGCCTCTCTACGTCATCGAGAAGGACGCCCTCCGCAATCGGCTGGTTGTCGGACCGAAGGAGGCTCTCGGCCGGCGACGGTTCAGCCTGGCGTGCGTGAATTGGATCGCCGGTGCGCCACCGGCGCCGGAGGTCGACATCCTGGTGCGCGTGCGCTACAGGGCGGCTGAGGTGCCTGCCCGGCTTCAGTGGATGGGCGGCGGACGGGTGGACGTGGAGACGGCCCAGTCTCTCTCGGATATCACGCCGGGCCAGCAGGCCGTGTTCTACACCGGCGAGGTCTGCCTCGGAGGAGGCGTGATCGTCGCATGACACCTCAGGGTCTTCTGCTCGGTCTTCTGATTGCCGCCGCCTGCGGACTGCTCTACCACCTGATACGCGGCGGCCCCCTGCGACGCATGGCCGCCTTCGTCGTGACGGCCTGCCTCTCGTTCTTCAGCGGCCACTTCGTCGGCGGCTGGGTCGGCCTGACCGCACCCCGCCTGGGTACGCTCAACCTCCTGCCGGCGTTGGTCGCGACCGCCCTGGGCTTGATCGGCACAGACTTCCTGGCGCGCGCCGGAGAAGCCGCCACCGACGGCGGCCTTCCGCGCAACCCCGCTGATGAGGACGACTGAAGGCCCTGTGCTATAATCGACGTACGATGAGCGAAGCTCCCACCGGCTTCCCTGAACCTGCCCCCTCCAAACCGGACCCGGCGTCGACACGCCGCGAGCGCCTACTTCTCATCGCCGCTGCAATCCTGCTCGTCGCGCTGGTCGTCGGCCTCGGCTTCGCCGTCTCGGCCATGCTCGGGCATCCGCAGCAGACGGAGACCATTCGGGACATCTTCCTCATCTTCATGGCGCTGGAGACGCTTATCATCGGTCTGGCGCTGATCGTCCTGATCCTTCAAATCGCCCGGCTTACGAATCTGCTCCAGAACGAGATCCGGCCGATCCTCGAGTCGACGCAGGAGACGCTCAGCACGCTGCGCGGCACCACTCGATTCCTGAGCGACAACCTCGTCGAGCCGGTCGTCAAAGCCAACAGCACCATGGCGGCGGTACGGCGCGGCATCGATTTGATCCGCGGCGGGCGGCGCAGATAGCCACGCCGGCCGGCGCCGCTCGGAGAGTCCAAAAGGAGGCAGCCAAATGGCGGAACGAGACAGCGATCTGGGGTCTTTCATCACCGGTTTCTTCATCGGAGGTCTGGTTGGCGCGGCCGTCGCGCTCCTGTTCGCCCCGCAGTCGGGCGAGGAGACGCGCACGATGATCCGCGATAAGGGCATCGAGCTGCGCGACCAGGCTACGGAAAAGTCGACTGAGCTGCGCGCCCGGGCGGAGCAGCTGGCCCGCGACGCACGCACGCGCGCCGAGGAGCTCCAGCGCCAGGGTCAGGTGATCCTGGAGGACCAGCGCGCCCGTCTCGAGGATGCCGTCGAAGCCGGCAAGAAGGCGGTCCGCCGCCGCAAGCCGGGCGAGGGCGACGAGCCTGCCGAGGCCTGAGCACCAACCCGCCGTCTGAATCGAGCGGACCTCCCTGCGGCTTCGGCCGAGGGAGGTCCTTGATTCCTGCACCCGCGCGCCGCTCAGGCGCGCGCCGCCGCGGCGAGTTCGGCCATCGCCTCCGGAAGCGCATCGACGACGTCGCCGGCCATGACGCTGGCACTTGTACCCAGCGCCGCCGCGGCCAGCTCTCCTGCACGTCCATGGACGAAAGCGCCCAGCGCAGCCGCTTCGAATGCCGGGCACCCTTGGGCCAGGAAGCCGACGATCGCCCCGGCCAAGACGTCGCCGGTCCCGGCCCGCGCCAGGGCCGGCGTGGCAAACGGCATCACCACCGCCCGGCCACCCGGAGCCGCCACCACCGTAAAGGCGCCTTTGAGCACCACCACATGCCCCCAGGTGTCGGCCCAGCGGCGCGCGGTGCCGATCCGGTCGGATTGAATGTCGGGCACCGCGACCCCGGTCAACACGGACATCTCCCCAGGATGCGGCGTCAACACGGCAGGGGCTGCCAGACGGGCCGGCCAGTCCTCGACCTTCACCAGGAGCTTAAGGCCGTCGGCGTCGACCACGGTCGGCGGGAGGTGCTGCCCGGGCCGTCCGGCCTCGCCTTCGGACGGAACAAAACCGATGCGGCCGCGATGGCTGACCTCCGCCGCACCTAACAGCCGCGCCAGGAAAGCCGCCGTGGCCGGATCTTGTCCGAAGCCGGGTCCCAGAAGCAAGGCCTCAGTCGCGCCCAGTTCCTCGTGGAGCACGTCAGCCGCGGCGCCGGCCAGCACGCCCAGCTCATGCGGGAGAACGATCCAGGTCGCTTCCGGCAGCTGCGCTGCCGCCATGCTGTGGATGACTGACGGCACACCCAGAGTGACCAATCCTGCCCCAACCCTGTACGCGGCCGCGCCGGCCAGGACTGCTGCCCCAGGGAAGTTGACCGACCCGGCCACCACGACTGCGCGCCCGAACGTGCCCTTATGGGCATCGCGCGGCCGGCTCGGCAGCCAGCCGCTTAGTGCAACCGCCGAGGCGAGTTCGACGGCCGCTCCGGCGAGTTCGGGCTGCGCCTCGGGCACGCCGATATCCGCCACAATGAGATCCCCCACCCGACCCGCCCCGGGGAAATGGAACAGCCCGGCCTTGCCCGCCCCCAGCGTGACGGTCAGGTCCGCCGCCAGCGCCTCGTCAGCGATCTGCCCAGAATCGCAATCCATCCCGGATGGGCAGTCCACCGCTACGACAAACGGCGGGCTCCCCCGCCCTTCCAGCGCTTTCGCGGCGGTCGTCAGGACCTGCTTGACGGCGCCGCGCAGCGGCAGCTTGAATCCGGTGCCGAGCAGCGCGTCGACGACGACGTCCGCGGTCGCCATCAGGTTGCGGAGCACGCGCGCCCGCTGGTCTGCCTCGGCCTCCGCCACCAGGCCGCCCCGGGCGCGCAGGCGCGCCAGGTTGGCGTCGTCTTCGGCGCGCGCCCCTGCGAGGTAGACACCCACTTGCGCCCCGGCTTCGGCCAGGTAGTGACCGGCGACCAGGCCGTCGCCGCCGTTGTTACCCACGCCGACCAGGATGGCCACGCGCTTGCCGTTGACGTCGTTCAACCGCTCCACGATCGCAGCCGCCACGGCGCGACCTGCGTTCTCCATCATCGCCGCGTAGGTCAGCCCCGAGGCGTCCGCAGCCTTCTCAACGGCGCGCATCTCATCTACGCTCAGTATCTTCGTCACACTTCCCATCCTATTCCGTGCCTACGGCTCATACCATCCCATGCGAAGCTTCGGCCTGCCAAGCCCACGCCGGCCGAAGGAACCTTGGTGAATGGAACTGCTTGCGGGACAATCAGCCACGGGCACGCAGCCAGCGCTACGCGGCGGCCTCGCCCCAAAGAGGTGTGATGGCGAATTCCAAGCCCAACTCCTTAAGTCGCCCGACCGTAGGGCGCCCGGTCTCGGGGTCCCACCGGCGAGCGGCATAGTACTCGCCCATCAGCACATCCATGTCCGGGACGTGGCCCTCCTGGCCTCCGGCCGGAAGCGGCTCGAGCAGGAGCTTGGGAAGCTTGTCATTGGCGCGGGTGACGCCCAGCCGGTTGTTGTAGGCACGCTTCAGGTTCCAGACCCGTTCCCCGGTCTTGAGCATGTCCTCCAGGCTGTAGTCCATGCCTGTCGCCGCACTGAGGAGCGCCGCCATACCCGACGGCTTGATCGCGCCGAACAAGCAGCTCACCAGGCAGTTGAGCGTCGTTTGCCAATCTTGATGGCGAGCCACGTGGTGTGCCTTGCCGCTGTCGACCAGGCGCTCGGTCATGGGGATGCCCAGTTCATCGATCGATCCCCCGACCTCCACCATGAAGTACTCGCTCTGGTTGTGGCATGCCCCGCGCGGGGAACTGGCATAGACGATCGCCATGCCCGTCATCGCCCGAGGATCATGCATCGGTACTTCCAGATTGTTCACGTGGACAGCCAGGTCCCCGACGCCGTAGTGATCGGCCAGCGCCTTGCTCCCTTGTGCCAGAAGCTCTCCGAAGCCCTCCTTGCGTGCTATCTGCTCGAGCAGCGGGAAGCACGGGGCCGCATCCCCCCAGCGCAGCTCCAGACCCCCCGTGTCCGCAGGCGTGATAATCCCACGGTCGAACATCAGGTAGGCGAGCGCGAGGGTGTTCCCGGCGCTGACTGTATCCATGCCTAGGGCGTCGCAGCGGTTTCCCAGCGCCGTAATGACCGCCAGGTCCTCCACCAGGAGTTGGGATCCAAACGAGCAGATCGTCTCGTACTCCGGCCCCTTCACCACCCCATCGTTCTTGTACGGGCCGTCTGTGATCCGTACTTCGCGGCCGCAGGAGATGACACATCCCTGGCAGGCCGACTTGCCGACGAGAATCGTCTCGGCCATGTGCGTGCCGCTGATGTTCCCGGCGCCCTCGAATTCGCCCTGGGTCCAGTACTTCTGAGGCATCTCCCCCAGCATCTGCAGGTATTCGGTCGAGTTGGCCGTGCCAAAATCGCGGAACAGAGTGGTCAGGAGCTGCTCCAAGAGCTCCTTGTTGGCGGCGACCCTCAACTCCCTGTACGCCTCGTCGCGGCCGTAGGTCAGCTGGCTCGTGCTGCGCACGGCGACAGCCTTCAGGTTCTTCGAGCCCATCAACGTGCCCATACCCGTTCGGCCGGCCGCCCGGCCGTGGTCGGCCAGGATCAGCGCATAGCGCACCCCGTTCTCTCCGGCTGCGCCGATCGCTGCCACGCGGGCGCGTTCCTCCCCAATCTCCTTGCGGATGGCGCGCTGGGCTTCGTAGGGATCGGCCTTGCCCCACAGGTGCGACGCCTCCCGCAGCTCGGCACGGCCGTCGTGGACCCACAGGTACACCGGCTGTGCGGCCCGGCCGGTGATCCACATGCCTTCGAATCCAGCGTAGCGAAGTTCCGGGCCGAGAAACCCGCCGATATTCGATTCGCCCCAGATGCCGGTCTGTGGGGAGCGGCCGCAGATCGTGAAGCGGCCGGTGGCTGGCCCGCCGCTGCCGGTCAGCGGGCCGGTCATCCACACCAGGGGATTGCGTCGGTCAAGCGGATCGACTTTCGGGTCGAGCACATCCCAAAGCAGCCGGGCCGCCAACCCGCTGCCCCCGATGAAGTCGCGCCGGTAGTCGGCCTCGATTTCGTGCGTGCCGATCTCACCCCGATCGAGATCGACGTGCAGCAGCGTGTGATTCATCACCTGCGGCCTCCCGCGAGAGGATCGCGACGCGACGGGCTCCGCCCATGCGAGTCGACGTGCGCGATCTGCTGTCTAGAAGTCGACCGGCTTCCCGTCGTACGCGTACTCGTACAGTCGCTTGGTCTCCAGGTCGTCGGGGATGCGCGTGCTGGTGACCGTAGAGCTGTCGTTCCCGCAATTCGAGACGAGCAGCCCCATCTGGGCCGCAAGGTCGCTTCGCGAAATGCCGCATCCCGACAGGGAGATCGGCTCCTCGATCTTCGCCTGCAGACTGCGGATAGCGCCTACCAGGGCCGCCGCCGCCTCGGCTTCCGTCGAGCAAGGCAGGCGCAAGTGGTAGGCCAGTTCCCCGTAGCGCGTCGCCCCGGCGTCGCCGCGGGCGCAGAACTCTATCACGTACGGCAGGAACAATCCTACCGCCAGACCATGCGGGACGTGAAAGACCGCACCCAACGAGTGGCCCAGCCCGTGCGACAGGGAGGCCAATGCATTCCCGAAACCCAGCCCCGCGATCGTCGCAGCATTGTGCATCTTCGTGCGCGCCTCGACGTCCCCGCCATCCGCATAGGCGCGCGGCAGGTAGTCGAACACCATCTCGGCTGCCTTGAGACACAAACCATCGGAGAAATCGTTGCGGAAGCTGCAAGTGAAGCCTTCGACGGCATGCGTCAACGCGTCCATCCCCGTGTCGGCGGTCAGCCGCGGCGGCATTCCCATCACGAAGGAAGGATCCACGATGGCGATGTCGGGAAGGTCTTCGCGGGAACCCAGCCCAAGCTTGCGTCGCTCGGCGACGTTTGTCAGAACCACAGCCCAGGTGGCTTCGGAGCCTGTCCCGCTGGTGGTCGGGATGGCCACCAGCCGCGCCTTCTGTCGTAGGTGCAGGATCTCGATCGGGTTGATCCCCTCCGGGTCCATTTCCGGGTGCTCGTACAGAATCCACATGGCCTTGGCGGCATCCATGGCCGAGCCGCCGCCCAACCCGACAATCCAGTCGGGCTGGTATTCGGCCATTGCCGCCGCCCCGCTCCGCACCGTCTCCAGCGACGGGTTCGGCTCGACCTTGTCGTAGATCATGACCTCGAAGCCCGCGCCTTTGAGTACGTCTGCCACGCGGGCCGCCTGGCCCAGGCGGACGAGCACCTCGTCCGTCACGATGAACGCGCGCTTGCCTTCCAGCCGCTCGAGATAGCTGAGCGCTTCCTCGCCGAATGCGATCTCAGGGCTATTGAAGAACCACATGACCGACTCCTCCAGGGGGCGACCCTGCGCCGATGCGCAGGCTTGCCTGAGGGCAGTGCACTGGAAGCGGAACCGGCGTGAAGCCTAGGCCGGGAACTCGGTCGGCACCCGCGTGCAGGCCTCCACCAACTCCTTCGAGGCCTTGACGCTCTTCATCACCGCCGCCATGTTGCCCTTCAGCTTCAGTTGACCTGTCACGAGCCCCTGGAGCGGGTCCAGCTTCTTGGTCAGGACCTTCTTCCAGTTCTCGAGCGAGCCCGACATGCGGAAGGCGGGGGTCTTGGCCGTCTCGTCCGTCACCAGAAATGCGTCGCGGCACTTGCCATGCCACAGGTCCATGTACAGCAGCGCCGGTTTCTCTGCCCCGGGGATATCGGCGATGAAGTAGAAGTCGCCCTCCCAGGTCGCGGCCGCCTCCGCATAGGCTTGACTTCGGTTCAATTCCTCCATCAACGCCTTCACCCATTCGTCACTTGGGAACTTGTACGCCATGGCATGCCTCCTTCGAAGATGCGTGAGGGCGACCCGGCCGGGCCGCCAAAGATCGGGGTCTCGCCTGCCGTCAACGCGGTCGAGCCGAAGGCCGACGCAGCCGGTTGGCGCCGCACTCCCCCCACGAGGCCTGGTTTGATTATGCGTCCGCCGTCACGGACTGTCAACGTGCCCCCCGCCGGGCGTCGTCGGCGGAGCCCCGGCCGCGCATTGACACAGCCGAGACCCGTCGAGTAGACTCCCAGATACGGTGATCCACACTCGCGAACGCCTCGAGCAGATCGAGGACCTGGCACTCGCGCCCTACGGCATGCGCAGCCGGCTGTCGCGCGGCCGCGCCTACCCCGAGCCGGAGCCCTCCTATCGGACGGTCTTCCAACGCGACCGCGAACGCATCCTGCACACCACCGCCTTCCGTCGCCTGGAATACAAGACGCAGGTGTTCATCATCCATGAGGGCGACTACTACCGCACACGACTGACCCACACGCTGGAGGTCGCCCAGATCGGCCGCTCCATCGCCCGCGCACTGGGTGCGAACGAGGACCTGGTCGAGGCCATCTGCCTGGCGCACGACCTGGGCCACCCGCCTTTCGGCCACTCCGGTGAACGCGCCCTGCAACGCCTGATGGCCGAGCACGGCGGCTTCGATCACAACAAGCAGTCGATGCGCATCGTCACCGATCTGGAACGCCGCTACCCCGGCTTCCCTGGCCTCAATCTGACCTGGGAGGTGCGCGAGGGCATCGTCAAGCACGAGACGGAGTACGACATCTCCGATGCCCAGGGTTACGAACCGGACAAGCGCGGCAATCTGGAAGCGCAGATCGCCAACGCCGCCGATGAGTTGGCCTACACCGCACACGACCTGGACGACGGGCTGCGCTCGGAGCTCCTCAAACCGGCGCAGCTCGACGATCTGGCCCTCTGGATCACGCTCAAGCAGGCCGTTGAATGGGCTGGGGGCGAGATCGACGACCTGCTCCGCCATCGCTTGATCCGCAAGCTGATCGGCCTGGAGGTCAGCAACCTGCTCCAGGCCACCAGCCGCCGGCTGGAGGAAAGCGCGGCACCGAGCGTGGAGGCCCTGCAGCGCCTCCCGCACAATGTCATCGGCTACTCTCCGGATCAAGACCGCAGCAACCGTCAGCTCAAGACGTTTCTGTACGAGAACATGTATCAGCACCACCGGGTCGTCCGCATGCAGGTGAAGGCGGAGAGGACGGTGGAAGACCTGTTCTCCGCCTACACCCGCAGCCCGGACATCCTGACCGAAGAGGTGCAGCGGCGCGCACAGCAGGCCGGCCTCGAACGCACTGTGTGCGACTACATCGCCGGCATGACTGATCGCTTCGCTCTCCAGGAGCACGATCGCCTCTTCAACCCCAATACCATACCCTGAGGCTCCGAGACCACGTTCATGGGCAATCGCGGATGGATTCTGACGCCGGAGGGCGCTGAGCGCCTGAAGGCCGAGCTGGAGGAACTCAAGGGCCCCCGCCGACAGGACCTGGCCAAGCGCCTGCGCCACGCCATCCAGCAGGGCGACTTGAGCGAGAACGCCGACTACACCGCCGCCAAGGAGGAACAGGCCTTCCTTGAAGGGCGCATCCTGGAGCTGGAGACCCTGTTGCGCGAGGCGGAGATCGCCGAGCCGCCGACCGGGGCCGATGCGGTCGCCGTCGGCAGCACGGTGGTCGTCTCCCTGGATGGCGGCGAGACGGCGACTTACCAGCTGGTCGGCATGAAAGAGGCCAACCCCCGGCAGGGCAAGATCTCGCACGAGTCACCGATCGGCCTGGCGCTGATGGGCAAGCGCGTCGGCGAAACCGCGCTGGCGCAGACCCCCGGCGGCGCGCTGCACCTGACCATCCTGGAAATCCGCTAGACGCGCCTGGCCGGCAATGACGCGAGCGCCCCCGGACATGTCCGGGGGCGCTCGCGTTTCTTGGCGGCCGCTCCAAGCTACTGTGCGGCTCCTCCTCGAGGCCACGCACGCAGCTCGATCGTCATCCGCTCGAAGAAGCTCCCCGGGGGCAGCGCGCCCTCGCCGTAGGTCATATCGACGATGCGGGCTTCGACCTCCAGTGAGGCCGTCTCCAGGTAGACGACGCCGCCGCTCTCGGCCTGGACCGGATCGCCCTTGGCCATCAGCCGCGAGCGCGACGTTTCATCGCTGAACGAGTAGCGGCTCATCAGGACCTTGGTCACGGTCTGGATGTCGTTCTTGTCGAACAGCCAGACTTCGAAGGCGGAGACCTTCTTCGGCTCGCCCACCCCGATCGTGTCGCCGATCCCCACACCGCACTCGCCCACGAAATCACCGGTCGGCGTCTCGATGCTGAAGGAGTCATCATACAAGTCGTCGCCCAGGCTGTAGATCGTGCGGAAAGTCGCCAGCGGTTCACGCGCCGCCGGTGCGGCCTCGGCGAAAGGGACCGGCGACTCAGCGCCGATGTCCCAGGCCGGCTCCTCCACCTCCTCATCCAGGAAAGGCCGTGGCTTGCGCCGGCGCACTCGCCGGCGCAGGAAGAGCGCCCCTGCCAGGAAGACCCCCAGAATCAGTGTGGCCGCGCACAGCGGGACGATCAGCGAGGTCAGCGGGCTCCTCGCCTCACCCGCCGGCTCCGGGGCTTCGGTGCCTTCCTCGGGTCCGAGGATTTCGATGGCGGCACGGTAGCGTTGGATGGCGGTCGGGTCGACCGCGGCCGGGTCGGCGCCGACCGCGGCCAGGGCTTCCGGCCCGAACTCGCCCAGCGCCTCATAGCGCGCCAGCGCCAGGTCCGCGTCCCGGTTGACCGCGTACGAGTCGATGGACATGCGCATGAAATCAATGCGCAGGTCATCGCGCAGCTGCGCCGGGGTCCCGTTGACCCAGCGCACCGGGCTGATCACCCAGCCGTAGAGCAGGCCCAACACGATGCCGGCCACGCCCGCCAGGACGGGAATGACCCAACGCCGGTTCAAGATCTCTCGGACTGATTCCATTGCGCCTCACTCGCCGGCGGCTTGTCAAGCGCCGCTCCGCGTGCCGCCAGCTCCCCGGCCTTAGGGCTTCGATTCTAGATCGAACGCCGTTGCCGGGCAAACCCTGGGATGCACCTTTTATGCCACATCCGGCGCAGCAACGACCAGGCTCGAGAGCGGCACGCGGTTGCCGCATTTCAGACAGGCCGCGTGCTCCCGGTTGTCGACCACCAGCAGCCCGCCGCAGTTGGGGCAGGCGGACGGCAGCGGCCGCTTCCACGAAGTGAACTCGCAAGCCGGGTAGTTGGCGCAGCCGTAGAAGGTCCGCCCGCGCTTGGTGCGCCGCTCAACCAGCTCGCCCCCGTCGTCCGGGCAGCGCACGCCGATCTTCTCCAGCCACGGCTCGGTGTAGCGGCACTGCGGGAAATCCGAGCAACCGATGAACTTGCCGAACCTGCCGTGCCGGATCACCAGCGGCTTGCCGCACTCGGGACAGTTGCGGTCGATCAGCTCCGGCTCGGCGCGCATCTCCGGCATCGCCTCTTCGGCTCGCGCCATCTGGGCGGCGAACGGGCCGTAGAACTCGCCGATCACCTCGGTCCACGCCCGGGCGCCTTCGGCCACCTCATCCAATTCCTCTTCCATACGCGCCGTAAACCCCAGGTCGACCACCTCGGGAAAGTGCTCGACCAGCAGGTCGTTCACCGTCTCGCCGATCTCGGTCGGGGCGAGCTTCTTGTTCTCGCGGCGCACATAGCCGCGCTGCTGTATGGTGGTCAGGATCGGGGCATAGGTCGACGGCCGCCCGATACCGTTCTCCTCGAGTGCGCGCACCAACGTCGCCTCGCTGTAGCGCGGCGGAGGCTGGGTGAAGTGCTGCTCAGGGAAGAGATCGACCAGCGAGAGGGCATCACCATCTTCCAGCGCCGGAAGCCGCTCCAGGCGCTGATCGGTCGCCTCGCCGTTCTCCTTGCCGTTGCCGTTGTCGTCCGTCACGTCCTGGTAGACCGCCAGGAAGCCGGCAAAACGCAGGCTGGAGGCGGCCAGGCGCAGCCGGTATGCATGCCCGGCCGACGTGCCGGCCACCTCGATGGTCAGCGTGTCGTACTCGGCCGGACTCATCTGGGAGGCCACAAAGCGCTGCCAGATGAGGCCGTAGAGCCTGGCCTGCTCCGCGGATAGGAAGCGCTGCATCGACTCGGGATCGCGCCCCGCCGAGGTAGGGCGAATGGCCTCGTGCGCTTCCTGCGCCCCGCGCGTTTGTGCCCGGTAGACGGGCGGTTCAACCGGCAGATGCTCCGCACCGAAGCGCGTCTCAATCAGCCTGCGTGCCTCCTGTTGTGCTGAGACGGAAACGCTAGGCGAATCGGTGCGCATGTAGGTGATCAAGCCGGTCGGCTCGTCGTGGCCGATGTCGATGCCTTCATACAGCTGCTGGGCGATGGCCATCGTCCGGCGGGCGGTGAAACCCAGTCGGCGTGAAGCGTCTTGCTGCAAGGTGCTGGTCGTGAATGGCGGCTGCGGCCGGCGCGAGCGCGTGCCGCGCCGGACCGCGTCGACCACGTAGGCAGCCGTTCGAAGGTCGGCCACGATCGCCTCGGCCCGCTGGCGATCGGTGATCTGCGGCGGGGCCTCGTCCACTCGCGTCAGGCGGGCGCGGAACGAAGGTGGCTTCTCCGGTTGCAGCAGCTCGGCGTCGATGGTCCAGTACTCCTGAGGGACGAAGCCGGCGATCTCGCGCTCGCGATCGACGACCAGCCGCAGTGCCACGGACTGCACCCGGCCGGCCGACAGACGCCCGCGCACCTTGGCCCACAGCAGCGGGCTGAGGTTGTACCCGACGAGCCGGTCAAGAATCCGGCGCGCCTGCTGGGCATCGACCAGGTTCATATCGATGGCGCGCGGGTGCTGGAAGGCCTCCTCCACCGCCGGCTGGGTGATCTCGTGGAACACGACCCGCCGGGCCTGGCTCGGATCGATGGCGGCCGCCTCGAGCAGATGCCAGGCAATCGCCTCGCCCTCGCGGTCCGGGTCGGTCGCCAGGTAGACCTCGGCCGCCTTGCCCACCTCCGCCTTGAGTGCCTTGACGACGTCCTTCTTCTCACGCGGCACGCGATACTGAGGGGTGAATCCGTTGTCCACGTCGACCGAGAGCTTCGAGCGCAGCAGATCGCGCACATGACCCAAGGAGGCCTTGACCGAGTAGCCCGGCCCGAGGAAGCGGCCGACCGTGCGGGCCTTGGCCGGCGACTCTACGATGACCAGGCGACCTTTCGGTTTGCGCACTGCTTTCGGGCGGCGCACCTTCTCAGGCACCGGCATCCCATCGTGCGCCGGCGTCCTGCCCATGCGGAAAAGTCCTGTGCCACACACCGGGCAGCGGCCTTTCGTCGCCGGCGTGCCGGCGGCAGTGAAGGTCGCCTCGGCCTCCAGGATCTCGCGCTTCGTCTTGCATTTGACACAATACGCTTCCAAGGAATGCTCCCGCTACAGAAATTGGTCCAGACCGCGTTCCGCCAGCCAGGCAACGATCTCTCGCACCCGCTGTGCTTCGTCGCGAGGGCACACCAGAAGCGCGTCCTCGGTATCGACAATCACCAGATCCTGCACACCCAGCGTGGCCACCACCCGGCGGCCGCGCAGCCCCTCGTCTTGATAGATCAGGCTGCCGCGCGTGTCCGGCCGCGGGCCTTCGCCAGCCAGGATCAAGTTGCCGTGCCCATCGACCTGCAGGACCTCGAACAGATTCTGCCAGCCGCCCACGTCCCACCAGCCCAGGTCGTCGGCAGGGAAGACCGCCACTCGCTCGGCCCGCTCCATGACGGCATAGTCGATGGTCTTGCGCTCCAGTCCCGGCCAGACCTGAGCCATGGCCTCGTCCAGACTCCCGGTCTTCAGGCTGCCCTGGATCTGGCGCAGCCCGGCCGCCAGAGGCGGCAGGAGCCGCCCGATCTCGCTCAAGATCCGGTCAGCACGCCATACGAACATGCCCGAGTTCCATACAAAGCGTCCGCTCAGCACATACTCCTGCGCCACCCGGACGTCGGGCTTCTCCTTGAAAGCGAGCACGCGCCGGGCCTGCCGCCCATCGTACTCCCCCAACGCAGCACCCATCTGAATGTAGCCGAAGCCGGTCGCCGGGGAGGTCGGTGTGATCCCGAGGGTCACCAACTCGCCCGCCTCAGCCAACGTGAAGGCCGAGACCAGCAGCGACCGGAAGGCCGCCTCATCGCGGATGAAGTGGTCGGCGGTCACGCAGGCCATCACGGCTTCCGGATCGCGCTCGGCCAGCACCACCGCCCCCAGGCCGATCACGGCCGCCGTGCCCTTCGGAGAGGGCTCGGCGATGAAGTTCTCAGCCGGCAGCTGCGGCGCCTGCGCGCGCAGCTGTTCAACCTGTTCGTTGGCCGTCAGGATCAGAATCCGCTCCGCAGGGATCAATGGCTCGAGTCGTTGAACGGCCATCTCGAAGAGCGTCCGCTGACCGCCGAGACGCAGCACTTGCTTGGGTCGCTTCCTTCTCGAAAGCGGCCAAAGCCGTGTCCCTTCACCCCCGGCCATGATCAACGCGTAGCGTCCCATCCGTCACTCGACCTTGTACACCGGGCCGCTTTCCCGGACGCGCACGTAGTGCATGCCGCCCACCTGCCGCACCCTGCCTTTCAACTCCAGCATCGCCAGACCAGCACCCACTTGTGCGGCGGGCAAATCGCAGCGCAGGCGAAGCTCATCGACGTGCAGCGGCTCGCCTGATAGCTCCTGAAGCAGGCGCGCCTCGGTCGGGTCCTCCGGGAGCGCCTGCGCCGTCTGCACCTGCCGCACCGCCAGGTCCAGGTTCAATGCCTCGACCACCTCGCGCAGGTCGGACAGCGGCCGGGCCCCGGCGGCGATCAAGCGGTTCGTGCCGCGGCTGCTGCCGCTGTAGATCGAGCCGGGCACGGCGAAGACCTCGCGCCCCTGGTCGGCGGCGAAATCAGCAGTAATCAGCGCCCCGCTCGCCTCACCCGCCTCGACGATCACCACCACCAGGCTCAGCCCGGCGATGATCCGGTTGCGGGGCGGGAAGTTGGCCGCCTCCGGCGGCGTCCCAAGCGGGTAATCGCTCAGCAGCGCACCGGCCTCGGCGATCATGTCCGCCAGCCGGCGATGTTCTGGCGGATATACTCGGTCCAGGCCGCTGCCCAGCACCGCCAGCGTGCGCCCGCCCGATTCCAGCGCCGCCTGGTGGGCGATCGCGTCAATGCCGCGCGCCAGCCCTGACACGACGGTCACACCGGCCGACCCCAGCAGGCTGCCCAGGTCACGCGCCACGCTTCGGCCGTAGACGCTCGGCGCGCGCGTCCCGACCACGGCCACGGCCCAGCGATCCTGCGCCTTCAACCCGCCGCGGACATACAACACCGGAGGCGGCGCATCGATCTCCAGCAATCGCTCCGGGTAGTCTGCGTCCGACCACGTCACCACTCGAAGGCCAAGCGCCTCGATCCGCGCCCCTTCCGCCTCCAGGTCGATGCTTCGGCGCGCCTCACATAGCGCCCGCGCGCTGCGCCGATCGAGACCGGCCTCAAGCAGCTCCGTTTCGGAGGCCTGCCATGCGCTGCTTGCGTCGCCGAACACATCCAGCAACCGCCGCAAGCGCGCCGCGCCGATCCCGCCTACGCGGTTGAATCCAACCCAGTAAAGACGCGTCTCTTCCACGGCCTGGCTCCCCCTTCGCAGCCGGGCAGAATACCATGCAGGTCAGCGAGGGTCAAGCGACTTCGGATCCGGGCTCGGCGCGCAGGCCGGGGATCAGGTGAATGACCATACGCGCTTGCGGCAGGTCGATGCTGCGGATCACATCCTCGATCGCCGGGACGAGTAGCTCCTGGCCGGCCTGATCGCGGATCACGTAGACATCATTGGCGCCCGTCTGCAGGATCTCCGCCAGACGGCCAAGCGCCTCGCCCGTGTCGCTCTCCACCATCAGGCCGATGATCTGCCAGTGGTAGTAGACGTTCGGGGGCAGCGCCGCCGCCGATTCCAGGCGCAGTCGCATCGGCTGGGCACGCAGCGCCTCGGCCTGCGTCCGCGTCGTCAACCCGGCAAAGGTGGCCAGGTGCCAGCGACCGTGACGTCGCAGCCGGGTCAGCCTACGGGTGCGCTTCTCCTCCCCCAGGTAGAGCCGGGTCCCCTCGCTCACCAGAAACAAGAGGTCCGCGGCCAGGTCGACGACCAGATCGCCGCGCACACCATGCGGACGAACGATGCGCCCGACAACCACGTGCTCCGGTGGTTGTCGGGCGCCTGGGGGCGACTCCGGATCGCGCCCGCTCGTCATCGAGGCTCGAGGATATCCAGGGTGGCGCGCACACCCTTGCGTGCGGCCGCCACGCGCAGCAGCGAACGCATGGCGTTGGCCACGCGCCCCGCCCTGCCGATCACCCGTCCCATGTCCTCTTCGGCCACGGACAGCTCCAGGCGGAGGTTGCCGCGTCCGCCGTGTTCGGCGACGCGCACCTCCGTCGGGTCATCCACCAACGACTTGGCGATGTACTCGATCAGCTCTTTCACGATCGGCGTCTGCGCCTGGGCCGGACCGCCCTCGCGCCGCTCAGGCCGCCTCGGGCGCCGGTCCATCTTCTGCCGCCTTCTTGGCCTTCTTGCCCGCGTGTGCACCGGCCAGATCATCTCGACGCGTGCGGCGATCCACAGTCGTGGCCGCCTGCGCGGCCTCCTGCAGGACCACCTCCGCGTTCTCGCCCTTCTTGACTCGCTCCCAGCGCGCCAGTGCGCCGGCGAGGCGCAGGATCTTGTCCACCGACTCGGACGGCCGTGCGCCCTTCCCCAGCCAGTGATAGAGGCGCGCCTCGTCCAGATCGATCGTCGAAGGTTTGGTGCGCGGGTTGTAGCTCCCGATGATCTCCAGGAACCGCCCGTCGCGCGGGCTTTCCCGGTCGGCCACCACGATACGGTAACTGGGCTGGCGCTTGGCGCCAACCCGGCGTAGTCGAATCCGAACCATGTCTGACTCTACTCTCCTGTGTCTTCACATCGCCGCGGTCGCTCCGGCGGGCAGGTTGAGGGGCGCCTGAAGGAGGGGCGCAACCTGCCTTATCGGCGTGCAGCCGCAGCGTTCAACGCAGCCCCGGCAGTCTGCCCGCCGGGCCGCGCTTTCCCACTTGCCTGGCCAGCCGTTTCAACTGCTGGAATTGCCTGAGCAGCTGGTTGACTTCCTGGACCGTCGTCCCTGAGCCGGCGGCGACCCGACGCTTCCGGCTGGCGTTCAACAGCTCCGGCCGTCGCCGTTCCTGCGGGGTCATCGACTGGACGATCGCCTGGGAGCGAACCAGGCCGCGTTCAGCCGCCTCACCCGTATCGGCAAGGTTACCGCGCATCCCCGACGGAAGCAAGTCCAATAGATTCCCCAGCGGACCCATCCGCCGCACCTGGGCCAGCTGATCGGCCATGTCTTGAAGCGTGAAGTCGCCCTTGGAGAGTCGAGCGGCCTGCTTCTCCGCCTCCTCTCGGTCGACGACCGCCTCGGCCTTCTCGATCAGCCCCAGGACATCCCCCATGCCCAGGATGCGACCGGCCACCCGCTCGGGATCGAAGAGCTCGAACGCCTCCAGGGACTCACCGGTCCCCAGGAAACGGATCGGTGTGCCCGTGACGGAGCGGATAGAGATCGCCGCGCCGCCGCGGGCATCCCCGTCGATCTTGGAAAGCACCAGCCCCGTCAGCGGCAGGCGCGCTTGAAAGCCGGAGGCGATGTTGACGGCTTCCTGCCCGGTCATGGCATCGACGACCAGAAGCGTTTCGCGCGGCCGCACCTCGCCGGCGATGGCCTCCAGCTCAGCCATGAGTTCCTCGTCCAACTGCGACCGGCCGGCCGTGTCGATGATCACGGCCGTCGCCCCGGCGCGGCTCGCCTCTTCAAGCGCCCCGGCACAAGCCGCGGCCGGGCTCGCCTCCGAGGCCGCGTGCACCTCAAGTTTCAGGCTTCTCCCGAGAATCTCCAGCTGCTGCGCAGCGGCCGGCCGCCGCGCATCCCCGGCGACCAGGTGCACCCGCTCCCCGCGCTCCCGCAGCCAGCGCGCCAGTTTGGCGGCGGTCGTTGTCTTGCCGCTGCCTTGCATGCCGACCATCAGGATTACACACGGGCGGGCGCCGCTGAGTGTGAAACGACCGGGCTCACCCAGAGCGGCGACCAATTCCCGATGGACGATCTGCACAACCTGTTGGGCCGGGTTGAGGGCACGCGAAACCTGCGCGCCGAGCGCCTCCCGGCGCACGACATCGACAAGCTCCTTGGTAACCCGGTAGTGAACATCGGCTTCGAGCAGCGCCAGTCGAATCTCACGCAGCGCCGATTCGATGTCGGCCGGGGTGAGCTTGCCCCGGCGGCCCAGATTGCGGAATATCGATTGGAGTCGATCCGTCAGCCCTTCGAACATCCGATCCGCCCACAAACACACGCCCGCCGTTCAGGCTGCCGTCAGCAGCGCCTGGCCGGCGGGCTCATCAACATGTAAGGCGATGGATTGTAGCGGCGATGAGCGGCAAGGTCAAGGGACCGAGTTCCCTCACCTCGAATGCTGCCGACTCCTCAAGCGGTGCGACGAAGCTCACGGCCTCCTCGATCGCCTGAGCCGCCCAGCCAATGCCATGCCCTCGAGGCCAGAAGGTGCCCGTCAAGACCTGCCCATCCAAGGGGTGTCGGTGTCCGAAGCAGTCGCTTGGGTAGCACTCTCGGCGCAGGGATCGACCTTCGCTCGGGGCCAGGATCTATTGATCAGACAGGGGCATGGCCGCGGCCACCTCCAAGAGGTACGACCCGATCTGTCGCGCCTGCGCCGGGCCGCCGTCTTCGAGCACCACGACCACGATTCGCGCCGGGCTCGGGCCGGCGCTGATCCCTATGAACCACATCACCTGTGCCGTCTCCGGGCCGACCACCGCCTGCGCCAGGAAGCCCACCGGTGAGAGATCGTCCGGGCCCAGCGCTCGCAGTACGCGGCCCGCAGCCACGGCGTCAACGGCCGATCGGCTGCCGTCACCCAGGGAGGATGGTTCCCATTCACCGGCCGGATTCTGCACTGCGTCAATCAAGCGGAGCGGCGGCAGACGCCCGCCGGCGGCGATGGCCGCGAAGGCCCGGGCCACCTGCAGCGGCGTGACCACCAAACCGTTCTGGCCGGCGGCGGCCAGGCCGGCGTCAAGAACGAGGTCGATCGGTTCCCCTTCCCCGTCAGCCGCTTGGCTTGCCAGCGCCGGCTGGCCGGCGAGCCCGAAGGCCGCCATCATCGCCGCCAGTTCTTCATCGCCCAGCTTCTCCCCAAGCGCGGCGATCGGCGCGGGGCAACCGCGCCGCAGCGCCTCGGCCAGGTCGATCGATTCATCCTCCGCGGTGAAGACACGACAGTGCACCACCCGACCGTCCGCCACCAACGGCGCCGATGCGCCCACCTGCTCTTGTTCGAGCCTGGCCACGCCGGCCCGTTCAGCCCAGGCTGCGACCAGGGGCGCCAGGGCGCTTCCCGGCTGGTACGCCGAGCGAGTGGCGCGGTCTACGAGCGGACCGTCTGAGCGCGCCACCAACGTCTCCCAATCCTGCGCCAAGCGGTTGCCGTCGAAAGTTGGGGAGGAAGCTGCCACCAGGATTTCGCCGCTGACCGAATCAAGGATCACCACCGCCCCGCGCCGACCTTCCATCGCCGTGACCGCTGCTTGCTGCGCCTCCCCGTCCAGCGTCAGCCGAACATCCTGCCCCTGCGGCGGGAATCCGGTCACCAGCTCGGACCACCACACCTCCAGCGCCCCCCGCCCCACCTCCCCGCGCAGTATCGGGTCGAGCTCTGCTTCCAGACCGGACTGCCCAAAGCGAATCGAGTCGTAGCCGATCACCGGCCCCGAGGCTTCGCCCGCGTACGCGCGCAGGTATTCCCCAGGCTGACCGACCGACTCCGCCAGCACGCGGCCGCTGCGATCCAGAATTCGCCCGCGCGGCACATACACGCCGGCCAGCGCATGGCGCGGGTTGTCGAGGCGCCCGACCAGCGCCGGCGCGCGCACGAGTGACCACCAGCCGAGCGTCAACGAAAGCGCCAGCGTCACCAACAGCGACCCGATCGCCAACACGCGCAGGGGCGCCGCGTAGGCGCCGGGCCGCGCGGCTCGCTGCGGCAGCTTCAGCAAGATCCCCAGGCCGATGAAGCTGGTCAGAAGCGATGATCCGCCGTAGGAGACGAATGGCAACGTCACCCCGGTCATCGGCAGCAAGCGCATGACGCCGCCGACGATCAAGGCCGCCTGAAGTCCGAAAGCCGCGCCGACCCCCGCCCCCAGGAAGACCGCGAACGGGTCCGACTGTCCGGCCGCCAGCCGAAGAGCGCGGACGACCAGGACGGCAAACAAAGCGATTATGGCCAGGGCACCCAGCAGGCCCCACTCTTCCGCCACCGCCGAGAAGATGAAATCGCTGTGTGCCACAGGAACGAAGCGGGGGGAGCCCAATCCCGGCCCGCGCCCGAACACCCCCCCGGAAGCGATGGCGATCAGAGATTGAACGATCTGATACGAGCGCCCGGTGGGATCTACCCAGGGATTGATCCACGCCTCCAGGCGGATGCGGACAACGTCGAAGAGCATGTAGCCGATGCCGCCACCGATCAACACCAGGGCCAGGCCGGCAACGAGCACCTGCCACCGGCCGGAGGCCAGGTAGAGCAGTACGCTCAGCAGCACCAGGAAGAGCGTTCCCGTACCCAGATCACGCTGCACCAGCAGAAGCCCGACCGACAGGCCCCACATGACCAACAGGGGCGCCAGCACCGGAAGGAGCGAACGCAGTCCGCGCCCGGTTGGCGGATGGTCGGCAAGATAGGAGGCCAGGTAGGCCACCAGAAGCAGCCGCATCGGCTCGGAAGGTTGGAAGTAGATCCCGCCCAGATGGAGCCACAAACGCGGCTCCCCTCCGGACGGATTGGTGCCGAAGACCAGGGTGGCCGCCATCAACGCCAGCCCGGCCCCCAGCCACAGGTATCGATAGCGGCGGAGCCAGGCCAGGTTGGCCGGTGCGCGCAAGACTTCGAGACAGCAGACGCCAGCCACCAACAGCCAGCCGGTCTGCCTTGCCCCGAACGCCGGCGCCAGCCGCCAGACGATCATTGCGCCCCAACCCGCCAACAGCATGCCGATCGGAAGGAGCAGTGGATCTCGCTCCGGCCGGCGCAGGCACAGTATTCGATGGAGCAGCCAGGCCAGCGCGGCCCAGATCGGCAGGACGGTGAAGGCCTGCCAGCGCGTCAACGCCTCCCGCCACGACCCTGTCCGGACTGCCGGGGAGATCGCCAGGCCGGAGGCGCCCAGGAGCAAGAACGCAAACGCGAGGCCCAGCAGCCGCGCCTCGCGTCGGTCGGTATCGCCTTCCCGTTCAGGCGAGGAAACGCCCAACAATCGGTGCCAACCTCTCCCGGGTCGATTCCGGGATGTACTCGGATCGAGTGACCAGCGCATCGCGCAGCGACTCTGAACACGCACACGTGCGTTCCGCCGGCAGGCTGCGCGCAGCCGTGATGACCGCCTTCTGCGCCAGGAGCGTGTTCTTCGACAGCGTCCGCAGCACCATGTCGACCGACACCGGCGCCTCGGCCACATGCCAGACATCGTAGTCGGTGACATGCGCCATGACGGCGTAGCACATTCCGGCCTCGCGGGCCAGGAACGCTTCGGGCGCGGTCGTCATCCCGATGATCGCCATCCCCCACGAGCGAAAGGTGTTCGACTCCGCCCGTGTCGAGAAGCGCGGTCCCTCAATGGTGATGTACGTCCCGCCAACGTGGGCCGTGCCCCCGGCTGCCCGAACGCACTCGGCGACCTGGGCTCCCAGATCCGCACAGAAGGGCTCGGCAACGCTGACGTGCCCGACCAGCCCGTCACCGAAGAACGAGCGCGCCCGGCCGCGGGTGTGGTCAAAAAGCTGGTCCGGAATCACCACGTTCCCCGGCGAGTAGTCCTCCCGCAGCGAGCCGCAGGCGCTGATGCTGATCAGGCGTTCGACGCCCAGCAGCTTGAGTGCAAAGATGTTGGCTCTGTAGTTGACTTCCGAAGGCAGCAGGGTGTGGCCGATCCCGTGGCGGGCGAGGAAGACCACTCGCCGTCCTTCGATCGTCCCGGAGACCAGCGGCGCGCTCGGCTCGCCGAAGGGCGTCGGCACCACGCTGCTCTCGAGGCCCTCCAGCCCGTCCACGGAGTACAGCCCCGTTCCGCCGATGACGCCCAGCACTGGCGTGGAATCCATGCCCGCCTCCGCGACGCCTGTCGCGCCAATCATAGCATAGCCCTTCCGCTGGGCCGCGGCCTGCCTCCGACAGGAGACCGAAAAACGGTGCAGTTCGGTGGATCCCGCCGGCGCCGCCGATCCAGCCGAGGCTCGTGGCCGCTGCCCTTCTCAGCTTTCCGTCAACGCGCTCGGCGATTCCGGCTCCCCGCGGTCTAGGACCAGGCACACGTCACCGAGATGAATCCGGTCCCCGTATGTGATCACCAGCGCCTGATCGACCGGGATATCGTTCACGCGCGTGCCGTTGGTGGAGCCGAGGTCCTCCACCCACCACTGTCCGCCGCGATAGGCGAGCTGCGCGTGGTGCGCGGAGACGCATTCGAAAGGCAGGTGGATGGTGTTGTCGGCAGCGCGCCCGAGGGAGTTGGCTTCCGCCAAACGGTAGTGCGCGCCGGCCGGGTCGCCGTCCAGGCGCAGAGCGGCTGCGGGTATAGCCGCGCCCGCTCGAGCGGCCAGGCGACTGTCCGCCGCCAGTGCCAGTAGGATCAGGGCCAGGAAGACGTACAGCCCCAGCGCAGCCAGCAGCCGGATAGCGAGCAATAGAGCTGCGGGGCTCATACGTCCAGATCGTCGTCCCAGTTGCCGGCGCGTGTGCGTTGATCTCCGGCCGGCTTGGGCGGAAAGGGCGGACGGTAGGCAGGCGTCGCCTCAGGCGGCCCGCCCGGATCTTCCCCATACACCAGGCGAGCGGCGGCGATGCTGATAACGTCGCCCGCCTGGAGGACGTGCTGTTTGACGGGCCGGCCGTTGACGCGCGTGCCGGAAGTGGATCCGAGGTCGAAGAGCACGAACCGCCCCTCGCGCACGCGCAATTGGGCATGGGTGCGCGAGACGTGCCCGTCCTCGAGAATGAGCTGGTTATCCAGACGCCGACCGATATTGACGACCGGTCGATCGAGCGGGAAGTGCCGCTTGCCATCGATGATCAGGAACGCGCCGACCGGCAGCCTGCCCGGCTGCGAGTCGCTCGATTGAGGCATGGCCTGCGTGAACTCGAGGGGATTGCTGCTGTGCCAGGCGATCACGCGCACCTGCCAGCGCGGCAGGGTGGGGTCGACGGCCAGGGTGATGTGCGGCTCGCGCCCCAGCCGGTAGCCGCTGGCGCGTGCCGCCTCCATGACCCCCTTGCCCATGTCGACTTGCAGGTTCCCGCCGCGCTCGAGCAGGACCTCGATATCCGTCGGGTGCAAAGTCAGCGCGTATTGGTCGGGCGCGTGCGGCTGGCCCTGCGGGTCAGTGCGGACGCCGTCATGCATCGAACGCGCCAGCTGCGCGGCGACGTCCGCCGAGGAGAGCTCCGCGCCGAGCAGGCGCGCCAAAGAGCCTTCGATAAGGAGTTCCAGCTGCCGTTCAAGCTGGGCCAGCGGTTCGTTCATCGGGCGGAATTATACGACCGTTCGCCGGGGAGGGGCGCACCGGCTCGACTGCGGTCAGCGCTTTGGGCGGCGAACACCGGTGAGGGTCTTCATGTCCATCGGCGTCACCACATCGCGCTTCTCGCGCGGCAGCCCGGGAGGCGTGTACGGGGGCGTGACCGCCGGCGGTCCGCCGGGATCCTCGCCGTACACGAGAGTTGTCTGGGCGATGGTCACCAGGTCGCCCGCGGTCAGGACATGTTCGCGCACGCGCTTCCCATTCACAAACGTCCCGGCGGTCGAATTGAGATCCACGATCAGATAGCGCCCTTCCAGCAGGCGCACCTCTGCGTGGAACCTCGAGACGTGCAGGTCTGCCAGGACCAGATCGTTCTCCATCCGGCGGCCGATGCGAATGAGCGCTCGCGCCAGCGGGAAGTGCCGCCGGCCGTCGACCACCAGGAAGGCGCCTTCCGGTCCCCCCTCCTTCTCTTCAGGTGCTTTCAAAGGATCCGGCGCGGCCACCCTGAGCGGGTTGCTGCTGCGCCAGACGACCGTTCGCACTTCGCCGCGCTCAATGGTCGGATCCGTCGCCAGCGTCACCTGCGGCTCGCGGGCAAAGGCGAAGCCCTCCACCGCCAACGCCTCGCGCAGGCGGCGGGCCAACTCGGAATGGATTTGAGGGGCGTATTCGAGGATGATCTTGGCGTCGGCCGGGTGCATGCTGAAGGTGTACTGATCCGGCGCGTAGGCGGCGCCGCTTTCGAAGCGCCGGGTGGCGGCCAGGATCTCGCTGCTCAACTGTTGGGCGATTTCGGGGGCCGACAGGCCCGACTCCGGAACCCGCCCAAAGGTGTCCGCAAGGACCCCTCGAAGACGCTGTTCCAGGAAGGCGGGTGCCTCGAACATCGGCCAAGATTATAGACTATTCCTGGCCCCGAATCGATAGCACGTATCGCTTATACTGACAGTGTGACCGGACAGCCCTTCGAGGAGGTCGCGCACACGGCCGACCTAGCGCTGCGGGTCCGCGGCGTCGACCTGGCTGCTTTGATGCTGCACGCGGCCCAGGGCATGCTCAGCCTGATACAGGCGGTCCCCGCCCCGGGCCAGCGCCAGACAACATCGATCGCGCTGCAATCGCCCGATCGGGCCGAGCTCCTGGTGCGCTGGCTGGAGGAGCTGCTCTTCCGAATGGAGACCCAGGCGGTCGCCTTCACCGCTATCCATGTGACGGCCACCGGGCCGTCCGGCCTGCAAGCCACCATCGAAGAAGCCCCGCTGGCTTCGATCGGTCGGGCGATCAAAGCGGTGACCTATCACGGGCTGGCAGTTCGCGAGACACCGGCCGGCCTCGAGGCCACGATCGTGTTCGATGTGTAACCCGACCCGCGGAAGGCGGCCCCGATGAATAAGAAGGAACTGCATCGGATCGCTCCCTGGCAGTGGGAGATCCCGGCATCGTATCGGCCGGACATGCGCGTCCCGGTTCATATCTATGCTGATGAACGACTGATCGACGAGGCGCTGGGTGACCGGTCTATCGAGCAAGCGGTCAACGCCGCCACACTGCCCGGGCTGGTCGGTCAGGTCGTGGTGATGCCGGATGTGCACCAGGGCTATGGATGCCCCATCGGCGGCGTGGCGGCCACGCGCCTGTCGGACGGCGTCGTCTCGCCGGGCGGCATCGGGTACGACATCAATTGCGGGGTCCGGCTGCTGGCGAGTCGACTTTCCTTCGATGAGGCCGGCCCCTACCTGGACGACCTGGCGTCGGCGTTGTACGCCAACTGCCCGAGCGGCGTAGGGGTCAAGGGCAGCCTGCCGCTTTCCGGCAAGGAGCTCGATCGGGTCTGTCGCACGGGTTCGGAGTGGGCGCTGGCGAACGGCTATGCACTGCCGTCCGATCTCGATCGCACCGAGGAGAGCGGCAGGATCGAGGGGGCCGACCCATCCTGCGTCAGCACCCGGGCCAAGGAGCGCGGCCGACCGCAGCTTGGTACCCTCGGCGCGGGCAATCACTTCATCGAAGTGGATGTCGTCGAGCAGGTCTTCGACGCGGGCGCGGCGCAGACGTTGGGCCTGTCCCCCGGCCACCTGGCCATCCAGATCCACTGCGGTTCGCGCGGCCTCGGGCACCAGATCTGCTCGGACTACGTGCATGAACTGCAGGGCGCCGTGCAGCGCTATGGGATCCGATTGCCGGATCGGGAGCTGGTGTGCGCCCCGCTGGATTCGCCCGAGGGCCGGCGCTATCTGGCCGCCATGGCTTGCGCCGCCAACTATGCCTTTGCCAATCGGCAGATCCTGACTCACCACGTCCGCCGCTCGCTGGAAGGCGTCCTGGCAGGCAAGGTCGGCGATTGGAGCCTGCGCCAGGTGTACGACATCGCCCACAACATGGGCAAGATCGAGGAGCATACGGTCGACGGCCGCCTTATGCGCGTCTGTGTGCACCGCAAAGGCGCGACCCGCGCCTTCGGCCCGGGCTTTGCCGGGCTTCCGGCCGAGTACCGCGACCTCGGCCAGCCGGTGCTCGTCCCCGGCAGCATGGGGACCGCCTCCTGGGTGCTGCTGGGGACCGAGGAGAGTATGCGCCGCAGCTTCGGCTCAAGCTGCCACGGTGCCGGGCGGGTCATGAGCCGGCACGAGGCCAAGCGTTCGGTGCGCGGGGATCAGCTTCGTCGCGAACTGGAGGGGCGCGGCATCCGCATCCGCGCCGGATCGATGCCCGGCCTGGCCGAAGAGGCCCCGCAGGCCTACAAGCAGGTCGATGCCGTGGTCGAGGTCGTCACGCAGGCCGGGATCGCGCGCAAGGTCGCTCGCCTGACGCCGGTGATCGTCATTAAAGGATAGCAGGCCGCGGTCAGCCAACAGCTGTCAGCCTGACCCGGGATCGCGAACGGGGAGTCTGTCCTACCTAGGCACGCCGGCCGAGCCCGGCGGCTCGCTGATCAGGCGCAAGAAGCGCCGTTTGCCTACCTGCAGCAATCCTTCGCCGGTCACCTCAAGTGGAGAACTCGCCTCCCTCAGCACCAGGCCGTCGAGGCTCACGCCATTCTGCTCCACAAGCCGGCGGGCTTCGCTCTTGCTGCTCGCCAAACCAGACGAACTGAGGACCTCAATGAGCGTGGCACCCTGCGTGAAGCGGAACTCGGGAATGTCCTCCGGCGCCTGCCGTTCCTGGAAGACGCGTACGAAGGCGCGCTCAGCCTCGGCCGCCTTCGCCTCCCCATGGAAGATGGCCACGATCTCACGCGCCAGCTCCATCTTCACGTCGCGCGGGTTGCACTCTCCTCCGGCCAGCTCGCCCTCCACCCGGGCGATCTGCTCGGGCGTGTAGCGCGTAACCAGCTTGAAGAAGATCGCCAGCGCGCTGTCCGGCAGGCTCATCACCTTGCCGTACATATCCTCCGGCGCAGCGTGGATGGCGATGTGGTTGCCGAGTGACTTGGACATGCGCACCACGCCGTCGGTCCCGGGAAGGATTCCCAACAGAATCCCTACCTGCGGGGGTTGACCCGCCAGCTCCTGCAGCTTGCGGCCGGCGGTCAAGATGTTGAAGAGCTGCTCACTGCCCCCGACCTGCACGTCCGCCTGCAGCGCCACGGCATCGTAGCCCTGCAGCAGCGCGTAGAACGTCTCATGCAGGTAGACCGGCTCGCTTCGCTCCCAGCGCAGGCGGAAGTTCTCACGTTGGACGAACTGCTGCAGGGTGAAGGCCGAGGCCATGCGGATCAGCTCGGTCAGGTCGAGGTTGAGCAGCCACTCGTGGTTGTAGCGGATCGCCGTCCGCTCCCGATCCAGGATCGTGAAGGCCTGCTCGGCATACGTGCGCCCGTTGGCCACGGCCTGCTCAAGCGTCATGGTCGGGCGCAGCTTGTCCTTGTCGGACGGGTCCCCGACCAGGCTCGTCCCGGTCCCGACAACGAACGATACCTCGTGCCCGAGGTCCTGGAACTGGCGCAGCTTGCGCATCGTGATCGTATGGCCGAGGTGCAGGTCGGCGGTGCGTGGATCGTACCCGCAGTAGACGCGCAACCGCCGCCCGGCGGCTTGAGAGTCCTCCAGCCGCTGGCGCAATTCGCCGGCCATGGCCTGCTTCACGGCCTCATCCCCGTAGTCGGTGCCCTGCATCAGCAGGGCGACCTGTTCATCGATCCTCATTGAGTCCACGCTCCCGGCTTCGTTCTCACTGGCGGTCGCAACAAAAAGCGTGGCGTTGCGCGCCACGCTGTCGAAATCCCCGGACCTTGCAGTTGGGATTCATCCGCCATGCGGCGCGCAGCACCGGTGGGGGCGAAGCTCGCCCCAGGCGTAGATGTACGCGCGCGCCAGCGGAATCATCCCGTCCAACATGAGCGGCATGATACCACAGGCCGAAGGGCTGGGCAATTGAACCGCCATCGGTTGAAGCGCCCCATTACCTGGCGTATAATCGCCGCTCAAGATATCGGAGGCTCAATGCCGCGCACCAAACCGAAACAGCCGGGCGGCCGCCCGTTCCGCGGCAAGGAGATCCGCCAGGCGTTCCTCGATTACTTCGCCGAGTGCGGACACTCCGTTGTCCCCTCCTCGTCACTGGTCCCCGGCGGCGACCAGACGCTGCTGTTCACCAACGCCGGCATGGTCCAGTTCAAGGACGTGTTCCTGGGGCAGGACCGCCGCCCGTACCGCCGCGCCACGACCGCCCAGCGCTGCATGCGCGTCTCCGGAAAGCACAATGATCTCGAGAACGTCGGCCCGTCGCCGCGCCATCACACGTTCTTCGAGATGCTCGGCAACTTCTCCTTCGGAGACTACTTCAAGAGCCAGGCGATTCGCTTCGCCTACGACTGCCTGACCGTCGTCTACGGCCTCTCGCCGGAGCAGCTCTACTATACCGTCCACGAGAACGACGACGAGGCCTTGCGCATCTGGCTCGACGAGATCGGCGTCCCGTCGACACGCGTCGCCCGCATGGGCGACAAGACCAACTTCTGGCAGATGGCCGATACAGGCCCCTGCGGCCCGACCAGCGAGATTCATTTCGACTTTCATCCAGAACGCGGCCCGATCCCCCCGTCCGACCTGCCCTTCGCCCTGGACATCAACCCGGACGACCGCTTTGTGGAGCTCTGGAATCTGGTCTTCATGCAGTTCAACCAGGCCGCCGACGGCAGCCGCGTTCCGCTCCCGGCACCGGGCGTCGACACCGGCATGGGCATGGAACGCCTGACGATGATCATCCAGGGCGTCGACAACTCTTACGCGACCGACCTGTTCCTGCCGATCATGGCGCGCATCCAGTCGCTGGCCGGCCACAGCGATGCCGAGCGCGCCGCCCACCTGACCGCCTATCGCGTCATCGCCGACCACGTCCGCGCGGCCTCATTCCTGATCAGCGACGGGGTCGTGCCTGGAAACACCGGCCGCAACTACGTCACCCGTATGGTCATTCGTCGCGCCAGCCGCTTCGGCGGCCAGGCCGGATTCAGCGAGCCATTCCTGGCCCGGGTGGCCGAAGCAGTCATCGACGAGTACGCCGAGGCCTACCCCGAGATCCAGCGCAATCGTGCCGCGGTGCTGCGCACGATCACCGACGAGGAACGGCGCTTCCAGCGTACGGTCGATACCGGCGTCGCCCACCTGATGGGCATGCTGGCGGTGCTGCCGGATGCGCCCGCCGCCAGGATCCTTCCGGGTGAGAGCGCCTTCGACCTGTACGCCACCTATGGTCTTCCCCTCGAGCTGACGCGCGATATCGCCCGCGAACAGGGCGCCCAGGTGGAGGAGCCCGGCTTCCACGCCGCCATGGATTCACACCGCCTGGCCTCCGGGGCCGGGCAGGCGCTGGGGGAGCTCGGCGGCGAAGGCGTGGACGCCTTCCGCACGCTCTTCGAATCGCTGCGCCAGTCGGGCGGCCTCGGCCCGCAGGGCGTCGAGTACGACCCGTACGGCCCGCTGGAGACCGAGGCGACCGTCCTGGCCATCGTGCGCGACGGACAGCCGACCGAGCAGGCTGCGCCGGGGGAAGAGGTCGCCGTCGTCCTGCCGAGTACTTCGTTCTACCTCGAGTCCGGCGGACAGATCGCCGACGCGGGCACGATTGTCTCGGTCGGTGAGCCACGATGGGAGATCGCCGTCGAGGACGTGCGCCGGCCGGCGGCGGGGATGATCGTGCACGTCGGCCGGGTCGTGCGCGGCCGGCCGCGCAGCGGCGATCGGGCCCTGGCGGCGGTGGCCGCCGGCCGGCGTTGGGACATCATGCGCAATCATACGGCCACCCACGTCCTCCACG
>Ga0105106_10000406_pt1 | contig 30502 bp, 31 predicted proteins | sample PPLLaktember2015_5_FD_79109 | JGI IMG/M metagenome (GOLD analysis project Ga0105106, IMG submission 79109) | Freshwater sediment microbial communities from Prairie Pothole Lake near Jamestown, North Dakota, USA - PPLs Lake P8 Core (1) Depth... | ecosystem: Environmental > Aquatic > Freshwater >...
AAGCCGGTTACGATCCGTTGAAGGTTTATTTACAATTATGTTACACAGTGATAACAATTTGTAATTAAATTGTAATTGAATTATCCACTTATTGCATTTACCTTTGCACCGGACTGAATATTGTCTTCACCCACAAGGGTGTTAAATGCTCAGGACGTTAAAAACTTTCATCAAAAAAGTAATTCTTTAGTAAAATATTTAAATCCCCATGGATACAAAAATTAAAAGAATTCTTATTGTCGACGACGAGGAAGATCTGTGTGAAATTCTGCAGTATAACCTGGGAAACGAGGGATATATAACCGAGGTGGCACATTCAGCAGAAGAAGCATTAAGGAAGCCTCTGCATAATTTTGACCTGCTGCTGCTTGATGTTATGATGGGTTCAATATCAGGATTTAAAATGGCGGATACGATCAGGAAGGAAAAGAATATAAATGTTCCCATTATTTTCCTGACGGCAAAAGATACTGAAAATGATATTCTGACCGGATTCAGCCTCGGAGCTGATGATTATATTCCCAAACCATTTTCTGTCAATGAATTAACAGCACGGGTAAAAGCTGTTCTCAAACGTGCCCGGACCGACAGGTTAAAAGCTCCGGCAACTATCAGGTATGGTGCAATAGAAATGGATACTGTCAGGAAAAGGCTTATCATAGATGATGAAAAAGTCGAACTGACAAAAAAGGAATTCGAAATAATGCGGCTATTGCTCGAGAATCAGGGAAAAGTTTTTGCAAGGGAGGAGATACTGACAACGGTATGGGGCCAGGATGTGATAGTAACTGAAAGGACGGTCGATGTAAACATCACCCGTTTAAAGACAAAACTTGGCGCCTACGGTCAAAACCTGAAGAATAAAACAGGTTTCGGATATTTTTTTGAATTCTGATCACTAACCGGGAATGTTAAATCCAAAAAATAAATTCAGGAACAATCTTCTGTTCTTTTATTCGGCAATTTTCCTTGCCATTGCACTTGTTATTATCACATATCAGTATAACAGGGAGAAGCAATACAAGAAAACAACACTTAACGATGAATTAAACAATATTACCAGGATCGTCGACAATTTTGTGAGTCTCAATTCAGTTTACAATTCCGGCCAGTACCGAAAAATTGATTCCCTTCAGCTGCTCCTGCCCCACCCCAACCTCCGGATCTCAATCATTGACACCGCCGGGATTGTCCTGTACGACAGCTTTGTACATAATACTGAAACGTTAGAGAATCATAAATCAAGGCCTGAAGTAATTGAGGCTGCAAATTCCGGTATCGGCGCTGCAATAAGAAAATCGGGTACAACAGGACAGGAATACTACTACTACTGCAAATTCTTTACAAAGTATTATGTCAGGGCTGCACTTGTCTACGATATAAATATTGTTCATTATCTGAAAGCAAATCTTAATTTCCTGTTTGTCCTGCTTGGTTGTTTTGTTGTAATAGGGATAGTATTGTTTACTGTTACCAACAGGTTCGGGGAATCAGTCACGCGCCTGAAAGACTTTACCGTAAGCCTGAGAAATGACAGGCCTTTTATTTCCGAATTCCCGAAAAATGAGCTTGGAGTTATCGGTTCTGAAATACTGGAAATTTATAATAACCTTTTATCAGCTAAAAATGATCTTGCAACAGAAAGAGAGAAATTATTCAATCACCTAAATGCACTGAATGAAGGAGTCTCCTTTTTTTCAAATGAAAAGGAAATTATTTTCAGCAATGATCATTTTATCCAGTTTATCAACATGATTTCCGGTGACCTGAAAATATTTTCATCAAATTTTTTCGAAATATCTGAATTTTCTCCGGTGAGTGAATTTGTTGCCAAAAGTTCACAAGTTGATATCAATAATAAAGATCTTCCCAAAATGGAATATCAGGTTGTAAAAGATGGCAAGTTCTTCAAAGTACAGTGCGTGATCTTTTACGATAAAAGTTTTGAAGTGATACTTAGCGATATAACCAAGATAGGCAAGAACAAGCTCATAAAACAACAGATGACTTCAAATATTGCTCATGAGCTTAAAACGCCCGTCGCTTCAATAAAAGGTTATATCGAAACAATGCTGAATGGTGATGGAATGGAGGAAAAGAAAAAGAAGTATTTTCTTGGAAAAGCTCTTGCACAGACTGACAGGCTCACCGGACTTATAAACGATATTTCTGAACTAAACAAGATAGAAGAGGCAGGATCCACATTTCAGACAGAAAAAGTAAAAATAAAGAAGATAGCCAGGGAGGTAAGGGAGAATTTTAAGTCAGCCATTGATGCCCATTTAATGAAAGTTGATATAAATATTGCTGATGAAGTAGTTGTAAAGGGAAATAAATCACTTATTCTTTCGGTTTTCCAGAACCTGGTGGAGAATGCTGTAAATTATGCCGGTGATAATACCACGATAAGGATCCAGGTTTACAATGAAGACAAGAAGTTTTATCATTTTTCATTTTCCGATAACGGCGTCGGAATTCCTCCGGAACATATTGGCCGTGTTTTTGAGAGATTCTATCGCATCGATTCAGGAAGGTCGCGCAAAAGCGGTGGAACCGGGCTTGGACTGGCAATTGTCAAGAACGCAATTTTACTCCACCGGGGAGAAGTTATGGTAAGAAACAGGGCCGGCGGGGGAACCGAATTTCTTTTTTCACTTCCAAAATCCTAAGCGATCCAATGCGGTCCGATCAGGGAGTGCAACCCGTCAGGATATCTTGATTAAAATCGTCTCAAACGATTCCGCAACAGACCCTACATCATTCATACACCTGTGAAGTGTTTCAAAGAGCTGCTTTTCTTTTGAAAGTTCAGCAATTTCTTTCCTTGTGGTAAAAAGCGCTGCCAGTCCTGAATCAAAAATCTCGCTTGCTTTCTTGTCAAGCTGATTGAGATTCGCGCATCCTTTCATTATTTTATCCTTACTGCTATTGGCATCTTTGAGATACATTAAGCATTTACCGATTTCATAAGATCCAAGATAGATAACTCCTGCTATTTCATTGTAAACCGGTAATTTTTCAAACGATTTGGAAAAATGGACAATATTGCCTACCCTGTTAATTGAATCCAAAACATCAACTGCCCTGTTGACAAGCTTATTTATGTCCTCCCGGTCGAATGGAATAATGAAAAGGGAATTCAACAATGAATAAGTTTCCCGTGCTGTATTATTCCCTGTCTTTTCAAGCTCACTGATCCTGTTTATTATTTCAGTGTTTTTTTCGGGATCCTTATTATTCAGGAGTTCTTTCAGAAGTTCGGCAGCCTTAACAAGATTTTGGGCAATACTTTCAAAAAATGGGAATAATGCATAATACCTTGGCGTAAATATACTGAGTCGTCGGTCTTTTTTCATTTTAATATTTTTTATAATCAATTATATTTCAGTTACTTAGTAACTGTTAACGCTGGTAAAAAATTCTATCTGAAAGGTAAGACTCTTTAAGCTGGTTTTGATTAAGAATGGTGTGACAATTTTGTTACATTTTAACCAACAGGCACATATCAGAAAACTGCCTTAATAAAATAAAATATAATGGCTCCGATAATTGCCGAAACGGGTATTGTAAGTATCCAGGCCCAGAATATTTTTGTAGTAACTCCCCATTGTACGGCTGAGGCCCTTTTAGTTGCACCAACACCAATGATCGCACCAGTTATTGTATGCGTGGTGCTGACGGGAATTCCAAATGATGTGGCCAGGAATAAGGTGAGTGCACCCGCAGTCTCAGCGCAGAATCCTTCAAAGGGCTTCAGCTTCGTGATTTTCTGACCCATTGTTTTTACAATCCTCCACCCCCCGAATAAGGTGCCCAGGGCCATTGCGGCATGACACGACAACACGACCCATAGGTCCGGATCGGAATCGGCAGATACTTTTCCGACAGCTAACAATGCCACCCAGATTATACCCATTGATTTTTGCGCATCGTTGCCTCCATGCCCAAGGCTGAAGGCTGATGCCGATAACAGCTGCAACCTCCTGAAATGTTTATCGACTCCTGACGGGGATTTCTTTTTTACGATTTGGAGCACAATTACGGAGATGATGTAAGACATCACCATTCCCAGCACGGGGGCAATGACAATAAACACTCCTATTTTTAAAACACCGGAATATACCACCGATCCGAATCCGCTGCTTGCAACCGCTGCTCCCACCATTCCTCCGACAAGAGTATGCGAAGAACTTGAGGGAAGTCCCAGCCACCAGGTTAAAAGATTCCAGATTATAGCCGCTGTGACAGCAGCTGCAATCAGGTCTAAGGTTACAATTTCAGTATCTATTACTCCGGCGCCTATAGTCTTGGCAACACTAAGCGGGAATACCAGAAAAGCAATAAAATTAAACGAGGCTGCCAGTCCGACCGCGGCAAGCGGAGAGAGTACTTTTGTTGAGACTACTGTTGCAATGGAATTCGCAGAGTCATGAAATCCGTTTATGAAATCGAATATCAGAACCAGGGCTATCAGTATATACAAATACGTCATGACGGATGTTTAAAAGCGTGATAAAACGAACTATACTTCCTCAATCTTTTATTCATCGCAATGCCCTCAATTGATCTGCCTTTTTTACCTCCCCAAAATTACCTGATTACCTTCTCTTTTTTTATCTCCTGCTGTTAAGTTTTTGTTACAAATTACATTAGCAACGTTCAACAATAAGGGATAGCCGTGACGGTTTGTCAGGGACGGAATTACTTTTTCAATTTAAACAGCTATATTTAAAAATTAAACTGCATCGATCTAATGAAAGAAAAGTGGCTTGAATGGGCAACAAGGCTTCAGTCAATAGCACAGGCGGGTCTGACATTCGGAGAAAACCAGTACGACCTTGACAGGTACCAGGAAATAAGGGATCTTTCTGTTGAGATCCTTCATGAATATACTGATATCAGTTATGAAAAGATCAAGGATCTTTTTGCGTCCGAAACCGGTTACCAGACTCCGAAGGTTGATATAAGGGCATCCGTTTTCAAGAATGACAGGATCCTTATGGTGAGGGAAAAAATTGATGGTTCCTGGTCATTACCCGGAGGCTGGGCTGACGTAAACAGTTCGGTCGGAGAATCAGCTGCCAGAGAATGCCTTGAAGAGGCTGGTGCAGAAGTCAGACCAAAAAGAATAATTGCAATCCAGCTGGCAAACAAACACTTCAATTTCCTTTATCCCTTCACCATTTACAAGGTATTTGTAGAATGTGAACTGATCAGTAACAACTTTTCCGAGAATACCGAGACAATGGAAGCAGGATTTTTTAGCATTGACTCTTTGCCTCCGCTTTCAACCGAACGGAATACAAGAAAACAGATCGAAATGTGCTTCGAGGCAAAACAGCATGATCTGTTTGAAACGATCTTTGATTGAACTTACTTAATTCTCCAGATATATATATTTTTCTCTCTTTTCTGTCACTTTACCAATCACAGCCGCCCTGGTTAATCCGGCTTTATGCAATTCTGAAATCACTACCCCTGCTTTTTCCCCTGGCACACTCATCAGCAACCCCCCTGATGTCTGGGCATCCATGGCTATCATTTTCAAATTGTAATCCAGATCCTCACTAAAGCCGGACTCATCCTCGACAAAGTCAAGATTCGTAAATGAAACTCCCGGGATACAACCTTCATCAACCAGTCTGTATGCTTCTCCTATCAGTGGTACACGGCCCATATTCAGGGACAAGGATACGTTGCCTGCCCTTGCCATCTTAAGGGCATGACCGGCAAGTCCGAATCCGGTCACATCAGTGGCTCCCTTAATACCGAACTTCCGCATCACCTCTGCTCCCGTTTTGTTAAGCAGCTTCATAAAATATTTTGACTCTTCAATATCCGCCTCTGATGCCATCCCCATCCTTTGTCCGGCAAGGATCAAGCCAGTACCCAAAGGTTTTGTAAGTATCAGTAAATCACCTGGTCTGGCCCCCGCGTTTGTAATGATTTTACCAGGGTGAACGTATCCAACTACAGCAAGTCCGTATTTTGGCGGGAAATCCTCGATTGTATGTCCACCGATAATTCGTGTACCGGCTTCCGAAGCCTTATCGTACCCTCCTACAAGGATATCAGCATACGCTTCCATCGGAAGCTTACCGGACGGGAACATCATAATGTTCAAAGCAATAACTGGCGTGCCGCCCATCGCATATACATCGCTTATTGAGTTAGCCGCAGCAATCTGCCCGAATTCATAAGGGTCACTGCAGACAGGAGGGAAGAAGTCGGTTGTCAGAACAAGCGCAAGCTCATCATTTACCCTGTAGACTCCTGCATCATCATGGGTGTCAATGTCAACAAGAATGTCCGGATCAACCGGAAGGGGAATATGCTTCAGGATCTCTTCAAGCTGCCGGGGCGGAATCTTTGCCGAGCAGCCACCTGATTCAACCATCCCCAGAAGATCAATTTTCATATCACCTCCCCTTTTTCGAAACAGTCATTGTCCAGAAACCTTCTGATTCCGTAACGGAAAAACCAGCCTTGTTATCTTTTAGAAATCTCGAAATATTGTTCAACGCGTTCTGACTGCCAATAAGTACCTGGAAAGCTTCTTCCATCCCGGTTTCTTTTATAGCCTTCTTTGTTGCGATAAGCGGTGCCGGGCACGACTGACCCCTTGTATCAACAATTTTCATGTCATAAAAAATGAGTTGCTAAAAGTACAAAAGTTATATTTAATCGAAAAGTTTTTAATTTTAGGTTTCAATTAAATCCGATGAAAAAGACAATCTTGAATCACCTCTTCCAGCATTGCAAAACCGGGCTTCCTGCCGAATATGGAGAAATCGAAGAGACTGTTTCCCCGGAAGTTCTGAAGGTCATGTCTGACTGGATCCGCGGTCTTTAGGTTTCGAAGCCAGCCGTTTCAGGATGATCCTGCCCCTTGCAATAATACCAGCTGATCCCTCTCCCTGAAGCATATTGACGCTGGCCACCAGTTCATGAGCAAGTTCGGGATAGATAAGCGCAAGCTTGTAGATGATCTCCATTGAATAAGCCTTGACAGCAATCGCTGATGTTGCGGAAGCAAGGGCATTGAAGCAATGATCCGTCAGGATTCCGTGGTGGCGGCGGCTGAGCCTTTCAGGATCGACCAGCGAAATGATCCTCAAAAAAGATCTTTCCGTGCTCTCATTGTCAATTCTCTTAAGCCCTTCGATAATTTCAGTCATGTAGGGATAGATCATCTCCGGAAACTTATCGCAAACTTTTGAGAGTGTCCATGATGCCCTGAAGGAGAGTTTCCTGTCGGGCATAAAAGAGTACCCGATCAGTTTCCTGAAAATGGCCGGATTTTCGATCGCTGACAGGGCAATCCATTCAGCTTCCTGCATGCTCATCATCTGGTTAACCATTCTCTGAAGGTCCCGGTCATCGGTGATCGACTGATCCTCTTCTGTCAGCTGCGGCCATTCAGCCTTATTCCCATCCAGTTTCCTGATATACTGGTCCGCCACCAGGATATCTGCTTCCGAATAGTCGACAGTCATCAGTTCTCCTGGGGCAAGCCATTTAAACGAAATATGTTCGGAAAGGAGAGGCAGTTCATCGAGCGTGTCACAAATAAAAGGTATAAGTTCTATCTTTTTATTGCCATAGTCATACTCAACCTCCGGCATCCGGCAGCAGATTACAATTTCAATTGAGAGTTCCTCCATGATCTCCCTTATGATGCATTCTTCCTCCGATTCACCAGTCTGTACCTTGCCTCCGGGAAATTCCCATTTGAAAGGATGATCGGTCTTTTCACCCCTTTGCACAACGAGAACCTCATTCTCATCATTCCTTATTATCGCACACGTTACCCTGATCATAAATTTCTGCTTATAATATCTTCATAAAGAGGGATTACATCCAGGTATTCGGGTCTTTTGCTTTCGGGACTGACCTTAAAAGCAAGATGTACCAGTCCGTTTGTGACGATATAGTAAGGCACATCAAATTCCCTGTTATAATTATTAACCTGATCAAACACCTCATTGTCAATAATCTCCACATCCGGTGACTTGCATTCAACGATCAGCACGGGCTTTCCGTTCCTGTCGCAGACAACGATATCGGCCCTTCTTTTCAATTTATTATAGGTAAATGGCATCTCGACAGCGATAAGTCCTGAGGGATACCTGCCTTCCTGGATAAGATACCTGATGAAATTCTGCCTGACCCACTCCTCGGGTGTTAGCCTGACCCATTTTCTTCTCTGCCGGTCAAATATCATCTCCGAACCATTCCTGATGGATATACTGAACGAATATTGCGGCAGATTTAGCTGTTTCAAGTTTGTTTTGTATTTTTGAAACATGGATTTTATATGTTCAAATCCTTCCTCTTCACCTCACAAATATATTGAGATAATTATTTCGGACTTAAAAATATGAAACCCACATGATTGATAAAAACACAAACACGAATGAATATATTTAGCTTTCAATCATGTGCGGTTCCATCCGGCCTTTAAAAATAAATCACATACGGATGAAAACCAAGGAAGATATTGTTAATAACTGGCTCCCGAGATATACAGGTAAATCACTTGATTCTTTCGGAAAGTATTTTCTTCTTACCAATTACCTCTACTACGTCGAATTGTTTGCCAGGCTTAACGAGGTCAAGGTAGAAGGCATAAACAAAAATATGCCCAGCGCGACAGCCGACGGGATTACGATAATCAATTTCGGGATGGGGAGCCCGAATGCTGCCACTGCCATGGACCTTCTGAGCGCCGTCAACCCCTCAGCGGTACTGTTCCTTGGAAAATGCGGCGGCCTGAAAAAAAAGAATACGCTTGGAGATCTTATTCTTCCGATTGCTGCGATCAGAAGCGACGGAACTTCAAATGATTATCTTCCTCTTGAGGTGCCGGCGCTGCCTGCATTCAAGCTGCAGAGCGCTATTTCAGCCTCGATCACCAGGCTCAATAAGGAGTACTGGACAGGAACTGTATATACAACCAACAGGAGGGTCTGGGAATATGACGACAGGTTTAAGAAGTACCTTGTGAAGACCAGGGCAATGGCAATCGATATGGAGACGGCAACAATCTTCACTGTTGGTTTCGCAAATGAAATACCTACAGGGGCGCTTTTGCTGGTTTCTGACCAGCCCATGATCTCAACAGGTATCAAAACAGAAGAGAGCGACAGGCTCGTAACTGATCAATACGTTGAAATGCATCTTAAGATCGGGATCGATGCCCTGAGAGAAATTAAAAACAACGGGATATCAGTTAAACATCTTAGATTCTGACCATGCCGGCTACGTACGACCAGACAATCTCCGACCTGAAGAAACGGATCTTTAAGCCTGTCTATTTCCTGGCAGGCGATGAGCCTTATTATATTGATCTGATCACCGACTACATAGCCGATAAAGTGCTCACTGATGACGAAAAGGCATTCAATCAGGTCATTATTTACGGAGAGGATACAACCGTCCATTCAATTATCGATACCGCCCGCCGTTTTCCGATGATGGCAAGCCATCAGGTCGTAATAGTCAAGGAAGCTCAATCATTAAGGAAGATAGAGGATCTTCAGTTTTACGCTGAGAATCCGTTACCATCAACAATACTGGTTTTAAACTATAAATACAAGACACTCGATAAACGGACCAAACTATGCCGGCTGCTCGATACGCAGGGCGTATACTTCGAGTCAATGAGGCTCCGCGATTACCAGGTCCCGCCATGGATAGAAAGATACCTGATGGCGAAAGGGATTAAGATCAATCCTGATGCTTCAGCCATGCTTACCGAATTCCTTGGCACCGATCTGCATAAGATCGTCAATGAGCTCGACAAACTCCTGATCACGCTTCCGGCAGGTAAGCCCGTTATCACTACGTCACTGATTGAGAAGAATATAGGAATCAGCAAGGACTATAATAATTTTGAACTTCAAAAAGCAATCGGTGAAAAGAATGTTATCAAGGCAAACATGATAGTTCAGTATTTTGCAAATAATCCTAAAGATAATCCCATAACCCTGACAATTGCTTCAATTTTCAGTCTCTTCACAAAAATCCTTACCTTTCATTGCCTTCCTGACAAGTCAAAGAACAATGTTGCTTCAGTTCTCAAGATCCATCCGTTCTTTGTAAAGGATTACGAAACCTCGGCAACGAAATACAATGTCTCAAAGACTGTACAGGTTATAAGCCTGTTACGCACTTATGACATGAAGTCGAAGGGTTTTGGGGATGTCAGCACCGAACCGGGAGATTTATTGAAGGAATTGGTGTACAGGATTATGCATGTCTGATTCTAATTCATCTCAGGTGATTCAGGAAAATCAGCCCACATCCTGTATTTATTCTTGAATGACCGGAGCAGTCGTTTCCAGCTGTCAACGCCTCTGCTGCTCATTATGATTTCAGATCTTACTTTTGCTATAACCCACGAGTTCTCCTTGATCTCACGTTCAAGCTGTCCGGCCGACCACCCCGAATAGCCCAGAAAAAACCTGATCTGGGCAGGTTCGACAGAACCCATTCTGATCAACTTCCTGATGACCTCAATATCGCCACCCCAGTAAATGTCTCCCTCTACCCTGACGCTCTTTGGAACCTTTGTCCCAAGATTATGAAGATAATGCAGGGTATCGGGAGAGACCGGTCCGCCCATATTAAGATTTTCATTCCAGCCGTCAAACCCTGTTACAGCATCACTGATCTTTATATCGAGTTTTTTGTTTAATATAAATCCGACTGATCCCTTTGCATCATGATCGGTCAGATAGACAACACTCCGGTTGAAAAAAGTGTCGGGTAGAAATGGCTCCGATATCAGGATCTTGCCCTTTTCCGGGATTTTGTCTTCGGGAAGAATAGCAAAGAGATCAATTTCCGGTTTCATGAAGGTAAAATTACAGACACAATTTACGCATTTTTATTAATCAGTTATAAAAATCGTGCCAAATGAAATGTAAAAAAAATATTCCATTCAATTACTTCAATAAAATAATGTAATACTTTTACCTACGCTATTTATATCAACAGATGCAGAAAAGTACTTTACGAATTGTTGGAAATAAAGCAGTTCTGAATATCCGTGAGCGGATGTGCGAGACTGCCGAAGAACTGCTTGCCAGTGATAAATTCAGGGCAGTACTTGATCATTGTATTGATCATTTGGAAATCAGGGATTCACCCCTCCTCGGAATATTTGAAAATGGTTCCACGGATGAGAAATCGGTGGATGACCTCCTGAAAACACTCTCACTGCTTATAAAATATGAGAGCAATGTTGTTCCCCATATTTTTGAAAAGTCAGAAATATTCCTCAGGGATCCCCTTCTCCTCAATGAATTTGTTGAACATCTTTACGATTACTGGCGTCACTTTGACAGGTTCATAATTAACGATTCCGAAGGTGATCGTCTGGATAAAAGACCTTACCGGACGTTTAATGAAACAATTGAGCATCTCACACACCTCATCCGGACTGTTTACAGGCATGTCCAGGAAAATATAACGGGAAGCCATCCTGCCGTTTACAGGCAGGTGCCTGCGGGAGCTGAAATGGCTGTTATATCATTACCCAAAGAGATAGCATGGACCGATGAAAGATACAGGAAACTGAATTCTGTGCCCGTGATACGCCAGATCCTTATCTATCCTCCACTTGTGATCCAGCAACCCATGAACAAAAGAACCGGTCATTTTAAGAGGATCTGCGTAAATCCGATCGATATGGTGGATCTTAACTCTGAAGACTGGCTGTGCTTTCCCGCCAAAGTGGGGAAGTTCATTATAATGGTCTACTTTCACCTTGATTTTTATGATCTGGGATTATCGCTTTGTAACCTTTTTCAGCTGGCGGAAGATACTGAGATTGAGAAGACTCCCGATGCCGTTTTTATTTATGGGGTTCCGGGTAATGTACTTGATAACCTTTCGACATACCCGACAGTATTTTTTAATGACGAAGTGAACTCCCTGTTTGTGGGTGCAATACCGGGCAGGGCTGAATTCGGATATTTTGGCTATCTGAAGAAAATGATGCTGACACTTCATAACTCCATAGTTATGAAAGCGGGTAACATGCCTTTTCATGGTGCCATGGTAAAGATACTGCTTCATGGCAACAAAGAAGCAACAATCCTGATGATGGGCGATACCGGCGCGGGCAAGTCAGAAACGCTTGAAGCTTTCAGGGTGCTTGCTGAAAAGCAGATCAGGGAACTGAAGATAATTGCCGACGATATGGGATCGATCGAGCTTGATGAAGATGGATATCCGGTAGGCTATGGGACTGAGATCGGAGCTTTCCTGAGGCTTGACGACCTTCAGCCGGGTTATGCATACGGCCATCTCGACAGGTCGATCATCATGAACCCCAGCCAGGTGAATGCAAGGATCGTTTTCCCCGTAACTACTTTCAATACAATTAGCAGGGGACAAAGGATCGATTATATTCTATATGCAAATAACTACGAGGAGATCGATAACGACCATCCTGTAATTGAGCGGTTTGACACACCGGAGTGGGCTCTTGACGTCTTCCGCGGAGGAGCGGTGATGAGCAAAGGAACAACAACGTCGACCGGCCTTGTTCACTCATACTTTGCAAATATCTTCGGACCTCCGGAATACAGGGACCTGCATGAGGAAATTGTCAGGAGATGTTTTGCTTCATTCTTCAGGAAAGGAGTCTTTGTCGGTCAGATGCGGACCAGGCTCGGTATTATTGGTTATGAGACCACCGGCCCAAGGGAAGCTGCAATGGAACTTCTTAAGATCATTGGGGAAACTCAATAAAAAATACGTATTATAATATGTATTATAATACGTATTTTTCTGAGGGAAGAGTTTAAGAAACCAGAGACAAAATAAGGGAAGACTAGCTGATATCTTCTGGTAAGAAAGACTTATCCTGTCCTGCTTCCTGCATCATTGCAATTACCGCGTCAAAAATATCCTCGGCACTTGGTTTTGAGAAATAATCCCCGTCGGTCGTGTAGGCCGGCCGGTGTTCCTTCCCTGTAAGTGTTTTCGGGGGGCTGTCAAGATAATTCCAGCCTCCCTGCCGTTCCAGCAGCTCCTGCATCATGAATGCCGTGGTACCTCCCGGTACATCTTCATCAACAAACAAAACCCTGCTAGTTTTCTTTATGGATTCCACTATCATCATTTTCCTGTCGAACGGAACAAGTGTCTGAACATCTATCAGTTCCACAGAAATTCCATGCAGTTTGAGTTGTCTGGTTGCTTCTGCAGCGATTTTTACCGTTGAACCGTAGGTTACGAGAGTCAGGTCCGTTCCTTCACTTATAACCTCCGGGACGCCCAGCTGAAGCCTGTATTCGCCGATGTTATCCGGCATTTTTTCTTTCAGCCGGTAACCATTCAATGGTTCGATTACAATGGCGGGATCATTCCCTTCAAGAAGGGTGTTGTAAAATCCTGCCGCACGCGTCATATCTCTTGGAGTGAGCACGTATACGCCTCTGACGGAATTCATCAGTGTGCTCATGGGAGATCCGGAATGCCAGATCCCTTCAAGCCTGTGCCCTCTTGTGCTGATTATCAGGGGAGCCATCATTCCGCCTGCTGTCCTGTAGTAAGTCGTTGCCAGGTCATCACTAAGGAGCTGCAGGGCATACATCAGATAATCAAGGTACTGAATCTCGGCAATAGGCCTCATTCCCCTCAGGGCCAGACCAATGCCCTGTCCAAGTATGGTCGCTTCCCTGATACCGGTGTCAGTGATCCTCAGCTCCCCGAATTTCTTTTGCAATCCTTCAAGCGTCTGGTTCACTCCTCCTATTTTGCCACTGTCCTCGCCGAATGTCAGCAGCAGCGGGTATTTGGAGAACAGCTTTTCATAGTTGTCCCTGAGTATCTGACGTCCCGGCACTTCAGGAGAATTAGCAGAATATACCGGTGGAATCGGCTTGACATTCAATACTGAGGTTGGTGTTTCGTTATACAGGAAGGTATTATAGCTGTTCTCTGCATCTTTATAGTTACGTCTTAGCCAGCCCTCCAATTCTACCTTCAGGTTATCAGCTTTCATACAGGTTGTGCACACGTTTCTCAGTATTTTCCGTGCAGCCATAAAATTATCCTTCCTTATCGGAGTAAGTACCTTTTTAAGATCTTCAGCGACATCGTCAACGCCGGCTTCTTTCTTTTCCTCTGTGCATCTGCATGAACGATCATTAATTATCTTAACAAGCGCATCCCTTTCAACCTTTATGGGATCCTGAAACATATCCCATGCCTTCTTTCTCGCTTCCTTCACTTCTTCCGCAGCATTTTCGGCCAGAGCGTCAAGTTCGCCGCCCGTTGCAATTCCCTCCGAAATGATCCATTCACGCATTTTCTTTATCGGGTCAAACTCTTCTTCCCACTTCAGGCGCTCCTCGTTCTTATACCTTTCGTGCGATCCGGATGTTGAATGTCCCTGCGGCTGTGTTACCTCTTCAATATGGAAGATAACCGGCTTATGGTCGCGTCGGCAAATCTCTATCCCCTCTTCATAAAGACGGAGCAAACCAGGATAGTCCCATCCCTTGCCCTTAAAGATCAATATCCCGGGTTTTCCCGGCTCATCCTGAAAACCTTTCATTACTTCGGATATGCTTCCTTTAGTCGTCTGGTATTTTTTCGGGACTGAAATACCGTAACCATCATCATATATCGAGAGAGCCATGGGAACCTGTAGTACACCTGCAGCGTTGACTGTCTCCCAGAAGTGGCCTTCTGATGTGCTTGCATCGCCTATCGACCCGAAAGCAACTTCATTTCCTTTGACCGAGAGATTTGTAAATTTGTGAAGATCCTTGTTCAGTCTGAACATTTTTGAAGCATATGCCAGTCCGAGAAGCCTTGGCATCTGGCTAGCCGTGGGAGAAACATCGGCTGATGAGTTTTTCTGCTTTGTCAGATCACGCCATGTACCGTCAGGGTTTACATTGGGAATTGAAAAATGGTTATTGAAAACCCTTCCCCCGCTTCCCACCCGATCGAGCGACTTGTCAGTATTGCCATACAACTGATGAAAAAATTCGACTGAGTTGTAAAGGCCCATGGCCATCATCCAGGTCTGATCCCTGTAATACCCCGATCTCCAGTCACCGTTCCTGAATTGTTTGGCGAGTGCTATCTGGATAATCTCTTTCCCGTCTCCGAAAATTCCGAATTTGGCTTTGCCGGTAAGCACTTCCCGCCGGCCCGTAACGCTAAGGATGCGGCTCAGGTTTGCCAGCCTGAAATCGGAAAGAATAGTATCCTTGTTTATAATATGCTCTGCATTCATAATGTGTTTACCATTCATTGTCTCTTGTGCGGATGTCTGTTTTTGGTTCATATTTTTAGGTGATTTTTTTATGCCTGTACAAGTTAAACAAACTAAACAGATGGTTGTTTACTCTATAATGAGAATTGATAGCTATCTTTACGGCAGGAAATCCATCTGAACAACGGGGGTGGAAATGTCATAGTGTATAAAACAGGCAAATTCGGATCAGATGTTTCTTAAACTACTTATAATAAGCGCCATACTTCTTCTTCTCTCCTTCATACTTTTCGGGATAAGGATTCTGCTGAAGGATAACGGGCAGTTTCCTGAAACTCACGTCGGGAGGAACAGGGAGATGAAGAAGAGAGGTATAAGCTGTGCCCAGCGAACTGATTTAGGTTGCGTCCCGTCAAAGGATTTTGAAGGATGCATGACGTGCGGGGCAAGAAGGCTTTAGGGAATCAGAGTTCAGTTTCCTTCAGGATCTGATATAAATCTCTTCAGATTTTCAGAAGCCCAGGTAATGAAATTGCCCTTCTCATCGGAATAAATCAGGTAGGCCTCATATTCCGGATGAAATTCCAGGAATTCCAGGGTTTTATCTTTCCCAAATACCATACAGGCTGTTGCTATCCCGTCGGCCGTTGCACAATCGTCTGCTATTATTGTTGCGCTTAAAAGCTGGTTTCTGGCCGGATATCCTGTCCGCGGATCAATTGTATGGGAATATTTAATTCCGTTTTCAACATAAAATTTCCTGTAATTGCCTGATGTGGCCAGCGACCGGTCCTTTAAACTGATTATTGCCTGGAGGTCATTCCCGGGGATCATGTTGTTATCAACCGGCCTGTCAATACCTATCCGCCATAAGGTACCTCCTTTATCGCCTTTAACCCGCACTTCACCGCCTATCTCGATTAGATAGCTTTTTATCCCAAGGCTTTGGAAATATTCGTATATTACATCTACCGAGTAACCCTGGGCTATTGCATTGAAATCAAGGCTTATCCCCGGATCATCCTTTATAACCCTGCCGCCGGTTATCCTGACCTTATCCATGCCGACAAGGCTCAGAAGGCTGTCGCGCTTCTGTTCGGTGAAGTTTCTTGCTTCATCCGGACCAAATCCCCAGGCTTTAACGAGGGGGCCAACTGTTATATCGAAAGCTCCGTCAGTCATTTCCGAGATCTTAACCGATTTGGTGAACGCTTCTATGAAATAATCATCCGCGACAACCTCCTCGTTCCGGTTCACTTTCGTAAGCACTGAAGAGTCCTGGTATAGCGATAATGAGAGGTCGAAGGAATGAAGTATCTTTTCAACTTCAGGCTTCAGGTACCCGGCATCGTATTTTCCGGTCTTCTCAAATACCATGCTATAGGTTGTGCCCTGGGCAAAGCCTGAAAAATTATCAAATTCAGGGATATCATTGCAGCCTGAAAAAGATACCACAACAAGAAAAGCAACTATCAGAAATCTGTTCCCCATTTTGTCAAGAATTTTCCAACAAAGATAGCGCCCAAATGGGATTGTTGAAAAAATCCTTTTTAACCGCAAAGAACGCTAAGATGTTTCAAAGAACGCAAAGCTAAGACACATAAATTCAGCTCTTTGCGAACTTTGCGTCTTTCCTTTGCGCCCTCTGCGGTTAAAGGATTTTGACTTATTCAACAGCCCCGTAGAGGCGGTTATTTAAATACCAAAGTCATCAAATGAAATATTTTCTTCCGGAATTCCAAGATTATAGAGCATTCCCACCACCGCATTGTTCATTGCCGGTGGTCCGCAGAAATAGTACTCAATATCCTCAGGATCATCAATTTTACTGAGGTAATTATCAAGCAGCACCTGATGGATAAAGCCCTTGTAACCGGTCCAGTTATCTTCCGGAAGCGGTTCAGAGAGGGCAAGATTGAACCTGAAGTTCGGGAATTTCTTTTCGATAGCTCTGAATTCATCCTCGTAAAATACTTCCCTGAGCGACCGTGCTCCGTACCAGTATGATACTATGCGTTCAGATTTGAGCGTATGGAAAAGGTGGAATATCTGCGACCGCAAAGGCGCCATACCTGCGCCGCCACCGATATACACCATCTCATTCCGGGTGTTTTTTATCATGAACTCCCCGTAAGGCCCGGAGACCGTTACTTTATCACCCGGCTTCCTGGAAAATATATAAGTCGAACATATCCCCGGGGGAACATCCTTATACTGCTTCCTTGCATTGTCCCAGGGCGGCGTAGCGATCCTGATATTCAACTTAATAAGATTTTTTTCCGCCGGATAGTTCGCCATCGAGTATGCCCTGAATGTTTCCTCCGAATTTTTTATACCCAGGTCCCACATCTTATATTTTTCCCAGTCGGCCCTGTATTCTTCCTCTATTGAAAAATCCCTGAAGCTTGCATTGTATTTTGGAACATCTATCTGAATATATCCTCCCGGCTCGAAATCAAGAACTTCACCCTCAGGCAGCCTGACAACAAATTCCTTAATAAAAGTGGCCACATTCCTGTTTGAGATGACTTCGCATTCCCACTTCTTTATACCCATAACGGCTTCCGGAACTTTTATCTTCAGGTTTTCCCGTATTTTGACCTGACAGCCAAGCCTCCAGTGGTCCTGTTGTTCCTTTCTGTTAAAAAATCCGGTTTCTGTCGGCAAAATTGATCCTCCGCCTTCCATTATCTGGCATTTGCACATCCCGCATGTTCCCCCTCCGCCGCAGGCTGAAGGCAGAAAAATGCCGTTACCTGAAAGTGTCGACAGCAAATTCGAACCCGGAGATACTACAAGTTCACGGTCATTGATGTTAAGGGTTACATCTCCTTTGGGCGACAGTTTGTCTCTGGCAAAAAGGAGCATGATCACCAGAAGCATTATTATGAGGAGGAAGACAATTATACTGTAAAAAAGAGTCCCTAAAGTAGTTGCTGCCAACACCATGATTCAGTTTATTTCGTTAGAGTTTGATTCCCATAAATCCCATAAATGCTATTGCCATCAATCCGGTAAGGATGAAAGTAATGCCAAGACCTTTCAACGGATCGGGCACATTGCTGTATCGAAGTTTTTCACGTATTGCAGCGATGCTTACAATCGCCAGCATCCACCCGACTCCGGAGCCTACTCCGAACACGGTTGCCTCAAGGACATTTTCATATTCCCTCTCCTGCATAAAAAGGGAGGCACCAAGAATTGCGCAGTTAACCGCAATAAGGGGCAGGAAGATCCCGAGTGAATTATATAAAGCCGGACTGTATTTCTCAACTACCATTTCAACAAGCTGGGTCATTGCGGCAATGACCGCTATGAATACCATAAATGTCAGGAAGCTAAGATCAACGCCGGAAAAACCGTCTCCCAGCCAGACCAAAGCTCCCTTTTTCAGAACATATTTTTCGATAAGGAAATCAACCGGAACCGTTATCAGCAGAACAAATACTACGGCCACTCCCAGACCAACGGCAGTCTTTACAGTTTTGGAAACTGCAAGGTATGAACACATGCCAAGGAAAAAGGCAAAAACCATATTGTCGACAAAAATCGACTTTACGAATATATTCAATAGATTTTCCATACTCCTGTCATTCTACTTTTTCTCAATAAGACTTTTATCCCTGCTCCTCTGTGCCCAGATAATCAGGCCAACAACAATAAGCGCCATTGGCGGGAGGATCATCATTCCGTTGTTTTCATAGCCGGTTGAATAAGCTCCGACTTTTTCCATTACCGGGTAGCCAAATATTGTTCCTGATCCAAGTAATTCCCTGAAAAAAGAAACGATAATCAGGATCAAACCATACCCTGCCCCATTCCCTAATCCATCGATAAATGATGGCCATGGTTTATTCGCCATCGCGAAAGCTTCCAGCCTGCCCATTATTATGCAGTTAGTAATAATAAGTCCGACAAAAACTGAAAGCTGTTTGCTGACATCAAATGCATAAGCCTTAAGAAGCTGATCAACAAGGATAACCATTGTTGCTATTACGACAAGCTGAACAATTATTCTTATTCTGTCGGGAATGTATTGCCTGAGGGCTGCTATCACCACATTTGATACAGCAGTGACAATTGTGACAGATAAAGCCATTACTATTGCCGGTTTCAGCTTAACAGTTACCGCCAATGCCGAACAGATACCCAGCACCTGTACGGTGATCGGATTGTTTGTACCGAAAGGCCCGGTCAGCAATTTAAGATTCTTAGCCGAGAACCACGGCTCTTTTTCCTGGTTACTCATATATTAATTTCTGTTTTTTGTGAAGTAATCATTATATTTCCTTATACAGTCGAACAGCATGTTTTGCAGTCCCTTACTTGTTATTGTACCGCCTGAAATCGCATCGACCCCATGGATGTCTCCGGGATCAGCACCACCCTTCTCGACCATGATTGAAACAAAGTTCCCATCCTCAAACAGCTGTTTTCCTTCAAACATGCTCTCGAAGGGAGTGGTGTTTATTTCAGCTCCAAGGCCGGGAGTCTCACCTTTATGGTCAAACGTGACTCCATAAATTGTATTCAGGTCCGATTTCAGTGAAACATATCCGTATATCGGGCCCCACAACCCTTTCCCCTCTACCGGGAGAATTATCACTTTCTCCTTGTCATCGGGGGTTGCCCTGAACACAGGCAGGTATTGCTGCTCGAGCGGTTTTTTCTGTTCATTTTTAATTACCACAGTAAAAGCGTCGACTCCATCAACAGGTTCTCCCCTGGAATTAACGACAAAACTTTCCGTTATGAACTTACCATAAAGTTCCTCTGCATTCTGCTTGGTAGCAGGGATATTTATCGATTCAAGCATGCTTTTCTTTTTCTCGATCTCCAGGTTTTTTTCCTGGGCGGGCTGAAGCAATGTTGCGGCCAGCGAAAGCAATGAAGCCACAAGGATAACCATCACCGCCGAGAAAATAAATATATATTTGTTACTGAACTGCTTCATTTCGTATTGATTTTAATTGTAACCCGGGCTCTTTTAAGCCTTCTTTTTATACCTGACTGGACCACATAATAATCGATCAGAGGGGCAAAAACATTCATCAGCAATATTGCAAGCATAACACCTTCAGGATAAGCGGGATTGACAACCCTGATCAGGATCGACAATAAGCCTATTAAAAACCCGTAGATCCATTTCCCCTTTTCCGTTTGCGAACCCGAAACCGGGTCAGTCGCCATGAACACTGCACCGAAAGCAAAACCGCCCATAACATAGTGGTAGTAAAAAGGAAGCTCCATATATGGATTTGCAGAAAAAGCATTTAACAGCAGCCCCATGAAAGCGCCCCCTGCAAAAACACTTACCATGATCTTCCAGCTTCCAATGCCGGTAACAATCAGAATTATCGCCCCGATAAGTATTGCAATTGTCGAGGTCTCTCCTACTGAGCCGGGAATGGTCCCAATAAACATCTGCATGAATGAGGGCAGTTTTGTCACCTCTCCTGCAGCGCAAAATGACAACGGTGTTGCTCCTGAATAACCATCAATAATATTCTGCCCTGCTGTCAGACCTTCCGTCCACACCTTATCACCTGTCATCCATCCCGGGTAACTGAAGAAAAGGAATGCCCTTGCAAGCAGTGCCGGATTGAAGACATTCATTCCGGTTCCTCCAAAAACCTCTTTCCCAAGTATCACAGCAAAGGCTGTGGCAAGGGCCAGCATCCACAGGGGAATATCAACAGGCATAATCAGAGGAATCAGCAGCCCGGTCACCAGGAATCCCTCGTTTATTTCATGGCCCCTGATCTGGGCTGCGATAAACTCAATGCCCAAACCGACTACATAGCTTACAATTATAAGCGGGAGCAGCTTCACGAAACCAAACCAGAACGCCTGTAAAACTGCCGGATCAACACCCACTGACTTAAAATGCTGCAAACCTGTATTATAGGCTCCAAATAAAAGGGCGGGGACAAGTGCAATGATAACAACCGACATTGTTCTTTTCAGATCAATCGTATCCCTGACGTGCGATCCCTTGAAAGTGACTTTGTCGGAAACAAACATGAAAGATTCGAATCCTTCAAACACCGACCTCAGCTTTGCAAATCTTCCTCCTTCTGAAAACTGAGGTTTTAGCTTATCCAATTTCTCTCGTAAAAAACTCATTATATTAATAATCAGAAGTTACTAACTCATTTCTTTTATCATCATCTCCAAACCTTGTCTGACAATTGACTGGATTTCTATCTTCGACGTACAAATAAACTCACAGAGGGCAAAATCTTCCTCTGCAACTTCGTATATCCCGAGGTTTTCCATCATTTCAACATCGCCGGCGAGGATAGCTTTCAGAAGCTGCATAGGAAAAATATCCATGGGGAGCACCTTCTCGTACTGGCCGGTCATGACAAAGGCTCTTTCGCCGCCGTGCAGGTTGGTATCAAGCCTGTAGCTTTTTTTGGGGAAAATGGAAGAAGCAAAAGTTTTGGAGAAACTGAATTTCTTTATGCCCGGAGCAGCCCATCCGAAGAACTCAAAATAATCCCCTTCCGGAATGACAGTTAACTGTGAGTCATAATATCCAAGGTACCCGTCAGGTTCAATCCTGGTTCCCGTCAGCACATTTCCGCTTATGTAGCGAAGATGGCCTTTATTTACGTTATCTGAAACCAGGGGAATGATCGAGCCTCCTGACAGCATCTTGTAATACCGGGGGTGCAGAACATCTGATCCTGTAACGGCAACAATCCTTTCAGGCCTGTAAATGCCCTCCTCAAAAAGCCTTCCGATGGTTACAACATCCTGGAGATTGACAAACCAGACAACCTCACCCTTGTTGACAGGATCAATATGGTGAATATGAACACCCACATTCCCGGCAGGGTGGGGACCTGAAAAATAAGATATCTCAACGCCCCCGGCATTAGCGGCTGCCTGTGTTACTGCACCATCGCCATCAGTTACTAGATGTACCTTCCCGTCGGTAAGCTTTGAAATGGCAGCTAATCCCGTCCGGAATAGCTTAACCGGGGTATTTTGCATTATAAAATTATAGTCGGGTGCGAGAGGAGCGGTATCAAAGCCTGTAATAAATATTGATTTGGGCACATCTCCAGGTTTTGCAATGACATGGTATGGTCGCTGGCGAACAGCAGGCCAGAGGCCTGATGCAAGCAGATGTTCTGTTATTTCTTCCGGTGCTAATTCTTCAGGATTTGCTATTCCAAAGTCCATAACATCATTGCCTTTCCTTTCAACAACGACCTCAAGTAATTTCCTGCGGTCACCCCTTGAAATCGCGACTACCTTGCCGCTTACAGGTGAGGTGAACAATATTTCCGGATGCAACTTATCATGGAAGAGCATCGACCCTGCCCTGACCATATCTCCCGGTTTAACATTAAGCCTTGGGATAAGACCCGGAAAATCGACCGGCTTAACTCCATACAAAACAGGGTTTACATCCCCTGCAATCAGCTTCTCAGCTTTGCCTGCAATGCGGATATCAAACCCTTTTTTTAACTTAACTGATCTGGACATATTTTATGTTGAAATTATTTAAGGTAAAGATTAACAAAATAGTCTTGGGTAAACATTGTTAATAAAATAACAAAAACACAAAAGTAGCTAAAGCTGTTAATTGTTATTAAAAAGTCTCAAATATGATATTAAATAATTGCACTATTTTTGTTAACATAACACCAAAGAGAGTTAAATGAGATTTTTCCTTCTTTTATATTCATTTCTGTTTTTGAATATTTCAGACCTGTTTTCAGATGGGCCTGATTCGCTTCTTTTTTCCAATCACGTGTTTGATGAAAGAATAAAAACGGTTCAGCTTTACAAGGAAGAATGGAATCTTTCGTACCCTGTTATCAGACACGGAAGTGTTGAAAAGCTGGCGCTCCATTTCGATCTCCTAGGTGACAGGATAGAGAATTATTATTATACCTTCATTCATTGTGATAAGGACTGGAAGAAATCAGATATCTTTCCGAATGATTACATCGACGGTTTTGCCGAGAACCCGGTTGAGGACTACAAAACCTCCTTCAATACCACTGTAAATTACATCCACTATCAGCTTATCTTCCCTAACGACAGGGTTAACCTGAGGCTTTCAGGGAACTATATTATTTTAATTTATCCCATTAATGAACCCGGAAGGCCGGTATTGACCCAACGCTTCATAGTAACTGAGGATGCGGCCGGAATCAGGATACAAACCCACAGGCCGAGGATGACTGCAGACCAGAATACCTCTCAGCAGGTTGATTTCACCGTCGACTACTCGGGTATCAATATTAATGACCCTTACAGGGATGTCTTTGCTTTTATCCTGCAAAATGGCAGGTGGAACACTGCAAAAAGAAATCTTAAGCCTGAGTTTTACGGGAACAATGAACTTAAATACAGCGCATTATCTGATAAAAACATTTTCCCTGGCGGAAATGAATTCAGGTATTTCGATATAAAAAGCATAAGATATAAATCAGAGTATGTAAAGCAGATCGATTTTCTCATCTCAAACTATCACGTTTACCTCTATCCCTCTGAAAACAGGGAGTTCAAACCCTATTTTTACTGGCAGGATTTCAACGGGAAATACTTCATTGCCATCCAGGAGGAAAAAAATCCCGACACCGATGCAGACTATGTTTATGTCTATTTCACGCTACCTTCCAATAATCCGGTGCCTGCCGGGAGGATGTATGTTTCCGGTGCATTCAACAACTGGTCGTCCGACAGTAACAATCTGATGACATTCAACCCTGAAAAGGAAGCATATGAGTCTATTATACTGTTGAAACAGGGCTGGTATAATTATGAGTATTTATTCCTGGCCGACGGGAAAACCGATGGTACAGCCACCAGGTTTGAGGGGAGCCACTATGAAACTGAAAATGATTATACGGTACTGGTCTACTACAGGAACCCGCGCGAACGGTATGACAGGGTGATCGGTGTTCAGACAGCCAATACGCTCAACAAGCTTACTGACTAGTGTTTTCCGTGGGTGTCAATCCCGTACTGCATGAAAACCGAGTGTTTAAGGATTTTGATGATCTCGGTCATATATTCATCAACCGCCCTTATTGATCCGGGAAGAGTATAGATCAGTGCTTTCCCGGTAACCCCGGCAACTCCTCTGCTTAACAGTGCATTAGGCTTTGTTGTTCCGTACTTCACCCTGATAAACTCCATTATACCAGGGAGCTCCTTTGAAAGAAGCGGAGTAACAGTTTCAATCGTAATATCATTCGGACCAATCCCGGTGCCGCCGGTGGTAAAAATAAAATTACAGGTCTCAGCCGATTTTGTGACAAGATCCCTGAGCATTGTCTCATCATCTGGAATCAACATAAGGTCTATGTCTGCCTCCCATTTTTCCGATTCAAAAAATTCATACAGCCTCTCCCTGATCAGGGGACCGCTGAGATCCTGGTACTCCCCTCTTGAAGCTCTGTCGCTGAGGGTGATGATCATTACCTTAAATTTGCCGGGAAGGTTCATTTTTTGCTTTTTTCCAAAAGAACTGTTCTGTCAATAACCATAAATTTGTCGACCGCCTTGCACATATCGTAAACTGTAAGAAGTGCGACGCTTACTGCGGTCAATGCTTCCATTTCGGCGCCTGTCCTGCCGGTACATTTAATTTCACTTTCGGCAATAATCCCCGATTCATCCGGAAACAGGAGTACGGAAATGCTGTCGAGTGCAATATTATGGCACAGGGGGATAAGATCTGACGTGTGCTTTGCCGCATTGATCCCTGCAATCTGGGCAACAGTCAGGACATCTCCCTTTTTAAGTCGGTTGTCCTCTATTAGTCTGAGAGTCCCGGGGGCAAGTCTGATATGGCCTGCAGCCTTTGCATTTCTCTGCTGCACTGCTTTTTGGCCGATGTCGACCATAATTGCCTTGCCCTTTTCGTCGATATGAGTCAGTTTATTCATGGTATCTAACCTCCTATATTATAAAAGCCATTTTTAAAATTAGCGGAGCCTCTGACAGGTTTGACACCAATGGCCATTTCAATCGCTCTCTGATAACCAAGTTCCCTTATATCAAATTCGGCATCGTCGAAGAGGCATGGCTTAAGTTTCCCGTTTGAAGTCAGTCTTAGCCTGTTGCACTGGGAGCAGTTGCCTCCGGAGCCTCCCTTAACCATTGAAAAAACTCCGCTTACAAGATCCATTTGTGTAATATAGCGTATTTCAAGGCCATTCCCGAGGCAAAATGAAGCGACAGCCCTCGCATCCTCCTCTTCACTTGATTCTTTTACAACACAATTTATTTTTACCGGGGAGAGGCCGGCTTTCTTTGCAGCTTCAATCCCTCTGAGGACGTCATTCAGCTTACCTGTTCTTGTGATGAAGGCAAATTTCTCCGGATCGACCGTGTCGAGGCTTATATTGATCCTTTGCAGTCCGGCCCCGGAAAGATCGGCGGCGAATTGACCCAGGAGCGTTCCGTTTGTTGTCATTGAAAGGTCATCAATGCCTTCTATTGAAGATATCATTCCCACAAGCGTTACTATACCCTTCCTGACAAGCGGTTCCCCTCCCGTGATCCTCACTTTTCTTATTCCATTGGCCACAGCTGTGCGGGTAAAGTCAGCTATCTCATCAAATGAAAGGATCTCATCGTGCCGGAGCAGAGGGATTCCCTCCTCAGGCATGCAGTAGCGGCATCTCAGGTTACAGCGATCGGTAACCGAGATCCTCAGGTAGCTTATCGATCTGTTAAATTTGTCGTACACTTACTATTTCCCCTTCTTCTATTATTCCTCTTCCGACCGGCAATGTTACAACTCCAAATGCCTCAGGAAGCGCAGAAATATGCGCTGAGCCATGGTATTCGACGGGAGATACATATCCTTCTCCGTTAATAGTAACCGGAATTACGGCCATTCGTTCGGTGAATCTGCGGGTGAATTTTTTCTCCATTGGAAGACTTATGGTCAGCGGCTTCCAGTTATATCTCATCATCTTGTAGATCAATGGTCTTACGAGCAATTCAAACTGAATGAACGAAGATACCGGGTTACCCGGAAGTCCAAAAACTATTGTATCAGGATGAACCCCGAAAGTTATCGGCTTACCGGGTTGGACCGCTACCCGGGTAAAAAGAAGCCTGACCCCCGCTTTTTGAAGCACTGATGGGACAAAATCAAAATCACCCATTGAAACGCCGCCGCTTATAAGCACAATATCATTTTCTGAAATTGCCTTTTCGACAAGTGAAAAAGTGACTTCCTCGTCATCCCTGGCAATCCCGTAATACTTCCCTGAAGCACCTGCCCGCTTCAACTGTGCCATCAGCTGGACCGCATTGCTGTTCCTTATCTGCGAAATACCCGGAACTTCATCAGGTTCAACTAGTTCATCACCTGAGCTTAAAACAGCAACGCACGGCATCCGGCGAACGCTGACGAGGGTATGGCCGGCAGTGGCCATTACGGCAATATCCTGCGGTCTGATCATTTTACCGGCACTAAGAACGACATCCCCCTTTTTTATATCTTCTCCCCTGATGGCCACATTTTCCTTTGTAAATGAGCCTTTGAACCTGATCTTACCGGAAGGAAGGAGTTCCGTATCCTCCACCATTACAACACAATCTGCTCCTGACGGAACAGCTGCTCCCGTCATGATCCTGGAACATTGCAGCTTTCCAACTTCCTTCCCGGGCCATTTGCCGGCAGGGATGGTTTCTATAATTTCAAGATCATTCCCCAGTTCTGCTTTCCGGCATGCAAAACCATCGACTGAAGACTTATTGAACGGGGGCATATCCATATCGCTAATCACATCTTCAGCCAGTATCCGGTCAGGAGATTCGGTAAACGGAACCGTTTCAGTCCCCGTTTCGAATCCCGAAGCCATAACAATTTCATAAGCCTTTTCAAAAGAAATCATTTCCATATTCATAATAACCTGCTACAGTTAACTTTCTTCTTTATTAATCATGTGAACTCACTCCCCGCCTCTCTAAGGTAGCTTCAGAACCGCTTTTATCTTATATCTTTTGTCTTTTATCTTTTGTCTTTTATCTTTTGTCTTTTGTCTTTTATCTTTCCTATGACCCTTGCAACACTATCCCCGCTTTCGCCGGAAAAGTGATCCATGCTTCCGACTTTTCGGAGATATTTAAGTTTTTAAAGTCATTCACAGACAGATCAACATAAAACTTTTCACCTGCGTCGACCATTATTTCCATTCCGAATTCAGATGAATTTATTTCCATTACAACACCCCTGATCCTGTTTTCGTATTCAGTTTTTGGTTCTTCCCTGTGTATACTTATTGCGTCGCTCCTGAGGATCATCAGGCCCTCTCCTGGAAAGTTATTCCCCGAAAGATTGAAAGTCAGATCCCCGTCGCACTTTGCCTTCCAACGGTTGTCTTCTGTGAAGAATCTGACCCTGAAGAAGTTCCTTATCCCCGCATATCTCGCAACAAATTTATTGACAGGCTTGCTGAATACTTCCTCAGGCGTTCCTTCCTGGATAATATGTCCGTTGTGTATTACGCCCACCTTCGAGGCAAGGCTGACCGCTTCTCTGTAATCGTGTGTGACATGGACAATTGTAAGGCCTTTCCTGTTAAGCTGCCTGAGCGTCCGCTTGATGTCATCCTTGAGGCTGGCATCGATGGAGGCCATTGGTTCGTCAAGAAGCAGGAGCTTTGGTGAAGTAACAAGTGTTCTTGCCAGTGCAACCCGCTGAAGTTCGCCACCCGAGAGATTTTGGGTAAAGCGGTCGAGCAGATGCATTATATTCAATTCTTCGGCTATCTTCTTAACTTTAATGATTATATCCTTTCTCTTCATTTTCCTGGAATGAAGCGAATAGGCAATATTCCCGGCAACAGTCATGTTCGGGAATATGGCATAGTCCTGAAAGACAAGACCTGTATTCCTTTCGTGGATCCTCCGTTTTGTAACATTTACCGAATCAATCCATATTTCGCCCGAATCGGGACAGTTCAGTCCGGCTATCAGTTCAAGGAGCTGGGTTTTCCCGGAACCTGATCTTCCGAGCAGGACATAATACTCCCCCTTCCGAATGTCTATACAAATATCTGACAGTGCGAAGTTCCCAAGTTTCTTGTTTATGTTCCTAAGTTTCAGCATCCTGCGATATATAAACTTCCTTTTTTCTGATGGAGAAAAGTCTCAGTATGATGAATACTGCCAGGGCAACTATGATAAAAACGACTGAAGCGGGCCGTGCATATTTAAGGCCGAAGGAGCTGAACCGCTCATAGATGAGGACCGGTGCGATCATTGGATGGTATGCTACTATCACCACTGCCCCGAATTCGCTCATTCCCCTGGCGAACATCATTATAAAACCCGTTATTATGCTTCTCCAGGCAAGGGGAAGGGAGATTGTCAGGAAGACCCTGGAGCGGCCTGCGCCCAGTGTGAGAGCAGCCTTTTCGAGTCTTTCGGGAACGGCTGCAAAACCATCGCGGGCAGAGTTGATAAGGAAAGGGAGGCTTACAAATGCCATTGCAAGAGCTATACCTGCAGGGTTATTGATAAGTGTGAGTCCTACTGCATCGGCAGCCTTTCCCAGCATCCCGTCCCTGGAAATAAAGCCCAGTATTGCGATACCTGCAGCGGTATGTGGAAGGACAACCGGAAGGTCAATCACTCCCTGTACCACATTTTTCAGTGGAAATTTCTTTCTGGCCAGAAGCCATGCCAGAGGGATTGCACCGATAGCGCAGAAGAATGTTGCAGCAAACGATACCCAGAGGGTCAGCCAGATGCTTGCCCTTACCTCCCTGTCGTTGACCGTTTCAAGCAACTCGGAACCTCCTGTATTGATGAACATCCCGGCAAGCGGTGCAAGGATGAAAAGAAGCACCAGCGATGAAAGAAGAAGGAGTACAAGGTTAAAGGGGTTGTTCTTCAGCATATACAGGAAACCTAATGAGATGTATTCTTAATAAAAAAGTTACTCGGTTATATCAGTCTTTAAATATTTCTGCAGTTCGTCCGGTATCAGGCCAGGCTGCCCGGTGCTTAACGGAATGATCGGATCCTGCCCGTTATTCCTGAAGATATCCATCCCTTCGCGGCTTAAAACATATGAAACAAAATCAACCGCCCCATCCCTGTTCACTGAATTTGATAACACCGATAAGCTGTAATTAATATACTCCCCGGTAACTGTCATCCTGCTCCCGGGGGTACTGCCTGCAACATCAATCGAAACGCTGTTGTAAACCGCATTCTTCAGGGGATCTCCGAGATTGATGGCATCAGGGAGTTCAATATACTTTAAATCATGCTGTATGGCAACCGATTTATACTGAAACATATAATCGACCGCATTCGCTTCAACCAGAGCCACCAGGTCAACCTCCTTCGGTCTGATGAAATCTCTGTCCTTGGCTATCATATTCTCGGCCAGTCCCAGTCTGCCGTAATGCTTTTCAGCCAGTTTTAATGTCATAACGCTCCTGTAACCGCAGGGATCAGAATCCGGATCCGATCTGCCGTAACTTACATCTTCCCTGAGAAGTATGTCCATCCAGTTCGCCGAATCAATTTCACCGGAATATTTCGACTTTTCCTGGAAGGCTATCACAATTTCGTTGGTGGCAAACCTGATGCCCCATGTTGTGTAATCAGGAATAAGCAGCTCATCTATAACAAAATAGTCAGCAGAGGCAATGATATCGCACGGTTTTTTCAGCTCAGTTATTTTCCTTGCACACACGAGACTTCCCGCAGGTTCCAAAAGTACTTTTACTCCGGGATTCTTCTTTTCATATTCACCGGCTAATTGCTTTAAAGGCACGGAAAGGCTTCCCGCGTGAAAAACAATAATCTTCTTCATCTTATCAGTCTCGCTGTTCCTGCAGCTTAACAAAAAAAGGAAGAGTAATGTTAACCCTGTGATTAAAAACCCTCTCAACTTCTGTATGTATTTAATAATAAAAATAGGAATTTTCCCCTGATCCCTGATTTCTACTGGTAATCCTGAACAACAGCAATAACTTCAGGAAGATCCATTCCGATTTTTTTAAGGAATCCAATTGTCGGGACACCATTGTTATTCCATCCCCTGCGCTTATATACAGCATCGATGAGGCTTTCATACTGGTCCTCCCTGTATTTTCTGAGGAGCTTCATCTTTTCTTCGGTTGTTTTTCCGGAAGGATCGATCTTCACCTTCTCCTTCAGCTGTTTGTCATACCTTTCAGCCCTCGATTCATACTCTTCCCTGGTTACAGGACCGGCTGCCCTGTATGGTTGTCTGTCGTGTTTGCGCGTCCC
>Ga0105106_10000408_pt1 | contig 30459 bp, 26 predicted proteins | sample PPLLaktember2015_5_FD_79109 | JGI IMG/M metagenome (GOLD analysis project Ga0105106, IMG submission 79109) | Freshwater sediment microbial communities from Prairie Pothole Lake near Jamestown, North Dakota, USA - PPLs Lake P8 Core (1) Depth... | ecosystem: Environmental > Aquatic > Freshwater >...
ACGTGTCACGTATTACGTATCACGTATCACGTGTTCCGGTATCATGTAGAGAGTGCGAAGTGCGGGCGGCAGAGTACTGCCAGATGAGAGCGGGCTTCATCCGCTGATCTATTTACCTTTAGCTGTACTATGATATAATGAGTAGGAAAGTATGACTTTATGACTGAGGAGCTATCTATGTCTTTTCTGGCTGTACGTGTTCAGGAAAAGGGCCAAGTCACTATCCCACAGGAATTGCGCAAGAAACTCAATATCAAGAAAGGCGATCTGGTAACTTTTATTGAGACTTCGTCGGGCATACTGATCTTACCGGTTGAACTTGTTATCAGCCAGGCGCTGGATCGAATGGGAAATGAACTCAAAGGGCGCGGCATCGAGCTGGATGCTTTGATCGAGCGCAGCCGAGAGCTTCGGGGTGAAATTATTCGGGAACATTACAACCTTCCTGAGTAGCTTATTTATGAAGAGGTTGTTTATCGATTCCAGCGTGCTGTTTTCGGCAATCTATTCCAGCCGGGGTCACGCCCGTGATTTGCTGCTCATGGCAACTAGAGGCGAAGTCGGTTTGATCCTAAGCGAACTGGTAATCGAAGAAGTGCGCCGCAATTTAACAGATATAGCTCCGGAGAGCGTTGAAGTTTTTCATTTCTTCTTGAATTTGATCCCGTTTGAGATAGCCAACCCGAGCCGGGAAGAAGTTCAAGAAGCAGCCGGATATACCGTTCTCAAGGATGCACCTATCCTGGCAGCGGCCCGAAAATCGCAAGCTGATATGCTGGTGACTTTGGATCGAAAACACTTGCTCGACAAACCGGAGCTAGAAAATTATTTTGGGATGCCGATCGTTACACCTAAAACTGCGGTTGTATTACGAAATACGTGAAGCGTTAGGCGGCGTCAGGGTCTGCCGTATCGCGTGATGCCTGATGCGTAAAACCGATCCATAGTGCAGAATCATGTACGTGCCCGGCGGGAGCGGCGCACGAGGTGATAGATGACAACGATTGCCAGGTAGATCCCGGCGGCGAGCAGGCCCAGCGGGATGGTGGCGATCATCAGCCAGCCCATCACCCCCACCGAATAGAGAGTCTGCCCGATATCCTCCCCATTGACGATGCAGGGATGCGGGCTGCCTTCATCCACCCGGCAGCCGTTGGCGTCAGCGACAAAGCCCACCCACATCACTCCCAACAGCGGGGCAAAAGCGACCAGCAGGATGATGAAGATGACCAGGGCGTGGATGAGTGTAGCAAGGCGCATGGGGATACTCCGGGAGGGGTAGGGAATGGAGCGGGCATGCTCTCCATCATATCTTAATATTTAGCGGTTGTAACCCTTTGTGAAAAAATCCCCCTGTGGTGCCCACGCAGAGCATGGGTGCCAGAGATTCGCTATGACCGCAGCGTCGACGCAATATAGTTGGTAAAATAGCTACAGGTCATTTCAAAATTCGGGGGTATTGGGGGTGTGTGCGGCGGCGAAGCCGCCGCACACACCCCCAACCAACTAATTTTGAAACAAGTTCTATTCATGACAACTTTGTGGTGAAATGGTTTGGTTGGCGCACTGGCGTGGGTTACTACAAACGGGGCTTTCAAGATCGCCTTATCTAGATAACATCGGCAAAAACACCTGCGGCGTGACCTGTTGGAAGATCAACAAGCCGCCTGAGCCATCGGCGAGTACGATCCACTCTCCATCCAGAGCAACCGCTTGAGCATCCCCGATGGTATCTATGGCGTATATCTCTTGAGGATGTGCCGGGTCTGCCAGATCGAGCGTGCGCAAGCCAGCCTTACCCGCCGCGATGTAAGCGTAGCGCCCATCGAATGCCACGTCGTTAACCGTTTCAAACCCTGATTGCGTGGCGATCAAATCCAGCGCGGGCAGTTTGGAGAGGTCGAAGATTTTTATAACTCTAAGGTAGGATTGGGAATCCACGTCCACAATGAACGCCTTGGAACCTTGAATATATACTTGACTGGCGAGGTTCATCGGATAAGAAGCGCGATGGAGGATGGCTTGGGGATCGGCGATGTCGACCACGTGCAGCGTAGAAGTAATCGCTGAGTCAGAATATGCGGATGCAGTCAGCAAGGCATAGGTGTCGGTGATGGCAGCGCCTTCCACAGACAAACCGATGGCGCTATTGGGAACGGGTGGCCTATACAGGTTGATGAGGGTGGGCGTGGTTGGCTGCGTGGCGTCGATGATCGCCAACCCGTTCTGCTCGTTAATCACGGAATGATTAGGTAGATAAGCGATCTGGTTTTGCACACCGACTGGTCCGGCGAAGGTGCTATTGTCGCTGCCGTCACTTTCAAATCCGAATCTCCCCAGCAGGGCGGGCGCTTCGGGCGGTACAGCATCCAGTATATGCAAAGCCTGGCCACAACTCGTGTAACGCAGGAAGCAATACCCTGCGATCAGGTACACTTGCTCAGCTTCATGAGCAATATACCTGCCTCTACCGATCAGGTTGACGTCTCGGATCGTTTTGCCGACGACATTTACCGACGCAGGTTGGGTAGCGTCGGCGATTGCCAGGCCCCCATACTGGTAATCGACGAAATAGCCGCGCGCGCCGCCATCGGCGATATAGATAATCCCGGATTGGATGGCGACTTCTTCGGCGCTGCCAATCCCCAGCACGGCGCCTCTTTTTTGCAGGCTGTCCCCGTCTTGCCCGTCGTAGATCGCCATCCCCGATGCGCCTGCCGCCACGTAGACCTGCTGGTTAGCAATTGCCAGGTCCCACACCGGGTCTTCGCCCTCCCCCAACCATACCGGTGACTGCGGATCATGGATATCGAATACGCGGATCGGGTCGTTCTGGGTCGCAGCGTACAGGCGCTCTCCCAGGAGGGCTACTGATGGGTTTCGGCCGGTCCAGACCATAGCAGATCCGAGCCTGGCCGGGTGCGCTGGATCTATGAGATCGAACAAGATGAAAAGGGCAGTACCATAGGTTGAATTGGCTATCACGGCTACTGCTGCCATTTGGCCGGAGACTGCCAAGTCGTCGAGACCGTCGAGATAGATTTTATCGCCCTCCTCCAGCTCGCCCGTTTTTTGCGGCTGGCTTACATCGGACACATCGATCATCCACAGGGAAAAGATACTGTCATTTTCTCGGACCGCTGCAACCAGAAAATTGCCAGTCAGCCCGATGGCAGCAATCGATTGAGAATCTGGTACAGCTAAGGTGGAACGCACCAGGGGACGCAAGGGATTGCTTACATCCACGATCGTCAGACCATCCCGTCCGCCCAGGAAAAGATTACCGCCTTCGACCGCCAGGTCATCCACGGTCCACGGTCCGTACTCGCCCACCATGCGGGGCGAACTGGGGTTGGAGACGTCGAGGATCAGGACATAGTTGTCTTGTGGATCGAAGGGACTTTCATCCGTCAAGACGTACACCCACCCCTGGGATGCGACCACCTTTTCAGCCGCTCTCGGCAACAGGATTGCGCTAATTCGCGCCGGGTGTTGCGAGTCGGAGACTTCCACGACCATCAGTGCCGGGCCAGCCCCCACGTAGGCGAAAGACCCCTCTACTGCTATGCTGGTCATGGAGGGTGGGAGGTAACCTGCCAGAGCCAATCTGATATCTGGCACAACCGAAATGAAACCGGGGTCCCTACCTGTCGCTTTTAACCCACCGCTGAGCAGGACAAGTATCAGGATACCTGGGATGAAGCCCATTCTCCACACGTTTTTTCCCTCCAAAGAGTGCGTGAGGCGCGCCTCATTTCCACGAGAATAATCCCTCCAACTGGGTAAGTCCTAATTATTATACTTCGTATGATAAGGGGACGCCGACTGGACGACTGGATGACTGGGAACCCGCCATCCGCCTGGCTGCACGGCTACTCTTTCTGAATGGGATCGTAAAAAATGGAACCCACGCCTTGCCACCAATGTCCTTCGTGTCCTTTGTGGTGAAATGTTTTTTAGGGTCAGCGCACTTTCGTGCGCTACTACATACGACATATGAAAATCACGCATCACGCCTCACGTATCACGCCTCCCGGGTTAGGGTATAATCTTCCCGATGGCACGCAAACGCTCTGTTGAAGACCTCAGTGTAGACGAGCTGCGCTGGCTGCTTGTGGAAAAGCGCCGGGCGGCGCGCCAGGAACGCATGGAGCGCTACCGCCAAACCGGGCGCGCCGTGGTGATCGCGCCGGACGCTGACCCTTCGCTGGAACACCTGCGCGCCGGCGCTGCGTTGGAAGAGCCCTTGGGCGAAGCGGCCCCGGCAGGGCGCACGCGCATACGACGCATATTGGATGGCTTCTTGCTGCTGGTGGAGGTCAGCGCGGTGCTGGGCTTCATCTTTGTGCTGTTCAACGGGTTGAACGTCATCCAGGAGCTGAACCGCGAGGTAGCCCAGGCGCTGGAGCAGCCCACCCTGACGCCCACGCCCTTGATCGTGGCGGTGGTGCTGCCCTCCGGGCACACACCCCCCAACGCCGAGGGCGGCACGCGCCCCAACGACGCCGAGATCCCGGAGCACCTGCGCCCGCTGGTGCAGTCTTTAGCGAACGTGCCGGTGCCCACTCCAGGCCCTGAGCAAGCCGTGCGCATCCAGCTCCCGGCGATCGATATCGATGCTCCCGTGGTGCTGGGCGATGGCTGGGAGCAGCTCAAAAAGGGCGTGGGCCAGCATGTCGGCACGGCTGACCCCGGCAAGGCTGGCAACGTGGTGCTCTCGGCGCACAATGATATCTTTGGCGAGATCTTTCGCGATCTGGACCGCTTGAAGTCGGGTGATGCAGTGATCTTGTTCACCAACCAGCGCTCGTACACCTACCTGGTGGTGGATACCCAGGTGGTGGAACCCACCCAGGTGGAAGTGATGGCGCCAACCGACCAGCCCACCGTGACCTTGATTTCGTGCTACCCCTACCTGGTGGACGACCAGCGCATTGTGGTCACAGCCCGCTTGCAAGGCAGTGGCGGATAAGATAAAATAAAGGGTCTCCCGGAAAAAAGTGATCAGGTGCTCCGGTGTCAAGTGAAGTGCGATGTGCGAAGTGTGGGTTTCATGCAACACGCAACACGCATCACTCTTCTCACCACAGAATTTATGTTTGGAGTAAGGAATTATGAGCCGTAATAATAAAAGACAAACGCGCCGGGTCGTCCCCGCCGCTGCCGCCAGCAAACCCATCATCGGCAAGGCTGCTCCCGGCGGCCGGGCCTCCGAGCGCGAGTTCGATCCGGATTACACGCCGGTCATCAAAGATCTTAAACGCATTGGGACTCTGGCAGGCACTTTTTTTGTCTTGCTGATCGTGCTGTCCTTCTTTTTGAAATAACTCTCAGGAGAAGCAGGACCTCATGGCAGATCAACGCCCGCGCTGGTCCTCACGCACCAAAATTGTGGTCAGCCTGTTGCTGCTGGCTCTGGGAGTGTACCTGCTCTACCGCTTCAGCACCATCCTGGCTCCATTTGTCCTGGCGCTCATCCTGGCTTACGTACTCACCCCGGTGGTCAACTTCTTCCAGGCCCGCTTGAAGATCAAGCGCGGCCTGGCGACTTTATTGGCCTATTTGCTGCTGTTGGGGGTGCTGGTCGTGCTGCCGGTGGTGATCATCCCGCCCCTTGCCGAACAGTTCACCGGTCTCAACCTGGATATCCAGCGCTTTATCTTGGGCGTGGAGGGCTTGCTGGGAAACAGCTACACGATTGCAGGCCAGGTGATCGACCTGGATGCGCTCTTCCGCCAGGCGCTCGCCTCTTTGCAGGTGTTGTTGGAGCCTTTCTTCGGGCAGACCCTGGGACTGGCAGTGGAGATCATTTCCTCGGTCGTGTGGGTCATCTTTATCCTGGTGGTCTCCTTTTACTTTATCAAAGATGCCCAATCGTTGCGCGAGTGGCTGGAGGAACTTGTGCCGCCCGCTTACCGCCCAGATTATACCCGCCTGAGGGATGAGATCAGCCACATCTGGTCGGCTTTCTTCCGCGGGCAGATTTTGTTGGCTCTGGTGGTAAGCGTGATCTTCACGGTTGTTGGCTTTATCCTGGGACTGCCGTTCGCCATGGCAATGGGGGTTTTTGCCGGGCTGTTGGAATTCCTGCCCAGTATCGGACACGGCATCTGGTTATTGGTGGCTTCCTTGCTGGCATTTTTTGGCGGCTCTACGTGGCTGCCCCTGCCCAGTTGGGTGTTCATGCTCATCATCATCGGGCTGCACCTGTTTTACCAGCAGTTCGATTTGAACTACTTGATCCCGCGTATTATCGGGCGTAGCGTGCACCTGCGCCCGTTGGTGGTCATCCTGGGTATTGTGACCGGGGCCGTGCTGGCAGGTGTTCTGGGGATTTTACTGGCTGCGCCCACTATTGCCTCACTGCGCGTGTTGGGGCGCTATGTTTACGCCAATTTGTTCGATATGGATCCCTTCCCGCGCAGTGTCGCTCCGGAATTGCCGCCTCCGAACCCACAATGGTGGCGCAAGACGGTTCCCACACCCTTATCTGAGACAAATCCCGAGGCGAAACGTTGATGAACGATCAGGCGCCCTCTTCCCCGAAATGGGGATCGACGACCAAGATGGTTGTTGGTTTGACCGTGATTGCCATCATTGCCGGGATGTTGGTGCAATTCCGTACCATCATAGGGCCGCTGCTCCTGGCGTTCATCCTCTCTTACCTGCTCTTCCCAGTCTCTGCTGTGTTTAGCCGGGTGAGCAAGCTGCCCTGGCGCGCCTCGGTCAACCTGATCTTCCTGCTGGTGGTAATTATCTACCTGGGTTTGATCACCGTCACCGGTTTGACCGTGGTGACGCAACTGCAGAGCCTGGTTAACTTTGTGCGCGCTCAGGTCACCGACTTGCCGGCGTTAGCTGCCAACCTGTCCACGCAGGAATTTCGCTTCGGACCGTTTATCTTCAGCCTGGCTCAGTTCGACCTGCAGGCTTTGAGCGAGCAGTTGATTTCTGCCGTGCAGCCTTTGCTCGGGCGGCTGGGCACGCTGATCAGCACCTTTGCTGCCGGGGCGGCGACTTCCCTGGGTTGGAGCTTCTTCGTGGTGCTGATCTCGTACTTCCTGCTGGCAGACGCGGATAAATTCCCCGGTCGCCTGGTCAATATCGATGTGCCGGGCTATTCCCAGGATATCCGCCACCTGGGGATGGAGCTCCGGAAGGTATGGAATGCTTACCTGCGCGGGCAGTTAATCATCATCCTGCTGGTGATGATCAGCTATTCGGTGTTGATGATCATCCTGGATGTGCGCTTTGCCATCGGTCTTGCCATCCTGGCTGGTTTGGCCCGCTTTGTCCCTTATGTGGGTCCGCTGACGACCGGTATTGTCACCGCCCTGGTGGCGTTCTTCCAGGCCGAGAACTATTTTGGATTAGAACAGTGGCAGTACGCCATCCTGGTGGTGGTAGCGGCGGTGGTGCTGGATCAGATCTTCGATAACCTGATCTCTCCGCGCCTGTTGGGGGAATCGTTGGGGGTGCATCCGGCGGGGGTGTTGATTGCTGCCATCGTGGCTGCCAACCTGATCGGAATCATAGGGCTGGTGCTGGCTGCGCCGGTGTTAGCCACCCTGAATTTGCTGGCGCGCTACATCTTCCGCAAGATGTTTGACCTGGATCCCTGGACAGGCCCGCCCAGTGACGCCCAGCCGGAAATTCGCGAAACCACGTTTGTGCGTTGGAGCCGGCGCCTCAAAGCTCTGGTGCGTTTCGTGCGCCGTCGCCCGTCATAACGCCAGGCAGGCCTGCGCCGCCAGCCAGAATAAGCCCGTACGGATATCAAGGCGAGAATGCCAGTCACGCGAGGTCCACTCGTCCCCGCTGACATCATCCCCTGCATATAGAATCTGCCCAAATGGCACCCCGCGAAACTGCGCCACTGCAAAGAAGGCCGCCGCCTCCATTTCCACCGTCTGGCAGCCTTCAGCCCGGCGCAGCCTGACCTTTTCCTGGGTCTCCCGGTAGGGGGCATCGGTGGTCCAGGTTTTCACCAGCCGGAAATCTACCGCATTTTTACGCAGAGCGTCCTGGATGGCAGCCAGTGCCTGGGGACTGGCGGCTACTTCGCGGCTGGGTTCGATGTAATGGTACGAAGTGCCTTCGTCTCGCACGGCGCTGTAAGGCACCAGGAACTGTCCCACGGCAATGCCCGGCTCGATCACCCCGCAGCCTCCACATGCGATGAATTTGCGGCAGCCCAGGGCGATCACTTCTTCCAGCATGCCAGCTGCCAGTGGAGCTCCAACACCAGGATGGAATATAGCCAGGCGTTGGCTCTGAAGTTCCAGTTCGTAGAGCGGGTGGCTCATGCCCTCCCATTGGCGGTTTGAAAGGATGTGGGCGGTCTGATCCTGCACCAGACGATCGATCACCTCTTGAAAGAAGCACACTACGCAGTGCTGAGGCGCATCGATTTGGTCAATGATGGCGCCCGGCTCAATTTGAGCCTGAGGAGAGGGGTCGAATTCGAGGAGGGGCAAGGATTTGGGTTGCATGTGCTGCCTGGCTGGATATGGGGCTTCTAAAAAAATAAGGGACCTGAGCGGCGAAGGCACGCCGCCCAGGTCCCGAAGGGCGGGGGGGTCAATAAGCGAGGTGAGAGACCCCGTAGAGTTGTTCTTTGATTTCGATGACCTGGCGGCGCAAACGGTCGTCACGCTCCAACAGGTCGGTGATTTTTTCGCAGCCGTACATCACGGTGGTGTGATCGCGCCCACCCAGGGCTTCGCCAATTTGCGGCAGGGAGATGTTGGCTTCCTGGCGCAGCAGGTACATGGCGATCTGGCGCGGCAGGGCAACTTCGCGGGAGCGGTCACGTCCCAGCATGCGCTCCAGGGTGAGACCGAACACCTCCGCCACTTTTCGCACCACTTCGCCGGGCTGCACTTCGGTGCGGCGCGGCAGCAGGTCGGATAAGATCGACTCCACCAACTGCTGGGTCACCGGCAGACCGCTCAGGTTTGCAAAAGCTGCCACGCGGGTGAGCGCGCCCTCGAGCTCGCGGATATTGGACTGCACGCGCCGGGCGATGAGCTCAAGGATTTCGTTTGGCATGCGGTAACCGGCACGGTCGGCCTTGGATCGTAAGATCGCCAGGCGAGTCTCGAAATCGGGCGGCTGGATATCGGCGATCAGGCCCCACTCGAATCGTGAGCGCAGGCGCTCTTCCAATGTAACCATGGCTTTTGGCGGTCGATCGGAGGAGATCACCAATTGTTTGTTTTGTCCGTGCAGGGTATTGAAAGTGTGGAAGAACTCTTCCTGGGTCGATTCTTTGCCGGCGATGAATTGGATATCGTCAATGAGCAGCACGTCAATGCGCCGGTATTTTTCGCGGAAGGCTTGCGTGGTGTGCGAGCGGATGGCGTTGATCAAGTCGTTGGTAAATTCTTCGGATGAAACGTATAATATCTGCAAGCCACGCCGGGAACACGCATTGCCAATGGCATGGAGTAAATGCGTCTTACCCAACCCGACCCCTCCATATAAAAAGAGCGGATTGTAAGCCTGGGCCGGTTTTTCCGCAACTGCCAGAGATGCGGCGTGCGCCAGGCGATTGCTGGGACCCACGACGAAATTGTCGAATTGATAACGCCCGTTGATGGTGGAATTATCGGTTTCAAAAATTTGGATTTCCTGATTTCCAGGGATTTCGTCGGCTTCATCGGATGGGTAGCCGGTTTTATGCGCATGCCCGTTTCCATTGGATGAACCGTTTGGCTGCTGCCAGACCACGAAACGCACCTCCACCGTGCGATTCATGATCCCCGTGAGCAGACGTTTTGCTGTGCTGGATAAACGGCTCTCCAACCAGTCGCGCGCATACGCATTTTGAACACCGATCATGAAACTACCGTCTTCATAGGAAACCAGTTCCGAATCCCGCACCCACGTGTTAAAAGCGGCTTTGGGCATTTCCATCTGAAGTTGTCCCAGGGTGGCTTGCCAGGCCTGTTCTGGTTTCATAATGCATTCCTCCTCGCGTCGATTATACTGAGTGGTCCGCATGAAAGGCGGCTCTCACCCGAAAAAACCAAACAGATACTGTATCCCCTACATGCACTGGCAGTAGGGGCAGAAAATGGATCTGTTGTTGAATTCTGTGTTTAGAAATTCCGGTCTGTAGGATGTGGGACCGGCCCCAACAAAAAGTTTGTGGGCGAATTCTTCTAAATTCTAGCAGAAGAACCCCAAAGCCTGCAATACGAATAACCTACGCTTTTCTAAAAAATCCCAATACTTTAAGGTTCGTGAATGTTAAAAAAACGCAAGGTTTTACGCGGCGCGCGGGGCGAATTGAGAAGGTTAAATCACTCCCCATCAATAGGGGCAAACCCCACAGATACCCCCATATATGCCTGTTGAGTCCTGATAAAACCACCCACCCCCCAGATATTGGATGCCAATCTTAAATAATTAAGCGGGGTCAAAACTGCATGGCGCGTTGGCTGGAGAAGCCAGTTTTGGTATCTCATCACATCCTTCCCAGCACGGATGTGAAATATCTGTACGTGGGTGGGTTGCAAGTTTAATACCAGCGAAATTTTCACCTTTTGTGCGCCGACGTTGATAACATTCCTACGTTTTGTTAACGTTGTTCTTGCATTCCAGCGGTATATTGGGCAGAAAGGAGAGTAACCAATGGCAAAAATTATTGGTATTGACTTAGGCACCACCAACAGCGTGGTGGCTGTTATGGAGGGTGGCGACCCCGTGGTCATCTCGACCGCAGAAGGCAATCGTTTGCTGCCATCCGTGGTCGCTTTTAATAAAAATGGCGAACGCCTGGTTGGTCAAACTGCCAAGCGCCAGGCGGTGATTAACCCCGAGAACACCGTCTATTCGATCAAACGCTTCATGGGCCGACGCTACGATGAAGTGGAAACCGAGCGCAACATGGTTCCCTTCAAGGTTGTGGACGGACCCGCTGGAGACGCGCGCGTTCACCTGCCGCAAACTCACCGGGATTACAGCCCGCAAGAAATCTCTGCAATGATCCTGGCAAAGCTCAAAACCGACGCCGAAGCCTACCTGGGCGAGCCCGTCAATAAGGCGGTCATTACGGTTCCGGCTTACTTCAACGACAGCCAACGCCAGGCTACCAAAGACGCCGGCAAGATTGCCGGATTAGAAGTCTTGCGCATTATCAACGAGCCGACGGCTGCTGCGCTGGCTTATGGGCTGGATAAAAAAGACAATGAGACCATCCTGGTCTTTGACCTGGGCGGCGGCACGTTCGATGTCAGTGTTCTGGATGTTGGCGGAGGCGTGATCGAGGTGCGCTCGACCAATGGGGATACCCATTTGGGTGGAGACGATTGGGACGAGAGCATCGTCAACTGGGTAGCGGAAGTCTTCAAAAAAGATCATGGCATCGACCTGCGCCAGGACCGGCAGGCTTTGCAGCGCTTGCGCGAAGCTGCCGAGAAGGCGAAAATCGAGCTTTCCAGCGTTATGGAGACCGAAATCAACCTGCCCTATATCACGGCAGACGCCGGCGGCCCCAAGCACCTACAGTTGAAGCTGACACGGGCGCGCTTCGAGCAATTGACCGAAAACCTGGTGGAGCGCCTGCGTGGGCCGTTCAACGCTGCCCTGCGGGATGCAAACCTGGAGCCGACGAAAGTGGATGAAATTGTGCTGGTCGGCGGCGCCACACGCATGCCGATGGTGCAGGAGCTGGTGCGCTCGCTGACCAAGAAGGAGCCCCACAAAGGTGTGAACCCGGATGAGGTGGTTGCTGTGGGGGCAGCTATCCAGGCTGGCGTATTGGGCGGCGAGGTGAAAGATGTGCTCCTGTTGGATGTTACCCCGCTCTCTTTGGGTGTGGAAACCCTGGGCGGTGTAATGACCACTTTGATCGAGCGCAACACGACCATTCCCGTCAAGCGCAGCGAAGTGTTTTCCACCGCCGAGGATAACCAGACCGCAGTGGATATCCACGTGCTGCAGGGGGAGCGACCGATGGTGGGCGACAATATGAGCCTTGGGCGCTTCCGCCTGGATGGAATCCCGCCCTCAGCGCGCGGTATCCCTCAGGTCGAGGTCACTTTCGACATCGACGCCAACGGCATCTTGAATGTGACGGCGCGTGATAAAGCCAGCGGTAAGGAGCAAAGGGTGACGATCACGGCTTCGACGAACCTGAACAAAGCTGAGATCGACCGTATGGTCAATGAGGCGCGCAAGAATGAAAGTGAAGATCGAAAACGCCGTGAATTGATCGAAGCGCGCAATGCTGCCGATACATTGGCATACCAGACGGAGAAAACTCTGGTAGAGCTGGGCGAACGTGTCCCTGATGAGGAGCGGCGCAAGATCCAGGAGCAAGTTAACAGCCTGCGCGAAGCGATCAAGGGTGATGATGCCGGGAGCATCCGGCGAATGCATGAGCAGCTGCAAAATACCTTTCACGCCCTCAGCCAGCAGTTGTATGCCCAGCCACAGGCAGAAGCTCAGCCAGGCAGCAACGGGCATGGCGATAGCAGTCGGGATGGGGATGTTCTCGAAGGCGAATATCGAGAAGCTTGAGAATTCTGACCCAATTTATATACGAGACCCAATTTGCTGTAACAATGCAACTTGGGTCTCGTTTTAATTGTAGAGGTTACGAAGTTCCAGGGGGAAGAGGGGGTGTTTTGGTAGGCGTAGCCCGCCAAAACACCCCCACCCTCCCACCAACTGCGTAGGTCCTGAATGGTTAAGGATAGGTATCAACAGGTTTCGTTTGTGCTAGAGCCGGATGCTTGCAAGAATTAAAGTAACTTAACAAATTAATGACAATTCGTTAATGTGTACTTAAGTCATGTTGATTAAACTAGAACAAAATGATAGTATTTACCTTGCATGGTGTAATAGTGCCTGTTTTTAGAAGTTCAGGGATTCAGGTGGACATTCCATCAACTGTTGGTTCCATCGCAAAACAGAGCCTATCCTCTTCGTGAACGAAATTATGCCCGTCGTTGGGCAAGCTGTAAGTCAGTGCGTACCATGAAAATTTATCCGCCCGGACACTCATGGGTGGGATTGTATTTCCGGGTTGGATTATAAAAAGCGGGCTTTAGGAGACAGTATATGCAGTCGACATTGCAGGGTGTCTATCCGTATCACGAGACAAACCTGTCTAAGAAAATTCGGCAAGCAAGCCGGCAAATTTCAAGTGAGTGGCAATGGCGTTTATTCAAATTAGCGTTGATCGCCAGCGATTTGATCATGACCGGTCTGGCATTTCGCACGGCTTATTTCGTGCGTTTCCAGATGTCCATCGATATCTTTCGCGAAGATGCAATTCCGGCTTTCTTCTTCTATCAGAGCCTGGTTTTGATCCTGATTCCTTTCTGGTTGGCGATCTTCGCCATCTCCGGCTTATACAACCGTAAAAATTTGCTGGGCGGCACCCAGGAATATGCAAAGGTATTCAATGCCACTACGATTGGCCTGTTCTCGGTAATTGCAGTGGGGTTCTTGCTGCCCGAATTCATTTTTGCACGCGGTTGGCTGCTCCTGGCATGGGTTCTGGCTTTCTTGTTTACTTTCTTCGGACGCTTTATCCTGCGCCGCGTGATCTACAGCCTGCGTGAGCACGGCTATTTCCTTTCCCCGGCGGTGATCGTGGGGGCCAATGACGAAGGCCTCTCCCTTGCAGAACAACTCCTCAGCTGGAAGACTTCCGGCATCCACCTGGTCGGTTTCGTGGATAAGAAGCTACCAGTGGGTAAGGCTGTTTTTAAAGATTTGTATTGCCTGGGGCGCGTGGAACAGCTCGAGAGCATCATTCGCCATTTTGGGGTGCAAGAGATCATCCTGGCCACCAGCGCCATCTCCTCGCGCGATAAGATGCTAGAAATATTCAAGAGTTATGGCGTTGCCAGCGATGTCAACGTGCATATGTCTTCCGGTTTGTACGAAATCATCACCACCGGGCTGACTGTCAATCATTTTGCCTACGTACCCCTGGTTGAAGTAAACCCGGTGCGCCTGACGGGCATCGACAGTTTCTTGAAACGCGCCCTGGATTACACGCTGACCATTCCGGGCATGATCGCCGTATTCCCGTTGATGCTGCTCATGGCGATTGCCATTCGCCTGGATTCGCCTGGCCCAATCTTCCACCGGCGGCGCGTGATGGGAGTAAATGGCAGGAAGTACGATGCCTTTAAATTCCGCACCATGTACCAAAATGGCGATGAGATTCTAGCTGCTCACCCCGATCTGCAAGCCGATCTGGCGAAAAATCACAAGCTCAAAGATGACCCGCGCATCACGGGCGTGGGCAAATGGCTGCGCAAATTCAGCCTGGATGAGCTGCCCCAATTGTTCAATGTCCTCATAGGCGATATGTCGCTGGTCGGGCCGCGCATGATCAGCCCGGTTGAAATCGATAAATACGATCATTGGGATATTAATCTGCTCACGGTTCGTCCGGGCATCACTGGCTTGTGGCAGGTGAGCGGTCGATCCGACGTCACGTATGAAGAGCGCGTGCGCCTGGATATGTACTATATTCGTAACTGGAGCATCTGGCTGGATCTACAACTGCTGATGCAAACCATTCCGGCAGTGGTCAAGAGCCGGGGAGCGTACTAGAAAGGGTTCCTCCAACATGAAAGTTCTTGTCACTGGCGGTGCGGGTTTCATCGGCTCGCACGTTGTTGAGCTTTACCTGACCCATGGGTTTGAGGTTGTGATCCTGGATGACCTTTCGACCGGACGCGCTTCCAACTTGAACCCGGTGGCGAAGTTTTACAAGATGGATATTCGCGACCCCAACCTGGCGGAAGTTTTCGAGCGCGAGGGCCCGGATTATGTCAACCACCACGCGGCCCAGATGGATGTGCGCCGCTCGATCGTCGAGCCGCTTTTCGATGCAGATGTCAACATCCGCGGTTCATTGAACCTGATCGAATGCGCCAAGCAGTTTGGCGTGAAGCACTTTGTTTATATCTCAACGGGCGGGGCTGTGTATGGCGAACCAGCGTACCTGCCTTGCGATGAGGCCCACCCGATTAACCCCATCTGCCAGTATGGCGCCAGCAAGCACACCGTTGAGCATTACCTGTATATGTACCAGGTGAACTACGGCCTCGAATACACGGTGCTGCGCTACCCGAACGTGTATGGTCCTCGCCAGGACCCACATGGTGAAGCGGGCGTGGTGGCAATTTTCACAGGGCAAATGCTCAAAGGCGAGCAGGTAGTCATTAACGGCGATGGCGAGCAACAGCGTGATTTTGTTTACGTGGGCGATTGCGCCCGCGGCAACCTGCTGGCGCTCACTGTGCCGCACCCCAGCGGCATCTTTAACCTGGGAAGCGGGCGCGGCACCAGCGTTAACGAAATTTATGCTGCTCTGCAATCCATCACGGATTACCCGCGCAGCGCACTGCACGGTCCGGCAAAATTAGGCGAGACGCGCATCATCTACCTGGATGCCAGCAAAGCCGGTGAGATCCTGGGGTGGGAGCCTAGCGTGGGACTGATGGAGGGCCTTACGCGCACGGTTGATTACCATCGTAAAGAGGAGATCACCGCGTGATCATCGTCCAATCTCCGCTGCGGGTGAGCTTCTTTGGAGGCGGCACAGACTTTCCCTCTTTCTATTGCCAGGAGGGCGGCTGTGTGCTCACCTCGACGATCGATAAGTACATCTTCGTTACGGTGAAGTATCGCTTCGATAAAAAACTGCGCATAGGCTACACTCACACCGAGATGGTGGACCGCGTAGATGAGATCCAGCACGAGCTGATCCGAGAGGCTTTGCGCATCACGGGCATCAACGAGGGGATCGAAGTCTCTACGATGGGCGATATCCCCTCGGCCGGCTCCGGACTGGGCTCCTCCAGCACGGTCACGGTGGGTGCGCTGCAAGCCTTGTACACCCTGTTGGGTGAGATCGTACCGGCGGAGGAGCTGGCGCGCCTGGCCTGCCAGATTGAGCTGGATACCTTGCACAAGCCCATTGGCGTGCAAGACCAGTATATTGTGGCCTATGGCGGCTTGCGCCTGTTGGAATTCTTGCCTGGCGGGAAGATCACCTCTCGCAAGGTGAAATTGCCCGTTGAACAGAAGCGCCGCCTGAATGAGAACCTGCTGCTGTTCTTCACGGGGATCCAGCGCAGCGCCGATACAGTTCTGGCAGAGCAGAAAGTGAATATCCCGAGCCGGCTGAAGACCCTGCGCGCCCTCAAGGCTATGGCATACCAGGCGCACCAGGAACTGGAGAATGGCAATGTGGATATCATGGGCGAGCTGCTCCATGAAAGCTGGCAGCTGAAGAAGAACCTCGCCAGCCTGGTGAGCAATTCGGATATCGATGCCATGTACTCTGCAGCCATCAAAGCCGGCGCAACCGGCGGCAAAATCACCGGGGCAGGCGGCGGAGGCTTTTTGCTGCTTTACTGCCCGCACGAGAAACAGGAATCTGTGCGCGCCGCTTTAAGCAGCTTACAGGAGCTGCCATTTTTGCTCGAGCACGATGGCAGTAAAGTTATCTTTAATTATCATCGGTAGGTGTCCAATGAATTATGTACAAGAGTATATTTCGGGTCTGGAAGAAACGCTCCACCAATTACCGGAGGAGCTGATTTTGAAGGTGGTCGAAGTATTGCACAATGCCCGCCTGGAAGAGCGCCAAATCTTCGTTATGGGCAACGGCGGCAGCGCTTCGACAGCTTCCCACATGGTGTGCGATCTGGCAAAAAATACGCGCTTTAGCCCGCTGCCCAATTTCCGCGTCATTGGGTTGAGCGATAATATGGCCATTTTCTCGGCTTTGGCAAACGATGAGGGGTATGAAAACGTCTTTGCCCAGCAGCTCGCCAGCTTTGTGCGCTCTGGTGACATTGTGATCGCGATCTCTGCCAGCGGCAATTCACCGAATGTGGTAAAGGCAGTGGAACTTGCCATAGAGCGCGGGGCGCATACGATCGGCATGACCGGTTTTGATGGGGGGCGCGTGGGTAAACTGGTGGAATGGCACGTGCATGTGCCCAGCCCGTGCATCGAGCACGTGGAAGATGCCCACCTGATTTTGGAGCATCTCATTTGCAAGTATTTGCGCGAAAAAGGCATGCGTGAAGCCGCCGATCAAGGGCTGCTATCCACCCTGCCAGCCAGCTTATCGGAGGTGGCCTCCTCCTGGACTGTACCAGGCAGCGCTTCCAGCGCTTCGGCCAGTGAAGGAAACGATTGAAAGGATTTCACCTTGACCCGTTCGGGCAGCGCCAGCTGGGCTTCTCCCCGGCCGGTGCGCACCAGGATTAACACCCCTACCTCTGCCGCCTGCCCGGCAAGCAAATCACTCAGGGCATCTCCGATCAAAATCGATCGTTTCAGGTTTATGGAGTGCTCCTGGGCTGCCTGGAGCAGCAAGCCGGGTTTGGGCTTCCGGCAGGAACACGCCTGTTCCGGGGCGTGCGGGCACATGTAGGCCGCATCCACTCGTCCGCCGGCTGCCCGGATGACCTCGATGACGCGTGCGTTGATTTCTTGGGCGGCCTGCAAAGTGATGATGCCTCGCCCAACCGCAGATTGGTTGGTGACCACGATGATTTTGAACGGGCAGTTCCTGGCTCGCACCAGCGCGGCCAGAGCCTGAGGAATGAAGGTCACATCATCCCAGGTGCGCACATAGGATGGGCGGTTCTCGATGATCACCCCATCCCGATCGAGGAAAATGGCGGCTTGCATGGGCGTTATTATAATCGGATCCGGCAGTGCCTGACCTGTCTCAAACCAGCATGTGACGGTACAATAGAAAGCATACGGATTGGAGATGGAGCCTGTCTCCTTAAACCATTCCATCCATAAATTTCTGGGCTGGCGACCCTTCGATTGTTTTCCGCCGATGAAGGAGTTTTTAATGAGTGACGATAATAGCTTGATCAAGGAAAATCTTGGCTCGCGGCGCATTCCTCCCTTGCGCATGGCCAATTTTCCCAATACGGATGAAATTGTGCGTAAAGGCCTGCTCAGCGCCCCGCGCAACCCCGAGGCGGTGGATATCTTACTGGTGAATCCGCCTACCCCGGACGGCGCCTTGTGGATCCGCACCCAGCATCGCGTTGGGCGGCGTACGCGCGAAAATATGGTTTGGCCGCAGGTCTCGCTGGCCCAGATGGCAGCCCTGCTGCACCCGGTGTATAAGGTGCAAATCATCGATGCCAACGCCGAGCGCATGAGCTGGTCCGATTTCAGCCGCCTGATCGACCGCTACCAACCCAAGTATTACCTGACTCAGGTGACCGCTCCCACCCTGGAAAACGATATGTATGGCTGTTTCCTGGCGCACGCGCGCGGCGCGAAGACGATCGCCTTTGGCACACATGTTACCCCCATGCCGCGCGAGACGATGCGCCCTTACCCCAGCCTGGATTTCGTCCTGGTAGGCGAGCCGGATCTCACCATCCGGGATTTACTGGACCACCTGGAAGGCAAGATCGAAGAGCGCTCGGAGCAAATCCGGGATATCTTTGCCCGTCATGACCCGCAATACCAGCCTCCGGTGCGCGAAGATGGCAGTGTAGACCTGCGCGGCATCAAGGGCCTGGCCTGGCGCGACGGAGATGAGATCATGCTGAACTTTCCGCGCCCGTTCATCCAGAGCCTGGATGATCTGCCCATCCCCATGCATGAGCTGCTGCCCTTGCAGAAGTACCGCATGCCGCTGATCAAAGGTCCTTTCACCTTTATCGTTACCAGCCGCGGCTGCCCGGCAGGCTGCACGTACTGCATCAAACACGTCAGCTACCAGTACAGCACGCGCCTGCGCTCCGTGGATCTGATCATGGAAGAGCTGTGGCGCCTTAAGAAATTGGGCATCAATACCATCCACATGTACTCTGACCTGTTCACCGTGAACCGCGAGCAGGTGGTGGAGCTGTGCACACGCATGATCGAAGAAAAGATCGATATGCGCTGGATGTGTAACAGCCGCGTGGACTTTGTGGACGAGGAGATGCTGTCTTTGATGGCAAAGGCGGGCAACTGGCTGATCTCCTGGGGCATCGAGAGCGGCAACGAGCAGATTCTCAAGCACGCCCGTAAAGGCGCTTACCCTGACAAAGCCGCCCGTTCCCTGGCCTGGGCGCGCGCCGCCGGGATTAAGAACTGGGGCTACTTTATTATTGGGCTGCCCGGTGAGACCGAAGAGACTATCCGCCAAACTATCGACTTCGCCAAGAAACTGCCGCTGGATATTGCCCTGTTCCACGTGGCAGCGCCGTACCCGGGGACGCCCTTCTTCTTCGAGGTGGTGGAGAACGGCTGGTTCCGGCCTGGCACGCGCTGGGAGCAGGTGGATATGGATAAGGGCACCGTATTGGATTATCCTAACCTGCCCGCCGAGCGCCTGTTGTACTGGCAGAAGCGCGCCTTCCGCGAGTGGGCCTTCCGCCCTGGGCCGATGTTCACTTACCTGAAGATGCTGCTCTCGGATTGGTCTACGGTGCGCTCTGCCCTGGAAGTGGGCCTGGAGCACTTGAGCTGGGCTTCCACCGACAGCGGCGCGCCGATCGCCTCGAACCTGGCATCCAACCTGGGCATGCGCTCGAGCAAGTAGGTGTGTTAATTTTTAGGGGGCGCAAGATTTCACCTTGCGCCCCTGGTTCTGATGGTGGGGCGCAGGGGCTCATCCTGAATGGCACAACAAAAATCCAATTATAAGATCCGCCGGACCCCGCTGGATGGGGCCCTGGCGGTTTTTCTTCTTTCGGCTGCCGTGGGTGTGTGGGCCTCTTATGACCGGCAGGTAGCCTGGGGCAAGTTTGGCCTTCTGGCAGTAGGGGTAGCCCTGTTTTATTGGCTCGCCTGGCTGCCGTCGCGCCGCCTCTCGCTGGCAACCAGCCTATTGGGGGGAGCGGCAGCGGTAATAGGTCTGTACTTTCTATTTACGCAAGATTGGAACATTTACCCTGCGGATAGCGGCGCTCTCCAGCGCCTGGGTTTGTGGTGGATGGGGGTGCGCCCGCAGATACCGGCTGCAACGCTGCATCCCAACATTGCCGGGGGGTTGATTGCCGCCCTGGCGCCGATGCTGCTTTTCCGCGCCTGGTATGCCTGGCAAGAGGAGCGCTTTGGCCTGCTATTCGCGATGCTGGGGGTGGGCAGCCTGGCGGCGTTTGGTTTGATGATGACCAGCTCGCGAGCAGCGTGGCTGGCTCTGGCGGTCGCTTTAGTGGGATGGCTGGCATGGGAAGCCGCTCCGCGCCTGGGGCTGCGCGTGCCAGCCTGGGGCATATTGCTGGGGTTAATCGTGCTGGCGGGTTTGGCGGTTTGGCTGGCCTGGCCGCGCCTGCCGATGCTGCTCAGGCAGATACCTGGGGCGCCCAGCGCCGGCAGCCGGCTGGAATTGGACATCTACACGCTGCGCCTGGTGGCAGATTACCCGTACACCGGCGGCGGATTGGCTGCCTTCTCCGGGTTGTATTCAGCCTACATCAAGGGGATCCCTAATTTTCTGTACGGATATGCCCACAACCTGTATCTGGATATTGCCGTGGAGCAGGGGCTGGCAGGCCTGGGGGCCTGGGTGTGGATTTGGGCCGGCAGTCTGGCGATGCTGGCGCGTTTCGGGGGTAAGGCTGGAGCGCCGCAGCGCACCCTGCGCGGGGCGCTGCTGGCTGGGCTGCTGGTGATGGGTTTGCACGGGCTGGTGGATGACGCCTTTTACGGTATGGGCGGCACGCCGCTGCTCTTTGCTCTGCCAGGGCTGGCTCTTGCGGCCCGGCGCGCCAGACCTGCCCGCAGTCCCGCCCAGGATGAAAACGGGGATGCCAGGCGAAGGATGGTGTGGGCGGCTCGATCTGCCGCGGCCCTGGCAGTCCTTGCCGGGATTATCCTGGTCCGCCAGCCGCTGCTGGGAGCCTGGTACGCAAACCTGGGGGCAGTATCTATGGCGCGATTGGATTTGGCGGCATTCCCCACCGATGAATGGGGGCGGGGTGAGAATATGCATCGCTATGCACCCGCGCAAGCCCTGTTCTCGCGTGCCCTGCACTTCCAACCAGATAATGTCACTGCCAACTATCGCCTGGGGTTGATTGAAATGCTGCGGAGGGATTACGGCGCGGCAGTGCCGCGCCTGCAGGCTGCCCTGGCAGCCGACGCCGGTCATCGGGGGGTGCAAAAGGCGCTGGGTTTTTCATACGTCTGGATTGGAGCATATGAAAAAGCCGTCCCGTTGCTGCGGGAAATCCCTGAGGCCCGGGATGAGTTGGAGGCTTACACTCTCTGGTGGCGCGTCCTGGGGCGCTCCGATCTATCGGCGCATGCCGGGGAGATGCGGCAGGTGATGGGCGGTGGGGGTTAATTCGCTTGCCGACCGAACGGCGAGCTGCTGGTTCGCCCACAGATGCACTGCAGGTTGTGATCCATGTTTTGAGGCACGGCGTTATTGCTCGGCGATTAAGAAATTGTTCGCCACCCACCCCTCAAGATTATTCAGAAAAGATATGTGCCTCCACAGGAAACCGTCTGCTTCCAGGCTCTCGGACAGCAGGAATACCTGAGTGTCATCCGGTAAATTGGCGATAATCTCGCCCTGCAGGCTTGGGCTGGCGCGCACATTGACGCCGAAAGTCCCGGTATTGCCGATCCGGGCGAGCTGTGTGATCAAGGTGGGAGTAGGTGAAACGTCGGAGAGGGTAGGTGTGGCGGGAAGCAAGGGGGTCGGAGAGGCTGTGCTGCCGGCAGGAGTGAGCAAATTATCCGGCGTGAGGGTGCGGACCGGAAAGACGATCATCGGGATGCCGGATTTGGCATCGGAGACCAGACTGGCCAGTAAGGCGATAAATACCAGGCCGCTGACGGCTAAGACGACGCCAGCTCCCCGATAACGCGCCAGATGTTGGCTGGCGTGCGCCGGTTCCTTCTGCAGCAAGCCCCAATAATGGACAAAATAGCGGAAGCTTGAGGCGATCGCCAACAAGCTGATAAAAACCGCCAGTATTTTTAGAATGGGAGGTAATCCCATAAGCACTTCTCTTAGTGCAGCTCAGCGAAGAGAAGCTGCCTCGACCAGTCCGCATTTCAATCCGCGATCGAAGAGCCCAGGGGCGCTTGCATTCTCGGGGTCGCTCATTTGCTGCTCTCCAATGGGATAAACAAATCGTTGAGCAGGGCGCGCAAGCCATTCATGAACCCCAGAACCCGCGCACTGGTATTCTCCAGCGTTTCCAGGCGCGGTTGGATCTGACTGATTTCGCCTTTCAGCGCGGCGATCTCAGCGCCGGTCTGGTCGATGTCTGAGCGCAATTCGGAAGAGGCCTGTTCGATGGCGCTGACACGCCCGCCCAAGATCTCCAGGCCGGCAATGCGAATTTGCAATGCCTGCAGGTCTTGCTCCAGCGCCTGTGTGCGGGCGCTTACCCCTTCCACCTGAACTGCCAGGTCGTTGACCTGGGCAGGGCTGGCGAATTGGAGCCGTCCCCGGTTGAGGCCCGCCAGGATTCCCAGGCCAAACACCAACGCCAGGAATAAAGCCAGCGCGCTGCTGCCGGCTGCCAACCCGATGGCTTGCCCGCGCGTGACCCATTGGACGGCATGTGCAGCCTGTGGCTCCGCTTTTGTTTCCTCGGGCACCAGCTGGGCTTCGCTTTCCAGGTGGCTGCCAGGAATATCCCCGGCAATCTCGGTTTGGGCATCGGGGGCGGGTAGTGGTTCGAGGATGGCGGGCTCCGGGGCGGCATCCGGGAAGGTATCCAGGACAGGAAGCTCCACCGCCGCGTCGAGAGGGGTGGCGCGGCTGGCAGGCTCCAACACCTGCAGCGGGGGGGCCTCTGGCGCGGCTGGCTCTATTTCAGCGCTTGGGGGAGCCTCCGGGATTTCAGCAGGCACATCCAGGGCAGGTTGCGCTTCAATGGGTTCGCTCTGTTCCGCAAGGGCTGGCCCGAACGGCTCCTCATCCAGGCTCTCCTTGAGCAGGGAGGCAATTTCCTGGAGGCGCTGCGCCAGCACCGGACGGACGCCGGATACTTTTGCCGGTTTATCAGCGTTCGTCGCGTGCGGATCGATCGCCTGTCTGTTTTCTATGCCCATCGGTAACTCTCTTTCTGTGCTGGTGATCGATAAGGCCGGGAGGGAGACTTACTGGTTCTTACACACCGGTAAAGATATTCGATCCGGGAACCAATCCCCTTATTCACACGTCATTATACCGGATCATTGGGAGCCGCCGTGGCGACGGGAAGTGTGCGGGTTGTTGGCGGGCGAAGCCCGCCAACAACCCGCACATATAACCCTCCACCCCGAAAATCCCAAAGAACCATTATACCTGTAGTTTCGCGAGGCGGCGCTTCATGGTAGAATGCGTTGGCTGACATTCGACTTTGAACGATGGACCCCCTTTATTTTTCGGATAGATACTTATTATAATCTCAAGCGGCAGATGCCATGGCAGAAACCATAACTATCCCCACCGAATCCCCGAGCCGTTTTCAGTTCAACTGGGTGCCGCAAGCCCTGTTCAAGCCGCGCGCCGCCTTTCGAAGCATCGCCGCTCAAAGCGGGCGCGTATGGCTTACACCCATGTTGGTGCTCAGTCTGACCTCGCTGGTGCGCGTGCTGGTGACGGGCTACCTGCGCCAGCAGGCTGCCCTGGCTGGAGGAGTAACCTTGCCCCCCGAATTCCAGTACTATTCGCCCGAACAGCAGGCGCAGTTCATGCAAGCCATGCAGGCAACCCAGGGGCCGGTGTTTCTGTACGTTTTCCCGGCGATTTCTGCTCTGCTGGGTGTTTGGGTTGGCTGGCTGCTGGTCAGCGGTTTGCTGCACCTGGTACTCACCCTGCTAGGCGGGCGCGGCGACACCAGCCCGGCTACCAACCTGGTGGCCTGGGCCAGCCTGCCTTTTGCCCTGCGCGATATCGTGCGCATCATAGCTATGTGGTCTACCAAACAGTTGATCCAAGCGCCTGGGCTGGCAGGTTTTGCCCCGGCGGATGCCAGCGGCGGAGCGGCCTACCTGGCAGTGTTCCTGACCCTGGTGGATATCTACGTTATATGGCACATTGTTTTATTGGTTTTGGGTGTGCGGGCAGGCAACAGCCTGGCGCCGGCGAAAGCGATTGGCGGAGTGGTTTTTTGCATTGCCCTGGTGTTGGGCTTGCAGGCGCTGCTGGGCTTTTTAACCGGTCAGCTTGGCGGACTCACGGTCATCCGGCCGTTCTTTTAGACAATGACTGAGCCGTTCATTCGCATTTCCGATCTGCGCAAGACCTACAAGATGGGGCGGGTGGCAGTACATGCCCTGGCAGGCGTGGACCTGGAGATCCCCCCCAATTCTTTCACCGTGATCATGGGCCCCTCCGGCTCCGGTAAAAGCACGCTGCTGCACCTGCTGGGAGGGCTGGACCGCCCCACCTCCGGGCATTTGGAAGTAGGCGGCCAGGCCCTGGAATCGTTGGACGAAAATGCCCTGGCGGTTTTCCGGCGGCGCACGGTGGGTTTCATTTTTCAATCCTTCAACCTGATCCAGACCATGAGCGCTATGGAGAATATTGCCTTTCCTATGCGCTTCGCGCGCATCCCGCGCGCCAGCCGGCGCCTGCGCTCCAACGAGCTTCTGGAAAAGGTGGGGCTCACCGACCGGGCCACGCATCGCCCCACCGAGCTTTCGGGCGGACAGCAGCAGCGGGTTGCGATTGCCCGCGCCCTGGTGAACGACCCGCAGCTAATCCTGGCGGATGAACCCACCGGAAACCTGGATACCAGTAGCGGCGCCAGCATCATGCAGGTGCTGGCAGACCTGCACCGCAGCGGGCGGACCATCGTGGTTGTCACCCATGATATCCGCATGACCCAGATTGCGACCGATACGGTACGCCTGCTGGATGGGCGCATTGTGGATGAAGCCACCTACCGAGAGGCGACGGCCTTTGCGGTGGGTGGATCTACGCAAGACGCGGACGCAGCCCCTGGGCAGAGCGCAGACGTAGCCTCCGCGCCATCCTGACCTTCTCCTGATTCAAGACTATCGAAAGCCTATGAATGCAAAACGTACCCCCCTGGTTCAATCGATCCTCCTGCTGGCACTGATATTTGGGCTTTTCCGCTGGCCGGCGCCTGCTCTTGCAGCGCTGGGTATCGTCAGCGTGCAGCCGAGTACGGTATCCAGCAACACATCCGTCGACCTGGTGGTCACTGGCAGCGATTTTGCAGATGGCGCTGTGGTGATCCTGGAGAATTTTGGCGCGCTGACCACCAGTTTTGTCAGCGCGACGGTGCTGCGCGCCATGCTGCCGGCGGGGATTTCCCCAGGGGTGTACACCGTAACGGTGGTGAACCCCGATTCCACTTCGGCTTCGCTGCCCAACGCGCTGACCGTGGTCGAACCCTCTCCCACACAGGAGCCGACCGCGACGAACACGCCTCCCTCCGACGCGACGCCCACCCCCTCCACACGCCCGCTGCTGGTGATCGATTCCTACGGCACCAATGTGGATAAAATCCTGGCAGGCACGCAGTTCAACTTAAGCATCAAGCTCGAGAACATGGGCGGGCGCGCAGCCACCAATATCGTGGCGGTCTTCACGCCGGGCGATTTCATCCCGCGCGAGAGCGGCGGTGTTTTAGCCGTCTCGGAGATCGACTCGGGGGAGAAAAAGAAGTTCGTCCAGCCGCTCACCGCCAGCAGCGAGCTATCGGGTAAGGATATCGCCACGCTGGTGATGACGGTGAATTACACCGATTCGAGCGGCACGGCATATACCGAAACCTTCAATGTGGTGCTGCCAGTGAGCGCACCGCGCTACGTCGCCGGGCCTACCTCCACCCCTACGCCCACCTCCACCAGCGCCGCCATCCAGCGCCCCCAGCTGGTGATCACCGCCTATGAGTCCAATGTCAGCCAGCTCCAACCGGGCTCGCGCTTCGAGCTTCAATTGCAGATACAGAACCTGGGCAACCAGCTTGCCAAGCGGGTGACGATGATCCTGGGCGGAGGCAGCTCGGGCAGCAGCCTGGATGGCACACCCACCGTGGGCGGCGTCTCTGGCGCCAGCGGCGATTTTGGCAACTTTGCCCCAGTATCCGCCTCCAACGTGCAATTCCTTGGGGATATTGCCAGCGGCTCCTCCTATAATGCTGGAGCAACCCTGATCGTCAACGCCACCACCAACCCTGGCGCCTATCCCATGAAGATCAGCTTTGCCTATTTGGATGAAAAAGGCAACCAGTACAACGATGACCAGGTGGTTACGCTGCTGGTCTATTCACCGCCCCAGCTGGATGTCAATTTCTACCGCCAGCTCGACCCCTTGTTTGCCGGTCAACCCGGTCTGCTGCCGTTGCAGGTGGTGAACCTGGGGCGCAAGAGCGCCGTATTGGGCAATATGCGGGTTGAGGGGGTGGGGGCGCAGTTCAGCAACAACACCATCCTGGTGGGAGCCCTGGATATCGGCGGGTATTACACGCTGGATACCACGGTAATCCCCGACCTGCCCGGCCCCCTGGAGCTGAACATCACCATCGACTATACCGATGATTTCAACCAGGCGCAAACCATCTCGCGCACGTTGACGGTGGAGGTGCAGGAGATGTTCGAGCCTGAGCCTTTCCCGGGCGAGGGCGGCGTGGATGGCGGCGGCGAGCCGCTGCCGATCAGCGAGACAGAGACTTTCTGGCAAAAAGCGTGGCGGTTCGTGCGAGGGTTGCTGGGCCTGGATAGCGCCTTGCCCACGCCGGGGGAGTTCTTCCCCGGCGAAATCCCACCGGGCGAGATCCCGCCGGGTGAGTCGCCGCCCCTGGAGGCCCCGGCAAGCAACTCTTCAGGGCCTAAAGGCTAGCAGGGTATTGGTATGAGTTTTTTCGATCTGGTTACTCTCATCCTGGAGAACCTGGGCCGCCGGAAAGCCCGCGTGGCGCTCACCGCGGTGGGCGTGGTGATCGGCACCGCGGCGGTGGTGATCCTGGTATCGTTAGCGATCGGCTTGCAGCGCAACGCCAACGAGCAGCTCTACGGCATCGGCGACCTGACCCAGATCCAGGTGATGCCCAACTATGGCGAAGGCCCGGGCGGTCCAGGCGTGGTGATGGAGGCCAGGCCGGTAGGCGGCGGAGGAGGCGGGGGTTCGCCCACCCAGACCCTGATCACGCCCGACTCCTTAGGTCAACTGGCAGCCATCCCCGGCGTGCAGGCGGTGATCATCCGCGATTACCTGATGGCAGGTGGTCTGATCCAGGTCAACCGTCTGGAAGGGTACGCCTCGCTGATCGGCGTGGACGTGAAGGATTTAAGCGTCCTGGGGCTGAGCGCCGAGGGAGGCCAGCTCACCCTGGAAAAAGGCACAGCCATCGTGGGGGCGATGGTGAACCAGAATTTTTATGACCCGCGCTGGCGCCCGGGGCAGCCGCAGCCCACGCCTCCCGAGCTGCTAGATGCCTCGGTCAAGCTGGTGTTGATGAAGTGGACCCAGGAAGGCACCGAGGTGCGAAAAACGGTGCCCATGCGCATTGTCGGGCGCCTGACCGAGACGCGCAGCGAGCCAGATTATTCCATATATGTGCCTCTGGAAGATATCACTGCTTATAATGAATGGGCGATGGGACGCCGGATCAACCGCAACCGGGATGGCTATAACCAGGTAGTCGTTAAAGTGGAGGATGTGAAGAAGGTGCTGGATATTGCCGATACCATCGAGGGCATGGGCTTCATGGTCTACACTCCGCAGACCTTCGTGCAGGGGATCAACAGCTTTTACGTGATCCTGCAGGTGATTTTCGGCGGCGTGGGCGCGATTGCCCTGCTGGTGGCAGCTATCGGCATTGCCAACACCATGGCGATGGCGATCCTGGAGCGAACGCGCGAGATCGGCCTGATGAAAGCCATCGGGGCCACCAACCGGGATGTGCTCAGCATTTTCCTGGGGGAGGCGGCCGGGATCGGCTTCATCGGCGGGCTGGGAGGTGTGCTGCTGGGCTGGAGCGCCGGGCAGATCATCAACGTGCTGGCAATGGCTTATCTGGCAGGGCAGAGCGCGCAAACAGGCGCGCCGCCGCCGACCGTGGCAGTTTATACACCCACCTGGCTGCCGGTATTTGCCCTGATATTCGCCACGGTGATCGGTTTGCTCTCCGGGTTGTATCCCGCCCTGCGGGCAGCCAACCTGATCCCGGTCGATGCGCTTAAGTATGAATAAAAAACGGGCGGCACGGCCGCCCGTTTTTCATTCATACTATTTGCCGGTGCGCACTTTGTGCTGCAGCGTGCGCGCCAGGATGTTTTCGATCTCTCCTTGGTCGCTGGCTTTGCGCTTGCTTTTGACCTTCTGGGGGTCTTCCTTGGTTTGGTTGCGTTCCATCGCGTGGCGCAGAGCCATCTCCATTGCAGTGGGGGTGGGCTCTTCTTTTTCGGTCTCTTCTTCTTTCTTTTCGCGCTCGCGTTCCTTGTCTTTGCCCTTTTCTTTGATTTGCTGGACAGCCTTGAGGATCACATCCGGCTTCTCTTCCAGTGCTTTCATGCTCAGCTTGATCTGCTTCTTGCGGCGGTTGACTTCCAGCACCTGCACGTTGACTTCATCGCCCTCTTTCACCACATCGCCGGGTGATTTGATGTAATCGTGGGTCATCTCGCTGATGTGCACCAGGCCGGGCCGCTCAGCGCCGATATCCACAAAGGCGCCAAACTTTTCCAGGCGGGTCACTTTGCCAGTCAGATTCATACCTTTGGTGATCTCGCGCCATTCCATTTCCAGGGGCTTGATCATGGTCAGGTCGATGCGTCCCTTCTTGGGGTCCACACGCTTGACCCACACCTCCACCTCCTGCCCGTTTTTTACCACGTCTTCCACCCGGTTGGTGGGCTGTTCTTGCAGCTGAGAGATGTGCACCACACCCGGAATTTCCATTCCGATATCGACGACTGCGCCTGCCAGGGTGGTTTTAATCACCCTACCGATAAACCGGGTCTTACGCTTCAGGTCGGCAAGGCCGGCGGGTTGCGCGCTTTCTGTAGCTGGGATTATGTTCGTTTCCATAGCGCTTTACTCCAGGATTCTTGAATTAATCCATCCCACCCTCGGGTGGGGAGAATTTTTAAGTATGTCCGAGTGTGTAAGGCTCGGGATGTTTTTGCGGGTGCAGCCCGCCGAAATTCGATTTGTGCGATCCCCTGGCGCATTTCTCCCACGATTTATGAGATGCGAGGATGCCAGACCCTCGCCGGTGGGAAAAGCCAGGCCTCAGGGGATTTCTTCCATCCAGCCGGGAACCGCCCGGAGGACCAGGCAGTACCCGCGAACATGCATTATACCTTGGGGGTATAGAAAAGTCAAAAGAAGTGGCCAAGTTGTCAGGCAATTCTCATCCTTTGTTAACGTCGCGGGCAGTCAATTGCTCCATCACCTGATAGAACCAGTCCTGAGCCTGCTGGTGTTTGGCGCGCAAATCTTGAGCGTCTCGAACGAAGAAGAGGTCTTGCAGCCTGCCGGCGATCTCAGCAGGGAATTCATACTGCACGTAACGGGTGTGGAAATTGTGGCGCGCCGGGACGCGCTGGATGCGCAAAGCCTCCACCAGCGGGCGCAGGGTGTACGCCTGGTAAAAGCTCAGCGCTTCCAGGTCGTTGCCTCGGTTGAGCTCTTTGAGGGTCAGGATCTGGAACAGGTCGAAGAGGGTGCGCAGGGTTGCCAGGCGATCCTGCAAGCGCAAGGCGTGCGCCTGCATGTCCAGGTGGCGCCCCTGGGTCACGCCGCATTTATCGAAATACACCACGGCTGTGCCATGGATCTCCGGCTCCAGGAATTTATTGTCGTTGCTGTGGCGCATGATCACCAGGTCGACCAGCAAGAAGGGACTGGCGTTCTTCAGGCGGAAAAAGGTCTGGGCGTGCCCGTGCCAGGCGGGTTGGGGCAGCTCGTATTTCAGGTCGATGGGAGATAGCTCCAGCAGCACCCGCTCTACCACCTGCATGGTCTCCTCGACGTGATCGTCGTCCACATCGATTTGGAGGTCGATATCCGACCACTCGTCCACACGCCCGAAGGAGGCTGCCCCGCCCTCCCACATGGCGCAGGTGTACTCCAGGGGCTCGAGCGCCTGGGCGAGGGCGTGCAGGATTTGGTGACGGGTGAGGAGAGGTGGGGTCATGTGGCTATCCTTTCGGTGCGTGTTGGGGCTGTAGGCAGTACAACTGCCGACAGAACAAGGTTTCGTTGTTCCGCCCGCAGTTGCACTGCGGGCGACTGCTCCCGCTCGGGCATGAAGTGACCGGGATAGGGGTGACACCGAGTAAACCCGGCTGCCATTTTTTCTTCCAATTGCGCAAGCCCTACAATTATAAAATCAAAATCCAGGATGGATGATAGAATAAGCCGTTATGGACGCCCCCCCAAAGACCAGCGCACGCCTGGCGATTAACGCTCTGCTGGCAGGCGCGCTGGGGATCGCCTTCGCGCCGATCCTGGTGCGCCTGAGCAGCGTCGGCCCGAGCGCCACCGCTTTTTGGCGCCTGACCCTGGCGCTGCCGGCG